>ENA-OQCK01000347-OQCK01000347.1-human-gut-metagenome-genome-assembly--contig:-NODE-347-length-26513-cov-5.391344_pt1 | contig 26513 bp, 28 predicted proteins | sample MGYA00242498_ERZ504578 | MGnify/ENA primary metagenome ERZ504578 (study PRJEB26092, sample SAMD00036229) | human gut metagenome | host: Homo sapiens | study: EMG produced TPA metagenomics assembly of...
GGATAATGAGGTAGAACGGGAGGATTTGAAAAAGCGCCTTGAGGAAATGGAAAAGCTCCATAATTCGTTTTTTGTTGAAACGATTCATGAAATGCGTACTCCACTATCGCTTGTGCTTGGTTCGTTGAGTGAGTTGTTGCAACGTAAAAATGATATTGACTCTAGCGAAGCGACTCAATTATTGTCTGCTTACCGTAATACCTTGGCTCTTCAAGACCTTATCGAGCAATTGCGAAATACCCGTCATGGAGATGACGTGGCAAACCATCTTCGGATAGCTCGTTATGACATGATCAGTATAACAAAGCAGATTTGTGATTTATTCGTGGACTGGATAGCCATGAATAATGTGGAATTTCATATTAATACCCAAACCTCTGTTCTTTGGGTCTGGATAGATCGTCGGAAGATGGAGTTTGCCTTGCGTGTACTTTTATCTAATGCGTTAAAAAATACCTACCGCTTTGGAAAGATCTCGATCAATATTTCCGTGGTGCGCTCGAATGGCAAGGCTTATTGTTCTTTCTCTATCCAAGATGATGGGTTAGGGGAAAGCGAAAGTACCCGTTTGGGTTTGAAACAGATCGTGGATATGACAGAATCCTCCGGCGCTATTTTCGAAGGAATTTCATCGGAGGACGAGACGGGAACCCAATATACGATATTGATTCCTTTGGGGAGAAGCCATTATATGGAACGTGCCGTGGAATTCATCGAGCCGGATGGTGATCTGGTAAAGCTGAATGAGATGCAGAAGGAGGAGATCGCCGAGTTGATCCAAGTTGTTCCGAAAAAGAAAGAGACCGGGAAGAAAATGTTGGTGATTGATGACAGTGATCAGATCCGTTGGTTCCTGCGTCATGTTTTTGCCAGTGAGTATCATGTTTCGGAAGCTCATAATGGCCAGGAGGGTGTAGAGATCGCACGAGCTGAACGGCCGGATCTTATTTTATGTGACGTGATGATGCCCGTTAAAGATGGGCTTGCTACCTGTCGTGAAATCAAAGGCATCCCAGAATTAGCGCAAGTGCCAGTTGTCTTGCTAACCGCAAAGGTAGAGAGTGAGGATGTTATAGCTGGCATTGAATGTGGCGCCGATGATTATATAACCAAGCCATTCGATGTAGAGGTGCTACGAAGTAAGGTAAACAGTTTGTTGAAACGTAGGGATGAGATGAGACGTTTCTATACGTCGAGTCCTGTAGGTGCGCATCCCGAGGTAGAGAAAACGGTAAAGAAAGATGATTCCCCTTCCAATCTTTTTATGGATGCGGTTATCTCAACGATCGAGAAACATTTGGATGACCCTAGTTTTGAGGCGAAGATTTTGGCGGATTCTTTAAACATGAGTCTCCCTACATTATATAGAAAGATAAAACTCTACTCGGATAGTAGTATATTGGAGCTTACCCGTATGGTACGTTTGAAGAAAGCCGCCGAACTGATCAGTATGCAGCGATACTCTATCCAAGAAGTTTCGGAAATGGTCGGCTTCAACGATACCGCCACTTTCCGTAAGCGTTTTACGGAACAATACGGCGTCACTCCTTCACAGTATCTGCCGGGTAAGAATTAATCGTTTGCCATTTCCCGAAAATCGCCGGGGAATGGCAAAATTTTTTTAGTTGTTTTTTGATACGATATTTTTCAACCTCTTTTTGATAGCCTTACAACGGTGCTAATCAGCCCGGAAATATCCCGAATGAAAATTTATAGTTTTACCTCTTATTTATGAAAGTAACACCTATTTACTTTTTTTATAGTCCAAATACCTTTGCGATGTCATTAACGAACAACAGATTGGTCATGGGGAAGATTTGAACAAAGAGTTCTTGTTATGTGACTGAAAATGTAAAAAGTGATTGAGGAAGAAAGGTTTATATAAAAGATTTATTAACTCATAAAATTATATGTATATGAAACTTAGAAATTTATTATTCGGGACAATGATCGCTTGCGCGTTCGCGGCGTGTTCAAACGAGGATGATCCTATCGTAGGACCGGATCAACCGCAAACAGGGGAAAATAACGCAACATTGACTATTTCCGTGAAAAATGTGGCTAGAAATTTGACTAAAGCTGTAGCGGAGGGGACACAGACTGAAAATGAAGCTAAAATTACAGACCTAACAGTTGCTCTTTATGACGCTGAAACTGGAGCGCTTGTCGCTTCAAGTTCTGATATTGCCACTGAGGACGCTACTGCGGATAATGATGAGGTTCAATTTGCCGGACTGACAGAAAAAGCCAAATTACGTGCTATCGCATTTGCTAATATGGGTGAAATCTCATTGACTGGTACTACAATTAACAACTTTGTGTCTCCTGTATATACAATGCCAACAGCCGGATTTTCGGAAGACTATTTACCAATGAGTAGTGGTTTGTCTGATCTGTTCACTTTACAAGCCGGTAAAAACTATTATGGATATAATAAAACACGGGAAGAAGGTGTGAATATTCTTGTAGCAGAACCTTTGTACTTGATAAGAAATGTAGCGCGAATTGATTTTAAAGGACTTAGCTTAGACATGACTAAAGCAACAAAAGACGTATACGTTGCAGGAACTGCGACAATTGTTCCAGAATGTGTATTCATCATGCATGGACGGACGAAATCCAATGCGGCTGATATGGGTAATGGCGATAGCTGGTGGAGTACTGCTAGTAATACCGTATGGGGTAATGTGTCCGCAACTTATGCTGCTAATGCTACAGATTATGCTTCAGGTTATAGAGGAGATTTCGTGAATGATGACGCTATGTTTACGAATATGAGAGGTTCTATTATTGAAGGATACAAGGCCAGTTTACCAGCCACCGCATTGGTACAGGATATCGCAAGTGAAGGTGCTGCATCTGCGTCTATCACAACCGCCCCTAAGTTTTATGTGTTTGAGAATCCCCAAGTTAAGGCTGCTCGTGAAATGAATGGTGCTGATAATTTCAAACCAGAGGATCTTGCAACTGAAATTGTAGTTAAAGGTACTTATAAGCTCGAAAATGCTAAAAAGAGAGGAAGTAATGCAGTATACAACTATGAGGAGAAAACAGCCTATTGGCCTATTAAAATTGCTGCGACGAATGAAATGGCAGCAGGTACGGCTGACTATTTAAATGATGGAAAGATCCATCGTAATATAATTTACAGTATTGACGCGACTTTAGCTGGTAGAGGATATGATGATCCTACTGTTCCTCCAACAGACTTTGTTGAATTGTTTGTTAAGACAAAGGTTCTTGATTGGGGTAGCGCAAATCAATCTTCAGTTGTCGAATAATATCTATTCTCTGAATAACAACCAAAAGGCATTCCTTTTACCGGGAGTGCCTTTTTTGCATATATAATTCTGGTTATAAATTGATCCGGAGACTACAAAATTTACTATCCTTTCCTTATGATGGCGATCCCATATGTCTTGAACCTAAGAACCGGAATATTATTTCATGAGAACATCTACAATATCTACAATTCAACCTCATACTTATTGTAAATAAATATGTTATATAGTGGTTGCAGATGGAATAACATCTACAATTTTCATTCTGCATCTACCATGTTTTAATGGGAAACGCAAAAAAATCACTTCCCAAGCTTGCGGACTCGTATATTTAGTATTATACGATTTTATAAGAGACAGACAAAGGGATTAAAGCCAATAAGAGTTTCAATAGGTGAAGTTAGTGGTTTCATACTGAAGAAACTTTTATTTCATACTAAAGAAACAAAAGTTTCTCTATAGCAAAATTTTTGTTTTTCTATGCAAAAAAACTATTATTTATTGAAATACAGAATGTTATACATTATTTATCGTTAGTGGTAATTGTTCGTGCTAATCTTTCTGGTAACCTAATGATGGTAGATCGAAGTTTGTAGTGGTAGATGTTCACTATCTACCACCACAAGATAAATTATTTACAATCAAAAAATTACATAAATAATGGTAGATATGGTAGATGATTTAGATTCTCTACACATAGAACGATGTCTGGTGCGTGTCCGGGGAGAACAACTTCTTAAACATAAATCTTTTAACTTTCTAATTCAGCCAACGGACATTGATATATATTATAACAAAAGGCATTCCCTGTTGATAGAGAATGCCTTTTGATTATTATTCAAAGAATAAGTATTATTCGATAACAGGAGCTTGAGTGGCTGTACCCCAGTTCATAACCATTGTCTTTACAAACAAGTCAGCTGTAGGATCCCCCTTAGGAAGAGTAGGATCTGCATAACCATTACCTGCGATAGTAGCAGAAATGTTATAAACCACGTTTCTATGTACCTGACCATAATATGTGTCTTCACTATCTAATCCATCGATACCAATCTTTATCGGCCAATAGCGCAATACAGGAGTACTCTCTTCGCCGAATGTCCAAGATGTGTTATCGTTCATTATAGCTTTTATATAAACTTCACCACTGATTACCAATTCGGATGCCAAAGTTGTTTTATCCAAGACGAAAGCCTGGCCTTCTTCTTCCGGATCTTCTTGTTCTCTGGCCGCTTTTGTCTGATCATTAGGCAACACATAAAAATATAAAGAATTAGCAAGAGTAATTGCTTTACTTCCGGTAATAGCAGTACCATCCCAATTCTGAGTATATGTTGTTTCTGCTGTACTCAATGCCTTTATATAATTAGCAGCATCGACAGTTCCAGCAAAACGGCCGAATGAGTTACTAGAGTTAGTCCCGGAATAATAATCATCTCCATCAGCAGTTTCATAAGTAGTGGCAATATTACCCCAAACCTTATCTGGCAGATTGAACCACTCTGTATTACTTTGGCTTTGGTCTGCACCTTAGCTTTTGTACGACCATGTAATACAAAAACATCCTTAGGCACAAACTTAATCGTTCCTGATTTGTATTTTTGACTACCATCAACCTTGACTTTAGTCATATCCAAATCAAGGGCATTCAATTCCACACGAGCCACATTTCTAATTAATCCTAAAGGTTTTCCAGATTCAATACTGTGTCCTCCTGTAGTGTTTGAGTAACCATAATAATTTTCACCTTCGGCAAGAGTGAATTTAGGGCTAATACCACTACTCATAGGTAACCCATTCGCTCCTTCTCCGGAAAAGACATAGTAAGCAGATGTCAACTCAAAAGAGTTAGCGGTTGCGGTAAGAGCATCCTTTGGAACATTCGCGAAAGCCAAAGCACGATAAGAAGCACCAGCCTTTAATCCCTTAAACTGAATCTCATTGTTTGAATCAGTAACCTCTTCATCCTCATTAGCTGTAAGATCACTAACTTGTAAGAATGTTCCGTCTTCATTATAAAGGGCTACAAATAAATTGTAAATCTTAGCTTCGCCTTCCTTGGCGTTCTCATCCTCGCCGGCTTTTGTCTGTGTGCTCTTTGTTAAGTTTTTCACCACAATCGTAAGATCAGCGGTGCCTGCTTCCGGTGTAGGTGTCGGATCCACGCTAGGGATAGGATCATCCTCGTTTGAACACGCCGCGAACACGCAAGCGATCATTGTCCCGAATAATAAATTTCTAAGTTCTATTGGGGAATGGTTATAGGGGGTTGTTCTTTAGTTGATTAGGCTTTTGTTGTGTGAAGGGAAGTAACAACTCAGTAGTATTAATTACCCTCAACGTTACTTCTTTAATCGAGGTTTTTATTACATTTGCCGTATGATCTCCCGTCAGGGCGAGACTCCGCTGGAAAAAACAATTTATGTATTGAAGAATATGAAATCTATTTGATATGTCCCCATTTAAAGAAAAAGAGGCATACTTCCGACGCTTGCTCGACGTAGCGAATGTGAATGCCTTGTCCCCCAAGGAGCGTGCGACGTACGATGAGAATCTGAAGATCTACCGTGACTGGAAGGCCACGATGGAGTACGCCGTGGAGGAGGCGGAAACAAAAGGTAAAGCAGAAGGTGAGCGTTTGGCTACCCTACGCAACGCTCGTAACATGAAGAAAGCCGGTGTCGATCTTTCATTAATCGCCGAATGCACGGGGCTTTCGTTGGAAATAATACAAAGTCTCTGATCTGATAAGCCAGTTGCGGACTGAAACTATAGCGGATGACACGGATCTTGGGAGAAGTATCTTTCTTGATCCGTGCCATACGAATCTGAAGTAATATCCGTCTCATGCGTCTAATACGCCATTAAACCGGTCTATTGCCTGTCTTTTACTAGCATCGATGATTTTCGCGTATACTTGTGTGGAGATGATGTTCTTGTGTCCTAGTAATTTACATACTGTATACAAGTCAATGCCAAGAGCTAGTGAAAGAGTGGCGAAAGTATGGCGGCTTACGTGGAATAAGATAGGCAAGCAGAGCATCGGAAACGAGAAGAAATAATAACGTAATCTATTGGAAACTAATCATTTCTCTATATTCTTCCACTTGAGAAAAAAGCAGGAAAGTGGGGATTATTGAAGATGTTCAGTTACCAAACCGTTAGCCGGTCAGTTACCGAAAGGGAACGAGGTAACGCGAAGCAAATCGGATAATTAAAAACGCCGATATATTACACTGATTGTCATTGTTTTGCATACCGAAGAACGCTTATAAAACAAGTAATTTTGCAACTAAAGTTATAAGCGTATGAAAGTAGAAAAATTCAAGGTTTTGCTCTACCTCAAAAAGAGCGGACTGGACAAGTCGGGCAAAGCCCCGATAATGGGACGCATCACCGTGAACCGGACGATGGCGCAGTTCAGCTGCAAACTCTCCTGCACTCCCGGACTGTGGAATCCCCGTGAAAGCCGGCTGAACGGCAAGAGCAGGGAGGCGGTGGAGACAAATGCGAAAATCGACAAGCTGCTGCTTGACATCAATGCCGCCTTCGATTCCCTTCTGGAACGCAAGGGGGATTTTGATGCCGCTTCCGTCAAGGATGCCTTCCAGGGCAGCATGAAAACGCAGATGACCCTGATGAAAATGCTGGATGCCTCAGGGATGAGGTGAAGAGCCGTATCGGGATAGACCGGGCAAAAGGAACCTATCCGGCATACGACTTTACCTGCCGTACCATGCGCGAGTTCATTGAAACCAAATTCAAGACGAAAGACCTGGCCTTCGGGCAGCTTACGGAACAGTTCATCCACGACTATGAGAATTTCATCCTTGACGAGAAAGGGTATGCCGTGGACACCGTACGGCATTATCTGGCAATTCTAAAGAAAACGTGCAAAAGGCTTATCAGGAAGGACACTCCGAGCGGTTCATGTTCCAGCACTACGTCCTCCCGAAACAGACCGTCAAGACCCCCAAGGCACTGAGCCGTGAAAGTTTCGAGAAAATCCGTGACGTGGAGATAGCCCCGCACCGCACGACCCACCGTCTGGCAAGGGACCTGTTCCTCTTCGCCTGTTATACCGGGGTCGCCTACAGCGATGCCGTGACCGTCACCCGGGAAAACCTGTACACCGGTGAGGACGGCAAGCTATGCTGAAATACCGCCGTAAAAAGAACGAGCTCCGTGCAAGCGTGAAGCTGCTGCCGGAAGCCGTCGCCCTGATAGAGAAATATCATGATGACAGCAGGGATACGCTGTTCCCGATGATCCACTATCCGAGCATGAGAAACCACATGAAGCGCTGGCCGTGCTGGCAGGGATAAAGGAGAACCTGTGCTACCATGTCGGACGCCACTCGTTCGCCTCGCTCGTCACCCTTGAAGCGGGCGTTCCGATAGAGACCATCAGCAGCATGCTGGGGCATAGCAACATACAGACGACCCAGGTCTATGCCCGCGTCACCCCGAAAAAGCTCTTCGAGGACATGGACAAACTCATCGAGGCTACCGGAGATTTGAAACTTGTTCTATAACCCATAAACAATGAGAATCATGAGAAGTACCTTTTCCATACTATTCTATATCAACCGCGGCAAGATAAAGGCTGACGGAACCACGGCGGTCATGTGCCGCATCACCATAGACGGCAGGAACACCGCCATCACCACTGGGATATGCTGCAAGCCGGAAGACTGGAACGCCAGAACCGGAACCATACGCACGGTAAGGGAAAACGCCAGACTGCAGGAGTACCGGAAGTATATCGAACAGACTTACGAGGAAATTCTGAGGACGCAGGGTGTCGTCAGTGCGGAGATTATCAAGAACCGGGTGACAAGGCAGTTCGTCGTTCCGACACACCTGCTCCGGATGGGCGAGATAGAGCGTGAACGTCTCAGGATACGTAGCAGGGAGATTAATTCTACCTCCACATACCGGCAATCCCGGTATTTCCAGAAGTACCTGACGGACTACCTTGCTTCACTGGGGAAGAAGGACATCGCCTTTGAAGAAATAACGGAAGACTTCGGGAAGAATTACAAGGCATTCCTTATCAGGAACAAGAATTTCAGCACCTCGCAGACCAACCGCTGCCTCTGCTGGCTGAACCGCTGCTGTATCTTGCCGTGGACAACGAGATCCTGCGCACCAATCCGGTGGAGAATGTCGAATATGAGAAGAAAACAGCACCCAAGCACAAGTATGTCACCCGTGAAGAGATGAAAAGGATACTGGCCATGCCCCTGAATGAAGGACGTGCGGAACTGGGCAGGCGTGCATTCATCTTCTCCTATTTCACCGGACTTGCCTATGCCGACATCAAGCAGCTCCATCCGTGCCATATCGGGACGACGGCGGAGGGTCGGCGGTTCATCCGTATTAACCGGAAGAAGACCGGGGTGGAAGCGTTCATCCCCCTGCACCCGATAGCCGAGCAGATACTGTCCCTGTACAATACCACCGACATGCACAGTCCCGTGTTCCCGTTGCCGAGCCGGGATTCCATCTGGCACGAGATACGGGAAATCGGCGTGATTCTGGGGCGGCACGATGACCTTTCGTACCATCAGGCCCGGCACGGTTCGGGGTCCTGCTCATTTCAGAGAGCGTATCCATCGAGAGCATAGCCAAGATGATGGGACACTCGAACATTTCCACCACACAAGGGTATGCCAGAATAACGGAAGAGAAAATTTCAAGGGAAATGGACAGACTGATGGAAAAGAGAAGCCAAATCCGCACACATTCCGGCTCTGACAGCCAATAACCATTTCGCAGCCGCCTGCTTCCTCGCCATCCATGAAGTTAGTACAGACTTCATTGAAAGTCTATAGGAGGGCGTTTTTTTGAAACACAATGAAAAAGGCAGGCGGCAAACTGCGCTCCCTCCAAAAAATCAATCCTTTTTTTCGACCACCTGCCAATATCCGCCCTTGTCCGGTCCGATTCGTCGGAGCACCCCGTCCGCTTTCAATGCGGCAATCTGTTTTTCCACCGCTTTGGCTGTTATGCTATCCGTTCTGCGAGAGTTGCTGCACTCAACGTGTTGTCCTGTGAAGCAGAGTCATGATTTTCTCCCTACTTTTCACTTTCTTCTCCCTACTTTTTTGTGGTTTCTCCCCACTTATGGGAGTATCATCAATGGATTTACGGTAAACCTCTATGTCACGGGTGAGATTTTTAATCATGGTAGCTGTCATAAATTCCCTGAAAACATTCAAATCCTCGTTCTCGCGGGTTTCCACCAGTGCCTTGATATATTCTTCCTTGTCCTCCTTGAGGATTTTTGTCGGTATCAGTCCGAACTCGAATTGCAGCATGTTCATCAGCAGGCGGGCCATCCTGCCGTTCCCGTCTGCCCAAGGGTGTATTGTCACCAAGTCATAGTGGGCATCAAAACTGATTTCATATAACTGTGTCATGCTCTTGGCGGCATGATTTTCACGTTCCCTGTTCAGCCGGGTACAAAATTCCGACAGTTTAGCCGGGACCTTGCTGTAGTTCATGTACGATTTTCCACCGGGTCCGGCCGTGACATTCAACAGGCGCAAATCACCCCGTGCCGATGAGAAATCCCCCAATACGGTCTTGTACTCCTGCCCCGTGTTTTTCAAGACAAGCAGAGAGGCTTTTCAGCAAATCAACGGTTATGTCGGTATGGGCATCTGCCAGCCTTATGGCATGCTCGTATGCGTCTTTCAGGTCGAGATTCATGTGCTGTTCCACGATGCTCTTTCCTTTCAGACTGATTCCCTGATCGAACATGATTTGATTCTCAAGTTCGGTAATGGTGGAGCCTTCAATGGCCGTAGAGTGGGTAATGAGGAATAGAGATAGAATTTGTCATAATCTATCTGCCTGTCTATTCCCAATTCTCTGTACAGAGATACAAGTTTTTCGAGTTCGGTCTGCATACATTTTCACTTTGAACGCAAAGATACGTTTTTCTCCCCACCAAACTGCCGTTTTCTCCCTACTTTTTTACGCTTTTCTCCCTACTTTTTATTGAATTTACCATGAAAGTTGCCTTTAATCCGTAAAACGACTCTTTGAGTATAGAATTTACGAATAAGAGCAACTTTACCGGTCAGTCAATCATATATCCCGTTTCAAGCGGTACGCCTCCTTGTACCCGTCCATCAACGTACGTTCAATGTCGGAAGCCTGTACAGGATCCTGCCGCCTATCTGGATATAGGGCAGTATACCGTTGTTGCGGTAATCCTGAAGGCTCCTGCGGCTGACCTTCAGTCTGACGGCCAGTTCCTTGTCGGTATAATAGCGTTCCCCGTCCAGAGACGGCTTGTTGTTTTCACGTATTTTCTCCACCTTTTCCGATAGTTCTTCCAGCGACGAGAGGAAGGCTCTCACGCGCATGTCGTTTTCCGGTGTCAGCAGCCGGATATTGCCATTGTCATTCATAAATCAGATATCTGTTTGTTGGTTTGTTGGTTGATTGGTTTGTTGGTCACATTGCATTTTCTTTCCTTGCCGGCTGTTATACACCGCTTCATTTCAGCCATGGGAAAGACGGCCTTCACGTCCTCCGGTCTGTAATACACCTTGTGGCTTATTTTGGTGTAAGCCAGCGTTCCGTTCTCCCGCATCGTCTGCAAGGTTCTCGGACTGATGCAGAGCAGCCTGCACACGTCATTGCTGTCAAGCCACTCCTTTTCTCCCAAGTCCTCCTGTTCCCGGCAGAGCCGTTCCACCTTTCCGCGAAAATCTCGAATCCCGAAAGCATCCTCTCGAAAGTCGCCTTGTCTATGACCACTACTTCCATATTCCTGTAATTTTAAGTTTGACATTTATTTTTCATGCAAAACGAAACGACGGAATCAGGCTGTCTGTCCCTACCGTTTCCTGTGCGAAGGAAACAAAAAAACGGAAACAGTCCGCAAACCGGACGGCATGTGTCACCGTCAGACATTCCTTTTCACCGCAAGAGGATAATTGCAGGCGGTAAAATGCGGAAAAGGACACACTCATTTCTTTGAAGCAAAGGTAGCCGTCCCCCACCGGAGCGCAAGGCCGGGCCCTGCGGGTCGGCGGGGAAAAAATCATCCTCGCGCTCTGCGCTCCGGTATTTTTCCTGCCGAGCCTTGACGCTTTTCCGGAGGAAGAACGGCTGTAAGGCATTCAAAGAAACAAGAGTGCCCGCACCACGGGCCGGATGTCTAACAGATAAATGGAAAAAGGATATGGCAACAAAAGACGTAAAAGAATTCAACGGATGGTTTAACCGTTCATACGCGAGATTGAAGGAGAGACTCTCCATCTATGGAAAAATCGACGAGGACGCATTCCATGACGCCTATCTGGCAGTCAGGAAACAGGTCATGTTCGCAAGCGGCGGGATCGATGAGTTGGAATCCTATTTCTTCGGATGCTACCGGAGATCCTACAGTCGGGGGCAAGGGATGAAAGCCGTTACGACAGTCCCGGAGACGAGTATTTCGCAAGACTGGGCGAGACGGACTGCGCGGAAGAGACAGAAGAACGGGAAGAGATGCTAACCGGATGCGACAGGCTGGTAAGGGACATACAGAAGTTCCTCAGGCGGCATTTCTCCTACGAGGACTACAGGATATTCATGCTGCGGTTCTACGAGACCGGAAGCTCGTTCCGCACCATAGCGAAACACATGGGCGAGAAGACCTCGCTGGTGACGCGCAGGGCACAGGCGATGATGGAATCCGTCCGGGCAAACCGGAAATTCATCGCCAGAAGAAAACTGATCATGGCCGGAGAGGCGGCATGACAAGAATAAAGGAAGAAGACAACGTATAACGAAAAAATATCGATGATTATGAAACTGACAGTTTATGACAAGAGCAATTCCCATCCGGCACTGACCTACAAGGGCAAACGGATCATCACGGTATGTCGTGACGGCAGCATGTATTTGAGCCGGATACTGAGCAGGGAACTGAGCCTGCAGGCTGGAAACAGGCTGTGTATCGCCAGGGACGAAGACAGGCCCAAGGACTGGTACATGTTCGTCTCGGATGACGAGAACGGCTTCACGATCTGGAACGACCCGCGTTGCGCCCGCTTCTCGAACAGCTTCATTGCCGGCATGATACTCGATGCGGCAAAGGTCGAGAAAAGCGCCGGATTCATGGTGGCGAAAGAACCGGTGAATGTGGACGGCAGGCTGTGCTACCGGATAATACTCGACAACCCGATACCGAAAGGGGTAAGTGTAAGGACAACCGGTACGAAATAAGTCCGACACCTGAAAGCAAAAGCAAGGGGCATCCGGAGGAGGAAGGAAGAACGACCGACCTCCGGGTGTCCCTTTTTCATGCAGCCGCAGGCAGAATCACAACGGTTTCAGATTGATGCGGCTGCTGTAGATGCGTTCAGCTCGTCACGGTACTGTTCCAGATGGGCAGAGAGGATATTGTCGATGTAACAGGAGATGCTGACAGTCGGTGCAATCACGGAAAGCAGGTGCGCACCCGTTCGTAGTTCTCGCTGCTGACATAGGTCTGCCGGCGTTCCTTCACGACGCTGTTGTTAAACAGATGTTCGGGATACACCTGAAGGGTGTTTCTTTTTCGGCGTATTGTCGCCTGTGAGACCGGAGAGGTGGCTTCTTCCCCGGCAGATGTGACGGTATCCTTCACCTCGTCAGGGTTGGCAGGAATCCCGGACCGGTTTTCCGTTTCCGGTTCCTTGCCGTCTTCTTTTGGGGAGCCGGTGTCGTTGTCATCACAGATGTTTTTCAGGACGGCATCAGGAATATCCCCCGTCATCATGCTGCGTATCTGCTCCTCGTCGATTTTTACTTCCTTTCTTTTTACCATACTTCCATATTTTTGATAGTTGAACAATTCTTTTCCGGCAATCCTACATTTTCCTTACGTTGTGAATGTAAGAATACCACCCATATTACATGCTTGCATTATCTGACGGATATGTGCACCCGACCGGCAAGCCGGTCTTGTATCCAATCCCCACGTGTTCAGTCTGACATTAAGCCAATCATGCATTCACGCATTCACATATGGGGGAACAGTGGCCTTATTATGTTCAAGCATATCCCCGTTCACCTGTTACCGAACGGTTTAAGGCAACCATGCACCCCGTACCTGACGCACTCCTGAATGATTGAGCTGCCGGACACATGCTGACATGCGGCAAAATAACGATAATTTTTCCGGATTGGCACAATCATGGCGGCCTGCTGACGGTCTGTGACACGATATGTCATCCTGTTACACCGCCTTTATCTAACGGAGAGGGGTATCCGACCGGCAAGTCAGTCATGTATCCGATCCCCACGTGTTCAGTCTGGCATTAAGCCAATCATACAGTCACGCATTCACATATGGGGGAACGGTTGTTTTATTATGTTCCAGTATATCTCCGTTCACCCGGTACCGAACGGTTTAAAGCAACCATGCACCCCGTACCTGACGCACACCTGTATGACTGAACTGCCGGACACATGCTGATATGCGGCAAAATAATGATAATTTTTCCGGATTGGCACTATCATGCGGTCTGCTGACGGTCTGTGACACTGTATGTCATCCTGTTACACCGCTCTAATGTCCTGCTGGTAGCGTTTTTTAGTATGCAGAGCGTGATCAAGATGCCTTCGGAAGGATTTTTTCGGAGGAAAGCGGTTGGAGCGCCATCTTTTCATTTTTCGGATGAAAAATTCATGTTCAAACGAACATGGCAAGTTGTGTTTTCGGCTGCCAGAAATTATTTCCGGCACCCCAAAACAACTTGCGCTCGCCTGAAGGCTCGGGAAGGGCTCCACTCCAAAGTCGTTGCGCCTGAAAGCGGAAAAGCAGGAAACAAATATGTATGGACATACCGCTTTTATACACGAAACGGTTCTTTAAATTCTTTAAAAGAACAACTGCCGAAAAAAAGAAAATAAGCTTTATCCATGTTTCTGTTCTATCGCAATCCGTATTTCTTCATTTTCCGATATAATGTCGCAGGATTGACATTCAATAATTCCGCGGCTTTTTTCCGATGTCCCCCGCATTTTTCCAAGGCATCAATGATGGATTGCCTCTCCACGTCATCGCTGTTTCTTAGCGGCCGGATGACGGAAGAAGCAGCCGGGAGGCCGGATTGTATCTCTATATTCAGGTCCTTGATGCCAATCAACGGTTGCTCTGCCAGCAGTACTGCCCGGCGTATCCTGTTCTGTAACTCACGGACATTACCGGGCCATGAATATGTCAGTAGCAGTTTGCGTGCGTCAGGCGTGAAGCTATTGTAGCCTGCCTGAGTTCTCCGGAATATTTCTCACGGAAAAATTCGGCCAGAGGAATGATGTCTTCTGGACATTCGGATAGTAATGGCAGTCGGATTTCAAACCCAGCCAGACGATGAAACAGGTCCTCACGAAAAGTCCCATTACGAACAGCCCGCTCCATATCCTCGTTGGTTGCAGCCACAATCCTCACATCCGCCTGCAGTTCCCTGTTGCTTCCCACCGGAACATAAATATTCTCCTGCAGGACACGAAGCAGCATCGTCTGAATTTCGGCAGGCACGGTGCCTATTTCGTCTAAGAACAGCGTGCCGCCCTTAGCCATCGTAAAATACCCTTCCCGATCAGAGTCGGCCCCGGTAAAAGCCCCTTTCCTGTGTCCGAAAAACAAGGATGATGCCAGGTCTTTCGGCACTGCACCGCAATTTACCGCGACAAAAGGCTTGTCATGCCGGTAACTGCTCTCATGGATAATCCGGGCGATTGATTCCTTCCCGGTTCCGTTGGCTCCACATATCATGACAGGTATGTCGAATGGAGCCACCTTCCCGGCCAGTCTTTCTGTCTCCATCGCCTTGGGCTGATACGCTCATGCAGCATTTTCTTTTCCAACCGCACGGAGGATGAAGGTTGCAGCATTTCCTGCAGCAAGTCGATAAGTTCTTCCATTTGAACAGCTTGGCCAGATAGTCCTTGGCGCCGAGCTTGATGGCCTTCACCGCCTCAGGTACGGAAGCATATCCGGTCATGACAATGAACGGGACATCCATTTTCTCTTTCTGTATCCATTCCAATAGGGATATGCCGTCTCCTTCGGGCAGGCGTACGTCGGAAAGGACCAGATTTATATCTCCTTTTTTTACCAGCTTACGGGCGGGAAGTTCTCCGCTTACTATTTCTGTATCATATCCTTCCCTTGACAGCCACTTCTGTATCATGTACGCCAGCACCGTATTGTCTTCAACGATTAATATCTTCTTTTTCATTTTCTATTGCTTTTTTCTCAGATTCGGCCATTTCTATCAACTTTTCCATATGCTGTATGATTCGTATGGTATGGTCGGTGATGAATCCGTCTGTTACCTCTGCTTTATGCAGGAGTTCCCGGTATGCCAGCAATGCCCTTTCCGCCTGTATCATTTCCCACATCGGTATCATACGGTGCACCGTCTTGCGGAGCGCCTCACGGTCTTTACAGGTGGAAGCCGATTGCAGGGCGGCTATATTTTTACGGGATTCTGAAATGAACATGTCCAGCATACGTGATTTATCCCCGATGTCGGAAATCAACGCAGAGAAGTCCGCCATGTGGTTTGCTTCTCCTGCGGCAGCCAAAGTATTCAGCAGTTCGTTTGTGGAAAAGGGTTTATATAAATAAGCTGTAAACCCGGCTTTATGGAAAAAGTCTCTTGTTTTTTCACCCCGTGCGGTCATGGCCACGACGGGGATAATCCGGGAATTGCCTATATCAGACCGGCGAAGCAATCCAAGAAGTTCAATGCCGTCTGTTCCTGCCATCTGTATATCGGTCAGAAGTAGGTCGTAATCGGTTTTCCGCATTTCGTTCACGACCTCCTGCACGTTACGACAAGCCTTGCTGAAGATACCGCTGCGTTCCAGCATTTCCTGGACCACTTCAAGCTGCATCGGGTCATCGTCGATTACCAATACACATTGCGGAAGCCTGTTGGCATATCGGCTCTTTGTTCCTCCTCCTCGATACCTTCTGTTGTGAAAGGCAACGGCAGGGTAATAAGGAAGGTTGTCCCTTTTCCCATCTCGCTTTTTACCGTTATATTACCATCCAACAGAGTGATAAGTCCTTTGGTTATGGCAAGTCCCAAACCGAATCCGGACGGGTTTGTCTTGGATGTGGATCTTTCAAAAGGCTGGAAAATACGTTTTAGCATATCCTCACTCATTCCGATGCCTGTATCACTGATTTTCAGAAACAATGTTTCATCCTTATAATCGGCTGCAAATACAATAGTTCCGGCTTCCGTGAATTTAATGGCATTGGTCAATAGATTATCAATGATTTGCTCTATACGGTCCGAGTCGCCTTTAACGGTTATATCCGTTCCCGTGAAGTCGTGGGAGAATACAATCCCTTTATTGTTTACCGTCAGCGTGAACCCGGTGGCGATACGTTCCAGCAATGTATCCAATTTGAAGGGAACGTCATTACGCTTTTCTTTCGATTCGCTCAAACGGTACATGTCCAGCAGGTTGTTAAGAAGATGCAGGATGTGTTTGCAGAGGATACGGATATTCGTGAGGTAACGGTTCCTTTCCCGTTTGTTGCGGGTCTCCATCGTCAGTTCCGCGCTTCCGCTAATGGTATTTAGCGGACCGCGGATGTCATGGGTAATGGTAAGTATGATTTTCTTCCGCATTTCCAACAGTGCCGTATTTTGCTCTATCGTATCTTTTAATTGCTGTTGAGTGCTTGTTTTCTCTCTGATATCCCGTTGGATAATCAGATAAGAAACAATTAGAAGTACGATAGCACTAACAATCAATCCGGTTACAATCAGAGTCGAACGTTCATAGGATTGTTGGATATATAATTCCTTGCCTTGAAATGTGGCTTGCGTTTGCTCATCCATGCTTGAATCAATACATACAGTTTGCGGTTCAACTCCCGGTTTTGAACACGCAGGCTGTCCGTGTAAGCGTTGATTGTCTGCTGCCGTTCTTCCTCCATAGAAATCAACCGCTTGTTCAGGGAATGAAATGTGTTTGGAGAGGTCGGAATCTGTACGGTCTCCTTGCCTCCGAATAGCCCGGCAATACCTTTCTTTTTTCGGGTTACGGTGCGGAAACTTCTTGTTTGTTGGGAAAGGACGGGTAAATGCTCCTGATATAAACTATCGTGCTGTTGAAACACCTGCATAGCTTGGTGCAGGTGCTTTTCCTTATTCGCCAGCAGAAAACGTAACGTATCTATTTGTTTGGTCGGGACAAACTCTTCATAGTCTCGTTGCAAAATTTGCAAAAGGCTGTCTATGCGCAACCGCTGCACCTGGTACTTCCGATAATCCTTTTTATCCCATGTAATTGCGGATTCTCCCAATGTGGCGAGGACGGTAATATGCCGATGAGCAGCGTTTATAGTACGGTTGGCATCCCGAATTTCTGTCATTTCCGATTCGATGTCTTGTACCCTGTTTCGTTCATGAAACATGATGGCGACCATACTGCCGATGACTACTATTAATATGATGTATCCTAAAAGAATTCGATGTTGTAGTAATAGTTTCATCTCAATAATTGCACTATTTTAGCTTGTATTTATTCACAATCAAAATATCCAATCTAATAAAAAATTCAATAGCAACTTAGTGTGTATGTATTTCTCCTTTTTTTGTTATATACAAACAAACGAAAGAGCATACACCACAGGCAACAAACACAATCCCCACAGTCCGTAACGGGTCTCCAATTCCAACCAACGGCGATACAATCCCTCCGAATGCGAAAGAGACAGCCCCGAGCAAGGCGGAAGCACTTCCTGAAAACTCCCTTCCTTTGTCCATGGCAAGAGTGGTGGAGGAAGTGAAACAAAGCCTAACGAGAAAAGGATGCCAAGCATAAAAAGCTCATAAACGAGAAATCCGCAGCCGAAAAACAATGCCACCGCCTCGCATACCGAAAAGGCAAACAGGCCGACACTTCCCAGCAGCACACCGTTTTCTATCCGTCTGAATTTAACGGCAAAGGCGGCAGATATGACCACAGCTATCGCATTCATGCCAAAGCAAACGCTAAACTCGAAAGGAGTAAAGCCATAATGTTGCTGCATAATGAAGGGAGCGGAAGCGATGTTGGCAAAGAGTGCAGCTTGGGCGAACCCAAGCTGCAACATATACCCCATGTAGGGACGGTTTCTCAATAAAGGTATGAAGTATGACGATAAATTTAAGAGACTGGATGAAACACGCCTCTCCACGGGTATAGATTCTTGATAATACACACAAGCGAACAACAACAGTATGCCAATGCCCAGCAGGATGACGAAGATACCTTGCCAGCCGCCTGCTTCGGTCATAGTGCCTCCTATCACCGGAGCCAATACCGGAGCTATGCCGTTAATGGAACCTATGATTGCCAGAATCCGGGCCAGTTCACGACCTGCGAACAAATCTGTTGATACCGAACGGGCTATGACAATGCTTCCGGCTGCCGCAATGCCTTGAAACAGGCGGAAGGCGACAAACAGATAGACATCGGAAGATAACAAGCAAAGCAATGTGGACAATATGAAAAGCAGCAAAGTCCACAACAGTACCGGTTTTCTGCCATATCGGTCGCTCATAGGGCCGAAAAGCAACTGACCTACCGCCAAGCCAACCATGCACGAGGTGAGACTGAGCTGCACCAATGAGGTGGTAGTGCCGAACCCTTCCACCATAGACGGCAGAGCCGGCAAGTACATATCGGTCACGAACGGGCCAAAGGCAGTCAGCAATCCCAAAAAGACCAACAGAAACGTCCGGTATGAATCGGCTTTTAGAATCAATGTCTTCATTCGCAACCTCCCCCCAACGCATTATATAAATTGATAACAGACTGGCAATAGGTGAATTTGTCGGAAACAACATTCAACCGCGCATTCAGCAACGACTGGCGTGCTGTCAGCAGTTCCAGATAGGTGGCATTCCCGGTGCGATACAACGCTTCCGAAGTTTGCACCGCACGTTTCAGTTCGCTGCATTGCTTGAGGTGGCTGTCAAGACTCTTTTTTACTGATTCAGTAGCATACAGTCCGTCGTTCACCTCCTGACCGGCATCCAGCAAGGCTTGCTTGTAAGCGAGCAACGCAATCTGCTCTTCATCTTTGGAGACTCGCAGATTCGATGCCAGTTTCCCTCTATTGAAAATAGGTTGTGTCAGAGATGCGATTGCCGAAAGTATCCAGCCGCCCGGATTCGTTACTGCCTGCCCTAAAGAATTGGTCCAGCCGGCACTTCCGGCAAGTGTCAGGTTGGGATAGAAGGCCGAACGCGCCTGATTGGTGGCATAATAAGCATTCGCCAATGTCATTTCTGCCTGCACTACATCCGGGCGTTTCGACAGCAACCGCAAAGGAACTCCGACGCAGAACTGCTCCGGAAAACGCTGCTCCTCCAAACTGCCCCGTTGTATACTTCGGGAGGTAGTGCCTAAAAGCGTACAAAGTGCATTCACTGCTTCATGCTGTTGCCTCAGCAGGTCGTTGTGGGTAGCTTCCAGTTCGTACAGGCTGGCGCGTGCCTGTGTGATGGCATTCTCCGTTTCTTCGCCCACTTTGAATTTCGACTCCATGGTTCGTATCTGCTCCTTCCATATGTCCAATGTAGTCTGGCTGATTTCCAGTTGTTCGTCCAGCATCAGGAGTGAGAAATAATCGTTCGCTATGGTGGCTATCAGCTCTGCACGGACCGCCTGTTGATAGGCCTTTTGCTCCAACAGGGCGGCTTGAGTTCCTTTCTTGGCATTACGCAGGCTTCCGAAAAGGTCTATTTCCCAACTTGCCTGCACGGGCAGTTCATAAGTCTTTACCGCCTTGTTCCCGTCCGTGCCTGTCAGAGTCCCTTGTGGGGACAAGGTCAAGGACAGCAAGAACGACAGGCGTGCGGCTGTCAGTTGCGCTTTAGCCTGATCGACACGCAGCAAGGCTGTCTGCATATCTGTATTGTTCTCCAGACCGTACCGGATTAAATCCTGCAACAACGTATCTTGAAAGACTTCCTGCCAAGGGAGGTCGCCCAGCGTTAGAGAGTCGTCTGCTCCGCTACCGTTCATGTCTTGATACAGGCTGTCAACCGGCAAATCTTCCGGTCGTTGATAGTTGCGATAGATATGGCAGCTGCTCAGCAATGCCATACACATGATTATATAGATTATCTTTTTCATATTCATACCTTTCTGTCTTCTTTACGTTTACCCATTACCCGCTCTTCAATGTATTGGAATACGATAAAGAAAGCAGGTGTTACAAACAACAAGGCTACAGTCCCGATAACCATACCGCCCACGGTGCCCACTCCTAAAGACTGATTGCCATTGGCACCTACTCCGGAAGCGACCATCAGCGGAAACAGACCGAAAATCATGGTGAGTGCCGTCATCAGGATGGGACGGAAACGGACGGTAGCTGCGCTCATGGCGGCTTGGGTCAGCGACATACCCGCCTGACGCCGTTCGGTTGCGTACTCTGTCAACAGAATGGCTGTTTTGGAGAGCAAGCCTATCAGCATAATCAGTCCGGTCTGCAAATAGATGTTGTTTTCAATCCCCCAGATACGGGCAAACAGAAAACTTCCCATCAAGCCGAAAGGCACGGAAAGGATTACCGCCATCGGGATGAACACGCTTTCGTAAAGGGCGCAAAGTATCAGGTAAATGAACAGGATACATACGCCATAAATAATAAGCGTGTCGTGCGAACCTGCCATTTGTTCCTCTTCGCGGGTCATGCCGGAGTATTCATAACCGTAGCCGGTGGGCAGGGTTTGTGCCGCCACCTCAGTCACGGCATTGATGACGTCTCCCGAACTGTATCCGTCTGCCGGCATTCCTTGTACGTTGATGGAGGAGAACATATTGAAACGTGTCAATGACTCCGCTCCGTAAGTCTTGGTCAGTTTCACAAATTGGCTCATCGGTGCCATTCCGCCGTCTGTCTTCACAAATATATTGTCCAAAGACTGCATATTCTTGCGGTTATCCGAAGGGGCTTGAAGGATGACGCGGTATAGCTTTGTAAAACGGTTGAAATTGGACGCATAGATACTGCCGAAGTATCCGGACAGCACGTCCAGCACTTTATCGGTGGAGGTGCCCGCACGCTGGCACTGTGCTTCGTCCACATCGATGCGGTATTGCGGGAAGTTGGCACTGAACGACGTATAGGCCATCTGTATCTCCGGGCGTTTGTTCAGTTCCGCCAAGAACTCATCGGTTACTTTGTTCAAAGCACTGATACCCTTTCCGCTACGGTCTTGGATATAGAGCTCAAAGCTGTTTCCCGTTCCGTAACCCGAAATCATAGGAGGTGAGAATACAAACAGATTGGCATTCTTGATGTCTGCCGTGCGGCGATAAATTTCCTCGGAAATGGCATCCACGCTGCTGCTCTCGTCTTGACGTTCATCCCAATGCTTCAGTTTGATGATGAACATACCGTGGGAAGAGCCGCTGCCTGAGCCCATACCAAATCCTGCCACCTTATTGAAATTGTCAATCTGCGGGATTTCTTTCAGTTCTTTTTCTACTTTGTCCATGATGCTTGCCGTCTCGGCCAAAGTGCTTCCGGCAGGAGCGTCCAGGCTGACAAATATGGAACCGGTATCTTCCGATGGCACAAGTCCGGTCTTGGTGGTATTCATCAAATAGCCCAGCAACAAGATTGCTACCCCCAATGAAGCCCAAGCCATCCATTTGCGCTTGATAAAAAACTTGGCTCCTATTTTATACTTCAACACAATGCGTTTGAAGGTCGAATCAAAAGCCATGCGGAAGCGGGTAGAAAATTCCGGCTTCTTCCCTTCGACAAGAATTTCATTCGGACGGAGAATCAGTGCGCAGAGGCAGGCGAAAGCGTCAGCGCGTTCACAGCTGAAATGCCTACGGCAACCGCCATCGTAACGCCGAATTGTGTATAGAAGATACCCGACGTTCCGCCCATGAACGATACGGGAACGAATACTGCCATAAAGACCAGTGTGGATGTGACGATGGCCGAAGATATGCCGTTCGTGGCATCAACGGAGGCTTTATAAGGCGAACGATACCCTTCGTCGAACCGGGTCTGCACCGCCTCGACTACAATAATGGCATCGTCTACAATCGTACCGATGGCAAGCACCAATGCGAAAAGCGTCAGCAGGTTGATGCTGAACCCTGCGATATAGAGGGCGGCAAAAGTCCCAATCAATGACACGAAGATACTGATGGTAGGTATCAGCGTGGAACGCGGGTTCTGAAGAAACACATACACCACCAATACAACCAGCACGATAGCTTCCAGCAGCGTCTTGATCACCTCGTCGATAGAGGCATCCAGAAAGTTTTTCGTACTCATCAGCTCTACAATCTCCACATCTTCCGGAAGAGTCTCTTTCAGTTCGTCCAAATACTTGTCTATATTGGTGATGATTTCGTTGGCATTGGTTCCGGCAGTCTGGTTAATCATGCAGGTACTTCCCGGAGCACCGTTGACGGTACCGGTATAGGCATAGCTTTGTGCTCCCAACTCTACGGTAGCGATGTCTTTCAGCTTTAACACCCGTCCATCATCGTAAGCTTGATGATTATCTCCTCAAATTCCTGTTCCGTTTCCAGTCGTCCGCGATATTTTAAGGTGTATTGATACACATTCTTGGAGTCTTCGCCGATGGAACCGGTCGAGGCTTCGATATTCTGGCTGGAAAGCGCGGTTTCCACATCGCCCGGTTCCAGTTCATACTGTGCCATGACATCCGGCTTCAACCAAATGCGCATGGCATAGTTGCCTCCCATCACATTCACTTCGCCCACGCCGGAGATGCGCTGTAGTTGCGGCTTCACGTTGATGGTGAGGTAGTTGGTCAGGAAAGTCTCGTCGTATGTTCCCTTCGGGCTATAAAGCCCGAATATCTTCAGCATACTGCTTTGCCGCTTCATGGTAGTGACACCCACTTTGGTCACTTCTGCCGGTAATAACGAGGTGGCGGTAGATACTTTGTTCTGCACATTGACCGCCGCCATATCCGGGTCGCTGCCCTGCTTGAAGTAAACGGTGATTTCGGCACTGCCGGTATTGCTGGCGGTAGAGGTCATGTAGGTCATATTTTCCACCCCATTGATGGCTTCCTCCAACGGTACGATGACACTTTTCTGCACGGCTTCCGCATTGGCACCGCTATAGGTGGTGGAGACACGAATAGTAGGAGGGGCTATGTCGGGATATTGCTCTACGGACAGCGCATACAATCCGATGAGTCCGGCTACAAGGATAACGACCGAGATGACGATGGAAAGAATCGGTCGGTCTATAAATTTCTGTAGTTTCATGATTTATTCTCCTTTCCCTTCTTTTGTTGTGGCTACTGTTGTGCCGTCTTTCAACAAGCCCGCACCTTCGGAAACAATCACATCACCATCCTGCAACCCTTCCTCTACAATGTATTCTGTTCCGTCATTGATTTCAAAAACGGTTATCGGAGTGGAAACAGCCTTGTTGTCCACCACTTTATAAGCAAAGATGCGGTTTTGAATCTCGTAGGTGGCTTCCTGGGGAACAACGATGCTTTGCGGGCGGTCATACGGAATGATGATATTGCCTGCCCTCCACTCATCAGACGCTTGTCCTTGTTGTTGAACACCGCACGCATACTCACCGTTCCGGTTGTCTTGTCAATAATGCCGCTGATAACGTCTATCTTTCCTTTCTGTTCGTAAGCCGAACCGTCGTTCAGTTCCAACGAAACTTCCGGGAAAGATTGCAATGCCTGGTCCAAGGAACCGTATTGGACCGTGAGGGAAAGCACTTGTTTCTCGGTCAGAGAGAAATAGGCGTACATTTCCGAATTGTCTGATACACTTATTAGGCATCCGTCATGGACGGCTGACCAATGCGCCGATACGGTAGGAGGTCATGCCCGCATATCCGTCCACCGGACTCTTTACCTCCGTATAGGAAAGGTTGTTGCGAGCCTCTGTCAGTTCCGCCTGCGCTTGCAATAAGGCGGCTTTCACGCTTTTGTAATCATTCTGAGCTGTACGTAGTTCAAATTCCGAAATCACTTTGTCAGCAAACAACGATTGTTTTCCTTCCAACGTCTGCTTGGCAGTCGCCTCATTGGCCTCTGCCGTTGCTACGATCGCCTCCGCTTTTTGCAGGGCAGCCTTGTAGGGCACTTGGTCTATGATAAACAGGATTTGTCCTTTATGGACACGGGCACCTTCCTCCACGCAGACTTGTGTGATGGTTCCCGACACTTGCGGACGCACCTCTACATCCTGTTTTCCTTTTATTACTGCGGAATATTTGACAGAAAGCTGTCTGTCTTCCGGTTTCAATGTCATAAGGGGGTAATTCCCACCCTCTTCCTGCTGCTTCGCATCCTGCCGGCAACCGGACAGCAAAGTTACGCAGCACAATACTGATACAAAAACACTTCTTACCTTCATCTTTTTTTAGTTAAATTGTTATTTGATGCCGCAAAATTAGAAGGGAAATAGCCTGCCCTGTTTGTGCGAACCGTGCAAGGATTTGTCCAAATAGCCCCTTATTAGAATATATTAGCGATTAGAATGTCTATTTGACACATGAAATTGTTCAAAAAAGACATTTCTCCGTATATTTGCAACAACGTATAAACCAATACAATAAGAATGACTCAAAAAGAATTATCCCTGTTATTCCCTTCCAATTGTCATAAGGAGGGATTGCTTTTGTTAGTACCTCCAAGTAAATTCCATAAATTGGAAGGAAAAACCATCGAAAAAAGCCGTTTGCATATTCTTTTATGTGAGGGCATTATAGAATTTGAATTGAATGGAAAAACACATGAACTGAAAGGTCCTTCTTTTCTTGACATCGTGGATACTTCCACCATCCGAATAAGCAAGATTAACCCTAACTTGCAGGCGTGGTGCCTGTTCATCACTTTTGAATTTGCCGGAAATTCGCTAAAGACCCTTCGTCCCGGTCCCTTGAATCATTTGTTGGAACGATTGTCTCTTCCTGTATGGAGTCTTTCGCAGGAAGAAAGCGGAACCCTTGAAGGACAATTGTTGCTTTTGGAAAAGACTCTTGATAATCCAAAGCATTATTATCAGCAAGAGCTCTTTGAAACTTATTTTAAGAGTTTCAGCCTTGAATTGGGGAATATCATGTTCACCCATGAAGAGAGGATAGATGATGCGCAGACTTATATCAGCAAAAAAGATTTTGTCGCGTTGAACTTCATGAAACTTGTTTCAAAGCATTTCAAGGAAGAGCATAATGTTGATTTTTATGCGGAAGCTTTATGTGTTTCTACCAAACATCTCATACGGGTTGTCAAGGAGATTATGGGCAAGACGCCGCATGTAGTCATCTGTAATGAGTTGATTCATCAGGCCATGGCTATGCTCGAAGATGAAAGTATTCCTGTTTCACAGATAGCAGAAGAACTTCATTTCTCAGATCAGGCCTCGTTCTGCAAATTCTTCAAGAAACATAAGAAAGTGACTCCGATGGCATACAGAAGAAGAGAAAATGAATAAAACCAAGAATAACAAAAAAATGTATCATCACTCAAAAATTTTAACAGATGATCTGCACCATATTTCCATACCCTTGTATATGCCGAAAAGGAATGAATTCTGCATGTTTTGGAGTTTTTGGTTACAGAAACCTGAGAACTCAGCCAAACAGCTTAGATAGGTAGGATAACGTTATTCTGCAAATTGGAAGAACATCGACTGAAATATAAATTTCAGTAACAATAACTGATAATTTATTAGATTTGGCTATCTGTAATTGTGTGTTTCTCAAAAATAATACTACCTTTGCAACTTGAAAATGCGTTCTTTTGATTTAATGCAAAACGAAGTAACATACAGAGTTTCGCTCGTTTCTAAATCATTACCTATTATTAAATAGGCATTCTTTAATTCTTTGTGTTTCAATTAGAAAAAATAGAATGAATGTCTCCTTACGTGAAAGGTCACTTTCTTGTTCTTGATGCCGGCGGCTAAAGTCCAGCCTTTTAATACCTGACATATAATCGTGAGGCTAGGTAGATGGAATATCAAGCCGAGCCTGTCATTCTCATTCTCCCTTGCGGGAAGGTATTTTATCGCTTCCTCGGACAATGGAGATAAATAGCCTCTTTCGTCTTTCTTTGTATGATCTGTAAACGGAATTTATCATTTCCTTCTTTTTGCATATCTTCCCATCTAAGAGCGGTCAAGTCGCTGATCCGGAGTCCGCAGAAACAGCAGAACAGAAAAGCCTTTTTTACCTCTGGGC
>ENA-OQCK01000348-OQCK01000348.1-human-gut-metagenome-genome-assembly--contig:-NODE-348-length-26498-cov-6.093246_pt1 | contig 26498 bp, 29 predicted proteins | sample MGYA00242498_ERZ504578 | MGnify/ENA primary metagenome ERZ504578 (study PRJEB26092, sample SAMD00036229) | human gut metagenome | host: Homo sapiens | study: EMG produced TPA metagenomics assembly of...
TTTTCCCTTTCTCCTTAAAAACAGAAGCCGCTAAATCAAAAAACGGATTTCGTTTCAGCATCGGGCACTGATAACAATTCGATATATACTTCTCACATCCTCCCGGATAATGACAAATAGCCGTAGCTGGCCACAAATCATGCATAGTCCACACAATAGGTTTTCCGGTATTTACTAATTTCTTAATATCAGAAAGACACAAAAATCCTTGATTCACCCAATGCAGATGAATCACATCCGCCTGTTGCACTAATGGGTGCTTCGATAAATCCGTGCCTGTATTGGCTATGGAAACTTGAAAAAGGTTCTTCTTGCTAAAGAAGTTACAGATAAAGATTATCAGTCGTTCCCAAATGAAGCGAAAAGAATTAAGCCTATGTGAAATCCATGAATTATTTACAGAGAAAACTTTTACATGGTCTGTTTTCCGATCACGTACTAACATAGAAACCTCTACACCAGATTTACCCAATGCTTTCGCTAGTCGGTTCGCAGCGACTGCCGCTCCACCGGTTAATTCAGAAGTATTTAATATCAATATATTCATGGCTTCTCTATTATTTTCCAATAACCATTTTTCTTAGCTCCAATGCGTTCAATCCAACCATGCTCTTTCAATTTTTTTATAAGCTTCCGGATATACTGCTCTGTCAAATCCAAACGATTTGCTAAATCTATTTGACGGATAGTAGGCTCCTCTCGCAAGATCTGATATACCTCCCGTTCCATATCCGACAATTCATTTATCCGCTCAAAACCAAGCACTGATAAAAGGAATTGTTCAGGTTAGGCCGATTATTATATAATTTATCCATGACATCCTAAGTTATTATTAGAAGTATTGATTATCCGATGAAGCTCTACGTCTTTATCAGAATAGAGGTCATACAGCTTACATATATTCTTTTCACATTGCTCTTGCGTAAAAGCGTTATTCCAAATACGCATCCCCCCCGCACTCAAAGAAGAAAACCCCGTCTTATACCAACCCACTTGGCAACCATTCAACCATGTACGTAAACACAGCTCTACATCATCGAATTGGAATGGAGCAAAATCAAAATCAATATGTTTTAATTTCTCTAAGAAAAGAGAACGATTAAGCCACATCGGAGCTCTATTAACATGAGGGACAAAGCAAAAATCAATATCCTTCGTAGGAAGATCATAATCCAATATATCAAATCTGCCTTTTTGTTTATCTATAGCAAAATCAAGCAATCTCGTCCTCCCAAAATGGCCAACTCAGGATATTTCTCAAAATAAAAGACTGCGTCATCTACCCACGACAAATCCTTAAAATCATCATCATCCTGTAATAACGCCACAAACCGCCCATTTACCATGCGAATTGTTTTGTCATACATCACATTCTCATACAAATCATTTGCTCTTAGTAGAAACTCATTACCCCTATTTAAAAAACGCATCAAGGAGATATGGTGATTGTAATCCGAACCATCATCTATTACAACAATCTCGGCTCTCGGGTAATTTCTCAATTTATTAACAACATGTTTTACCTGTACACTTTTATTATGAGATTGTATGATAAAACTCACTGTAGGATCATTAATGTATCCTTTCGCTTTCCAGTCTCCATACGTTTTCTGCTTTTTTTTCAAAAAACGCTTTACTAACGCCCAATACAACCTTTCCCAAATTAAACGAATATCCATTTTGTATCAATTAATTGACAAATATAAACACTTTAACAAACAATCCATCCTCTCCGCATATCGAATTTGCATCTTATTACCTTTCAATGCTATCTCTTCAAGTCCAACAGCACCCATCAGTGCTTTTTTAAGCTTATGGTATAAACCGGACTCATTAGAAGGATCAAATACTAAACCATTTTGGGGTTCATCTATTAAACAAGCCGATCCTGCGATAGATGAACACAAAGTATAGCAACCAGACAGTAGCGCCTCATTCACAACCGTACCAAAAGGTTCATATAAACTAGGTAAAACAAAGATTTGTGCTAAATTATAATAAGCCAATAGGTCTAAACCTTCTTGTTTTCCCATAAACCGTATTAAACCCGCAGATATATAGTCTTGTACCTGAGACTCCAAATCTTCTCGTAAATCTCCATCACCTACAATCAACAATCTAGCATCTGGAAAATCAGCGTTAACTTGACGAAACGCCTTTAATAAAAGAGATACGTTTTTTATCTCAACCAAACGCCCCACATATAAAATATTTTTTTTCCCTATTAAACTATACCTATCAGCTATAGAAACAGAAATTGATAAAGCTTTTAGCAATCGTTCTCTAAAAAAGTTGTCTGACTGAATGATCGGGAAATAAACATATTTCGACTTAAATCTCAAATTGCTTTCATACCAGGTCAACACATTATTATCGGCTAGTACCACGATCGAAAGGATATGTAACATAACGTAACGGGTAAGCTTTTTAACAAAATGCGTTCCTTGAGCCATCGATACGTTATCATCGCATATAGATACCACTGTTAGATTCCAGTTAAACAACAACTTATAAAAACATACTAAAAGTCCTAACAAATTATACTCTGAAACAAAAACAACATCAGCCTTATTCTTCCACAAAATAGTCAGTACCTCAAGCCTCAGATTCTTAATACCCATAAAACCTGAAGAAAGAAAATGAGGTGCGAAACACAATCGTTTTCTAAGTTTTTCCTGATCAAAAGCCTGTTCCAAAGCATTATCAAACTCAAAATAAAAGCTTGCATCAAACTCTTTAGCTAACGAATTAAAAAAATCAACTCGATAAGGAGCTATCGCCGGATGTAGTATAATCGCCCGTTTTTTCATATGACTCTATCTGATATCCTTTTGCAAAGCCGTACGTAAAGCCTCCAAATAGCCTCTGCCAAAATTCAAATCCGGCTCCACATAATTTCCTTCAGCCCATTCATTCCAAGACTTCAGAATCACGATCCGATGATCATCATCCTTGTTTAAGATCAAATGAACTGTTTGCTCTACATGTTTCTGGAAAAGTTGAGGAGTCGAATCTTTTAAAATAGCACCATAACGTCCTGTCCTAGGAGAATGATCCAATTGGGAATTATTGTAGGATAAGCATTCTCTCTCTCATCCTCTTTACCAGAAAAATATTTCATCGCATCTTTGTACTGACACCAAAAGCCATGTTTAAAAACCTCCCTATTTACCTTATTAATAACTTTCTGTACAAAAGATATTCCTATTCTCTGGTACTCAAACAATCTCACGACATTAACTGCGTCATATCCCATTGACAGAAAGTTATCTATATCATTTGGTTGATACGTATGAGCGACAAAATGAATACCCGTTAAACCATTCCGGGCAGCCAAACGTTGCCAACAGTCTATAAACTCCCTTGAATCCGGAATTTCCGCTGGAGCGAAAATTAAGAAAAAAGGTTTTCCGTCAACAGTCACATATCTCTTATCCTCAAACGCTGGCAGTACGTCATAGAAATGACGCTCATAATCAGAAAGTCCACCATAAGTTTGATCGATTAATGACTCTTTCGTCTTAACTCCATTATAGATACCTCTCCAAGAGTGATTGGCCCAAGCTAGACAAAAGGGGAAATCTGGCTTACCCGATTCTAAGACTTCATTAAAAGGCCTTTCCAACAAACGCCTTCCATTCCCAAACCAATAATGCCAATAACAGAATGCTTCCACCCCATACTCTCTTGCCATATCTGCCTGAGCCTGGCGTGTTTCCGGAACTCGCAAATCATAATATCCCAAGTCTGCCGGAACCCGTGTTGGTAATGCCCCCTGAACAAAGGCTTAGCTTTACCTACGTTCGTCCATTCCGTAAAACCTTTTCCATACCACTTATCATTTTCGGGTATTGGATGAAATTGTGGCAAATAAAATGCCAAGACTCTTATTTTATTTCTATTCATTATCGTCAATAAATAATAGACTAATCCAAATTACGAATTAAAGAAAAATCATTATACCAATGATAAAATTTCAAGTTTGATTGAATATAACTCCGCAGCCAAAGAAGAATAAGAACTTGCTAAAGAACCATAGATCTTTGAGGTATGAGCCAGAGTGTACAATTCAACTAAAGCGTCGACAATACCACTTTCGTTATCTCGCCTAACTTCATCAAATCTAGTAATAATCCTTTCGCCAAACAGATCTTTTAGTTTTTTCTTTTCCGAGAACGAGTCTGAAGCTACATAAAAATAAGTATTCGGATCAAGAGTAACCTCCTCCTCAATTTTTGAAATAAATAAAGACAAAGGACTTCCTAATGTAGGAGTCGTATGATCTCCTCTCCTAATATGCATACCTATCACATGTTTGTCCTCAAAAAACTTCGTTCGTTCATCTATCTGCTGTTGAATAGGTTTTATCGGAGATAAGCATTTAAACGTTATTTCATTTTTATAGAAAGAACGAAATTGGACCAAATAAACAGAATCATGCTTTTGAAACGAATTTAACAAGCTCTCCACCGAAAACCGGTTATAAATATCTTTTTCATAAAATCTTTCCGGGAAAGCAACTTTTTGATATAAATAAGGGAGCCAAAAATTTCTCTTCCTAGGCCGATCATAAATATAATCTTGCCAATGCGCATCCACAACTTTTATATTTGATAAAATCGGAGCTAAGTCTAATAAAGAATGAAAGTCAGCCCCCATCCCCCAATCTTTAAACCAAATGACATGAAGCCGGATCCCATACATTTGACAAAATGATATAGCTGATGATATTGCATAAAATCGATTCGCCAACCCCCCGATCGAACTAAGACTAAAACTTTCATCTTACTCATATTATTCATAAACTCTTATTATAAACGTTCCACTCTATTTCGAACAAAAAAAAGAAAATCCTTCCAATATTGTTTCAATGGATAATATTTTCTCAAAGTTTCCCCTCGATCTCTTTTAGCCCAAATCGGATAATATCCCATAAAGAACCAAGTGTATGACCATATATGAGTTATTGGATATATCTGTGCCTTATTCAATTTCATCAAAATTGAAAAAACACTTTGATCATGCCTATTCTCCTTAAAATCCAAAGCATTAGGAGTGGATGAAGGGGAGTCATCTATCAAATTTCTATTTTCCATCATACTTTTTTCCAACATTCTACAACCTTTTGAGTATGATCATCTTTCTTAGAAAAAAAGTGGTAGCATGTATTTGTCCGCTATTATAAATATCATCATCTTCTTGTATACCAAAGTATGAGAAAATATCACCTTTTGTATATTGTCTCTCTAATGAACCTTTGCGAGCGCCAAATACCAAAAATCCCGAAGGATGTTTTTTTACCTCTTTTATATATGCAAGAAACATATTCTTCCCCACCTCATTTATATGACAACCAGCATCTGTGTAAAGCAAAATATCGCCATATTCCATTTGTTGTAAGCATTGAAGTAAAATCTGGGGTTTCCAAATCCAATATCCAAACCCTCGCACTTCCTGTTTTAATAGATCCGCAGCCTCTTGCCGGAAAAAGGCAGATAGATTTTTTTCCGTACTACATTCGACACGATAAAACCAACCTGTCTCCTCAGCCTGAGCTCTCAAACGAGATAAAGAAGACAAATAACTGGAATTACCAAATGAGCATAAAAATATCCGATCCATACTAATCTTACTTATCTAATATAGTTTTTTCACCCCACAAGCTCCTGATATATTTCCATTTGCCATACAAAAATAATGGAAGAAAATAAGCTCGCACTTTATTCATAATACTTTTTGTATTCCCTCTTAACTCAGACCGGCAGACATAAGTGATCCACCCCGCTCTAAAAATGCCTAGAATCCTACCCGACGAAAGATACAACGCATATTGATAAACTAAAGGCTCCTCCATACTTAAATAAGGAAGCATTAGCCGGTATCGATCAGATATCTCCAAACGGTTTCTTTTACCCAACGATAAAAACCCATCCAGATAGCCTCTAAACCCTCCTTTCACATTTTGCAACAAATTAGAGCTAGCATGAGGATGGCGTCTAAAATATGTTAAATTCTCGACCTTATGTAAAAGACTGCGTTTAGATCTCGCTACTAAAGCCAACGCAAAATCATATACAAATTTCTCCCGCACCTCTTTAGGTGTTATTTGGATCAGCTCTTTCCGCATGAGGCAATCATGTCCCAATACACCATACTGCAAAGAAATGAATCGTAATCCCGTAAGAACAAACTCTTCTTTCCTCGCCGCAACATAAGAGGGAATCTTATCGAAGAAACTCACAGAATCCGCATAAACCATCAGATAATTTCCTATACAACCAACCAAGACCTCTATCTTGGTATCTACCCAAATATCATCTTGATCCGAAATCGCAATATAATCACCTGTTACTTTTTCGAAAGCCTTCCAAAAATTTCGATTGAAGCCCAGATTATTCTTGTTTCGATAAAATCTAATAAAAGGATATTTTTCCTTATATTCCTCGATTATTAAAGGTGTCGCATCTGTGCTACAATCATCCTGTATCAATAATTCATGGATAGGATAAGTCTGAGATACGATAGATTCCAGCTGTTCACGGATATATTTCTCACCATTATAGGTACATAATACGACAGAAACTCGTTTCAAACTCATCTTTTCCATAAGAACCCTATGCATTCTTTAAAAATTACAGACTTCACACCCCACATAATTCCAATGTATAAAATCGCAGACACAATAATCTTCAAAGCAAACCGTATATAAATATTCCCCGAGAAGAAAGAGACCCACCAAGCGCAGCTCAAAACTGAGAGAGTGATAAGAAAATAAGGCAATATGTCTCTTATTACATGATATAATCTAACACCTATCAAATGGCTCGCAAAACAATGCCACACAAGCAGCCAGCAAAGGTAAGCGAGCACATAAGCCGCAACCATCCATAAAATTCCATAAGGCAACATCATTATCAGCAACAATATCTGGAGTATGCCAAATATTACGTTAGCATACAAATAAATATTAGATTTCCCATGACTGATCACGATATTTTTATAAAGCTCGCATATCGGGGAAAAAGCTCCCCAAACGCACAGTAATTGCAAAATAGGAACACAAGGCGCCCACTTTTCCGTAACCGTAATCAGGATCAATTCATTTGCGACCAACGCCATGCCAAACATCAATGGAAAAGATATAAAAGCCGTAAAACGGATCATCTTTCTTAAAACCTGTACTTGCCTCTCCTTCTCGTAAGAGACTTGAGCAAATACCGGCTGGGCTACTCCTGATATCATTCCCGTGATAAAACTCCCCCCCATATTCATCCATTTATAGCCTTGGGAATAATAACCGACTTGCTGAACCGTATAGAACTTACCCAATAGAATAGAGAATATATTCGTAGACATCTGGCTAAACAGATTTGTCAATAACAACCTTGCACTAAACGGGAACATCTCCCTCAAAGGCTGAAGGTTAAAAGAGAAGTTGGCCTCCAAGGTGAATAATACCACCTAAGAAAAGTGCCTAAACCGATATAAAGTACTCCTTGAATAGCAATCCCCCAATAAGCCATACCATTCAACGCCATGATCAGTGCAGCCGTGTTGGATAATAACAACGCATAGATATCAATCTTTGCCCTTTCCTTGACCATCAAGTTTTTAAACAAATAAGCGGCTTGAGCTGTTCCAAAACAACCAAACAAAAAACTTAAAAATACGATACGGGATACCCACAACAAATCCGGCTGATCAAAAAAACGGCAATCAAAGGCGCCGAGAAAAACAAAATCACATAAAGGCCAATCCCTACTACTATATTAAACCAAAATACCGAGTTATAATCCTCATGCTTAATATCCAACTTATTTGTCAAGGCCGCCGAGAAGCCGCTTTCTTGAAGAGCATTCGCAAAACCCGTAAAAATAGTTAGCATCCCGACCATCCCATAATCTCCCGGCGATAATATGCGAGACAAAAAGATACCAAACAGCAATGCGAGTATCTGCTGCACCCCATTGCTCACCCCTCCCCAGAAGAGCCCTTTCGCTGTCTTATCTTTTAGTGATTGTTCTGCCATTTGATATTTACGGTAAAAGTGCCACAAAGATAAACATTTACTCTTGGGTAACGGGCAAAACCCGGAAGCTTTTCATACTTTATGTATAAAATAACAAATAGTACGTATGGAAATATGAATTAGTATCAATAGAAAACACCAATTAGTATCAATAGAAATCCGGATTTCTATTGATATTAATTAAAAAGTCTCGCACCTACTAGATATAATAAACTAATAATCAAAAATATACAAAACAGGCCCATTCTAATATAGCTTATTGTACATTTTTACATTTTACTAGTCTTGCGAACTAAAGGATGCGAAACAGGCACTCGTAGACTAATAGGCACATACACGGACATTGACAGACATAAACCAACACAGACCGATTTGCCTCATACGGCTTGCGATACCTTTGTCATGTTTTCGAAAACAAGGTAATTCATTTAATCATCTTTTAAAATTTAGAAATTATGGCAGTAAAGTACAGATTGATCGAGAGAAAGAACTTGGGTAACGACAAGACAGAAACACCCAAGAAACAGTATGCGCAAGTGATCTATGGAGATCTTGTAGAGTTCGAGACTTTCCTCGAGGAAGTGGCAGATGGAAGTGGAGTAGGCTCCGCCCAAGTCAAGGCGGTACTCGACCGTATCAATATCGTGTTGAAACGAAATCTCGCGCAAGGGCGCAGGGTGAATGTAGGCGAATTGGGCAATTTCCGTTTTGGGGTAGGCTCTACGGGAACCCCTACCACCGAGGAATTTACCACCAGCTTGATCAAAGAACCTAAAGTTGTCTTTAGCCCCGGAAAGGCCTTGAGAATAGCTAAGAAACTCACTAATTTCGAGAAAAAGGAACTCTCCGAACCGCAAAGCGGGGGTAGCCAAGACAGCGAAAGCCCTGACGAGATCTAAAATCTCAATCTCTATTCGCAGTGGATTTATGCTTTCAATACGTAAATCCACCGTATTGTTTCCAATATAAAACAAATCATCCCATTTATTTCGCATACAAAATAAAATAGCTTATTTTTGTTTTACATACAAAACAAAAAGCAAGCGGATGTGTTTCTATATCTTAAACGTATGATGATTATCACTCGAGACGAGAAACGAACCATCCAAGTCCAAGAGAGAACGATCGAGGTAGTCCCTATCTGGGAATGGATTCTCACGCCTTCCCCGCATAAATCCTCCGTATAATATCCACCACCTTCATACCTTCCAAGACGTTGGTCGTTATGATCTCGCCGGGGGCGCCGGAAAGGACATTGACCACGTTACGGATCACGAAGTTGTGGTTTTGAGCGGAGCCTTTGTAAGGGCCATAATCATTGCCGGGGTTGGTAGGGGCCAATTCCGGCATCTCATAATCCTTGATATGGCAATATTCTACCTCATTCATATATTGACCGCCGATTTTCACGCTGCCATTCTCGGCCACGATCAGCATGCTACTTTCCAGATTCTTGTCCCATACCGCCGTAGAGTAGCTCAAACTGCCCATTCCACCGTTCACGAAATTAAAATTCACGAAACCGGAATCCTCAAAGGCGGTCAGTTTCTCGTGGTTGAAGTCGGCGAAACGGGTCTGGATATTACAGATATCCCCGAATAACCAGTACATAATGTCGATGAAATGGGAGAATTGGGTGAATAAGGTACCACCATCCAAGGCAGCGTCGCCATGCCATCCTCCAGGTTTATAGTAGCGTTCATCACGGTTCCAGTAGCAATTCAGCTGCACCATATAAATCTGGCCTAATTTTCCGGACTCAACCATCTCCTTGATCCAGACCGAAGGCGGGGAATATCGGTTTTGCATTACGCAAAATACCTGCTTACGGAATCTCAACGAGGTATAAACCACTTTCTCGGCATCCGCCAAGGTCAAGGCCATAGGCTTTTCTATGACCACATGATGTCCGCTCTCTATCGCTTGGATCGCCATCTCGGCATGTAAGCCGTTAGGTGTACAAATATTCACCACATCTATATCCAATCCCAAACGGAATAGTTCATCTATATCCCGGGCGAAAGGGACCGCATAAGCTCGATCCCCAGCTCCTCTTTCGGACGGATATCACATAAAGCGACCAACTCCGCTCCTTCATCCCGGGTAATCATCTCGGCATGACGCTTACCTATATGACCACAGCCGATCACGGCGAAACGTATCTTCTTATTCATAAAACACTCTTTATAGATTCTATAATATAAGCCTGCTCCTCTTCTGTCATCTCCGTATGAATCGGCAAGGATAATACGGATCGGCTCAAGCGAGAAGCGACATTCAAATCCCCGGAAATCCGGCATCGCCCCCTCATCACCTCTTGCTCCTGCAAAGGCAATGGATAATAAATCATAGAAGGAATGCCTCGTTCTTTTAACGCAGCTTGTACTTGATCCCTCTTTTCTACAGCTAGCTGTACCGTATATTGATGATAAACATGCGATGAAAAGGCTGATTTTAGTGGTTTGCGTACAGCATCCAATCCGGAAAAGGCAGCATCGTATCTAGCAGCCACTTTACAACGAGCGGCGGCAAATTCATCCAAATACCGAAGCTTAACATCTAAGACAGCGGCCTGCAAGGTATCCAAACGGGAGTTGCAGCCCACCAAAGAATGATGATATTTCATCTTTTGCCCATGATTGGCGATCATTCGCAGGCGTTCGGCCAATCGCACGTCGGAAGTAAACATCGCCCCACCATCTCCATAACAAGCCAACGGTTTCGAGGGGAAGAAAGAGGTCGTACCTATAGAGGCGATCGTACCGGCTTTCTTTACCGTTCCATCCGAGAAGGTATAATTAGCACCGATGGATTGGGCATTATCCTCGATCACATATAAATTATGGCGGCCAGCGATACTCAAGATCGATTCCATATCACAACACTGGCCAAAAAGATGAACCGCGATAATAGCTCTCGTCTTTTCAGACAGGGCATCTTCTATCTTTTCCGGGTCTATATTGAATGTACCGGGATCTACATCCACTAATACCGGCACTAGGCCAAGAGCCAAAGCGACCTCAGCCGCGGCGATATACGTAAAAGCAGGAACGATCACCTCATCGCCCGGATGTAAGTCGAATGCCATCAAGGAGATTTGCAAAGCATCCGTACCGTTGCCGCACGGGATCGCATAAGGAATACCTAAATAATCTGATAAATGGTTACAAAATCCCTTCACCTGAGGGCCATTGATAAAGGCGCAAGCATTTATCACCGTTTGCATGGCAGGATCGATCTCACTACGCAAACGTTCATACTGCTTCCGCAGATCTACCATCTGTATCTGTTTCTCAAGCATCTTATCCATTCAAAATAGGGCTATCCCGTCGTTAAAACGGAATAGCCCCCTCATTATTGCGTTTACCTTATTATTTCACCTCGCTACCCGGTTTCACCTCTTTTCCCGGAGTGATAACGGCCAGCTTTCCATCGAAATTCTCGGCGGAGAGAATCATGCCCTCGGAAACAATACCTTTCAGCTTACGGGGAGCTAAGTTAGCGATGAAGCAAACTTGCTTGCCTACCAATTCCTCGGGTTTATAATGCTGGGCGATGCCCGATACGATCGTGCGTTTCTCCAGGCCATCGTCTATACGGAACTGAAGCAGCTTATCCGCTTTCGGAACCTTCACGCATTCCAGAACCGTACCCACACGGATATCCAGTTTCATGAAATCATCGAACTCAATATTCTCACGGATCGGTTTCGCCTTATAATTCGCTTCCTCATTCGCTTTCTTCGTATCCAATAATTTCTGCACTTGGGCCTCGATCACGCTATCCTCTATCTTCTCGAACAACAACTCTGCCTTGCCCAATTGATGACCGGCCTCCAATAGATCCGTAGCACCTAGCGATTCCATCCCAACGGCTCTACATTCAGCATCTTGTTCAGTTTCTCCATGCTAAACGGCAAGAACGGCTCAAAAGCGATCGCCAGATTAGCCGTAATCTGCAAAGCGATGTTCATGATCGTAGCGACACGAGGCATATCCGTCTTCGCCAACTTCCAAGGCTCCATATCAGCGAGATACTTATTTCCGATACGGGCTAGGTTCATCGCCTCTTTCTGAGCGTCACGGAAGTGGTAGGTATCCAACAGGCGTTCCACGTTCTCTTTCACATCCGCGAAATCCTTCAAGGTCTGACGATCATAATCCGTCAACTCGCCAGCCGCCGGCACCTTACCCTCGAAATACTTATCCGTAAGGACTAACGCACGATTCACGAAGTCCCTAAGATAGCGACCAACTCGTTATTATTACGAGCCTGAAAATCTTTCCATGTGAAATCATTATCCTTTGTCTCTGGCGCATTGGCCGTCAAGACATAGCGCAACACGTCTTGCTTGCCCGGCATATCCACCAGATACTCGTTCAACCAAACCGCCCAGTTGCGGGAAGTAGAGATCTTGTCGCCCTCCAAGTTCAAGAACTCGTTGGCGGGGACATTCTCCGGCAAGTTATAAGAACCTTCCGCTTTCAGCATGGAAGGGAACACGATACAATGGAACACGATATTATCTTTACCGATGAAATGGACCATTTTAGTCTCCGGATCCTTCCACCAAGTCTCCCAGCTATCCGGCAACAACTCCTTCGTATTAGAGATATAACCAATCGGAGCGTCGAACCAGACATACAGCACCTTTCCTTCCGCCCCTTCCACGGGAACAGGGATACCCCAATCCAAATCACGACTCACCGCACGGGGTTGCAGTCCCATATCCAGCCAGCTCTTACACTGTCCGTATACGTTCGGCTTCCATTCCTTATGTCCCTCTAATATCCATTCACGCAAGAACGGCTCCCACTTGTCTAAAGGCAGATACCAAGCTTCGTCTCACGCATCACCGGCTTGCTGCCACTGATAGCGGATTTCGGATCGATCAAATCCGTCGGGCTAAGAGACGTACCGCAAGCCTCGCACTGGTCACCATACGCCTTCTCGTTTCCACAATGCGGACAAGTACCCGTGATATAACGTCGGCCAAGAATTGCTTCGCCTCCTCATCGTAGTATTGCTCGCTTGTTTTCTCGATGAATTCACCTTTATCATACAATGTACGGAAAAAATCCGAGGCCATCTGATGATGCATAGCGGAAGTAGTACGAGAATAGATATCAAACGTGATACCGAACTCCTCGAACGATTTCTTGATAATACCGTGGTAACGATCCACCACATCCTGCGGTGTAATCCCCTCTTTCTTCGCTCTCAATGTGATGGGTACCCCATGCTCGTCCGAACCTCCAATCATCAACACTTCCTCTCCCTTCAAACGAAGGTAACGGGCATAAATATCAGCAGGCACATATACCCCGGCCAAATGGCCGATATGCACCGGTCCGTTCGCATACGGCAACGCCGTAGTAATCAGCGTTCTCTTAAAATGTTTTTCCATACCTTGTGTTCTCTTTTTGAGGGGCAAAGGTACGGAATAATTTGGTTAGATAAAAAAGATTGGAATATCATTCAAGGATGGATATATTCCTCTTTCGATCGCATAGTATATATTGCCGATCAAGACATAATAGAATAATCAACAAATGTCTCATGTCTTGTCCTTTACATTAGAGATTAATAACTTCCCATGTCTTACAAACTTTTCCTGCCGCTATATACACCACATACGCTCGCATGCGGTAAGCGGGGAATTGCCGATTGATATCAGCGGCATATCTTCTCACCTGATCGGCATCTTCGGGACGAACGACCTTCAAGGCCTCTACCATGGTAGCGTCTTTCGCCTTGAAATACTTGAACTCCACCACCCGGCAATCGTTGTGGAAGGCGGTGCCCGATATGCCCGTCAATACCAGATCCGCACGGCCGCTTGGCAAGTTCTGCTCCACGGCGAAGGTATAGCAGTTGCTCAAGTAACGACTCAGTACCTCGTAGAAAGAGCAACGAATAAAGTTCTCGTTGATCTTGTCGAATACTTGCGCCGGGAACTGGCCGAGATATTCCTTGAAATAATTTTCCACAAGCGGCTCCAGCTTCCGATGATCCATAAACAGGCGATAAGCGGGAACAAAACAGCGAGCGTCATCGCTAATCTGATTCAACTCGTTGTAATAATTCATGTAGATGCTCTGAGCGGTCAAGTTGGGAAGCACCATCACATAATTATCTTTCAACGTTGTCATGCCCAAGTAATATAGACTGACGGGGTAAAAATCCGGATCGAAGAACTTCTGCTTATTGAACTTACTCCTAAGATCCGGTTGAGAGTAGATCAACTCGCCATCGATCACCAAGGCATCCAGCATCTCTTTCGCATTCTCCAAGGTGATGGTAAGGCGGCGGATCCAATTCACGTCCGTTCGAAGGTTCTCGTCCACCATCTCATCGGGGACACCACCGGACAGCTCGGCGAAGTTCTTGAAAAAATAAGTCAATATAGTGGAATTAAATAACGGATGCGCGTTGGGCAGAAAGCGATAGCCATCATAGTTGTTTACGATAAGCGTCCACAGCTCGTCGAAACGATCCTCATTATTGCCATATTTACGAATAACATAGCGCAGGTATTCGGCAGCCTCCTCATGATTGAAACCCAACATCTCCGTGAAGTCAGGCTTCAAGGTAAGAATTTCGGCGATATTATAGCCGCTCGTCAAGTCATCCATCGTAACAGGCAGCACACCCGTACAAAAGCAAGTACGGATACTTCCCTCGCCGATACCCGCCTTGATAGCCTTGAAGAAGGTACGCAAGAAGCTCTCGCCAGTGGTGACAGACTCGTAAAGCGGGTCCTTATAGGCCGTGAGCAATTGGTTGGTGAAATTATCGTACTCATCAATAAGGATATAAACCTTGGGCAAGCCGCGCATACGGACATAAGCCAACGCCTCCTCCAGCATCTTGGTGGCATTACCTCTCACTGAGAACTTAAAATCACCGAAAAGATCACGGTTATGCTCTACCATGATCTCCACGGGGGAACAATTCAGATCATTAAAATTCTGCTCTAACCCGTCCATCGTGCTATCCATCACCATCTTCGAGAAGTCGTAGCGGATAATCATGTATTGGTTATGCTCCGGCGTAGGATTGGTCCCGATCCAAGTCCCCCCAAAAAGTTCCTCAAAGCGATGAGACTTACTGCGATCGTAGTAATGGGCGAGCATAGAGACCAACAAGCTCTTACCAAAACGCCGCGGACGCAGAAACACCGGAGCCTTATACCGCTCCAAATAAGGGATAAACCGAGTTTTATCCACATAATAAAAGCCACGTTCGCGTATTTCAGCGAAATCAGCCACGGCATAGGGAATGGTTATCAGAGGTATCATAAGATCTTCCTTTCTTTTTGATGTATACTGACAAACTTAGATAAAAATCTCCAATTCTTATACCTGTTCGCTAAGAAATCTTCTTTTATCAAGAAAAGGTAAGGAATAATTTGCGAATAACGGTTGGGACACGAGGATGGAAATTGTCCATATGCTTTAATACATATTTGCACCTAGGTGCATTGGCCAACGAAACTAAGATACTTGGCCAACACACTTAGTTTCGTTGAACGATACAGTTAAGATACTTTTTAATCCAAAAGGGGAGAAAAGTAACTGGATATGTTTTTGGATTTGCCTTTAAAGAGAGAGACTGTATATTTTAATGTACGCACGTACGTTTTATATTATATGTAAAGAACGACACCCCCCTTGTTTATAGCTTGTGAAGTGAATAACTAGCGGCTACCCCCAGTGGTAAGCTAACGGCTTGGGAAGCCGTTAGTTATTCATTTCATAAGCCATATTTAGCATTAACAATCAACCCTTTAGTCGCATAGCCATAAGAGATTTCATATATAGTTCCTGCCACTGGTGATTTGATCGTCTTTGAATTCGTTTTATTTTCACCATCGTTATTTGTGACACTTAAAATGTAAGTTACTTCACTCGAGGGGAAATAAGCGGTTTCTCCATTGGATATTTCTACGGATCGGTTTCCGAATTGTACGGTAAAATGATAATCCTTAAAGCGATCACTAAAACCTTCCGGGAGTTTTAAGGAAACACCGATATTCACCATCGGGACTTCTACATTCAGATAGTTTATTTTACCAGCGTCTATCTTAAAATTCTTTTCAGCATAAAAGGCTGCTCCACCAGTTTCTGTATCTACCCAATTGGGCATGTCTTTATACGCTAGGTTATAGGTTTTCAGCAGATAGCTTCCGGCAGGCAAATCCAGCTTAGCAGGCACTTTTCCCGGTTCATATTGTTGCCCGCTCATTAATTGACCGTTTTGCCAAATCTCCACATATAGATCATTCTCCACGGCCCGGGTAAAAACCGTATTGATATTTCCTACTTGAACAGAAAGATCTTCCAATATCAAAGTTCCCTTTCCTTGAGAAGAACTGACAAAGTCTTCTTTCTGGCAACTTGGCAAAAAGAAGAGAATCGATAAGATATAAACAAAGTGTCTCATTTTTCCATTTATTCTATACAGTAAATAAACACAACCCTCCTCATTATTTATCATAGATTAAAGAGAGATCATCAATATAAAGCATACTACCAATATGGGCATTCCAACTACCCATTACAGGAAATGTTATTCCCTTATTTTTATCAAAATCACCTTCTGAAAAAGAGTCTTTGTCGTTGATAAAAATTGTACATAAATTGAAGTTGCCTCCTTCGGCTGATCAACGTACTCTATAGTAACAGTTGCTTCTGCCCAGCCTTCATTCGAAGTAGAAGAAGTAAATGTTCCGGAACCGACAAATTCTTCTCCATTTTTCAACTCCACATAAGCCTTGAATGTGTCGGTATTCTTTGGCACATAGTTATAATAAAATTTTAACGCTGATGGACGTGAGGAAAAAGCATGTCCTGGAGTAATAGATTCTGTCTTATCATTCCAACTATATTTTCCAATAAATAGACTACCTGCGAAAGCCCCTGCTGGATAAATTGTACCATTTGTGGAAGCATACTCTCCTCCATGACCCGATGTATAGATTAATGCGGAATAAGAACCTGTATGCCTAATATTTTCCGAAGAACTAACACAAGGCTAGATGTTACATGAACACGAGATACTGAATAGGCTCTAGAACGCTCATTATTCGTAGTCCAAAAAATATCAGTTTCTCCTTCCTTATAAGGCAAATAATCGTAATAATAATATTTATTCCAGAGGTCAGGAATACCAACAAATGAACCAAGCAGCTTTACTTGCCACTCCTCCATCCCAGAATTCGGCAACTGCACCGGATTCTCTAGCTCCACATCAACAGCATCCGTCATAACCACATCACGATAAACCGCTCTCACTTGATATGATCTATTTTGGGGATGTTCATTGAATAACACTTTCATATCTTGAATGTCTTTCCAAGTATCATCACCTCCGGACTTTTCTTTATACTGATATTTCAACTTAGACTTGATAACCTCCGGATCTCCTGTAGTAACGGTCAGTTCATCAATCGTAAACTCTTTCGTCCAGATATTTCCGGGTTGAACAGATACTGCCATTTCCGGCTTATTACACCTCAACGTATAAACCCGGCTTGGGTTTTCTTGCCCTTTAATCTCCTCACTACTCCAGCGATTATTCGCTCTCACATCTACTTCAATCTTATTTTCTACTGTCGTACCCGCATCTGTTCGCAACTTAGCGACAATGGAAGTCAAATCTAAAGAGGCTTTATCTACACCAATCTCAGGCAATACAATGCCTAACACATTTTCCATTTCCGCTTTATCTGCCGGAACAGATAAAAGATAGTCTTATCATTCAAGCTTGAAAATTGCGGATCACCAAAAGTAAATTTCAGCTTCAAGTCTTGCAGTGCTGAAGCCGTATTTAAATTCAATATTGCCGTTTTAGTCTCTGTCTCAGCAAAGGAAAGTATATTATTCTCAAATCCTTCCGCCTCAACTTTCGGCTTAGGCAACCAATCCATCGGGATATCGCTCGTTATTGTCTCCTTTTTAATTTCAACTTTAGCGACATCCAACAATAAATCATCCGATAACTTCAATGTCAGTTTAACATGATGTCCGGCTTTCAATACCGAAGGCAAATCCTTATGTTTTAACTCCTCGGAAAAATCCTTACCGCTCACCTTTGTTCCCTCAAAATAAAAGGCAACCTGTTTCTCTGCTTGAAAATAGGCACTTTTCTTACTATCAGAAGTCAATTTACAAGAGGACTTCCCAACAACTACTTTCACCCAATAAGAAGAGAAGATTTTCTTCAACTCCGTATCAGTGGGGAAAGAGGCAGAAGCCAACGCATTGGCCACCTTGCAACTCAAGGTAATTTTCTTCTGCTCGCCCTCCTTAATCACCACATTAGTAGTGTCGCCTAAATAATAGGGCGCATCCAACGCTAAAACCGGATTATCTCCATAGGAAGCAGATATCATATAAGTACCGGCCGAAGCAGGTATCGTCTGGCTGGTATAATTACCATCAAACAACGGAGAGGAATCCCCGTTCTTCACGACCTTAAGCTTAAACTGATCCGCTAGTGGCTTTCCCAATTCCGCTGGCGTACTTTTCGTCTCAATGGCAACACCCATATCCTGCAAGGATACCTGAAAGCCGGCGGTTTTATCCATTATTTCTTCCTCCTGACAGGCCACCATGAGAAATAATGAGAATATACAACAACAAAATTTATCAATCTGCTTCATCATATTATTTAGTCGTATATAAGTTCGAAATCATCTACATACAATATGCTACCGTCACCTCCGGTAAAATAATCGCCATATTTACTGGCACTTGCCACTACGATAAGATACATATCATTGGGCTTCTCCAGCGTCTTATATTCCAAATCGATCGTAAATTCTTTCCATGTTCCATTCGTTGAGACACACTCTTTGAGAGGAAGCTCACCATAAGCTATAATATTATTATCCGTCTTAAATTGGATAACGTCTCAACCTTGGTATTATCCACCGTATAAGACTTTTTAGCCAATGCGATATAAATCGAGCAAACATCCGGATCTCCTTTTGCGATCGTTCCTGTAGGCTGATTATCTCCTACATACCCAACTGTGGCCGGCGCATATTGAAAAAAACCATGCAATGCGGTTGGACGAGAAGTAAACAGTTGCCCAAATTAATCTTAGCCCCATTCATTCCGACCAATTCTCCAAAAGATCCTGTATATAGACTCGCAGCAGCGAATTTCACCTTAAACTGCGATTTCAGCTCCGCCGACTTTCCTCCTTGCGTATGCACAACATTCGTATTTCCTTGGGTAGGATTGATATTGACCGCAGCACCAAGCCCCTGTGTTGTTCCCGGATTACTCGTATCCCAAAATGATTTGCCGGACTCACCCGTGTACCATGTCTTCCCGGCTTGGTACCATAAATCAAAATTACCGTTATATAAGGCTGTAGCCTCTTCTGTGGTGAAAGTAGATTCTCCCAATACACTGCCAGAAGCATTAACCAAACGGCACTGATAAGTCGTACCCGATTGTAATCCCTCAATCTTTGCCGATGCATTTGTACCATCAACTGTCGCTGAGACCTTACTCCAAGAACTTTCACCTTGTCTCGTATATTCAAACGAGCAATCGGAATCCGATATTTTTCCTTCCACATACGCATATTTACCCCAAGCATTCACCGACAAATCCCCAGTCGAGGGCTTAGAACCTCCATCTTCATCAGTAAGCTGGACATATACTGTCCATATTGTTCCTTCATTCGGTTTACTCCAAGCGTATTGAACCGTAAACTTTCGTGGTGAAGTAAAATCTTTCACTGTCGTTGGATCTGGGGTAACCTCACCATACGCACCTCCCAAAGCCAAAGAAGTAATATGGATATTCTTTAAATCCTGTTCTTTCCCGACATAGATAATCACACGAGAATCTGACTCGTCGATCGAATAGTCGATCATTCCCTGAGCTTCAATCTTTCGATCTATAATTTGTCTCACTTTGACTTGCCATACATACTCTTGATAAGTCTTTATGGTAAAATTGACCGGATTAGTGAAATTTATCCGGGTATTCGATGACATAGGAATACTATCCAATGAAGCAAACCCCGCAAACGGGAACTTATCAGGATTAGCGCAAAGAGCGGAATCTACCAAGACCTCCGCTTCTATCGGATTTATCACCAAACGAGTCAGTTTCAACTTAGTCATATCCACCGAATCGTTTACATATAACATGACCGTTTTTGCGGATGCATCAATAATAGCCTCCGCATCCGAGGAACCTTCCGCCGCTCGTTGCCCCTCTACACGAATATCTGTAATACCTCCATTAACGACCGGATATGGGATATCATTCTCTATCGCACATGAAGTCGCTAATAAGAAAAGGAACAAACAAAAGCCCTCAACTACTTTTTTATAACCACGATATACTTTCTCCATATCCGAATTACAAATAGAATGTCATACCTATATTAATAGAAAAAAGGTTGATCTTGAAATTACCGGATGAAGTTCGACTTGATCCCTCCTCGACTTGATTCGTCTTCTGATCGATCCACTTAAAATCAAATCCCATCACACCGACAGACACCTCTATCGCCGACCAATCCGTGATAAAGGCTGTTAATCCCGGAGCAAAACCAATCTGCAAATTCTGGACTTTTTGATAGGTTCCATCATAATTAACACCAGAACCAGTAGAGTTTTTTCCCGTACCATACCCATAAGTCAAGCGAGCCTCATTAAACAGTCCGAAGATCTTACTACGCCCGATAGGAATATAAGTACGCAAAAAACCGGAAGTCTCATACTTATGTTCCAGATAATACAAATCTTTAAATGAAATAGTAATATCACCTAAATTGGCATCCACATTCCCCAAATCCAGATAGTCCCTATGATAAGCAAAGCGAACACCCGCCGATATGTTATTCCGAAAGAAATATCCCACATACGGACTTACCGCAAAGTTATATCCCTTCCCCTCCAAATCTTTTATAACCAAAAAATTCAGGTTACTCTCATCGTGTTCGGAATATGAAACGGTACCTCCGACCATCCATGTCCCCTTAGGATAAATACAGTCTCTTGGACCTCACGGTCGATGCGCTTGATAGCACGCTTACCTCGTTGCGCACTTACTGTACCAGCCATTATTGCTAATAATAGCAATAGGATCAAAAATTTTCTACTCATTCAAATAATTTACTCTATATAGTTATTGCTGCGTTATGCTCTATCTACGTATTCCACCACAAAGATACTTAAAATCTACTTAGCAAGGCAGATATACTTACTTGCTAAGTAGATTTATAATAAAAACTCATTGTTTCAGAAATAGATTTTCTGTTTATCGACTATTTCCCCATTATAGGCTCACTACCATAAATTAAGGAGAAATCATCGACATACATTACACTACTCTTACTTCCTGTAAAATAATCGCCATATTTACTTGCAGAAGCTACAATAATAATATATTTCGGACTTCGAGTAAGATCACGATATTTCAGATCAATGGTAAATTCCTGCCACTGTCCGGTTCCTTTTTCCTCTTCCCCTGTTATCGTTCCATAAGCGATAACATTTTTATTGTTTTCAGAGAAATCTATGGCATTCTTATACTTAAAATTGGCAGGATCATCACCTTCCAAATCACCGTTCACCACATAAGCGAACTTTTTACCGTCATACTCAAAACCTTCATTATCCACTAAAGCGATATAAACAGAGCATAAATCGCCTCCCGCATTTGTTAGGATTGTCTTATATTCACCATCACCTGTCGGATAATCTATCGTTGTCCCACGATTATACTTAAACCAACCTTTCAGTTGGGTCGGGCGAGAAGTAAAAGGTTGTCCGAAGTTGATGCGAGCTTGATAGGAACTCATATTCGCGCTACAGAAATGGCCTGTATAAATATTCCCCGCAGCAAATTTTCCTGCAAAACTGAATCCCACATACTGGGAAGCCAGCTTAGCCGCTTTACCTCCAGACGTATGAATCTCTGTTTCTTCAGGCTCAGTAGGATTTTTACTCAACATCACAGTTCCTCCATTCCGGAATCCCAGAAAGAGAACAACATACCTTTTTGCGTATCAAAAGAGGTTGCATCTCCAGACGCAATCGCATACCAAGGAGAATTATCTTTATTTTCTTTACGCCACCATTCATCAAAATTACCATTATACAAAGCTACCTGCTCTTCCGTTGTAAATTCAATCTCACTTACTATCTCTTCCGTATCCTTACACACAAAACGATATTGGTATTGGGTAACCGGAGTCAAACCTGTAATCTTTGCCGAATAGGAATCTTTCTCCACTTCTTCTAATTGCGGCACAGAAGTCCAAGTCTCCGCGTTTGCCTGTTTATACTCCATCACCAACTTGCTCTTATCCAAATTACCGGCCTTCGAAAGCACTTGTCCTTTCAAATAAGCAAAAGTGCTCCATGCACTCGCACTTGCCGACAAAGTTGTCTTTGCCGTCATAGGTACGCCAATAGTAAAGGTATATGTTTTGATTGTTCCATCCAATGTAATATCAATGTTTGTAGAACCATTTGGCGAGTCAGCCACCTTATATATCAGCCGAACATTATCGCGAGCTTTTACCTCTCGAACGGTATCTTTCTGAGAGTTGGGCAGATCCTTTTGATTGGTTACACTCGTTGAGACAATCAGCGATTTTTCAGGAACCGGGAAATAGGCTTTTGCCTGTTCGTTCTTACCTAATTCAAATGTAAGACGAGTTCCTTCCATATCAGCAGAGTCTGCAACCACAATAGTAGCAGACTTGAACTTTGCTTGAATTTCTCATCAAATTCCACCGTTACTAAAACATTAGCCAAGGTACAAACGACTTCAGCCGTCTTTTCCTGCCCCGCTATAACCTCTACTTCCTTAGAGCCTACGTAATAAGCTTATCCCACGCCGCAGCCTTACCATCAAAACCATTTGAAGACGCTTTCACCGTATATTTACCCACAGGCAGAGAGAAACGCTCATTCTCCCACTCCGTATAATCATCAGTCTTCTTAATAACACCACCATCTTTATCCAAGATTTGTACTGCCAATTGCTTGGGATTATAAACAGGCTCTTCATCTCCGGCTTTTGTGACCGTAGAATTATTGGCGGCTATTTCCAAACTCAAATAACCGATGCTCTTCATAGAAACATCCTCTTCTGTTTGACAGGCAAACAAACCTACCACCAATACAAATAATAAAAGTCTATATATTGTTTTCATGATGTATTATTCTGTCACTTTTACACTCAGTTTACTTGTCTTCGATTTGCCATTGGCATCTGTTACCATTATATTAAACACATGCCCATCCGAAGATGTAGTAGCTCCCATCGGAGATATGAACTCAAAGAACTTCCTACAGGGAATGCATATTCTTTATCTTCTGTCGTAGGTAATACTATTCCCATATTCGTTAAGATATCTGCTAAAGCTGCATTATCATTTTTTACTGTCATTAAATCAAAATCACCTAATCCCATTCCTTCTACAATAGTCGAAAAGGAATCATTACCAGCGGCTATCTGCACTCTTACACTCGTCAAATTAGCATCCGATTTTATCACGGCATTCGCAGTCTTGGCAAGAGCAGCATCCGCAGGTAGCGTATAAGCCGCTTGAGGAATCGTAATCGTCGGGCCATCACCTTCTACCGGAGGTTTAGGATCTTCACCATTACCACCACCAACTTCCACTTCTATATCGATATTCTCATTTGTCTCTTGATTAAATCCGTTAACCGTAATTTCAATACCCTCTTTATTTAACTCAACATCTTTCCCCGGTGCTAAGGAGATAAGCAAGCCATCGCCTCCCCCAAAATAAGGCTGTCGCTCTCTTCGCTATCAGGGCTATCCTTCTTCGTCAATGTTTCATTAAGAGTCACAGTTTCTCCCGTTGATTTAACAGTTGCAGTACCTGTTACATAGATCTTATCGGTTTTAGGAGCCATTTTCCAATAAACAGGTTTCGGATCCGTATTTTCCTGCGTATAAACATCACTATGGCCAAGCTTATCATCGATCGTAATAGTCCAAGAACTATAAAAGTCAATAAATTCAGGGGTAAAATCCATAGCAATCTTGACATTTTGAATAGAACATTTCACTATTGCAGGTTTTTCTACGCCAGACATTATTTCTATTTTTTCTACGCCTCCATAATATGGATCGTTCATCTTTTCGGCAAACTCCCCCGGCGAATGCTTCGATCTCGTAATTCCCAATCGGCAGCTCAATCACGCCTCCGTCTCTTCCTTGAATTTACTGAATGATTCATACTCTTTCGTATATTCAAAGCCCAACGCTTTGATCACGAGCGGAAACTCCTCCTTTTGATCGGTAGCTCCCTTTGTTTCTACAGAAGACGATGAACCGGCATTCACATCAAGCGTCAAGTAACCGGTTTCCGTAGGGATATCTTTCCCGAAAATCTCCTCTTTCATCTCACACGATATCAAGCCGGAAAACAAAACCGTACCCAACATCCATATATTGATAGCTTTCATATTATAATCTATTATTATTATATTTTCCACATCTTATCTTATACCCATCTCCCGGAATGATAATATCAACCGGATGATCGACCGTTGTTTCATCTACAGTGATAGAGATTCCCAAATTACCATTATTGATAACCGGCTTCAACGTTATTCTCAAAGCATCTGCCGGACTTAACGTATAAGTTTTGACAGAGCCTTGGCCGTTACGTTTTCCTTGTTTGTCAGATTCACCGTAACCCTAACCTCTTCCTGTTTACCTACCTTAAAATACACCGGGCCGACAGTATCTTTTTTCCATTCAAATGAAGACGGCTTTTGTGCCTCCGTCTCAATCTTTAAGGAATAATCAGAGAAATATTCATCCATCTTTGCGTCAAACACCACATTGATCCGCACAGAAGAGGGTTTACAAGTTACCGGGGCTTCAACGATCTTTCCTTCCTTCACTTCAAAACCTTGTTCACCATAAAAATACAATTTGTCGGTAGAAACCGGTTTCTCTTCTCCCATAAAAGCCTTCAATACATATTGACCTACCTGTAAAGAATATTCCGCTTCTAATTCCCCATATAAACCTTCAATAACAGGATTGCTCTCTTGTCCAGGTTTAAACACCTGTACGGTATACTTATTTACATCCTTATACTCATTCTCATCCACAGCCTTTGTTTGGAAACCAACCTCCGGCATCAGATCTATTTTCACTAAACCTTCTCCTTCCGGAATATCCAAATCCTCCGCCTCCGAACCGCAACTGCCCAGCATCAAGCATCCGCCCAACAAACAGGCCAAACCCCAAAATCTCATTTTTTTCTCATATACATACTTTTTCTATTACTCTTATTTAAGCAGACTTACATCCGTCCAAATTTGAATGCAAAAGAATCATTTCCTCAGAGATCTCACAAGGTCTATTTGTATTATTAGTTATTCTTTTTTTTAGATTTCGCTTTTCATCACCACACAAACAGAGCTATTTAAAAGAACCGATCTATCCTATTTTTACAAGTCACTGTTCTTTTTATCAGAATATCAGTTTCTAGACAATATATATATGCACAAAGACCTGTCACACAAAAAACGATCGCCAGACGGCCGCAAAACATGAGGGAAAAGCATTTTGACATTCTGACACTTTGTAACCCGAACCCTCCGAGAATCGATTATCTCGACCCTAAGAACGGCTCGCCTCCAAATTCGCAAAAGAAAAAACAGCAATCAACTGTTGATTAGCAGATACCTAAAAACAGCCTTTCATTCTAGCGAAAATTATTCATCCTAATTCATATCCTAAGGGTTGTTTGGACGAAATAATAGGGTTACGACCGGGCTGTAACAGGGTTAGAATGCCCATTCACGACTACTTACAACCCTATTCGCGACTATTTACGATACCCAACGGCACTACTGGTGTTGCCCAACACCGCCTATCGTACGGGGTTTCGCCGCCTAACGTGTGCCGAAAACACCACTTTTTAACATAAAAGGCCGCTTATCTGCCCAATCCTTCCTCTAATTTGGGAAGTTCGAGAAACAGCCTTGTTACGATATGCGGCTTATTTTGATCATTTTGCCGGGAAATGTTATCTTTGCGAGAAGAACCAATTAGGCGAACATGGAAAACGACATCCCTAAAATAGACCTGCCCCAAGATTGGGTGATCGGAAAGCTCACGGCCGGAGATATCGGACTGTTGAACCTCTACGCCAATTATCCCTGCCGGTTGAAAGCGGGGATCTTCGTGCTTTGCTTGGGCGGGGAGGTGGAGGCTTCCATCAACCTGACGCAGTTCAAGGTAGAACCGGGAAGTTTTATCACGATCTTACCGGGTAGCATTTTCCAGATTCATAAGGTAGATGGAAATCTGCAAATCTATTTCATGGGATTCTCGTCCGATTTCCTTAGTAAGGCAAATGCAAGTAAATCGGTCATAGATATGCACTATATCGTGAAAGAAAATCCGATCTATCAACCGAAAGAAAAAGCACT
>ENA-OQCK01000349-OQCK01000349.1-human-gut-metagenome-genome-assembly--contig:-NODE-349-length-26471-cov-2.191581_pt1 | contig 26471 bp, 26 predicted proteins | sample MGYA00242498_ERZ504578 | MGnify/ENA primary metagenome ERZ504578 (study PRJEB26092, sample SAMD00036229) | human gut metagenome | host: Homo sapiens | study: EMG produced TPA metagenomics assembly of...
ATTCCCCCGCCGATATACAGCAGCAGAACAATGCAGCACATAGCGCCGGGCGTATATGCAGCTCGCTGTTGGGAAGCATGGTGAAGCTACGGACAGTGCTACGGCAGTCAGCGTATTCTCCGCATGAAACATCATTTGAAACAAAAAGATAAAGCCGACATTGATAACAAACCGAAAAGCATTGTAGAGCGCTTCTTTAACAAAGGACATACTGATTTTGCGCATGATATCACTCCTTTTTTAACCTTTTCTTGCTTTTTACAAAGTTTCCGTTATGATGTGCATATAGTAAATATCAATGAATAGTACATAATTATGTACTAATTGTATTGTATCCGTTTTTGAAAATATGTCAATACCAAATGAAGGAGGATATTCACCATGAACCACACGACTTCCATGCAGGAACTGATTCGATTGCTGCCGCACTGGCACTATAAAGTAGAGCGCAGCATCCGCCGGCAACAGAAATCAAGACAGATCAGCTATGAAACTTATTTCTGTCTGATGACGCTGAAAAACTGCGGACAAATGAAAATGGGAGAGCTCGCAAAGGCAATGCGTCTCAGCAAGCAGCAGGCTACCCACATGATTGACAGTCTGCATCGCTATGGTCTTGTGGAACGAAGTGAAAATCCCGGCGACCGGCGAAGCATCTATATAGGAATCACAGCACAGGCTTTCGCTTTCTAAAGGAAAAATGCGCTGGATGCCACAGCATTATATGAACAGATGCTGCAGAAGCTCAGCGACAGGGAAATCGCAGCTTTTGAACAAGCCGTCCATACCATGCTGGAGGTACTTACAAAGCTGGATTAGCAGGTAAGTGCTGAATACAAATAGTTGCAGCGCAGCATTACCATATAGAATAGAAACCGGTTACTTTATGAAGCTATATCAAAATGGGGAAAGGAAGCTGATCACCGGTGTAAACCATCATTCGCTTCCTTCTGCATGGGCTGAGGCATTTCAAGTAAGAAGCCTTTAGCCACAATGAAAAGTAAAATGCTGTTTCAGAGCTGGAAAAAAAGCGTGTAAAACGCAGGCGATCGTTAAAGCAAAAGAAAAAAGACGCTTCATGATTTCAAGTTCTTTCTAATTTAGGGTGTTTGCGGACAGAGGAAATTCAGCTTCCATTGATAAAAGTGTTGAATCTCCTGTTTAAAGTTACCCAAATCGATTAAGAACCGATAGTAGATGAAACGCCTTTTTTTAATGCTGCTTGATAAATCGAAGTCCTATGAAATCCACCCGAATTTCAGGCATGCCTTATAGATACCGTCATCGACATTGCGCTCGGTAACGTAATCCGCCTTTTTCTTCAGCGCATCGCAGGCATTGCCCATAGCAATACTGAACCATGCATCATCAAACATAACCAGATCGTTATAATCATCCCCGAATACGACAACATCCTCCACAGGGCCGCCAAGGCGCTCCATCATATCCAGAATGCCTTCCTTCTTGCGGTCATGCTGAAACATCAGATACGTCTCGACAAAGCGAAGATTCCCCAGCGTATCCTTTTTCGTAAGTCTGTGCTCCTCCTCTTTGGGAACGGATATGTAAAGCTTATAAATATCCTTTACCTGATCAATGTCAAAGTCCGCATGGAATATGTAATTGGTTGGTTCCTTCCGCTCTCCGCACTGCCGCAAGAAACGATCATCCACATCGTATACATCGATCGAATCATCCAGCATCACCAGTGCACCATAGCCCAGAGCGCGTGCTTCCTTATAAACTGCGATTGCCTTCTGCCGGTCTAGCGGTGTATTCATGATCAGCTCATCATTGATCACCAGACCGTTCCCTCCGCAGCATACCATGTTATGCAAACCCGAAGCTTCCATAAAGCCCCTTGCTTTATAGTGAGCTCTTCCTGTGGCGATTGCGACAAAATGTCCTGCTCCTGCAGTCTGTCCAGCGTCTTTTGGGCACTGGGAACAATTTTTTTCGTCGCATTATCCGTCAGCGTACCGTCAATATCGAAAAACATATACTTTTTCTTCATGTAATCCATCCTCCTTTATCGTCTTTATCATAACGGCTAGGAGGGAAATTGACAAGAAAAAACGATGCTGGGCAGCGATTGCAGGCTGTTGTCTTTCCCTTACCGACAGCTGTAGGCATCCTGTTTTTCAGCGTTTGCTCATAATTTTTCAGCTTATGCACAAGCTAAGTAAAGAGAAAAGGAGTTGTGTTTATGAAAATCGGATACGCCTGTATATGCCTTGATGCGCAATTTCATTTTGAAACCTGCATCCAGAAATTTGCGACAGAGGACCGTCTGCGCAGTATTATCCGTGCTAATCTGGAAACACTGCAAAAGCTGCTGGAGTATAATGCAGGGCACAACATCCGTATGTATCGTCTGTCCTTCGACTGATTCCCTTTGGCTCCAGTCCGGTCAATACCATACCCTGGCTGGATGAATTTGCTGCGCAGTTTCAAAGCTGGGGGACTATGTACGAAAAAACAATATGCGTGTATCCCTGCATCCCGGTCAGTACTGTGTGATCAATTCACCGCGAGAGGATGTCGTAGAGCGCAGTATCGATGAGCTACTGTATCATGCGTCCATTCTGGAGGCGATGGGATTGGATGCAACACATAAAATGGTGCTGCATGTCGGTGGCATCTATGGCGATAAGCAGCAGGCGATGCAGCGCTTTGCAAGGGTATACCGGCGTTTGGATCCCATCATTCAAAAGCATCTCATAATAGAAAATGACGACCGCTACTATACAGTAGAGGATGTCTTGTATTTGTCAGCGCAGCTTTCGATTCCGGTGGTATTCGATAATCTGCATCATGCCATACTTCCTCCACCAGTAGAGCGCACACAGCTGGAATGGCTCCGTCTGGTATCCGGCACATGGAAAAAAGAGGATGGCATCATGAAAATACATTTCTGCCAGCAGGATGTGAAAAAGCGTAAGGGAGCACATGCGATGCACATTGATGCCGATACATTTCTGGAGTTTATCCGCGAGCGGGAAGGGCTGGATATGGATATCATGCTGGAGGTAAAGGATAAAAACATATCCGCAATCAAATGCAGGAATCTGTTAGAGAAAACGCTGCAGGATGCACAAGCGGAGTGGAAGCGATACCGGCTGTTGTTTTTACTCGACAGTACCCGCCTGTATGAGGTCTGGAATACGCTTATGCACAGCAGCTGTGGGATTCAAAGTCTTGATTTTTATCATGTATGCGAGGATATCGGCAGAAGAGTGCACACCGCTTCGGATGTTTCGCGTATGCTGCAGCATGTAATACAGAATATGGACTGGACACAGCGTACAGCCAATCTGCTGCTACGTGCTGTAACGGCATATGAAGCCCGGGAAAAAAGCCTGGAGCAGCTGCTGGACACCCTGCTTCGAGCGTGCGAGCGTGAACAACGGTATGACCTGTATGATGCGGTGCTGCTTCTGAAAACCTATGAGGTATAAAACCGTAAGGATGAGACATACTACCTATGACAGGAGGCTGGAATATGAATAAACTAGTACAGAAAGCAGCGTGTATCGCGCTTTTGGCAGCACTGATGGTCGGCTGCAGTATGAATGACAAGAAGGATGCAAATACGAAAACAAACGAGACCAAGGAAGCTGCGGAAAAAAGCGTAAAGGACGCCAAGAACAAGACGGAAGACAGCATTGATAATGTCATGAATTATTTCAAGGATAAAGGTCTGAAATATGAAAATTCCAAGGCGATCACCGATATTGACTTTGCGGCTTATGAGGGCAGAAGCTTTGATTACAACGGAAGCACCGGATATTTGTATCGCGTGAAATCCGATGATGACAATATGAAAAAGGTCCTGAAGGAAGCAAAGGATAACGGCAAGGTGAAGGTCAGCATCAATAATAAGGAACAGGAATACGGTGCCAAGGTAAACGGTGATTTCCTATTCCTCTACGATACCAATGCAGACTGGAATGATGTTGTCACGGCATTCCCGAATTATACCTATGCAGGTACGGGGACAACCGGAACCAACGGAACAAATGGTGTAAGCGAGCCCTCCAATCCGGGGACTACGAAGAATGCGAATGAGCAGAACAGCAATGTCAATACACCAAATGATGCCAAAAACGGAATGGAAGACTAAACAGCTTATATAGAAAAGCGGATGCACCTCATTGTGAATCTGCTTTTTTTATACGGCCATCGTATGAATCTTTCAAAGATAGGGTAGGGAAGCTCACTTGCAGTAATAGCATGCATTTTTTTATATAGGACAGCGTATAGGGTAAGCCGCTATGCTGATGATATTGCTGTGTTCCCATATTTTTATAGATAAATTGCATTGTTACATGTATAATGTAACAATAGGGCATATCATAAAGACATCAAGAAAGGATGTGCCTTATGATGAGTGATAGAAAACTGGCAACAATGATGTTGAATGCTGTATGGAATGAGGATGTCAGAGGTCTGCGTCGCGTACTTCGCATGGGAGCGGATCCAAACTGGATATTCAATGGATATCCGATTCTGATTCATGCTGTTTTCACAAGAAATGAAAAAATTATGATGCTGCTGATCAAGGCAGGGGCCGTGCAGGTTGAGGAGGCACTGGGCTTTGCACTGGATCGCTGTGTGGGAGAGATGATATTTCCGCTGGCATTTCTGGGAATCGTGCCAAAGGAGGAAGAGGTCAAGGAGGAATTCGGACCTTACCCGTCCCGGTACTGTCCGCTCGATTATCCGCTTCCTGCACGAGCATAGACGGGAGGAATTATGAAACGATGTGCTGCCTGTATCCGTATGCTTCAGCTTTTGCGTTCCCGCGGTTTATGACGCGCGAGGAGCTGGCACAGGAGCTGAATACCAATGTTAGAAATATTCTGGAATATCGCAAGGAGCTGGAGGAAGTGGGGTATGTGATTGAAGGGACGACCGGAAAATACGGCGGTTATCAGCTGAAATCCGGAACGCTTCTTCGTGGCGGGGCTGTATGAGGAGGAGCTGCGCTCCCTTCAGGAATCCAGACGCTATCTGGAAAGCCACCGTGATTTTCTGCCTTATGCAACATATTGCAGAGCAATTGATAAATTTCTGGCAACAACCACGCTGCAGGTGCGGGAAAGCGGCGTGTATGTGGAAGAGAGCGCGGATGTAACCGGTGCAATGATATCGATGATACGCATCTGTGAGCAGGGAAGAGATGCCCTTTTGCAGTGGAGCTGCAATATAAAAGTCTTCATGCTTCTGATTTTGAAACCATCGTCATTCAGCCTATGAATCATCAATGTAAAGGGCAGCTATTATTGTCTTGCATATTCGCTGAAGGCCAGAGCTTATCGAAACTTCAAATTCAGTGAGGAGCGTATGCGGAATGTGCGGCTGACCAGACGTCCGTTTGTACGGGATGCGGACTTTCATATCCGTGATTATATCGGGAAGACAGGACTGATCCGTGATGAAATCATCGAGCTGAAGCTGTATGTCTATGGAGAAAGCGCCCGCCTGATCAGTGAAAAAAAGCCCGGTATTTCTCCGGTGCTGGAATGGGTGGATGAGCAGACACTGTATCTGACCACCATGATGGAGGGAAGAATCAGTGCGCGTAATTTTCTGCTGTCGCTGGGAAACCAGTGCCAACTTGTCAGTCCGCAGGACCTGAAGCAGGAAATCCATGCGATTGCAAAAGATATGCTCGCTTTATATTCCTAATTTCTCTTACATCTGGTATAATTTTACCTGGAGAGTGAGTTGATACGCAATGCTGCATCTTACAGATATAAAGAAATATGAGCGCTGTCCCAGAGCCTTCTGGCTGTCACGGCGCCAAAAAAAGGAATTTGTTCCCTTTGTAAATTATAATGAAAGCATGAGCGAGCTGGTAAAGCAGCTGCTGATGATCCGCGAAGAGGATGCGTTCGTCGGACAGGCGAATGACAGTGGGGAACTTGCATTACAGGCGCTGCATGAGAAAAAAGTGCTCATCCACGCCCGCTTTGTCTATGAAGATTTAAGAATCAACGTACCGTTTCTGGTACAGGAGGATGGCAGGCGTATTCTTTATTTCACCTATCGCAGCTGTTTTCCCAAGGAGCATGAGGCTGTCCGTATGGCACAGTATCTGGCGGTGCTGGAAAAGCTGGGGGTCTCGATTGATGCAGTGTATGCCATTCATCTGAATGCGGCGTATGTCCGAGGAAAAGAGCTGGATGTCAGACAGCTGCTGATCGTTGATGAATATTTATACAACGGTAAGAACAAGGCGCACAAAACGATTCGGGAATTGCTGGATAAGCAGGAAATCGATTTGGATGCCATGCTGGAAAGCTGCATGCCTGTGAGGCTATGGACGATATCCCCGTCAAGCGAAGTCATGTGTGTACACGCGGCGGCAAGTGTATGTATTATGACGACTGCTTCCCGGAAGTGCCGGCGGATGATTCCATTTTGAATCTGGTGCAGGCTGCTCAAAAATATGAAATGCATGAGGAGGGGATCACCACCCTGCGGGATGCGGATATCGATCGAATCGAGGGAACACGTCATCAGTATGCGCAGATCATGGCGGCCCGCAATCACGGACTGTATGTGGATAAGGGAGCGCTGCGCTGCTGGAAGAAGGCACATATCCAGACACCGGTTTCCTATCTGGATTTTGAATGGGAAACCTATGCGTTTCCTCCGTATGAGGGTATGAAGCCCTTTGATGTCCTGGTTTTCCAGTATAGTCTGCATATTGAGGAGCAGCAAAAGCTGCGTCATGTCGGCTTTATCGGAGAGGGGGACTGCCGCAGGGCTTTCCTTGAGCATCTGCTTGCCCATATTCCGAAGACGGGAACGATTCTCGTCTATAATATGGAGGGGGCGGAAAAGCTGCGTCTGGTACAGCTGGCACAGCAGTTTCCGGAATATGAGGAGCGTTTACGTGCTGTGTGGGAGCGTATGGTTGATCTGTCACTTCCGTTTTCAACCGGAAATGTCTATGATATCCGGATGGCAGGCTTTTACTCGCTGAAGAGGCTGGTACCTGTATTCTCTGATTACAGCTATCAGGATCTGGAAATTTCCTATGGTATGGATGCGGTTGAATGGAGGGAATACTGTACGGCTGACGCAGAAAAAAAGCAGGAAATCTATGGGCAGCTGGAGCAATACTGTGCATGGATACCTATGCTGAATATATCGTGTATCATGCCCTGGAGGATATGATGCGTGACTAAGCGACATATGGGAGCCTATTTGTGTGCTCTGCTGTTATTTGGCACACTGGGTCTGTTTGTACGGCAGGCGCATGTCGCAGGTGATGTGCTGGCCTTTCTGCGAACGCTCATCGGTGCCGCGTTTCTGGGTGTTCTTCTTTTGCTTCAAAGACATCGCATACAGAAAATCGGTGGCAGGCAGCTGCTGTATGTACTGCTGTCTGCCGCCTTTCTGGGCTTTAACTGGGTCTTTCTGTTTGAAGCCTATGTCGCAGCTACGATTTCCATTGCAACGGTGATATATTATACAGCACCGCTGCTGGCGCTTCTGGCGGCGGTCTTCCTCTTTCATGAGTCTGTAACTTTGCGTATTGTATTGGGCATCGTACTGACGATGGGAGGCCTTTTGTGCATAACGCAGGTAACGGGCACTGCTGTGCAGCTCAAGGGAATACTGTTTGCGGCTGCCGCTGCACTGTGCTATGCGGGTGTGTTGCTTACAAACCGGTTCCTTCATGATATCGACGGTCTGTACTTTACCTTTTTGCAGCTGCTGTGCTCTGCAGGTATTCTGTTTGTTTATCTGCTGCTGGAAGGACGCATTCAGCTGATACCAGAGCTTCCGGCAGCCTCATGGCCCTGGATCATGTGTATCGCCGTGGTGCATACCGGAGTCGCCTATGCGCTGTATTTTACTTCACTGCATCATCTTACCAGCTCGCAGGCAGCCGTTGGCAGCTACCTTGATCCCTGTATAGCGCTTCTATTGTCGATTTTTCTTCTGCGTGAGCCGTCCACCCTGATGCAGGGAATCGGAATTGCTGCCATAGTAGGCGGTATTATAATCAGTGATTCACCAGCATGAACCGTGTCTGGTGAATTTTTTTGTCAGCAGTCTTTCTGCCACTGCAGTTTCTTTGACAAAGGCTGTACAGCGGGTGAAGACTGCCTGTGCTGTTCATAAGGGGGTTCATCAAAGAGCTGTCAGTACAGCTGCACAGTGAATACGGGCGGTACTGCCGTAACTTCAGGCAGATGTATCACCTGCAGAAGCAGGGACTCCCATGGACATAAGAGCCTTGTTTCCTATGAATGCTGGAATCATCCGGACAAAGGCGGGTAAGGGTCACAGGGATACTCTTTCAAATTCCGCCAAAGCTGTGGTACAATAAGCAAAAGGAAGTGAGCATATGCTGTATGATCTTTACCGGAAGCAAAAGACTTCCCCACAGAAAGCAATGGAAGGTCAATTTCTGTTTGGCATATACAGGCTGGAGGAATGGAAGGGTCTGGTAGAAGCCTTCGGGTTTTCACCGGGGACCTTGTGGAGCTGAATCACATGGATCAAAGCCGCACGCTGCATAAGCTGGACAGCTATTACGGCTACTGCTTTGGCTTTGTACATCCGCTGAAAGTCCGTAAGGAAGCCGCAGCAGGTATTGGTTTATACTGCCGGCAAAGGGAAGTGATTCTAATCAGTGAGAATACGGATCAGCTGCTGGATTTTTTTCGGCTGCTTCAGCAGCTTCCGGCAGCACAGCTCAGTGCTGAGCATATTCTTTCGCTGTTCTTTGAATTCCTTTTGAAGAAGCATAAGGAGGAGCACGATCAGCTCGAGGATTTGATTGAGGAGCTGGATAATGATGTTCTGAATGATAATCTGCAAAATTTCAATCAGCGGATTACCGGAATCCGAAACAGGATTCGCTACCTGCTGCAATATGATGAGCAGTTCAGCGATGTATGCGAGGAGCTGCTGGAGGATGAAAACGACCTGTTTGCCCGAGAGCAGCTGCACCATCTTCGCATCTGTTCCGATCGGGTGGAACGACTGGGACAGCATACCCGCACCCTGCGCGATTACAGTGTGCAGGTTCGTGAATCCTATCAGGCGCAGGTGGATATCCGCTTGAATCGCATGATGTATATATTTACGATCGTTACGGTGATTTTCCTTCCGCTGACACTGATTGTCGGCTGGTATGGCATGAATTTCACAGGAATGCCGGAGCTGCATTGGAGGTATGGATATCCCTTTGTCATCATTCTTTCTCTTGTTTCCATCGGTATCTGTGTATGGTCTATTTACCGAAAACGGATACGAAAATAAGAGGGAGGAAGACTTCACGGATAGCGTATGCGCGTCACTCTGGCTGTATTGCATAGGGGAAACGTATGAGATGGAGCGGTATGTGTAAGGATTTAGACAGGCTTTGCAGAGGACAGGTCATGGATACTCATCGGTTGTCTGTTATAGACCTTGTGGGACATCGGTAGAAACAACGATATAGAAATTACTGCCACGCATATATTTGTTTTCGCCCTTATTCAAGCTGTTTTAAAGATATAAAGCGGTGAATGGTAACGAAACATAGGAAGGAATGTGTAAAAAATAGCGGAAATAAGTTGACAAAGGCTAACAAATTGCATATACTAAAGGAGAAGTTAGACAAATATAACAAGATTGTGGTACATTCCTTCTCACGTACTGTATTCTTTTTCCTCTATAACTTTACAACCCAATGATAATCAGCTCTGACTTCTATTTATAAAGGACGGTTCCTCGACCGTCCTTTTATCTGGAAGACGTGGAATTCAAATGGTGAAATCCACAATGCAACGCCCAATCAAATGCTTAACTAGACTCGTGAACTGTCTTTTGGACGCAGGACTCTATATTTCATTGTAAGATAGATACGCCTGCTTACCGGAAGAGGTGGTGTAATTTTTAAAATAAAAGTTGACAAAGGCTAACACATGGTGTATTCTATAGGAGAAGTTAGATAAAACTAACAAGACTGCAGAGCGTTCCTTTCTCACGTGCTGCTGTATTGTATCCTCTATAACTTACAACCAATACTATCATCTGACTTCTTTTCTGAAAGGCGGTTTCCTCGACCGTCTTTTTTTTAGTCCCTTTAAGAAGCCATGCAGGCAGCCAGACGGGATTAGCATCCTGTCTTATCTCTGGGACAGGCAAGTGTAAGGGCTATCTTAAAAAACATCATCAAAAACACGTAAAATCCGATGGGAGAAGCCGGAAAAGTATGGTAAGATTATAGCGCAAGTGAGGAGTGTGTATTGCTATGGCTTTTTTACCAACGACCAGAGAGGAAATGCTGGAGCAGGGATTCGAGAGTGTTGATTTTGTTTATGTGAGCGGAGATGCCTATGTGGATCATCCGTCCTTCGGCTGTGCAATTATAACGAGAACATTGCAGGCATACGGCTACAGCTGTGCTATTCTGCCGCAGCCCGACTGGCACAACGATGAGGAATTTACACAATTCGGTGAGCCGCGTCTGGGGTTTCTTGTATCTGCCGGAAATATTGATTCCATGGTGAATCATTATTCTGTCAATAAGCGAAGAAGAGATAAGGATTCCTACAGTGATGAGGGAGTTATGGGAAAGCGGCCGGATCGCCCGACCATTGTCTATACGCAGATATTAAAGCGTCTGTTTCCGCATAAGCCGGTTCTGATTGGCGGTATTGAGGCAAGTCTGCGGCGTCTTTCCCATTATGATTACTGGGATGATAAGGTGCGCAGAAGCATCCTCATCGATTCACAGGCTGATTTATTGATGTATGGGATGGGAGAAAACACCATCATCGAGGTTGCCGATGCATTAAACAGCGGATTGCGGGCAGAGGATCTCTGCTATATCCGGGGAACCTGCTGGAAAACCAAAGCTCTGGAATACCTGAGCGATTATGTGCTGCTGCCCTCCTATGAAGCGGTGTGTGCAGATAAGCATACGTATGCAAAGAGCTTTCACATACAGCATGAAAACATTGATGCCATCGCAGCCAGTGTGCTGGTGGAGCCATATGACGGCTGGTATGTCGTACAGAATCAGCCTCCGCTGCCGCTGACGCAGGAGGAAATGGATTTCACCTATTCGCTGCCCTACGAGCGCACCTATCATCCTCGCTATACATATATTCCTGCGATTGAAGAGGTACAGTTTTCCATTGTCAGCAACCGCGGCTGTTTCGGCTCCTGCGCTTTCTGTGCAATTACGCATCATCAGGGACGCGTGATTTCCACAAGAAGCAGGGATTCCATCGTCGATGAAGCGAAGCGTATTACGGAAATGCCGAATTTCAAGGGCTATATTCATGATGTCGGAGGACCGACTGCCAATTTTTCAAGAGAAGCCTGCGATAAGCAGCGGGAATACGGCGCGTGTAAGAATCGGGAGTGTCTGTTTCCCAAGGGCTGTGCAAATCTGAAGGTGGATCACAGCCGCTATCTGGAAATTCTTCGGACAGTGCGCGCACTGCCAAGAGTGAAAAAGGTGTTTATCCGTTCCGGTATCCGCTATGATTACCTGATGTATGATAAAAATGATGAGTTCTTCGATGAGCTTGTACAGCATCATATCAGCGGTCAGCTGAAGGTCGCTCCTGAGCATATCAATGCGGCAGTGCTGGATAAAATGGGGAAGCCGAGAAAAGAGCTGTATCTGAAATTTGTGGATAAATTCAAGCAGAAGAATGAGCAGTTCAACAGGAATCAGTTCATTGTTCCCTATCTTATGAGCTCTCATCCCGGCAGTGATCTGCAGGCGGCGATCGAGCTTGCCTGCTATCTGAAAAAAATCCACTATACGCCGAAGCAGGTTCAGGATTTCTATCCGACTCCGGGGACACCGGCAACCTGTATGTATTATACCGGTCTGGATCCGAAGACGATGCGTCCGGTTTATGTTGCACGAACCTATGAGGAAAAAGCGATGCAGCGGGCACTGATGCAGTTTACCTATCCGCAAATTATGATCTTGTCTACAAGGCGCTGAAGACAGCCGGCCGTATGGATCTGGTGGGGAATTCACCGAAATGTCTGATACCGTATCGCAAGGGGCATACCGGAAATAAGTTTGCAGGAGGAAGACAGAAGGAGCAGCACAGAAAGTCCTATGCAAATAAAGCTTCGAAACCGCAGCGAAGGGGGAACCGCTCATGAAAATCTTTCGTGAGGTGCTCGTGATCTTCGGACTGTATTATGTCGGAGAGCTGATCAGTACGACGTTGTCCCTGCCGCTTCCCGGAAGTCTGGTCGGTATGATTCTGCTGTTTGTGCTGCTGCAGCTGCATATTGTTGAGCTGGAGCAGATTGCGACGGTTTCCGATTTTCTACTGGGACATCTGCCGTTTTTCTTCCTTCCTGCCGGTGTGGCGCTGATGGCCAGCTTTTCTGCGATGAAGGCTTATGGATCTGGATGATGGTCATCTGTCTTGTGACAACGATCATCACGATGGGCTGCAGCGGGCGTATCATCCAGCATATGATGGAAAGGAAATCAAAGCATGAAAGAGCTGCTGAAAAATCCGATGTTCGGCATCCTGCTTTCGCTGGCAGCCTTTGAGGCAGGACTCTTACTGCAAAAGAAGACAAAGCTGATTTTCCTCAATCCGCTGCTTACCGCCATCATGATGGTCATCGCTGTGCTCATGCTGAGTGGAATCGGGCTGGAAACGTATCAGCTGGGTGGTGATATCATTTCCTTGTTTCTTGGTCCTGCCACCGTGGTTCTGGCTGTTCCGCTGTATCAGCAGGTGCACAGCCTGAAAAACTATTTTGTTCCGATCATGGTAGGGATCGTCTGCGGAATTGCTGTCGGACTGGTATCCACGCTGCTGTGTGCCTGGCTTGTACAGATGGAGCCTGCCATCATCGCCAGTCTCGTGCCGAAATCCATTACAACGCCGATCGGCATGGAGCTGAGTGTTGAACTGGGCGGTATTCAGGCAATTACCGTACTTGCTATTCTGGTCACCGGCATCATCGGTGCCGTTGTGGCTGAATTTGTTTTCCGTGTTTTTCGCATCGAGCATCCGATTGCGCGGGGAATTGCACTGGGCTGCAGTGCCCATGCGATCGGAACCAGCAAGGCTTTGCAGCTCGGGCATGTGGAAGGCGCAATGAGCTCTCTTGCGATCGGTGTATGCGGAATTCTCACGGTTTTTCTCGCACCGCCGGTATGGAGTCTGGTATCTGCTTTACTATAATTCCATAACTGCATTGCATATGTATAAAAGGCAGGCACACGCATAGTTCGCGAGCCTGTCTTTTTCGTATCGGTATGCTTATATGGGAGGAATATTCAGCTCTTCACTGATTTCAAGCAGTAATCTGCAGTCACGATTATGCAGTGTGCCATCAATGGGAAGTGCAAGCAGCCTTTGGAATGCACATACATTTTCTGTAAAGGAGGCATTGCTTTGGCTCTTGTCATAGGCCTTCAATACCTTCCTTAGCAGCATCTCCATGTCCGATTCCTTCAGCTGTTCACATAAGGCAGGGGGCTCACGCTTCAGAATATCAGCATCCTGCAGGCTGTGGTACAGGTGTTTTGCTTCCTTTTTCAATACCTGCTGCCATTCCGCTTTGGAAGCAGCTGTCCTGCTGCTTTGGCACTGGGCGAGCCAGGCATACAGAAGCGATTTTCCAAGAAACAGCTCAGTATTTCATAGCTGCCATTTGTCTCTTGCAGCAGCAGCTCCCATGCATCCCATGGCAGAAGCTGTGCAGGCTCCTTTGGCAAAGCATTTACAAGCGCCTGCAGTGCGCGCTTCCTGCTGTTAATTTTATCCTTGGCTGCGGCACTGTCTGCACCACCGGCTTCTATATGAAGCTGGTTGTACAGCGCAGCTTCGCTTATCTCCTGCTCATCTGTTGCACATACGGGAACACAGGTCTGAAGAAAACGCTGCCACTGTTCTTGCTCGTGTGTCGTGGAAGAGGCTGTCCCGCAGGCAGCAATCGACACAGAGCAGGACATATGCTTCTCAAAAACCTCCTCAGCGATTTTATATACGCGCTGATGAAGGAGAAGCCAGGGCGGCAGGAACGCCGGATTCGTCTCCCTTGAAAGCTGCATCCAGATATCCTCCGCGCGCTGACGGAGCAGCTCCGCCGGCAAGGTAGGATTCAGATAGCGCAGAGCATACAGGAAGGCTTCAAAGGAAAACGACGGTTTGTTTTTTTCATGCAGCTTGTGCAATGATTGTAGCATTGGCTGAGTCTGTATATGCAGCTTTGGCATCATATAAACGATGAGCTCACTGTGTACGCCCGGATACAGGTGCAGGACGATATGAGCGGCATGGAAGTGCTTTGCACGGATATCGATTTCATATCCGGCAGTCTGTGTTTCGTCCACATACAATGGGATTTCAGGTGTTCTTCCATCCTCTTTTGTCATGAAGAAATCTTCATAGACAAGAACGCTGTTGTGCTTCATTGTAATGCGGAGCATGGCATTCGGTATATTGAAAAGTCCCAGACCACAGGTGGCATGGATCTGTAACGTACCTGTTGCGATAGTATCACCCCCTACTTTACGGTATGTGAATGCAAAGAAACGGCATGGTGGTTTCGCCTACATCTTTATGTGAATTATGGGATGATTGCATGGAATTGTGGATTTCAAAGTACAGCTGTTGACCATCCAGGGCTTCCGTATTATAGTATGTGTAAATGTTTCATGCAGGGAATATGAAAGGCAAAGGTACGTGCTTTTATAAGAAATGAGGAAGTGATTGCTCATGTACTTCGCTGCAAAATAGCAGTCCGATGGATACGATAAATCCTTTGTGCACAAAGAACTGCGCATGAAAGAAAAGGCGAAGCACAGGATGATGAAGCACTCGATCATCCGTTTTTATAAAGCGTATGGTGTTACACAGCCTACATTTGAAGAAGACACAGCCGGCAGGCTGAGCGACTTGTTTATCGAACAGGCAGGAAGCTCCACCAGACTCTTTATTTCAAAAGCTCAAAGAACGCCGGATTACGGAATTGCGGATTCCTGGCGGCTGCCGCGGTCCTGCATCAGGAGGTGCAAACATGAATAAACAAAAGAAACCCTTATATTTTTATTATCTGCTGATACTGATTGTCATTGTTGCGGGAAATATGCTGTTTTCCGCAATGGAACAGAGTCGAATCAAGGATGTCAGCTACAATACCTTTATTAAACAGACAGAACAGAAAAAGATCGACAAGGTGGAAATCGGTGATCAAAGCATCAGCTATACGCTGAAAAAGGATGAAAAGACGATTTATCAGACGGAAACGATGGAAACGGATACCGCGCTGTCTCAGCGGCTGTATGATGCCGGGGCAACCTTTACAAGAGTACACACGAAGGAAATGAATCCCTGGCTGTCCTTCCTGATAACGGGTATCCTGCCGATTATTCTGCTGTTCTGGTTCGGTAACCACATGTTTAAGAAGATGCAGAAGAAAATGGGCGGTGATGCCATGAGCTTTGGGGGAGGCGGCTTAGGCGGCTTTGGAAAGAGCGATGCGAAAATATATGTAAATCACAGACAGGGAAAACCTTTCTGGATGTGGCTGGACAGGAGGAAGCCAAGGCTGCGCTGCAGGAAATGGTGGAATTTCTCAAAAGTCCCCAGCGCTATACCCAGATCGGTGCACAGATGCCAAAGGGAGCTCTGCTTGTCGGGCCTCCGGGTACCGGGAAGACACTGCTTGCGAAAGCGGTGGCAGGGGAAGCAAATGTACCGTTTTTCTCAATCAGCGGTTCGGAATTTGTCGAGATGTTTGTCGGGCGCGGAGCTGCCAGAGTCCGTGATCTGTTCAAACAAGCCAGAGAAAAGGCACCGTGTATCGTGTTTATTGATGAAATCGACACCATAGGAAAGAAGCGGGATGGTGCAGGTGTGGGTGGTAATGATGAACGGGAACAGACGCTGAATCAGCTGCTGGCGGAAATGGACGGCTTTGACGGAAGTACCGGCGTCATCCTTCTAGCTGCTACCAATCGCCCGGAATCTCTGGATCAGGCACTGCTTCGTCCGGGACGCTTTGACCGGCGCATACCGGTGGATTTACCGGATCTTGCCGGGCGTCAGGCCATTTTGCAGGTACACGCCAAGGATGTTCGCATGGGCAAGAATATTGACTTTCGTGCAATCGCAAGAGCGACTGCCGGTGCGAGCGGTGCGGAGCTGGCCAATATTATCAATGAAGCTGCCCTGCTTGCGGTCAAGGATAACCGGACACAGGTCATCCAAAAGGATTTGGAGGACAGCGTGGAAACGGTGATCGCCGGATATGAACGTAAAAACGCTGTCATATCAACCAAGGAAAAGCTGATTGTATCCTATCATGAAATCGGCCACGCACTGGTTGCGGCCAAAGCGAAAAACAGTATGCCGGTAACGAAAATCACGATCGTACCGCGAACAAGCGGTGCACTTGGCTATACCCTGCAGGTTCCGGAGGAGGAAAGCAACCTGATTACCAAGGAGGAGGCATTCACCAAAATCATGACCTGCTGCGGCGGACGTGCTGCAGAGGATCTGGTGTTCCATTCCATCACCAGTGGAGCCAGCAATGATATCGAGCAGGCAACCAAGATTGCCAGAAGCATGATTACGCGTCTGGGAATGAGTGAAACCTTCGGGATGACAGCACTGGAAACCGTGAATAATAAATATCTGGGCGGCGATACCTCGCTTGCCTGCAGCGATCAGACAGCAACCCGTGTCGATGAAGAGGTCGTCAGGCTGATACAGCAGGCCTATGAGGAAGCACGCCGCATTCTGGAGGAGAACAAGGAGAAGCTGCATGAGCTGGCAAAATTCCTGTATGAGCGTGAAACGATAACAGGAGAGCAGTTTATGGAAATCGTCAATCGCGTTCCTCAGCTCGAAACAGCACAGAATTTGTAGAAAGAAAGCGAAAAGCAGCGCTTTCTTTTGCGTTATGAAAGGCGTGCTGTGCTATAATAGAGTATGTAAATACGTGAAGCAAGCACAAGGAGGGTTCTATGCCAAATATTATTACACATAAGATTTTTGCGGAAGAAGTGCTGAAGAGCATGACCAAGCACGATATCCGTTCCATGATAGAGCGTCATCCGCAGATATTCTACATCGGCAGCAATGGTCCTGATTTCCTGTTCTTTTCTCATATAAAGCCATGGGAATCCTATAAAAGTCATGCGCTGAACAGGCTGGGCAGTGCCATGCATGCACATGGTATCAATGCATTTTATGAAACAGCAATCGAATGCATCCGTGCACAGAAGCATGAGGATGTAAAGGAGCTGATGAGTGTTTATCTGTTTGGTCACCTGTGTCACTGGGCGCTGGATAAGACGACACATCCCTATATTTTCTATCGTACAGGGAACTGCCGGGGTGTCAGTGCAGGTCTGCATCACCGCTTTGAGTCTATGATGGATACCATGATGCTGGAAAAATACCGCGGCTTGAGTATCGGGATTATCCGTGCTATGAAATCTGTGCATATGATGAGGATATTCTGAAGGCGATCGCCCGCATATATGTACCAGCTGCACGCAAGGTTTATCACCATGAGGTTAAGGTACACGATATCAGGGAAACCCTGAACTCCTGGTATGATGTACAGAAGCTGCTGTATGATCCTGCAAATATCAAATATCCGCTGTTAAAGGGCTTTGAGACGCTTGCACGCAAGCCCTGGGCTGTCAGCGGCAACGTTGTCCGTCCGTCTGTGGATGAGCGCTATGATGTATTGAACGAAGAGCATGCGATCTGGAAGCATCCGTGTGATGATACGATCACATCCAACGCTTCTTTTATTGATATGTTCAACGAGGCAATTGAAACGGCTGTTCGTGTGGTTGACAAGGCATACGGCTGTATAGAATACGGAGCTGACAGTCAATCTGTGCTCGAGCTTCTGCAGGATGCCGCCTACGATACCGGAATGGACGGCAAGCGGGATATGAAGTATTTCGATATTATCTATGACTGATGTAATTGCTGGTAAGGGGCATGTCCATGGTGCTATACATACGACATGCTCTTTTCTATAGGAGAGCTGTCAAAGATTGTGCATATACTGAAGGAAGAGAGGAGAATGTACTATGAAGCTGTTTGATTTGCATGCGGACATCGGATACGATGTCATGCAGAAGAAGCACACGGAAACAGATATACTGAACCGCTTTCATCTGCAGAAGTTTTTAGAGGGTGAGGTTTCTTATATCGGTATGGCATCCTTTTTTGAGGGAAGTGAAACGTGGGACTATATGCAGGATATGGTTTTGTCACTGAAAAAGGAAATCGAGCATTGCGAGATGATCGATTTGGTGCTTTGCGGGGAGGATTTAACGGAAAACGGACATATCAAGGCAATACTGACTGTGGAGGGAATGTGCGGTATCAAGGAGCATGCCAGAGAAAAAATCGAGTGGCTGTATGCGCAGGGTGTACGCATTGCCTCCTTTTGCTGGAACGAGGAAAATCTGCTGGCAACCGGCGTAAAGGGGAATCCGGAGCATGGCCTTCATCCGCTTGGGGAAGAGGCACTGCAGGCAATGATTGACTGCAATATGCTGGTGGATGTATCCCATGCCAATGAGCGAACCTTCTGGGATATTATGGCACATCCCTCAGCACGCGTTATCGCCACGCATTCCAATGCGAGAGCGTTGTGTGATCATCCCCGGAATCTTTGGACGATCAGATTATCGCTATCGCAAAGCGGGGTGGAATCATCGGTATGAACAGTGCACCGGCGTTTGTCCATGAGCGTCCTGAAAAACGCGATATCCCTCATCTGGTTGCTCATATGCACTATATAAAGCAGCTGGCAGGAATCGAAGCACTGGCACTGGGGCTTGATTATATGGATTTCTATGAGGGCTGTGAGGAGCTGCATACAAAAAATCTGGAGGATTGTTCAAAGAGCCAGCGTTTGATTGAGGGAATGCTGACCCGGAATTTCAGTGAGGAAGAGGTAAGATTGATTGCCAGTGAGAATGCTCTGCGTAAGCTGAAAGAGGTTTTGTAAAGAAAGTTAAAAAAAGTTTTGGGCGCCCTGAGCGCTTTTTTTTATCCTTTTAACTGCTTGAAGTCCTTTGTTTCTCATTGTATGCAAGGTTTGCATCACATAAGAATAACACGATAAATACCATGCTTGCTCGTAATGGTACTTGTTTTATATAAGAGAAAAAGTATAATAAACACGACTTTTGTAAAATATTGTATTTGCGGTTGGAATGCCGTTTAACATTATGCAAAGGGAATGATGGAAATCGTGAAAATGGCGGGATAAGGGATTTCAGGAGGATGATGGTTATGGTTAGAGGTATGAAACGTCTGATGGCATTTTTCGTAGTATTTACACTTTTGTTTCAAATGACAGATATGCCGCTGCATGCGGAAAACAGCAGGGATGTCAGTGCTTTACTGACAGTTAAGGAAGCGTATATTGAAACAAAATCATAAGGATGTTGTGGAAAACAGGATGTTGACAGATACCGATCCGGTATCTGTATCTGTTAATTTTAAGGTGCCCGTTTTAGGAGACGGATTGACAGAAGAGGATTCTTATGTAAGAAAAGGAGATACTGCTGTAATTGAGCTTGCAACGAAGTATAAGCTGGCAGATACCGCTTCTCCAAGCTTTGACTCTGACAAGAAAGGTTGAGGAAAACGGCGGCAGCAGAGAAGTTAAAATCGGATCGCTTCGCATTGTTACAGACACTGATGCGAATAAAGTATATGCCCATATCGTTTTTGACGGTGATGATGAGGTGTTTGATGGACAGCCCATAGCCGGGGGAGGCGCCTGGTCAAATGTCAATTGTAAATTCTCAACAACTCTGGAATATAACGGTATAGGAGATGGCGCCAAGCCTGGAGAACATGCTGTAACCATTTTGGGAAAAGCTTTTCTGTAAAGGTGCCGGAACCGCCTGTTATTATGACTATGGAAAAAAGCGGAGCTGTTGAAGGAAAGTTTGTCAGCTGGAAGGTCAAAATAGATGCGCAACAGGCAGGAGCAGCTGCAGATTTTGGCGGCTATGTATTTCAGGATAATCTGAAAAGCGTTGGAAGCTATGTGGACAGATCCTTTAAAATCGGAACGGCAGAGGATGGCAGTGATGCTGTAGAAAAAGAGGTTTCCTATGAAGCTTCACTGCTGCAGCACACATTTCCGGAATCGGCAAAAGGGATTTGCTATGTGTTTTTCAAAACGGAAATCCCGGATGCTATTTATTATGCAAACAGCGAAAAAACGATAAGAAATATCGCTGTCATCCTAAAGGATAAGGAGCAGGTCAGTACATCCAGTGCCAGTGTGAACTATGATGGAACCTGGATAAAAAAGGAATTGAATGGAATTAACCATAAGGATGGAACGATATCATGGACGATTACAGCAAATCAGCCTGCTGCATCGTTAGCGAATGCAGTCATTACGGACAAGCTGGATAGTAAATTGAACTGCAGTCTGCAGCTTTGGAGATATATAATGGAACCTCCTGGGACGCAGGATCTGCTTCTTTTCCAATGAACCGGCGGATGGAAAATATGAAATTGGTACTATAAATGCCAAGGTTCGACTGACAATCACGGCACAGCTCAAGGATAAATCGGAAATAGAGCATACCGTGGTATCGGTAAATAATAAAGCAACACTCAGCTGGGAAGGGAATACAGGAGTTGGCAGCAATTCTGTCTACAGCAGCATCGGATTCAATCCGATCACCAAGACGAAAGGATATCGATGCGTCTGCACATACGGCGACCTGGAATGTGAACGTGGAGCAGTCCGATGTGAATGATGATTTACGTGTGCTGGAGCTGCTTGTGTATGATGCATCCTTTACCTGGGATGATGCTTATGAAATCACAGACAATACTGGAACAGACTTAACGACAGTAAGCAAAGAGGTTGTAAAGAGCTTGACTCCCAGCTGTAATCAGCGGTATGTAAAGGATTCCTTTGCTACGGAAGCTGACAGTGCTGCTGTTCCTACACTTCATCATATCAAAAAGAATGGTACGGTGATTGCGGATGTTCTGGTCGTCACAGGGACGGATGTTAACGGGCTGGCTGTGGATAAACATAATCAGAGCTTTTCTTATAAATCCCAGATTACCAATCCGAATATTTATTTGAGTAATGATAATCAGAGCGGAAACAGTGTGAAAAATACAGCTTTTCTTTATAGTGGCAATAAACTTGTGAATCAGGCAAATGCAACTGTCAGCTGTCCGAATACCATACTGTTAAAGGATGCTTTGACAGCTGTGGATGGTGCAAAGGATCTGACGAATGCTGACAATGTTAATAAACAGGCCTCAGCTGCTGATAAGCTGTATAATTATAAAGATGGCTCTGCTGTTTTCCGCCTTCAGGTCAATGCAAGCGATTTGAAGGATATGACCAATGATGTAACAACTGTCGACGGCGAACAACTGGGAGATGTTACCGTAAAGGATATCCTTCCGAAGGGATGGGAGTTTCAGAATATCACAGCGGATAAAAAGTTTTTGATATATGAAGGGGTATCCGCAAACGGAAAGGCTACGGCGAAAACACTTGTTGAACCGGATTATATTACCAGTGATTTCACAAAAGCAGGAGAAGCTGCATTCACCTTTTCCTCATTGCAGAAGCCATATGTGATCCTGTTGAAGGCAGGACCGAATGAGCAGACGGCAAAGGGATATTTCGATAAGAATCAAAAGATTAGTCTTGAGAATGCTGCTTCCCTGACCGCAGAGCATATGTCTGCGGAAAAGCATGTAAAGCAAAGCATACAGATAAAAAGCACCACAATATCCAAAACAAAGCAGCGACCTGACAATGGAATTCTGCAATGGAAAATCACCTACAATCCCTATATGCAGAAATATGGGAATGCGCTTATTCAGGATACCTTGTCTGAGGGAATCGAGCTGCGGATGAAATCTGATGGAGCTCTGGATATGGATGAACAAAACATAGCCATACAAGAGCTGGATATGGAAGCAGACGGTACCCTGAAGGCAGCGAAACCACTGAAGGATACAGCGAAATACATACGATATAATCCTGTAAACAGAACCTTGTATTTTACAATCCCTGATGAACAGAAAGTCTATCAGCTGATTTATCTGACCGATATAACAGGGGATTATCAAAGTACGCTATCCAATCACGCTATCCTTGCTTCCGGTCATACAGAAGAATCCGGAGTTACCGTGAATGACCAGGTTTATCGCTCAGATGCCCAATCTACAATGCAGCGCAGCGGCTGGCTGGAAATCACCAAGGTCAATGAGAAAAATATTCCTTTGGAAGGAGCGGAATTTACCGTATTCAGTAAGGAAAATGATGCTGTCATTCGAAAGGGAGTCACCCCGGTGAGTGGTGTTTTGACAATCCGGGGTCTGCCGATTGGAAGCTATTATATGAAAGAGACAAAAGCACCTGATAATTACCGGCTGTCACCGGTTGTTTATCAGATTGAGGTCATAAAGGAAGACGTATCCGTTCTTACAAAGATCAATGGAAGTAAAAACACGCTAACCCTGGTCAATACACAGGAGGGAACGAGCGGTGATTTAAAGATACGCAAGGAGCTGAAAGGAAATGATACTGATTCTGATATGGAATTCAAATTCAGAATTCAGGCAGGTAAGCTAAACAAGGAAGTAGCCTATCTTGGAGAGGGAGGAAAAAAGACGGCACGCTTGTCTTTACGGATGGTAAAGCGGAATTTACCTTATGCGGAGGGCAGAGTATACAGCTGGTGAATCTGCCAAAGGATACAGATTATACGATTGAGGAACAGGAATATCAGGAATTGGGGTATCAGATTGAAAAACAGAATGATAAAGGAACGATCAAAGCAGACGTGCTGCAGGAAGCGGTCTTTACGAATATTCGAAACAAGGTGTTATCGCCTGTATATTATCAGATGAATGTACATATTTCATTAGATGGACAAAAGCCGCAGAACGGACAGTTCCAGTTTCAGCTGAAGGATGAGATGGGGGTAGTGCTGCAGACAGTGAAAAATGATGGCGGTGTGATTAAATTAAAGGAATTGAAATTCAGCAGTCCGGGTGTTTACACCTATCAAATTACACAGGTGACCAATGCTGTGGATACGATTCGATACGATGAGGCTTGTACACCGTTATCATCACTGTCATTGAGAAGGATGGTCTTCTTACAGTGGAGAGTGTTGTATGGGAAAAGGACGGGAAATCCTACGAATCAGATACACCGCTGTTTTCAAATACGACATCACAGGTGGAAACACCACAACAGCCGATTGCACCGGATGAATCACAGGAAGATGCAACATCGGATACAGAAGAGAAGGAAACACTTCCTGAGAAAGAGCCGGTAAAGACAAAGGAGCAGCAAACAGGGGATAAGAACAAAGGAGCAGTAAAGCATGAAAAGAAAAAGGCGACAGCTGAAACCTATGACAGCACGCATATGACATTATGGCTTATGACTGCTTCTGTATCTCTTGCCGTGCTGGGAATCATCAAACTGTATGGGATGCGAAAAAAAAGCTAGATTATATCCTGCAACCACACGAACTATCACCAGCATCAAAAAAGAGGAAACTATGATACGGAATCAATCAGCGCTGTTATAGTATTTAGATTGATGATTTCCACAGAGGAACGACGCAGCAATCTGCATATGACTGCCGCAAAATGAGATAATTTAGATTCATGCATCTGAAACGAGCGATTGCAGTAGCTTCGGGAATGAAACGGATATGGTTATTCAGCGTTTCCTGCTTCAATGAAGCAGCAGACATCTCTCTTATAAAGGAAAACAGAGTATATGTCTGATGATGTAATCTTTATGGAAATATAAAAAAAGGGAGATTCTTCTGTTGATGTAAATCAACGGATGCGATATCTCCCTTTCCTTCCTGCTTGAATATTATGCGTGCTGCTCTGCTTTCATGCTTTTCACCTTTGCATTAAGCAATCGCTGCGCAGCTGCCGGATCATTCACATCCATAACACACGCTTCCATCGGACACATACCGGTTTTGGTACGGTTGATGATATAGGGAACCTGTTCGTCATAGGTTACTGGTATGTTGTACAGCTGGAAATTTCCAGGGCATGCGAGGAAATGACACAGGCATGTACCTGATGTACGTCTCCGCGGACCATTAACAGCGCTGCTGCTTTGCCAATAACTTTGTCAACCAGCTGGGCACCCTGCAGATGTCCCTGATCCAGCAAATGCAGGATGGGAAGGATGCCGTTCGCATGTTCCTTGTACAGCCGCTGCTTCTGCAATACGACACAGGTAGCTCCTCCGCTTTCAGAATTCTAATGAGTTCATCCATGATTTTCTCCTTTTGTTGTAAAAAAACAGGTCATTTTCCTTGCTTTTTCAATAAAATCGTGAAAATGAAACTGTATGAAAAAAGACGATATGCATCATCGCCCTTACAATACTAGTCTATCACAAATCCATGGAAAATGTAAGCCTGTTAAATCTAATTTTTTTGCGTATAATAAAGATATACAAACAAGGAGGGATTTTATATGAAGTCCAGATCTACGGAAAAAACATTACAGTAACTCCAGCGATTGCTGAAAAAATCGAGAAGAAATTAAACCATCTCGAAAAGTATTTCATAATTGATGAAACGTAGTCGCTAATGTGGTGGTGCGGGTGTATCCGAATAAACAGAAAATCGAGGTTACGATCCCTACAAAATTTGCAGTATTGCGTGCAGAGGTTGTACAGGACGATTTATATGCAGCTATCGATTTGGCGATTGATAAATTAGAGGATCAGATTCGTCGTCAGAAAACAAGACTGACAAGAAAAAATAAAGAGAAACTGGCATATGCGTTCATTGAAGAAGAGGAAATTGAGGAAGAATTTGACGATACCGATAATGAACTGGTTCGTACAAAATCACTGGTTCCGGATACCATGGAGCTGGATGAGGCAATCATGCGTATGGAAATGCTGAACCACAGCTTCTTCATTTACCGTGATGATGAAACCAAGGAAATTGCGGTTGTCTATAAGCGTCATGACGGCGGTTACGGATTGATTGAAACAGAATAATAGAAATCAAAAGGCGATGTGCTACCAGCGCATCGCCTGTTTCTATGCTGAAGGAGATTATACACATAATTCACTATTGTATCAAAATGCATTTCACACGATGAGGCTTTCAATTGTAACGTACCGGATCAGCGAGTGAGATGCTGACGGTGTTATCATTATCACTGTTCAGCGGTATTCACGGGAGGAACCGCTACCTACAGCTTTAAGAAAGAGACAATTACACGATAGAGAAAGTGTGTAACACATATAATGTACAGCGGATAGGGTAGATGTGAGCTCTGCATAAATCGATTGATAAGCTATGATACGCAACAAAAATATAAAATCAAGATGTAAGCCGGCTTTGACAGTTTGTGATAATGTAAACTCTTTTACAACTTTGGGTTGATTTCATCCGCTTTCTATCCATTGTTATCAACTGGCATTTTATTTATAATGGGAATGTAGAAAGGTTGTGATCATATGGAGATGACGCTTGGAGGCAGAATTCAGACACTGCGAAAGCAAAGAGGAATTACACAGGAGGAGCTGGCCAAGGCTATGCAGGTATCGACACAGGCAGTATCCAAATGCACCAAAGGCGCGCAGAGCGGGAATGCGGCGGAACACCGGATGCCATGCTGTTACCGCGGCTGGCAGATTATTTCAATGTTTCAATTGATTATTTGTTTGGAAGAGGAAAACAGGAGCCGGAAAGACTAAGTGATCTTGTCTTTCAGAAGCTGAAGGGGCTAAAGCGAAGCAAGCAGCTGGAGCTTGCGTTTGAAATCTGCTATATGATGGAAAATGCAATCGGTAAGATTCCGCATCATGAGGCACTTCCCGATCAGGAAAACTTTATGATGCAGGAGGGCGCAGAGCCCCTGCTGTATCAGGTTTTGCATGATGATGTATATTCCTGCATGCGTCTGAATGAGGAATTTCATTATTTTTTATATGTACCGCAGCCGTCCTGTGGTTTTTTACATGCACTTCCCGCACAGGAGGAATTTGAGGAGCTGCTGGCCTTTTTGGATAAACCGCATTGCTTTGCGATGCTGTATCAGCTATCAAATGTCCGCAGGGAAGAGGCTTTCAGGTAAAAGGGCTTGCGAAAAAGCTGAGCATTGAAGAAGCTGATGCCGCACAGATTTTACAAGATTTAAAAAAACGGCAGATTGTTCATGAAATTCAGCTTGAGAAGGAAAAGGGCTTGGAGCGATTTATGTACTCAGTGAAAAGCCGGGCTTTCTGCCCATGCTGCTGTTTATGGCCGCCTACATACAGTCAGGTATATTATACGGATACTTCGCCATGGATCGTGAGCTTCCTATATTGAATGGGGAGGTGTCCCATGAATAGCATCAAATCTGCGGTATACAAAAAGAATCGGCTGAATTTTATCCTTGCCTTGCTGGGCTCGATTGGTAATGCAGGAG
>ENA-OQCK01000350-OQCK01000350.1-human-gut-metagenome-genome-assembly--contig:-NODE-350-length-26467-cov-3.784776_pt1 | contig 26467 bp, 32 predicted proteins | sample MGYA00242498_ERZ504578 | MGnify/ENA primary metagenome ERZ504578 (study PRJEB26092, sample SAMD00036229) | human gut metagenome | host: Homo sapiens | study: EMG produced TPA metagenomics assembly of...
GAAGAACTGGCGGTCGAGGTAGTTGACGGTTGTCGCGAAGAATAGCATGGCGCAGATAATCCAACGGTAATTGGTCTATCCGCCCTGCGGTGTTTTGAAATGTACTCATGATAATAGATTTATATTTTGATGCAAATGTAGGGGTTTGTGTGTTGTTCGAGGTGTAATATTGAGTAAAAAGGATGTAGAAAATGACAAAATAGGCATGGATTATTTAAGTCCATGCCTATCGGACGTTGCAGGGCAACTTTATTTCATATCGATGTATTTGATTTCGTCTTTGTCGCTGTATTTCAGGTTTTCACCGCCCATACCCCAGATGAAAGTATAGTTGCTGGTTCCGGCAGCAGCGTGGATGGACCATTCGGGAGAAGTGATGGCTTGTTCGTTGTGCAGCCATATCAAACGTTCTTCCTGCGGTTCGCCCATCAGGTGACAGATAGCGTTGCCGGGTTTCAGGTTGAAGTAGTAGTAAGCTTCCATGCGGCGAGTGTGTGTGTGGGCAGGCATGGTATTCCATACAGAGCCGGGAGCCAGTTCCGTGAGTCCCATCTGCAACTGGTTGGTACCGCCGTCTTTCACTCTTTCCAGTACATCTTTCACAATCAGCTGGTTTACGATACGGTCGTTGCTGTCTTCCATTTTTCCATAATGGTCGGAGATGCCCAGTGCATATTTCTTGGGGTTGGCTTTCTGAAGCTTGGCATCGGTGGTAATCAGCTGAGTAACATAGGGTTTGTAGGCCGGGGCCGAGTTGATGTAGAACTTGGCGGGATTGGTAGCGTCGTTGCTCTTGAAGGTTACTTCCTTATTTCCGCAGCTACGTAAAGGGCTTCCTTATACTTCATGGGGTATTCCTTACCGTCTACAGTAACCACTCCGTCACCGCCGGTATTGATGACACCCAGTTCGCGGCGTTCGAGGAAGTAAGTGATTTCCGGACCCAGTTCACGGAACACTTCCAACTTCAATGTCTTGTTCACCGGCATGGCGCCACCGTAAATCAATCGGTCGTAGAGGGTGTAGGTTACGTTGATTTCATCCGGAGCCATCACTTTGTCCATCATGAATCTGCTGCGCAGAAGTTCCGTGTCATAATGCTTCACGTCCTGCGGATGGCAGGCGGTCTGCACTTTGTAATTCACTTGGGCATTGGCTGCATGGCAGCTGCTCCCATCATAAATGCAAGTACTAACTTTTTCATAATCCGTTACTATTTAATTTTTAACTTTTAATTTTTGATTGATTTCTGGTATTTGATGATAGCACGACGGTTCATAATCATCAGGAACAATGTGCATAATACAAGGATACCGGAGCCTATCCATTTCAACGAGTAGGTCAGGTGGAAAATGACCCAAGCAAAGGGGCTGGATGCAAAATCCAGTGCGCCGCCTTCAAAGCCGGCGGGGATATTCACGGCAGCATCTTGTGTCTTCTCGTATACATCGTGGGCTGCTTGTGTGAAATAGGGGGCGAGGTCTGTTACGAAATAAAGACCGATGGTCAGTACAACGAGTCCGATGATGAACGTCTTTACTACATTTCCTTTCGTGATGGGCAGTACCAGTGGGAAGAGGTAGAACATTCCGGCCAGCGATGCCAGAGGCAGGAACTGGTTACCCGGCAGGATGACAGCCAGCAGTATGGTTACGGGAATCAGCAGCAGGGAAACCACCAGCGTTGCAGGATGGCCGATAACCAATGCGGGGCTCATACCGATGTTCAGGCCGACAGCACCTTTGAACTTCTTGGCAATCAGCTCGCGGGTAGCATCAGAAATAGGCTTCAAGCCTTCGATGAACAAAGCGGTGATACGCGGAATCAGCTCCATTACGGCGCCCATCTTGATACCCAAACCTAATATATAAGGTATCTTGTCTACCAGTTCCTGACCGTTCTTGCAAGACAAAGCACCGATACCGCAACCGACCAGAATACCCAGGAACAGAGGCTCACCCAGCAAACCGAATTTCTTCTTCATGCCTTCCGCATCAATGTTCAATTTGTCAAAACCGGGGATTTTGTCCAATGCTTTATTGATGACTACGGCAAATGGAACGAAACCTGCGCAGAAAGGCTGGGGAATGGAGATACCCTCCATCTTGTCGTAGAATCCCTGGAATTTGTCGGCGGTATAGTCGGCCATAATCAGGGTAATGATGTAGCAGATAATAGCGGCGAAGAAACCCCACCAGATATTGTCGCTGGCAAAATAAACGACTGCGCCGATAAATGCGAAATGCCAGTAGTTCCAAAGGTCGATATTGACCGTACGGGTCGTTTTCGTTAATAACATCAGAAGATTTACTCCCAAACATACCGGAATGATGAATGCACCCACCGATGTGTTATAGGCTACAGCCGCAGCTGCAGGCCATCCCATATCGAATACTTTCAACTGAAGACCATAAATTTCAACGACTTGGCTCAGAGCAGGACCGAGGCTGCTGGTCAACAGCGCAGTGACAACTGACAGACCTACGAAACCGACACCTACCAGCAGACCACTCTTTAGCGCCTTACTGAATTTGATGCCGATGCATACTCCCAAAATTGTAAAGATTATAGGCATCATCACTGCTGCTCCTAAGCCGATGATATAGCCGAAAACTTGTTCCATTCTCTTGTGATTTAATTAGGTAATTGAGTTTGTTTTTGCAATAGTATGAATTAAAAACCGGGTCAAAAATAAGACCTTTTCTCAATTAATCAAACTCGAAAAGCATAATTATTTAGTAAATGGGACAATTTTGAACGAAATTGGTCGTTATCGTGCACAAAATTGCTCGTTTTCGTACACGAAAACCAAATAATACACTCTCTGCATTGAAAAGTATACATAGGAAAAACAACAATTTTGGGTGGAGTGAACTTTAATCCAGTTTACTGTGTTATTATAAGACATTGAAACAAACCGGACTATAATGATATATTTGATTTTTTTATTGGCAATAGGACTATTGGTCGGATGGAGCTTATGGAAAGCTCCATCCGATATTGATTTATGGGGAAAAGATTTAGAGGATTGATAGTTATATTGGTTATATTCTGAAAATTTAACTATATTAGCGCCCGAAAAGCATAAATATGGCGCTAAATCTGATAAAAAAGGATAAATCCCACTCTGTTGTAAGCATTAAGCTGGATGAGCAAGAGTTTCATAATATTTTTAAGGAATATTATGCGGCGCTTTGTTCTTTCGCGTTCCAATACATGGAGGATGCGGATATGTCAGCAGATATAGTACAAGACGTATTTGCCAAGTTGTGGCAGATAAGAGACGATTTCTTTTATCTTCATCAGGTGAAAGCTTTTCTTTATACGGCCGTACGTAACCATGCCTTGAACGAACTTGAGCATTCGAAGGTAGCTCATGAATACGAGCAAAAGATTATAGCCAAAAAAGCAGATGCTTTTTTTCGTGATGCGATTGTGGAAGAAGAGACTTTCCGGATTCTGTCAGAAGCTATAGAGAAACTTCCTACCCAAATGAGAGCCATCATGCAGTTGGCTCTGGAAGGTAAAAAGAATGCAGAAATAGCAGAGCGTCTCAATGTCTCTCCCGAAACGGTACATACTCTTAAAAAAGTGGCTTATAAAAAGCTTCGTGCATTCCTTACCGATTATTATTATTGCCTTCTGTTATTTATCTAAAAGCACATTTTTTTCTATTTTTTCAAAAAAAAGTCTTTATCGATTCACCATGTTTTCATTTTGGCTTGTATTATCATTAAAGATAGACTAAAACATGCCAAATTATGATAAAAGAGTACTTTCATATAGCTCATCTTATTTCCAGCACCTATCCGGTGAAGTAACACCGGAAGAGAGCCGTTTTTTGGATAAATGGCGCAAAGAGAGCAAAAGCCATGAGCAGCTTTTCCAAAAGATTTGTAGTGATGAACATTATGCACAGCACGAAATTCGTAAAATGGAGTTTGATTCGCAGGCTGGATGGAAAGGTGTCGAAACACGTATCAAGAGGATGGAGCTCAGAAGGAGACATTTGAAACTGTTACGGTACGTTGCTCTTTTTATTGCACCGGTGCTGATATTGGTTTTTGCATTTCAGGATATTTCTGTACCCCATGTCATGATGGCAATCAATTATTGGCTGCCCAGCAAATACTGCCGGGTGGAGCCAAAGCTATTCTTACATTGGATAATGGGGAAACGGTTTATCTGGATGAGAATGCCGATGGGCGGCAGTTGCAGTTGGCTGGTAAACAAATACAGATAGATTCGACGACCTTGAACTACAGCGCTGCAGACGGGCAGGTTGTGCTGTCAGCTTTGGCATATAATAAAGTTGAAGTGCCTCGAGGCGGTGAGTATACACTTGTTCTGAATGATGGTACAAAAGTACATCTGAATTCAATGAGCAGTCTACGTTTTCCGCTTGCTTTCGAAGCAGGGAAGCGGGAAGTGGAATTGGCGGGAGAAGCTTATTTTGAAGTAAATAAGACCGGTCATCCCTTCATTGTATCGACTCAAGGTATGCAGATTGAGGTGTTGGGAACAACTTTCAATATTTCGGCTATCCGGTGAAGAATATCAGGCGACTCTTGTCAGTGGTTCTGTTAAGGTGGACACCGGGGAGGGACAGAGTCTTGTCTTAAAACCTTCACAGCAGGCATCATTAATTCCCGGGAGCGGGAATATACAAGTGCGTACAGTAGATACTGCCTTCTATACATCATGGGTGAAGGGAAAAATCAATTTTAAAGATCAACGGCTGGAAGATATTATGAGAATCCTTTCAAGGTGGTATAATATTGAAGTGGACTATTCAGACGAAGCGTTAAAGAACCTGCGTTTCGGTTGCTATGTGAACCGTTATGAGGAAATAGCTCCTTTCCTTGAGCTACTGGAAGCGACGGAAAACATACATGTCAAAATCAACGGTAAAACTATTATATTCTATAAATAACCATTTAATAATTTAATTATGACTAAGGAACAGAGCTACACCAGGTTTTGGGAAGGTAGTAAACGTATGTGGATTACATTCCTGTTTTTCAGTTTTATTATGATTGGCTTTGTGCAGGCTGCCAATACGGCGTTTGCCCAGACAACAGTTACTGTAAATGTGCAGGACGCCACTTTAAGTGACGTGTTATGGGAAATTCAACGCCAGACGGATTTTACTTTCATTTATAGTACAAATGACGTAAAGAATGTCAAGGTACGTAATTTGAGGGTCACGAATGGAAAAATCGCAGCAGTGCTGGATGAATGTCTTAAGAATAGCGGATTGGCTTATGTCGTAAAAGACGGGGCCATTGCTATCCGTCCAGCCAATGAAGTGAATGCTGTGAAGGCAGTAGAACAAGCTAATGTTATTTCCGGAACAGTGGTGGATGAGACCGGTGAGCCCGTCATTGGAGCCAATGTTTTGGTCAAAGGTACTACAAACGGTCAGATTACCGATTTGAATGGAGGTTTCTCTATCAAGGTGGAGCATGCATCGGCTACCTTGCTTGTCTCTTATGTCGGCTATGTTCGTCAGGAAGTGAAAGCTACTTCGGGTAAGATATTGAAGATTGTATTGGTGCCGGATGCAAATATGATGGAAGAGGTGGTTGTAACTGGTTACGGTACATTCAAGAAATCTGCTTATGCGGGTTCGGCTGCCAGTGTGAAGAATGAAAAGATTGCCGATGTGCCTTCCGTTTCTTTCCAGGATTTGTTGCAGGGAAATGCTACGGGTGTACAGTTTACTTCTGCTTCCGGCCAGCCGGGTTCTTCAGCTTCTTTGAGTATTCGTGGTATGGGCTCTTTCAATGCCTCCAACTCTCCGCTGTATGTTATTGATGGAGTGCCCGTTACTTCCGGTTCGATAAACTCCATCAGTTCGGATGGTGGTCTGGATGCCATGTCAACCGTCAACACTTCGGATATTGAGAATATTACGATTATCAAGGATGCCGCTGCTGCATCACTCTACGGTTCGCGCGCTGCGAATGGTGTGGTTCTGATTACGACGAAGAAAGGTAAAACCGGTAAGGCTTCTATCAGTTGAAAGCCGATTGGGGATTCAGTGACTTTGCTATGGATTATCGTCCTACTTTGAGCGGAGCAGAACGTCGCGAATACATATACAATGGTATGGTGCTTGGACAACAGCGCAGCGGCAAATCGGATGCGGATGCCATAGCTTATGCTGATAAGAATATCGACAAATATGCTCCGGTTCCCTGGTGCGGCTATACGGATTGGGGAGATTATCTGTTCAAGAAAGGAAGCCATTCCAGTTATGAGGCTTCCATATCCGGAGGAACTGACAAATTCAAATACTATTCTTCATTGTCCTATCTCAACCAAGAAGGTATTGTAAAAACATCGGGGCTGGAAAGAATTACCGGACGTTTGAATGTTGATTTTCAGGCTACGGATAAATTGAAATTCGGTGCCAACATCATGTTTACCAATCTGAATCAGGATGTATATAGTGAAGGAACCGGTTATACTGCTCCTTTCTACTCCAGCGTAAGCAAATTGACGCCTTCAGATCCGGTTTACAATGAAGATGGAAGCTATAACCAGGACTTGATTTCGTTGTCAAGAAGAAATCCCGTTCTTGCCCAGGAGTACAATTACCAGCGTGAGTATGTTACCCGTATGTTCAATACGATTAATGCCGAATATGAATTTATCAAGGACTTGAAGTTAAAGTCTATTTTGAGCTATGACTATAACATCAGTAAGGGTAAAGAATGGAAAGACTCCCGTACCTCCGACGGTGAGAAGAATAATGGTGGAGCCGAAAAGGCATATAGTGAATATAACAAGTTGGTGTGGTCAAACCAGTTGACTTACAAGACTACTATCCAAAAGGACCACAATTTGGATGCCCTTGTCGGATATGAAATCGATTCCAAGTACAATGATTTCTTGTCGGGATATGCTACTAACTTCCTGACTCCGATAAAGAATGACATTGCCAACGGGCAGACTTTAGAGAGCATAGATGGTTCTTCCAAGAGGTCAAGAATGGTTTCTTACATCACCCGTCTCAACTATGACTACAAGAACAAGTATTATCTGGGTGGGAGCTATCGTATGGATGGCAGTTCACGTTTGCACAGAGATAATCGCTGGGGAAGTTTCTGGTCTGTTTCAGGAGCATGGCGTATTATCGAAGAGGATTTCATGAAACCCACGTCCAAATGGCTGACCGATTTGAAACTCCGTGCATCCTACGGTGTGAATGGTACGTTGCCTCCGACTTATACGGCTATATGGGCTTGACGAGCCTTAGTGGCGGCTATATGGAGAATCCTGCATTGATTCAGTCGCAGATTGAAAATAGGGATTTGGAATGGGAAACGAATTACAACTTGAATATCGGTCTGGACTTCGGCTTCTTCAACCGTTTGAACTTCACTTTGGAGTACTATACCCGTACTACTAAGAACCTTTTGATGGACTGTCCCGTATCTATGACTACCGGTTTCAGTTCCTATCTGATGAATATCGGTGAGGTGAAGAACCAGGGTGTGGAATTGGAAATCAATTCCAAGAACATTGTGTCCAAAGACTTTGACTGGTCTACCTCTTTCACCCTTTCGCACAACAAGAATAAGATTGTGAAACTGGACGGCGAACAGACCCAGATTATCAGCGGCTCGCAGATTCACATGATTGGCAAGTCCTACCGTACATTCTACATGATAGAATTTGCCGGAATCAACCCCGAGACCGGTGCACCTCAGTTCTATACCAACGACGTGGACGAGAATGGAAACTATATCAAGGAAATCACAGAGAATAACAAGGATGCCAAAGCCATTCCTCTGAAGAAACATGCCGAGCCCAATGTGACCGGTGGTCTCTCTAATACTTTGCGTTACAAGTGGTTCGATTTGAGCTTCATGTTCTCTTATCAGTTCGGTGCTTATGGATATGATAACTGGGCACAGAAAACAGAACATGGCGGCAAGGACTTTACTCTTAATATTCCGGCCTATTATCGTGACAATTGGAAGCAACCGGGAGATATCAGTAAATATGAAGTGTTTATAGAGAAGCCGGCGGTACCATGAATGGCGTTACCACTACCCGCCGCTTGCACAGCACGGACTTTATCCGTCTGAAAACGTTGACTTTCGGTGTGACCGTTCCTAAAACATGGACCCGGAAAATCGGCGTAAACAGCCTGCGCCTTTACGCATCTGCCAACAACTTGTGGACTTGGGCCGCTTACGATTTCTATGATCCGGAATCAGTCAGTGCAGGTACAGCCGGCTGGGGAACACCTCCTTTGAAAACAGTAACTTTCGGTCTTAATTTGAATTTCTAACCTCATAATAAAGAAACACAATGAAAGCATTAAAATATATGATGATGGGGATGTTGGTCAGCCTGACCGCCTCCTGTGGCAATGACTGGCTTGATGTTGAATCCAGTACAAAGATTCCGACTGAAACCGCCATACAGAATCTGGATGATGTGGAATATAGCTTGAACGGTATCTACGACGTGATGCGCAGTACCAACTATTACTCGGGCCGTATGATTTATTACGGAGACGTGACGGGTGACGATGCGCAGTCCATAAAGACCGGAAAGCGTACCACCAGCTACTATATGCTGGACTATACAAAGGATTCCGGTCCGTCTTCCCACTGGTCTTATGCCTATAAGATTATCCAGAATTGTAATATCATTTTGTCTCAAATAGACGGATTGGATGTCAGTGAGGATGATACGGAATACTTCAACGACCTGAAAGGCCAGACCTTGGCTCTCCGTGGATTTGCCTTGTTCGACCTGACCCGTTTCTTCGGCTATCCGTATGCCAAGGATGGAGGAGCTTCTTTGGGAGTGCCTATTGTGACCGAAGTATCCAATACGGAAAACAAGCCGTCGCGCAATACCGTTGCCCAGTGTTATGAGGCAATCATCAAGGATTTGAAGGAAGGTGCTGACCTGCTGGATGAAGAATTCAACAAGGGTAAGATTAATAAGTGGGCGGCAATGCTGTTGCTGAGTAGAGCCTATTTGTATATGGAAGATAATCAGAATGCCTTGATTACGGCTGAAGCTGCCATTGCGGGAGCGGAAAAGAATAAGTACCGTTTGTGGACCAATGATGAGTATGGCACGATATGGGGAACTGATTTTGCCTCTTCCGATCCGGGAGAAGTCTTGTTTGAGTTGGTGAATCTGACAGTGGACGGCGTTGGCAAAGAAAGTGTGGCTTACCTTTGTTGGCAGGCGGGTTATGATGATTATTGCCTGACCAGTTCTTTCTATGACTGATGCAGGAAGATCCGGATGATGTCAGGAATCAGGCATATACGGTTGTTCCTAAGACAAAGAGAGCTTACATAGCCAAGTATCAGCCGCAGAGCGGCAAGGCTGTGGAAGATTCCAATATTCCAGTACTTCGTCTGTCCGAACTTTATCTGATTGCTGCCGAAGCGGCTGTAAAGCTCAATAACAATGACAAGGCTGTAAAGTATCTGGATGCTATTGTCAGCCGTGCCAATCCGGAAAAGACCGTGCAGGGTAAGACGGTGACGTTGGATGATGTTCTGTTGGAACGCCGTAAAGAGTTGTTCGGTGAAGGACACCGTTTCTTCGACGCCCTTCGTAATCATCAGACTATCGTGCGCAAGGAGTCGACCAAGGAATTCCCGGAAATAGCCGAGACTTCACATCTGAAGATGGTGGATGAGAGCGTATCTTTTGATTGGAACTATTATCGTGTAGTATTGCCCATTCCTAAGGCGGAGATGAATTCCAATCCGAATATGCAGCAGAATCCGACTTATGGTGATTAATTCCAAAAAAGCGAGAATATGAAGTATCAGACTACTATTGTAAAGTCTTTTTTTACTGTATTTATTCTAACTTTCATCAGTTCCGGCCTAAGTGCCGGAACTCTTGGTTTAGACGGTAAGAAGAAGGATAAGGAGAAGAAGGAGGAATTGTCGGCAGACGGACCTTATGTGATTTATGAACCGGACGGCAAGGTGTGCGTCATAAGTGTTACAGCCCAAGGCAGATAGAAGATACGACTTATACGGTGCTTCCTCAGGATTTCACCCTTCATGTCACGGACCACAAAGGGCGTTATCCGTTTGATGTGAAGCTGCATCCGGTCAAACGTCCGGAATGGCAATACAGACAACCGGATAAAGTGTTTGTGATGTCTGACCCCCATGGCAAGTTGAATTGCGTGATGAGCTTGCTGCGAGGCAACAATGTCATTGATAAAGACTACCATTGGAGTTTTGGAACCAACCATCTGGTGGTTATCGGTGATATATTTGACCGTGGCAAAGATGTGCCGCAGATATTTTGGCTGTTCTATAAATTGGAGAAGGAGGCGGCAGATGCAGGTGGTCATGTTTCGTTTCTGTTGGGTAACCATGAACCACTTGTGACGGCAAATGATTTGCGTTATACCAAAGAAAAGTACAAGACATTGGCCCGAAAACTGGGTATGGATTATCCGGCATTGTTCGGTCCGGACACAGAACTTGGCAAATGGCTTGGTACCCGTAATACGATGCAGACCATCGGACCTAATCTGTATGTGCACGCAGGTTTGGGAAAGGAGTTTTATGACCGTGACTTGAATATTCCCACAGTGAATGAGGAAATGAGCCGTGCATTGTTCATGAGCAAGAAGGAACGTAAGGCCTTATCGCCTCTCACGGCTTTCCTATATGGTAATAGCGGACCTATCTGGTATCGTGGATTGGTACGGACGGATGCAAAATACCATCCATTGGCACAAGACTCCCTGCAACTGATGTTGAAACGTTATGACGTCGAACATATCATTGTGGGGCATACTATCTTTAAGGATATTTCCACTTTCTATGATGGACGGGTGATTGGAGTGAATGTGGATAACGAGGAAAACCGAAAGAAGAAACGTGGGCGCGCTTTACTGATTGACGGGAATACCTATCTTGTGGTGGGAGATAAAGGAGCGATGCGAAAATTGTTCTGAGGCTGTTCTCTTTCTGATTATTTTTAGGCGTGGAAGTACGTGGATTTCACGGAGAGACAAAGAAAAACTCCGTGTTTTTCGCGTAATCCGCGCCTAAAAAATATCATAATGTAAATATGCACTCTCGGATAGCTGGGGGGGAGGGAGTGCCTTCTCAAAGAGCGGCGATAACGGCAATGTCCGTAGCATTGTCTACGATATGTGCCGGATGAAACTCTTCCAGTTCTGTGCGGGGACGGAATCCCCAGGTGACTCCGCAGGCAGTGACTCCGGCATTGGCGGCCGTCTGCATATCCACTCCGGAGTCTCCCACATATAGCACGTCTTCACGGGATATCCGGGTGATGTCCAGAATGTCATGCACCACTGTTGGTCGGGCTTCACGTTGACCCCTTCCCGTTGTCCGAAGACGGCGGTAAAACGTATGTTGGGGAAATAATGTGAAATCAGTTTCACGGTAGCCGATTGATATTTGTTGGAAGCCACTGCCAATATCATCTTTCTCCTGCAACTGTTCCAGTAGTTCGGGGATGCCGGGGTAAGGGCGGCTTTTATCAGCATTGTGCACGTCATAATAAGGCACAAACTCCTTGCGGACGCGCAGGACGTTTCTTCGCTCTTTTCCCTTCCGGGAGGCGCGCTCGAACAGTTTGTTGATTCCGTTGCCAACCATGAAGTTATAGGCCGATTCCGGGTGAGTGGGATAGCCAAGCGCTTGCAGGGCATGGTTTGTACTTTGTGCCAAATCGGCTATTGTATTCAGTAAAGTTCCGTCCAGGTCAAATATAATCAACTTCTTCATTGCCTTCTCTATTTTTTAGTTTGCTGCAATATAGGGCTTTTTGCGCTCATGTTCAAATGCTGTCTCGGGTTTCATCAGGTATTTGCAGAATAGGAAGCCCTGGCTGATAATCAGTGCGTTATTACTGCATTCCTGCTGCATGCGTTTTGCAGTAGTACTGCAGATGGAGTGCAGCGTTACTGCAAATATGTTTGCAGTGATACTGCAACTGTATTGCAGTGGTACTGCACAAGCGTTGCAGTAGTTTTGCAGTGGGTGATCGGTATATTTTTTGCCGTTCTTCCCTTTTCTTTGCACACTTTCGGGCTTTTTATGCAAAACTTCCTATCTTTGCAGCCGAATTTTACTAAAAATAGGTATGAGTTACAATTTGTTGAAAGGAAAAAGAGGCATTATTTTCGGTGCTCTGAATGAGCAGTCCATTGCCTGGAAAGTAGCAGAAAAAGCAGTAAAAGAAGGTGCAACCATCACTTTATCGAATACACCGGTTGCTGTCCGTATGGGCGAAGTGTCCGCTCTTTCGGAGAAACTGAACTGCGAGGTGATTCCCGCAGATGCTACAAGTGTAGAAGATTTGGAAAATGTATTCAAACGCTCTATGGAAGTATTGGGTGGCCCGGTTGACTTCGTGCTGCACTCCATTGGTATGTCTCCCAATGTGCGTAAGAAACGTACATATGATGATTTGGATTACGATATGTTGGAAAAGACGCTGGACATCTCCGCTGTCTCTTTCCACAAGATGATACAGCTGCCAAGAAACTCAACGCCATTGCCGACTACGGTTCAATTCTGGCTTTGAGTTATGTGGCTGCGCAACGTACGTTCTACGGTTACAACGATATGGCAGATGCCAAGGCACTGCTGGAATCCATTGCCCGCAGCTTCGGTTACATCTACGGACGTGAACACCATGTACGTGTCAACACCATTTCCCAGTCTCCCACGATGACCACTGCCGGTTCCGGTGTGAAGGGTATGGACAAACTGTTCGACTTCGCCAACCGCATGTCTCCTCTGGGTAATGCTTCTGCCGATGAGTGTGCGGACTACTGTATCGTGATGTTTTCCGACCTCACCCGCAAGGTCACTATGCAGAACTTGTTCCACGATGGAGGTTTCTCCAGCGTAGGTATGAGCCTTCGCGCCATGGCTACTTACGAGAAGGGACTGGATGAGTATAAGGACGAAAACGGAAATATCATTTACGGCTAATGGAACTCGCACTTTATCTTTTGCCAGTCACGCTGGGCGATACGCCTATTGAAACGGTGTTGCCTCCTTATAATAAGGAGATAATACTGGGAATCCGCTATTTCATCGTGGAGGATGTGCGCTCGGCACGCCGTTTTTTGAAAAAGGTGGACAAGGGAATAGATATTGATGCGCTGACATTCTATACGTTGAACAAGCATACGTCGCCCGAAGACATCTCCGGCTATCTGAAGCCGCTGGTGGAGGGGCATCCGATGGGCGTGATCTCCGAAGCCGGTTGTCCGGCTGTGGCCGACCCGGGAGCGGACGTAGTGGCTATTGCACAACGGAAAAACTTGAGAGTGGTCCCCTTGGTGGGGCCCTCTTCCATTATCCTCTCCGTCATGGGTTCCGGCTTCAACGGTCAGAGCTTTGCCTTCCATGGTTATCTTCCCATTGAACCGGCAGAGCGTGCCAAAAAGCTGAAAATGCTGGAACAACGCGTCTATAATGAACATCAGACTCAGCTTTTCATTGAAACGCCTTATCGCAATAATAAGATGATAGAGGATATTCTTCATAACTGCCGTCCGCAGACCAAGCTCTGCATTGCGGCGAACATTACTTGTGAAGGGGAGTATATCAAAACCAAGACCGTGAGGGAGTGGCAGGGCAAGACTCCCGACCTTTCTAAGATTCCTTGTATTTTTCTCTTGTATAAATAATAGCTTCCAGGTGCTCGAATTCATATTCCAGGCAACTGCTGAAGAAGTTCCGTCCCAGGTTGTGTTCCATTTGCTGGAATGTCCATAGCTTTCCCCCCTTGAAATTCTTATTGCATAGGATGGAGTCATCGTCCAGGTCTAGTGTGAAGAGATAGACCAGGCGGTTGGTGGCTTCATTCTCAAAATGATACATGAAGTTGAAGTGCAAATGGTCTAATGGGGCGGTGGGAAGCGTTTGTCGTAAAATTCTGTGTGCGCCTTGTTCCAATGTTTCTCCATATATCAGGTAACCCTCCATCAGCAAGTCGATTTTATCTTTCTCGAAAACGTTGCATTTGGGGCGGGGGAGGAGAAACAGCATGCCGTGTGAGGCAACGGCAATCCGGATGACCGGATTGATATAGTCGTTTTTCCGGTTGATGGCTTCTGAGGCGATGGCTTTCCCCATGACATCTCCTTTGGTATTGACTATCGGTACGAAAACCGTGTGGTTCATCACTATATTGAAATAGAAAATGCCGAACTGATTGAACAGAATGCCTGATATAAAGACGAGGGGAGGCGCCACATAAAACAGAATGTGGCGGGTAGTGTCTCCCAAAGGGTAACTGACCAGAACCGCCAAGAAGATAATCAGAAAATGCAGCAGGCTTATGATAAGGATTACGCGTGAGGATACGATGGCGGCTTCTGCCCCTTGTGCAAAAAGCTGCTTGCAGCATTTCTGTGTCTGAGACATGTGGTAGTCCAGAAATTTTCTCCTATTGAGGTAGATGACGAATGGGGGAATGATGGCACTGATTTCCAGCGTGAACGGAAGCATGAAACGGGGACAGTAGTTTACGAGGAATAGGGTTGTTACCGATAACAGCAGTAACATTCCGGTAGTACAGTAAAGTATGATTTGCGGAACATGCGTTCCTCTATGCCTCACCGAATAGATGCTAAACAAGAGTCCTACACCTGCACCGATGTAGATGGACATGTCCTGCGTTATAAACTCGCATAATATGATGGATATTATAACGGGGATGAATCCCAGCGACATATTGAATCTTGATGATAAAATTCTTTGATGGCTCATTATCCGTATTATGATTTTGTCGTTTACATCATAACAACTGGGAAATTTAAATGTTTCCTATTTTACTTCTTTTTTGTATAAAATGGATCTGTTTTTCCGCATGATAAGAGGAGCGTACCAATGGAGCGCTTTCCACTTGCTGAAACCCTTTTTTCAATCCTTTCTCTCTGTAGAGTGCAAATTGTTCGGGAGTAATATATGCTGCTACCGGATAATGCTTGTGTGTGGGTTGAAGGTATTGGCCTATAGTCAGTATGTGGCAGTCCACCCGGCGGAGGTCGTCCATCAGTTCTTCCACTTCTTCCGGAGTCTCGCCCAATCCCACCATAATGCCGGACTTGGTGGTAGTATTGCTTTCTGCAATTTGCCGCAACACTTCCAGGCTTGTTTCATACTTGGCGGCACTGCGTACGAGGGGGCTGATGCGACGGACAGTCTCCATGTTGTGCGAAATGATTTCCGGTTGTGCATCGATGACTTGTGCCACGAGTTCCTTTCTTCCCTGGAAGTCGGGAATCAGACTTCGACGGTGGTGTCAGGGTTGAGCCGCTTGATTTCCCGGATGGTACGTACAGTGTGACGCGCCTAAGTCGGGCAGGTCGTCACGGTCTACGGAGGTGACGACTGCATGGGAGAGTTTCATCAAGCAATGGACTCTGCACATGTGTAGGCTCATCGGCATCCAGTGGCAAGGGCTTCCCGCTTGCCGTGTTGCAGAACTTACAGCACCGGGTGCAGATATTTCCCCCAATCATGAAGGTTGCGGTGCCTTTCCCCCAACATTCCCCCATATTGGGGCAACGGCCGCTGCTACAGATGGTATGTAGGCAATGCGATTCGACAATGCGTTTGGTCTCGGTATAGCGCTCGTTGGCACCGATGCTTATTTTGAGCCACTCAGGCTTACGTACTCTTTCGGGCATTATTTCAATTCTTTGTTGAAGAAGTTGGTCAACCGCGTGTATAGGTGTAACCGGGTATTTCCTCCGTAGATACTGTGGTTGCGGTTGGTGTAAACCTGCATATCGAACTGTTTGCCGAGTTGTACCAGTTGTTCGGCATATTCGGCACAGTTCTGGAAGTGTACATTGTCGTCTGCCATGCCGTGTACCAGCAGCAGGTTGCCGTGAAGCTTGTCGGCACGGGTAAGGTGGAACTGGCTTATAGCTTCGGCGTTTTCTTTCGGTGTGCGCATAAAGCGTTCGCCATAAACGGTGTCGTAGTAGTTCCAGTCGGTAACGGCAGCTACGGCTACTCCGGCCTTGAATACCGGTGTTCCTTCACTCATACTCATAATGGTCATGTATCCACCGTAACTCCATCCCCAGATTCCGATGCGGTTTTTGTCCACATAAGGCTGGTTGCCCATGTAGAGGGCGGTTTCCACCTGGTCTTTGGCTTCCTTGATACCCAGGTTCAGATAGGTGCATTTGGCGAATTCGGCACCCCGTCCTCCGGTGCCACGCCCGTCTACGCAAACCACGATATAGCCTTGTGATGCCATGTAGGTTTCCCAGCTTACACTGAACTTGTCAAGCACTTGCTGTGAACCGGGGCCGCTGTACTGGTACATCAGTACCGGGTATTTCTTGCCGGCAGAGAAGTCGGCAGGTTTCATCATCCAGCCATTCAATGTGGTTCCGTCGGAAGTCTGGAAAGTGAAGAATTCCTTCCGTGGCATGTCATAGCCGCTGATTTCCTGCTTCAATGCCGCATTGTCCATCAGGGTGGCAAGAGTCTTGCCGGTATTGTCGTTCAGCGTAATGACGGTCGGAGTGTCCAGATTGGAATAACGGTTCATATAGTACTTCATGTTCGCACTGAACTGCGCACTGTTTGTTCCGGCTTGTGACGATAGTCTGGTCTTTTTACCTTTCCGGTCAATCTTGTAGATGGCACTGCGCATGGGGCTTTCCTCGTTGCTGCTGAAGTAGAAGCTTCCTTCTTCGGGGTCATAACCCAGGAACTCCTGCACTTCATATTGTCCGGCTGTCACTTGTTTCAGCAGATTGCCGCCTATGCTATACCAGTACAGATGGTTGTATCCGCTCTTTTCGCTGACAAAACTGAAATTTTCCGGATAGAAGATGATGTTGTCGAATACATTCTCGCGGATATAGGTATCGCTTTCATCACGCAGAGCCAGTTTGGCTACCGTGCTGCGAGGGTCGGCAAAGTATAGGTCGAACCGGTTCTGATGGCGGTTCAGTGTCATGACGGCAAGTTTGTTGGGGTCTTGGGTAAAGCGGATGCGGGGAATATAGCCGTCTGCATCTACCGGCACGTTTATCTTGCGGGTCACTTTCGACTTGATGTCGAAGGTGTGTACGGACACTTTGGAATTTACTTCTCCCGTTTTAGGATATTTGTAAGTATACTCTCCCGGATACTTCTCGAAAGGGTGAAGTGGGGGGCTTGTCCGGCAAAAAGAGGGAAAGAGTAGGAGGGAACATCTTTCTCGTCGAAGCGGATGAAAGCCAGCATCTGGCTGTCGGCACTGAATTCCAGCGCACGGTTGAAGGAGAACTCCTCTTCGTAAACCCAGTCGGGGATGCCGTTCAGCACCTCGTTCTGTTTCCCGTCTTCCGTCACCTGGCTTTCGCTGTTGCCGTAGAGCAGTTTTACAAGGAAGATGTTGTTGTCGCGTACAAAAGCCACCTGGTTGCCGTCCGGTGAAAATACGGGCACCTGCTGCGGGCCGCCGTCCGAAAGCTTTTCCACGATATTGTTGATTTTACCGTCCAGGTTGCGCTTCAGGCTGTAGATGTAATGCACAGCCGTATAGGAATGACGGTAGATGGGAGTTGTTTCGGTGGCAATGAGCAGCTTGCTGCCGTCCGGAGCAAAGCTGTAGCTGTCGAATGTCTTGAACGTGCATTCGCGTGCGGTAGCGGCATCAAACAGCACTTCCACGGGTTTTCCCGTTTTGAAGGAGTACTTGATGATTTGTGTCCTGTCCGCATTCATCTGCGAATAATGTTCCCCGTCTCCCGGGATGGGGATAACGCCGGAAATATTCTTCGGAGTGAACTTGCCCGATACGATTTCTTTCAAATCGAGCGCCTTGCCACTTTGGGCGAAACCTGCCAGCGTACAGAGGCAGAGGAGAAGTGCGATACTTATCTGTTTCATATCTATCTTTTATGCTTATCTGTTTCCCTATTTTTTCTGGGGAACAAATATACAACAAAGGGAAGATTTATCGAAGCAGTGGGCCGATTTTATTCTTTTTGAACAGAAAAAGCCCGTCCTGCTTCTTGGGGGCGAAGCAGGGACGGGCCTCCGTCACTCATAGATGATGATTGGATGAGATGATGATTGGAATATCTTTCGTTACAAGCACTTGACTTTTCTTTGATATTCTGCAATGGCTGCATCCAGTCGTTCGTGGGCGGTTGTGTCACCCGGAACGTTGTGCGACGGATGGATGTACAAGTGTACGCCACGGTCGGCAAGGATTTCGGCAACGGTAGTGATGGTCATCCATACCATGGTGACGAAACTCAATGTAGACAACGGACCTACCTTGTCGAAGTGGTTCTTCAAAGGTACGGAGGCGTCTACCAGGGGAACGCAGGAATCCACTACGATATCTGCCAACTGGAAGAGGTTCTTTCCGCTGGAGTGACGGCTGGCCTTGTCGCCCGTTTCGCTGGCCGAACCGTATACGATAACTTTCATGCCGCGCTTCTTGGCTTCCAATGCCATGTCTATATTGACGGCATTGATACCGGTATGTGAGAAAATCCACATACAGTCTTTGGAATCAAAATCATAGTTCTTCATGATTTCCTGGCCGTAGCCTTCTGCCCGTTCCAGGAAGAGGAACTGGTGAATACCCATCTGGCCGATAATCTGCGTGAAGAATGTCAGAGGCAATTCGCAAAGCGGGTGGAATCCTACAAAGCTGCCGATACGCGGATACATTTCTTCTACGGGAATTGTTGCGTGGCCGCAACCAAACGTGTGGACCCAACGACCGGCTTCGATGGAATCTGCCATAACAGTGGCTGCTTTTTTGATGTTTTCCAACTGGGTAGCCTCCAGTTTTTCCATAATGCCATGGGCATTCTTTAACCATTCGAGTGCTAACATAACTTTTTTGTTTTTTAAGAAGTTAATAAATTTATTTGAGTGAGCGTTTATACAAAAGGAGCATGACGGCAAGTGAGGCAATCATCAGATAAGGATAAAGCCCGATGCCATTGGTGTATTGGGAAACCATTCCCATCAGCCGTTCATTGCAGTCTGGCCGACGAGGCTATGGCAAGCGCCACGCTGAATGCTGTTCCCGATAAGGACGGGTACCGGCTTCCAAGAATGCTGAGTATCACGGGATACGTGGCCGACAGCCCCATACCTACCAGCACCATGCCGACTGCCGCGCGTGCAAACCCCGGCGAGAACATAAGGAAACAGAAGCCTATGGCAGTGAGTGCAAGGCTGTAGGGCAGCACGGTTTCCGGTTTTATCTTCTTGAATATCGCAACCTGCACCATACGTGCCACGGTCAGTCCCGCTACCATGCAGGTCAGTGCAATCAATGCCTGATTGGCCGGAATATCCGTCATCTGCCCAAAGTAACTCGTGGACCAGTTGTTGCAGACACCCTCGATGCCGCTTTGGAAAAAAAGAATGAAGCTGAGTAGCAGTAAGCTGCTTTCTTTCAGCAGTCCCAATCCCTCTTTTACCGGGAAACCTTGCGCCTGCTTAGGGGCGGGGAAGCGTACGGGGATACAGAATATAATGCCCGCAAGCATCACTACGCCAATTCCCAGTAAGATGGTTTCGAATGAATAATGCCTGGAAAGGGAGCCCAGCAACATTGGTATGCCCAATGCGCCCAGTCCGTAGAACATGCCCAGAAAACTGAGGCGTGAGCCTTTTTCGGATTCTCCTGAGATGTCGGATACCAATGCATTGTTTCTCCGTTGAGGATGCCTCCGCCCAGGCCGATGCCGACGATGGAAGCTTGCAGCAGTGGCACGCTTTCAAAGAAGGCAAGTCCTTCCATCCCCAGCAGTACGATGATGCAGCTGGCACCAGCAGGGCTTTATGTCCGAACCGGTCTACGATGGGACCGAAAATCAGGGAACCGGCCAGCATGCCCAGAGGCAGGAAAGTGACCAGTGAGGTTGTCTGCAACCCGCTCAGATTCAGCTTGGCTATGAGGGATGGCAGCACTGCTCCCAATGTAATCATGGAGACTCCGAAGAAACACATCCCGATGCACGCTGCCGTGAATACGAGATTCTTGTGATAACTGTTACTCATACAAGTGATTTTTGATGGCAAGAAACGCTGCTCCTATCAGTCCGGCATTACCGGACAACTGAGAAGGTACAAATTCCACCTGCTTGATGCTGAGCGGCTGCGCCCATTTGCAGGCTTCCTTGTAAATGTCATCTATAAAGATACCGGCAGGGCCGAAGACGCCTCCGCCCCAAATTATCTTCTGCGGGTTGAGCAGGCTGACCAGATTTGCGGAAGCCATGCCCCACATCTCGACGGCTTTGTGCAATACGGAGATTGCGATAGGGTCTTTTTCATTATAGCACTGAACACATCATAGGCCGATATGCGGCAGATGGGTTTCTGGCGCAGTTTTCCTTTGTATGCCTTGTTGGCGCGTACGGCATCGCGTACCCGTGCCCCGATACCATTGCCGGAAGCGTAATATTCGAAACATCCGCATGCGTCATACTCTTCCCGGTAGGGAGGTTGCAGGGCCATCCAGCCGGTGGCGCCGATAATGTCGTTGGCTCCGTGCAACACGTGCCCGTCGATGATGATGCCGGCACCGATACCGGTTCCCACGGCAATGAATATGGCACTGTGACATTCTTTGGCGGCACCTTGCCACATCTCTCCATACATATAGCAGGTACGGTCGCTGTCGATGTATATCTCGATGCCCGGAGGCGTTACACTGCGCAGCTCCTCATAGAGGGGGTAGTTGTCCCAGCCCGGTATGTTGGGGGCCCATACCCGGTTGGTTTGGGAGTAAACGATACCGGGGATGCAGACACCTATTCCGTCGACGTGTATACGGCTTCTGCGTGCTACGGTAAGAAGTTTGGCGAGGATATCCGCGGCGAGCTTGCCCACTTCGTGTCCGGTTCTTCCTTTCAGGAGCCGTTTGCGGTTAAACATCATGCTTCCGTCCGGAAAGAAAATGGCGCTGGCTATTTTTGTGCCGCCTATGTCCAATGCGATTGTTGCCATGGTGTTATAGTATTTATAGGTTGATTCATTAAGGTTGTATGCAAAGCTATGAATTTATTTCATTCTTGAGGTGTATAAACTGAGGAAATTGTGTGTAAAAAGAGTGTCTAATCACTAAATTGTGTTTAATGTAATTGCACTTGGATGTACTCTTTCTCAATTAATTAGTTATATATCAGTGGATGAAACATTTTTTAGTGCAGGTGGAAATTCTTTGTTTTATGTTCGTTAACAAATCGGGTGGAAAGTATTCTTGTTTTTGCAGGTTCATCCCACGGAAAAATCCTATATTTGCCACTTACATAAGGAATATGTATGGAAACCAAATCTACGCTCTATAATGAGTTCCCTCTTTTTCTGAAGCGATATTTTCCTATAAGGTACAGAAAAAATATCGCTGAATGCCGGTTTTACGTGCCCAACCGGGATGGAAACAAAGGAGTCGGCGGTTGCACCTATTGCAACAACCAGACCTTCAACCCCGATTATTGCCGTACGGAGAAATCCATTACCCGCCAGCTGGAAGAAGGCAAGCAGTTCTTTGCACACAAATATCCGGAGATGAAGTATCTCGCCTATTTCCAGGCCTATACCAATACGTATGGCGAACTGGAAGACCTGAAGCGGAAATACGAGGAAGCCTTGTCGCAGACGGGGTGGTGGGCCTGGTCATCGGCACCCGTCCGGACTGTATGCCCGACAGCCTGCTGGACTATTTGGAGGAGATGAACCGGCATACATTCCTTTTAGTGGAGTACGGCATAGAGAGTACCGACGACAAGACACTTTGCCGCATCAACCGCGGGCATACTTTCCATGCCGCCGCCGATGCGGTGGAAAGAACCGCTTCACGCGGAATCCTGACCGGTGGGCATGTCATCCTCGGACTGCCGGGCGAGACGCACGAAAGCATCGTGCACAAGCCGGCGTACTGTCCCGTCTGCCGCTCACTACCTTGAAGATGCACCAGCTGCAACTGATAAGGGGCACCCGCATGGCTCTGGAGTACCGGCAGCATCCCGAAGATTTCCATCTGTTCGGTGTGGACGAATATATCGACCTCGTGATAGACTATATCGAGCATCTGCGGCCGGACTTGGTGCTGGAGCGTTTCGTCTCCCAGTCTCCTAAGGAACTGCTCATTGCACCCGACTGGGGACTAAAAAATTATGAATTTAATCATCGGGTTCAAAAAAGAATGAAAGAACTCGGTGCATATCAGGGAAAGAAGTATGAAATGTGAGAAAAAAGAATTATTTTTGCCGCAACTTTAAATATGGAATCAATCTAAATAAAGAATAATTATGAACCCAAAAACAGTGATAAAAGGAAAAATCCACTACGTGGGAGTGAATGACCGCAATAAGCATTTGTTTGAAGGTATGTGGCCGTTGCCGTATGGGGTTTCCTACAACTCTTACCTGATAGATGATGAGACGGTCGCTTTGGTCGATACGGTGGACATCTGCTACTTCGAGGTGTATCTGCGCAAGATAAAGAGCATTATCGGCGAGCGCCCCATCCAGTATCTCATCATCAACCATATGGAGCCGGACCATTCGGGCTCTATCCGCCTGATAAAGCAGCATTACCCCGACATCATCATCGTGGGCAACAAGCAGACCTCGGCATGATAGAGGGCTTTTATGGCGTGACGGGCGAACAGTACATGGTGAAGGACGAGGATTTTCTGGCTTTGGGGCATCATAAGCTCCGCTTCTATATGACCCGATGGTGCACTGGCCCGAGACGATGATGACTTTTGACGAAACGGAAGGAGTCCTTTTCGCCGGTGACGGTTTCGGCTGTTTCGGCACGTTGGACGGAGGGTTCCTGGATACCCGCATCAATCTGGACAGATACTGGGACGAGATGGTGCGCTACTATTCCAACATCGTGGGCAAGTACGGCTCTCCGGTGCAGAAGGCACTTGCCAAGCTGGGCGGTCTGCCCATTTCCACCATCTGCTCCACGCACGGGCCGGTGTGGACGGAAAACATAGCCAAGGTTATCGGCATCTACGACAAGTTGAGCCGCTACGCCGCTGACGAAGGTGTGGTCATTGCCTATGGTTCCATGTACGGCAACACGGAGCAGATGGCGGAAGCCATTGCGGCGGAACTTCTGCACAAGGCATCAAGAACATCGTGATGCACAATGTGAGCAAGAGCAATCCTTCTTATATCATTGCCGACATATTCAAGTATCGCGGACTTATCATCGGCAGCCCCACCTACAGCAACCAGATTTATCCTGAGATAGAATCCTTGCTCTCCAAGATTCTGGTACGCGAAGTGAAGGGACGTTATCTGGGATACTTCGGATCCTTCTGCTGGGCAGGTGCTGCCGTGAAGCGCATGGGCGAGTTTGCCGAAAAGAGCAAGTTCGAGATTGTGGGCGACCCGGTAGAGATGAAGCAGGCCATGAAGGACATTACTTACGAACAATGCGAAAACCTGGCACGTGCATGCAGAGCGTTTGAAGAAGGATAGGAAGTAGTTGAAAATTAAGAATTAAAGAATTAAGAATTGAAGTTGAAAATTACCCCTAATTTATTAACCTAATAAAACAATCACAATGAGACTAATCATTCAACCGGATTATCAATCCGTATCAAAGTGGGCGGCACATTATGTGGCTGCAAGATCAAGGCCGCTCATCCGACACCTGAAAAACCGTTTGTATTGGGATGCCCCACCGGTTCTTCTCCGTTGGGCATGTACAAGGAACTTATCGACCTGAACAAGAAAGGCATCGTGTCTTTCCAGAACGTAGTGACTTTCAATATGGACGAGTATGTAGGTTTGCCCAAGGAACATCCCGAAAGCTACTATTCCTTTATGTGGAACAACTTCTTCAGCCATATAGACATCAAGCCGGAGAACACCAATATCCTGAACGGCAACGCTGCGACCTGGATGCCGAGTGTGCACGCTATGAAGAAAAAATCAAGTCCTACGGCGGCATCGACCTCTTCATGGGCGGTATCGGTCCCGACGGACATATCGCTTTCAACGAGCCGGGTTCTTCCCTTTCGTCACGCACCCGCCAGAAGACATTGACTACCGATACCATCATTGCCAACTCCCGTTTCTTTGACAACGACGTGAACAAGGTGCCCAAGACTGCCCTGACCGTCGGTGTGGGTACTGTGCTTAGCGCCCGCGAGGTAATGATTATCGTAAACGGACACAACAAGGCACGTGCCTCTATCATGCAGTCGAGGGTCCCGTGATGCAGATGTGGACTATCAGCGCCTTGCAGATGCACGAAAAGGGTATCATCGTTTGTGACGATGCGGCCACCGAAGAATTGAAGGTGGGTACTTACCGCTACTTCAAGGATATTGAGGCTGAGCACCTGGATGCGGAAAGCTTGCTGAAATAAGCAAACTAATAAAAGTTTTGCAATTCCACCCTCACCACCCTCACCGCTTGTCTGCATCTGCTTGTTCATCGGTGTTTCAGGGGTGAGTGAGAGCAATTTAAAAGGGTGAGGGCAAATTTTGCCCTCACCCTTTTTGTTCTCCTGATTTTGGTTGACTGTTTTCAGGACAGGGCGTTATGTGATGAAAACGGGCTCTGCTCCGCTGTAAGGCTTTGGGTGCCAATGTTAAAGATACCAAATACTCACTGCAAAACCAGTGCATCGTTTTTGCAGTGCCGCTGCAACATAGATGCAGTGCCACTGCAACTGTTTTGCAGTGCTACTGCAACGCCTTTGCAGTGTTACTGCAAAGATGTGCAGTAGGTTTGCAGTGAGGGCTTGTGATGAAAAAGCCATGGGCGTGCTTTCTTTTTTGCGGAATATGTGCTATCTTTGTCATACTTGTAATTTAAACAGTAGCAGCTATGGAATTGAGTGGCAGACGCTATCCGATAGGGATACAGAATTTTGAGCAACTGCGTACGCGGAATTGTGTGTATGTGGATAAGACGGAGCTGGTGTACAAATTGGTGAATACAGACCAAATTTATTTCTTCAGCCGCCCCCGTCGGTTTGGCAAAAGCTTGCTCGTGTCTACGCTGGAGGCCTATTTCCAGGGGAAAAAGGAACTTTTCGAAGGGCTGGCTATGGAACGTCTGGAGCAGGAATGGGAGGTTTGCCCGGTGCTGCACGTTGATTTCAGCTTGACGAAATATACTGAGCTGCGTGACTTGACGGGGCAATTGAATTTGTTTTTATCTCGTTGGGAAGAAATTTACGGAAAAAAGGAAGAGGAAGAGGGGGCGGCAGAGCGTCTGCAAGGCATCATCTGCGTGCCTACGCCAAGACCGGAAAGCCGGTTGTAGTGCTGATTGACGAGTACGATGCTCCTCTGCTTGACAGTAATTCCGATGCCCTTTTGCAACAACAGCTTCGCAACGAGATGCGCAAGTTCTTCAGTCCTCTCAAGGGGCTGGGGCAATATCTCCGTTTTCTTTTTATCACGGGTATCAGCAAGTTCAGCCAGCTGAGCATCTTCAGCGAACTGAACAATTTGCAAAATATCAGTATGCGCGATGACTTCAGTGCCCTCTGCGGCATCACCGAGGAGGAACTGCTGACGCAGTTGAAACCCGATATTGAGCGGATGGCCGAGGCTAATGATGAGACTTACGAGGAGGCATGCTTGCATTTGAAGCGGCAATATGACGGTTATCATTTCAGTAAGGCTTGTGCGGATATTTACAACCCGTTCAGCCTGTTCAATGCTTTCAATTCCAAAGAATACAAGAACTATTGGTTCTCCACGGGCACGCCTACTTTCCTGATAGATATTCTGCGCCATGCAGACTTCGATGTGCGTGCGCTGGAAGGTGTTGAGGCTACCGATGAGCAGTTTGATGCGCCTACGGAACAGATAACGAGTCCCATCCCGGTGCTCTACCAGAGCGGTTATCTGACCATTAAGGGCTATGACCGTAATTTCCAAATCTATCGTTTGGCCTATCCCAACGGTGAGGTCCGTAAAGGTTCATTGAATCCCTGCTTCCCTCTTACGTGCACTTGCCTGCCCAGAACAACACCTTCTACGTCGTCTCTTTCCTTCGCGACTTGATGAAGGGTGATGTGGAGAGCTGCCTGGAGCGTACCCGTTCCTTCTTTGCCTCCATTCCCAATGATTTGGAGAACAAGACCGAAAAGCATTATCAGACCATTTTCTATTTGCTGTTCCGGTTGATGGGGCAATATGTGGAGTCGGAAGTGAAGAGTTCCGTAGGCCGTGCGGATGTGGTGGTGCAGTTGCAGGATGTCGTTTATGTCTTCGAGTTCAAATACGACGGTACCCCGGAAGAGGCGTTGGCTCAGATTGACAGCAAGCAGTATGCCATCCCTTACCGGGCGGACGGCAGGCGTGTGGTCAAGATTGGTGTGAATTTTGACAGTGCCACGCGGACGATTGGCGGGTGGAAAATAGCTAAAGCAGATTAGAAGAAGAAATTGTTTTGATTTTATTTCCTTCTTTCTCAAGTCATTTTCTT
>ENA-OQCK01000351-OQCK01000351.1-human-gut-metagenome-genome-assembly--contig:-NODE-351-length-26446-cov-3.621908_pt1 | contig 26446 bp, 31 predicted proteins | sample MGYA00242498_ERZ504578 | MGnify/ENA primary metagenome ERZ504578 (study PRJEB26092, sample SAMD00036229) | human gut metagenome | host: Homo sapiens | study: EMG produced TPA metagenomics assembly of...
AAAAAGCAAAGTATCAAACGAAACTTATTATATTATATATTTTTAAACATTGGTCAAATAGACAGATTTCTTACTTTTTTTCTAAATAAAACAACAGAAAAACTAGCAAAAAACTTCCATAAACCTATGTACAAGCTTTCCTGAATAAAATCTATAATTTCATAAAATTTTCACAAGATCAACAAGCATATCATAAAAAAGGGAAGTTCTCACTTCCCCTCTTTTGCTTTGAATGCCAATGCATACATTCGTATTTGTTTGACCATGGACAACAACCCATTGCTACGTGTAGGTGACAGATGTTCTTTCAACCCTATCTTATCTATAAAATAAAGATCAGTATTCAAGATTTCATCAGGAGTGTGTCCTGAAAGGACTTTTATCAGCAAGGCAATAATTCCTTTTACAATCAAAGCATCACTTTCCGCCTTAAAAACAATCTTACCGTCTACCTCGTCCGCTTGAAGCCATACTCTGCTTTGACATCCTTCAATCAGATTCTGTTCCGTCTTATATTTTTCTTCAAGCGTTCCTGCTCATTTCCCAAATCAATAAGTAGTTGATACCGATCCATCCAGTCATCGAAGTCACTGAACTCTGCAATCACTTCGTCTTGTAATTCATTAATTGACATATATATAATTGCTATTTACAAATTTCTAAATACTCTAAATAACAAGGAGATTATTTTTCATTGTAGATTACTTCCAATACAGTCTGCCCGACCGCCTTCAGTGTATTCCTGTCTATATGCTCCATATTATCATTGATAGTATGCCAGGTCGGGGTAAAACCACCTTCCGGATCGGAAGCAATAATATCGATCGTTTTAATACGTGCCAGGCGGTTGATAAACAAATGGTCATCCGTCACCCCTCCTCCGTCTTCATCAATGAACATTTTGCATATCCCAATTTCTTGGCTGCTTTCCACACCTTTTTATTTATATCCGGCGCAAATCTCTCAGAATATGATTCTTTCAGGAAAACCGTATTTTCGCCACCTACCATATCAAGCAGGATACCAAAACGAGCATTATATCCCTGTACATGAGGGTTACGCGCCCAGTATTGTGCACCCAGACACCATGATTCTTCATTATCCTGGTCATGTGTACCATAATCTTCGGCATCAAGAAAAATAATGTCAATACCAAGTTCCGGCTGCCGTTGATTGACCAAACGGGCTATTTCCAACAGAGCTCCTACTCCGCTTGCACCATCATTCGCTCCCAGAATCGGAGTCTTGTGATTCTTTTCGTCAGGATCGTTATCGGCCCACGGACGTGTATCCCAGTGGGCAAATAAAGCGATTCTTTTTTTACTTTCCGGCTTATAAGAACCGATAATATTTCGCGCTTTCAACAAAGTACCGTTATAAGCAATCAGATCGGCATACTGATCGGTCACCTGCGCACCGAAATCTTTTAATTGCTTAGCCAGATAATTTCCACAAGCTACATGCCCCTTTGTATTAGGAACACGAGGACCAAAATCTACTTGATTCTTTACATACAGATAAGCACTATCTGCATCAAACTGTGGTACATTCACAACTATCTTTTCGTTTTGTTCACTTGTACTATTTGCCTTATTGCCACCTCCGCAGGAGAATGCTGATAATAACAAAAAGGCACTTACCAATACTATCATAATTTTCTTTTTCATCATCCTCTTTTCTATTAAAGTCTCAAAATTAGTCATTTTCATCACAGCATTGTTCAGATGAAATAGATTATTAACAAATAAACTTTAATTCTACATTTTTCTTTCCAACCGTAAACTCTACTTTTGCTCCGTTTATAAGCGGCAAATTATGAGTAACATGCCCTACAGGAAAATTAAAGCAAACGGGGTAATCATACTCTTTTACCAAATCCGCCAGAGCAGCATACAACTCTTTGCCCAGCGAACAATCTTCTTCATATTCCGTAAACTGTCCGACAATCAGTCAGATAATTTTTCAAGTACACCGCCCAATTTTAGATTATACATCATGCGTTCAATGGCATGAGGTCGTTCGCTGACATCTTCGATAAACAGCACAGTTCCTTCTGCCGGAATATCATAAGGAGTACCGCGCAAACCGTAAGCTACCGCCATATTCCCCCCACGAAGAACCCCCTGCGTACTGCCCTGCTTATTCAACTTATGTTTCTCACAAGTATAAGAAGGCAAGTTTCCGAACAGGATATCTTTCAAATAGTTTGTACACGGATCATCCTCCGGCTCTACCGCAAGATGACGTGCCATTAACGAATGCAACGAAGCATATCCGTTTTTCTGAAACAGATTGTGCAATGCAGTAATATCACTGAAGCCCAACAACCATTTCGGATATTCACGAAATGCCGTAAAATCAATCTTATCTATCAGATGTACAGCTCCATATCCTCCACGACTACTAAGGATAGCTTTCACTTTCGGATCATCCATTGCATCCTGCAAATCTTTCAGACGTTGGCTGATCGTGCCGGCATATCGCCGGATGAACCTCCGGCGTGCTTTCCCATAACAACTTTCACCCCCCATGATTCAATCCGTTTCTTGGCACCTTTCAGGAATTGTTTGTCTATCTTACTGGAGGGCGATACGATAACTACTTTATCACCTTTCTGCAAAAAAGGAGGAAATTGAATATCCATATATGTTCTTATTTTTTTGACTTCCGTTGATAAAAATGTACCCAGTCCACTTCCATTTCTACCGGAAGATCTTCAGGACCGACCGCTCCGACCCACGAGCCTCCCAATTGCATATCAATCAGCAGGTAAAAAGGCTGGTTAAAAGGGTATTGCCCTTCTTCTTTTGTTTGTATACGAGGATAGGTAAACGTATGCATATCATTGATATAAAATGAAAGGCTGTCCGGATACATTTCTACTGCGTAAACATTGTACCGGTCAGGATAAATAGGTCCCGTGGAATGAGACTTGGGATTTTCTGTGATGCCCAATGTGTAGGTATAATGAGAATGAACAGTCTGATAAGCAATTGAATCGTTATTCAAACGTTCCATAATATCAATTTCGCCACCGGACGGCCATGCCGCTTTTTCGGGTAACATCCAGATAGCCGGCCATGCCCCTTTCGCAGCATTCAACTTGGCACAAATTTCAATACGCCCGTTTATAAAAGCCTTCTTGCCTTTTGTATAAACACCGCCCGTCAAATAAGGAGCCGTGTCATTGGGCTGAACCTGATTGACGATACCTCTCAACACCAGTTTGCCTTCACGCATTGCATAACAAGAATCAAAGTCAGTCATGTAATTATTCCAATCCGACTTTCCTCGTGGAATCTTACTCCACACCTTTGAATCAAAATTCTTTTTTTGATTAAAGTTTTCTTTCCAGACCAAGGACCAACCTTCAGGAACTTCGTCGTCTTGCACGAAATGAACAGCCAACAAAGGAGGATTAAGCTAACAAAAAATAGATTTTTAAACTGTTTCATGTCTTTTTTATTTCATTGGGGGATTCATTTGCAAAAATACAGGAAAAAACGATTCCATGCATATCTATCGACCAAAACAAATAAAATATAGCAAAATGTTACATAATGGATGTAATTTTTCGGATTGCAATCGCTATTTTCTCAATCCTTTTTCTGATATTTGCTAAAAATCTAACGTTATGGAACCTATTCAAAGTTTTGCCCAATTGACGGCTCATCTCAAAAAACTAAATCATAGAAAACGGATTGCCGTAGTCTGTGCCAATGATCCTAACACGGAATATGCTATTACCCGCGCATTGGAAGAAGGAATTGCGGAGTTTCTGATGATCGGAGATTCGGCTATTCTGGAAAAATATCCTACACTCAAACAATATCCCGAATACATAAAAATCATCCATATAGAAGATTCGGACGAGGCAGCACGCGAAGCGGTACGCATTGTCCGTGAGGGAGGAGCAGATATTCTGATGAAAGGAATTATTAATACGGACAACCTGTTGCACGCTATACTTGACAAAGAAAAAGGATTGCTTCCGAAAGGGAAAATTCTTACGCATCTGGCGGTAATGGAAATTCCAACGTATCACAAATTACTTTTCTTCTCGGATGCTGCCGTTATTCCGCGTCCCACTTTGCAACAACGTATAGAAATGATCTGGTATGCTATATGCACGTGCCGCCACTTCGGTATTGAACAACCACGTATCGCCTTAATCCACTGTACGGAAAAAGTAAGCGCCAAGTTTCCCCACTCACTGGATTATGTAAATATCGTGGAACTTGCCGAAGCCGGAGAGTTCGGAAATGTAATTATTGACGGCCCGCTGGATGTACGTACCGCCTGCGAGCAGGCAAGCGGCGATATTAAAGGTATTGTATCTCCTATCAACGGACAAGTGGATGTGCTGATATTCCCCAATATAGAATCGGGTAATGCATTCTACAAATCTGTGTCCCTGTTTGCACAGGCAGAAATGGCGGGTTTATTGCAAGGACCGATCTGCAGTGGTACTTCCGTCTCGTAGTGACTCCGGCTTGTCCAAATATTATAGCATGGCAATGGCTTGCCTGCAAGTCTCAGGAGACTGTGAATGCAGAAAACAAATAAATCAAGTCCCCAATAATTCATAATTCAAAAATCAATATTGATGAAAATTCTAGTTATCAATCCCGGCTCCACTTCGACGAAGATTGCAGTATATGAAAATGAAACTCCGCTACTGGTCCGTAATATCAGCCATACAGTAGAAGAATTATCCGTTTATTCACAAGTGGTAGACCAGTTTGAATTTCGGAAGAATCTGGTACTCCAGGAGTTGGAAGCCAATAAGATACCTTTTGACTTTGATGCAGTCATCGGACGCGGAGGACTGGTAAAACCGATACCGGGTGGAGTATATGAGGTAAATGAAGCCATGAAACGTGATACGGTACACGCCATGCGCACTCATGCCTGTAACCTTGGAGGATTAATTGCAGACAAACTTGCTTCTTCCTTACCCAATTGTCGTGCTTTCATTGCCGATCCGGGAGTAGTGGATGAACTGGAAGATATAGCCCGTATCACAGGCTCACCGTTAATGCCCAAAATTACAATTTGGCATGCCTTGAACCAGAAAGCAATAGCACGCCGCTTCGCCAGAGAGCAGGGAACACAATACGAAGACCTTGATTTAATCATCTGCATTTGGGAGGTGGTATTTCTATTGCAGTTCACCGCCATGGACGGGCTATTGATGCAAACAATGCGTTGGACGGCGAAGGCCCTTTCTCGCCGGAACGTGCAGGTACACTGCCTGCCGGTCAACTCATCGACCTTTGTTTTAGCGGACAGTTCACCAAAGATGAATTGAAGAAGCGTATTTCCGGACGTGCGGGACTGACAGCTCACTTGGGTACTACCGATGTACCTGTGATTATCAAATCCATAGAAGAAGGAGACAAAAAAGCGGAGTTCGTATTGGACGCCATGATTTATAACGTAGCAAAAGCAATAGGTGGCGCCGCTACTGTACTTTGTGGGAAGATAGATGCTATTCTCCTGACAGGAGGGATTGCTTACTCCGATTATGTCATTTCACGACTCAAAAAACGTATTTCTTTTTTAGCTCCGATCCATATTTATCCCGGAGAAAACGAAATGGAATCATTGGCTTTCAATGCGCTAGGGGCATTGAAAGGAGAACTTCCGATACAAATTTATAAATAACACAAACTTCCCATTCTTGAGTTTCACCGTTTTTATCGTATTGATAAAACGCTGATAATCAACACAAATCAATATGCTTCTATCACCCTCAAAGCAAATATATGGAAAAAAACACCTCAACTATTTTTTGCCTTAACGCCCTCTTTCTTTTAAAGGAGGGAGTATTTTTAATAAAAGGGAGCGAAGCCCCCTCGACTTCACCCCCTCACAATCTTTCTCCTCTCATTTCCTAATACACGGAGAAACACGTTTGAATCAAAAAAAGTTACACCTATAATTATAAACTATTCATCCACCTTTAAAGCTCCGGCAGGTCTTTATTTCCGGTCTTATTCACCGGCGAACCGTCAGCGTTTACTTGAATAGAACCATCGCCATTGCAAACAAAAGCATTTCCATAAATATCTCCTAGCTTGCCACCTTCTTTAATACACATCCAATAGCTATTGAGAATTCCTCCTGCCCGTAAGAGAACTGGGTATGGGATGCAGAGAATATTGCCTTCCATTACATAATGAATACCTGTGCCTTCAAAAGCTCGGTCCAAAATTTCGGATACCGACTGATTGTTGGCAGCTACATTAACTACCCGTTTTACATCTACTGTTTTTTTGTTGTAGACAAACAAATAGTTGGTCTGTGACTCTATTTTAGAGAGTAACTCACTTACTTTCAGCGTTGAGTGGGGAATGCTGATTTTTACACTCTGAGAGTATCCATTCTCACAATAAGCTTGAAATGTTACGAACAGAAGAAGGAATAAAGTGATCTTCATAGTTAGTATTATTTGCTTAGATTCTAAACTTTTTGGGCAAAAAAGCCCTTTCAAAGAAATTTTTCTCATATCTTTGCAACGTGTTAAGTTAATAAATTGATTAAGGTCGATTTTTGACTGTTTCGAATCGGAAAGTATGGGGGTACTTTCCGATTCTCTTTTAATGAGATGCTATTGACTGTTATTCATAATTGTTATGCTTTTAAGGGTTAGTACTAATTTAAGGTATATATTTAGCGTGAGCTCATTTCTTTATTTTATAAAGATACTGTCTTTTTCGGCACTTATGGAGTAAATAAACGAATGATCTTTCTGAATTACTTTCAGTACGTGTTCCACCCCATCCTGATCTTTAAACTTACCCGTGCAACGATAATTCAGTACTTTCGGATTCTCCACAACGATCTTCACTTTATAATATTTCTCCAGTTTACCAAGCAACAGGTTAAAAGGAGTATCATCAAAACAGTATAAACCATCTTTCCAACGGAGATAATCAAAATCAGTAAAACGCTCCTTTCTGAACTTTCCGTCCCAGAAAATAAAAACCTCGTTCACCCCCAGACGTGTAAGCGAATGTTCGCTGCCTTTCGCATAGATATCGACAATACCTTCAAGCAAAGTAGTTGTAAATTCATTGCTACCCCGGTAAGCACACACATTAAAATGTGTTTCCACTACTCTCACCTGATTAGTTTCCGTATTTACATAGAATGGGATTTCTTTATTTTTCGCCACCTCGAAGTAAGCTCCTCCGTCTAGTTCCACATTCCTCTCATTCCGTCCGAATCATGGGAGTATGTTAATGTAGGCTGTGCATTCAGCCATACTTTCGTACCGTCTGCCAAAGTAATCTGTGCTCGCTGGCCAGCAGGCACTGTCACTGTCTGCAGATGCGCTGTATTACCATAATGATACTCCTTGAATAAAAAAGCACAACTGATTGCTACTACTATAACGGCAGCTATACGGGCACTCTTACCTTAACATAGGTAAGATATGAGTACCCACAGCCACTTTCTCTCCCTTATTGTTTATTTTGGTATTGGTGAAAAGGGCAATATCGAACAACATATGTTCTTTCTGCAATGTCCGACGGTTTTCCTCCGATTCATTCACCCAGTTAAGAATACATTTTTCTTCCTCAACAGTAGTGTTACCCTTAAAATATTTATGTAATAACTCAACGGAAACTTTTGCAGAAAAGCAAAAGTTTAGACAAAAAAATAACCCGACTTCTAGTAATCGGGTTATTCTATATTATATTAAAACTGTCACTTTTTTACTTCTTTTCCGGTCTTGGCAACAAAACCTTTCTAGAAAGTTTGAATTTACCGGTTTTAGGATCAATATCAATCAATTTTACATCAATTTCGTCACCCTCTTTAATTCCGGCTTCTTCCACTGTTTCCAAACGTTTCCAGTCTATTTCAGAAATGTGCAGCAAACCGTCCTTACCCGGCAAAAATTCGATGAACGCACCGTAAGGCATGATAGAACGAACCTTACCTTTGTACACTTCACCACTTCGGGAACAGCAACAATTGCCTTGATCATGCGCATTGCATCGTCAATACATTTCTTATTAGTACCTGAAACTTCGATACGTCCCACACCTTCTGTTTCTTCGATAGTGATGACAGCACCGGTCTCTTCCTGCATACCTTGAATTATTTTACCACCAGGACCAATCACAGCACCGATAAATCTTTAGGAATTGTCATGGTTTCAATGCGGGGAGCATGTTCTTTCAAGTCTGCACGCGGTTCAGCGATTGTTTCAGCAATCTTATCCAAGATGTGCATACGCCCTTCCTTAGCCTGGTTCAATGCACGTTCCAAGATTTCATAAGACAGACCGTCTACCTTAATATCCATTTGCGTAGCAGTAATACCATCTCTTGTTCCAGTCACCTTGAAGTCCATATCTCCGAGGTGGTCTTCATCACCGAGATATCAGACAATACTGCATATTTATCTTCACCTGCATTCTTAATCAGTCCCATTGCAATACCTGATACCGGCTTCTTGATCTTCACACCTGCATCCATTAATGCCAATGTTCCGGCACATACGGTAGCCATAGAAGAAGAACCATTAGATTCGAGAATTTCTGAAACAACACGTACTACGTACGGATAGTCAGCAGGAATCTGTCCTTTCAAAGCGCGCCAAGCCAAGTGGCCATGACCAATTTCACGACGACCTACGCCGCGTTGTGCTTTTGCCTCACCAGTGGAAAAAGGAGGGAAATTATAATGTAACAGGAAACGTTCTTTTCCGTGTTCCAATACATTGTCAATAATCTTTTCATCGAGTTTTGTACCCAGTGTGACAGAAGTCAGTGATTGAGTTTCACCACGAGTAAAGATAGCAGATCCGTGAGGACCGGGTAGGTAACCTACTTCACACCAAATCGGGCGAATTTCGGTAGTTTTACGACCATCCAGGCGTTTGCTTCATCAAGAATAGAACGGCGCATTGCTTCTTTTTCTACATCGTGATAATAGCGGTCGATCAAAGCCGCTTTTTCTTCCAGTTCCTCTTCTGAGAACTGAGCCTTAAACTCTTCACAAATAGCTTCGAAAGCAGCAAAACGTTCATGTTTATTGTTATTTCCGGAAGCAGCAACAGCATAAGCCTTGTCATAACAAGCTTCACGAACTGCCTTACGCAAGTCTTCGTCGTTTACCTCATGGTCATATTCACGTTTTACGGTTTTGCCAACTTCTTCAGTCAACTCCATCTGAGCTTTGCAATGTACCTTAATTGCTTCGTGAGCCACTTTCATAGCCTCTAGCAATTCTGCTTCGGATACTTCGTGCATTTCGCCTTCTACCATCATGATATTTTCATAAGTAGCAGCCACCATAAGGTCCATATCAGCTTTTTCCAGTTGCTCAAAAGTCGGATTGATTACAAACTGACCGTCAATACGCGCTACACGCACTTCGGAAATCGGTCCGTTAAATGGAATATCTGAAACAGCAAGTGCTGCAGAAGCTGCAAGTCCTGCCAATGCGTCCGGCATATCTACACCATCTGCTGAGAAGAGGATGATATTTACATATACCTCTGCATGATAATTGTCGGGGAATAAGGGGCGGAGAGCACGGTCAACAAGACGGCAGGTCAGGATCTCATAATCAGAAGCCCGACCTTCTCTTTTGGTAAAACCACCGGGGAAACGGCCGAATGCCGCAAATTTTTCTTTGTACTCTACCTGTAAAGGCATAAAATCTGTTCCGGGAACTGCATCTTTAGCGGCACAAACAGTAGCCAACAACATGGTGTTTCCCATGCGTAGCATTACAGAACCGTCTGCCTGTTTTGCCAACTTTCCCGTCTCGAGTGTGATGGTTCTTCCATCAGGTAACTCGATCGTCTTAACAATTGGGTTAATCATAAAAATTGTTTTATCTATACTTTTCTTTCAAAATTCCTGCAAAGATATACATTTATCGTGGTAATTAGGTGGAAATGAGCTAAAAAGTTAGTTAGTAACTGATTTTTTTTCTAAATTAGGATGAAGAACACTGCAAAATGCTTTGACTAATCTCGAAAAGACGTATATTTGCACCTTGTAAAAAACACACGAGATATGAAAAAGATTACTTTTGTTGCGCTTGCCGCACTTACTATTACAGCTTGTAGTTCCGGTCCTAAATTCCAAGTGAACGGAGATATTTCAGGAGCCGACGGAAAAATGCTTTATCTCGAAGCGTCCGGCCTTGAAGGGATCGCCGCATTGGACTCGGTCAAACTGAAAGGAGAAGGAGCATTCAGTTTCAAACAGCCCGCCCCGAATCACCCGAATTTACCGTTTGCGAATAGACGACAAAGTCATTAACTTTCTGTCGATTCTATCGAAACGCTCCAGATAAAAGCACCGTATGTAGACTTTTCAACTGCGTACACCATAGAAGGTTCCGGAAACAGCAACAAAATAAAAGAGCTAACGCTGAAACAAATCGCTCTTCAAAAGAATGTGGACGACTTGCTAGCTACATTACGCAACAATAATATCAGCCACGATATTTTCGAAGACAGCCTGGCCACGTTGCTCAATAACTATAAAGAGGATGTGAAAGTAAACTATATATTCGCAGCACCGAATACGGCAGCCGCTTATTTCGCCCTGTTCCAAAAGCTCAACAACTATCTGATATTCGATCCGTTGAACAACAAAGACGATGTGAAATGTTTTGCAGCCGTAGCTACCAGCCTCAACAATACATATCCCGATGCAGTACGCTCCAAGAACCTTTATAATATCGTTATTAAAGGTATGAAAAACACACGTCAACCCCAGGCAAAAGCACTGGAGATTCCACAGGAAAAAATTGTAGAAACCGGCATCATCGACATTGCTTTGCGCGACATACACGGGAATGTGCGCAAGTTGACTGACCTGAAAGGCAAAGTCGTATTACTCGACTTCTCCGTATTCCAGTCACCGGCAGGCGCTCCCCACAATATGTTGCTTCGCGAACTATATAATAAGTATGCTTCACAGGGATTGGAAATTTACCAGATCTCTCTCGATGCGGACGAACACTACTGGAAAACGGCAGCAGCCAACCTCCCTTGGATATGTGTGCGTGACGGCAACGGAGTTTATTCCACCAATGTAGCTGTATATAATGTTCGCCAGGTTCCATCTATCTTTTTGATTAACCGCAACAACGAATTGAAACTTCGTGGCGAGGATATCAAGGATTTGGAAGCATCCGTCAAGTCATTACTCTAAGTTGTTATAAATTAGCATATTTCATTTAAATATGTTACATAGCAGCATTTTTTGCTTGACACGTATCACTTAAAAAGCTATCTTTGCAAAGAAATAATGAAAAGAGGGTTCAACATGGCACATGTTGGAATTCTTTTTTGTTTATATGACCATTTAAAACAATTAAAGGAGGAAAACATCATGGCTTATATGTCAGAAGAAGGTTACAAGAAACTTATGGCGGAACTGAAAGAACTGGAAACAGTGGAACGCCCGAAGATCTCCGCGGCAATAGCCGAAGCAAGAGATAAAGGAGACTTGTCAGAAAATGCAGAGTACGATGCAGCCAAAGAGGCACAAGGTCTGTTGGAAATGCGTATCAACAAACTGAAAACAGTGATTGCGGATGCAAAAATCATTGATGAGTCCAAGCTCAAAACTGATTCCGTACAGATTTTAAATAAGGTGGAACTGAAAAATGTAAAGAATGGTATGAAGATGACTTATACCATCGTTTCCGAAAGTGAAGCTAACCTGAAGGAAGGAAAAATTTCAGTAAACACCCCGATTGCACAAGGTCTGCTTGGCAAGAAGATCGGTGATGTAGCAGAAATTACAGTACCGCAAGGCAAAATTGCATTAGAAGTAGTAAACATATCCATTTAACGTTAAGGCAGGTCTCCGTATGAGGCTTGCCTTATTTTATCAATAAAAGTTATGGCAACAATATTCAGCAGAATCATCGCAGGCGAAATCCCCTGCTACAAGGTGGCGGAAAACGACAAGTTCTTCGCATTTCTCGATATCAACCCGTTGGTAAAGGGACATACATTGGTAGTGCCCAAACAAGAAGTAGACTATATTTTCGATTTGAGCGATGAAGACCTGGCTGCAATGCACGTATTTGCAAAGCAGGTAGCCCGTGCCATCGAAAAGGCCTTCCCGTGCAAGAAGGTGGGTGAAGCAGTGATTGGACTGGAAGTTCCTCACGCACATATTCATTTAATCCCTATCCAGAAGGAATCGGATATGCTGTTCTCTAATCCGAAACTGAAATTGTCGGACGAAGAATTCAAGTCTATCGCACAAGCAATCAACTCCTCTCTATAAAACATGATGACAAAATAACGAAAGGCGTCTTGCGAAGGACGCCTTTTTCTTTTCCTGCTTCTTTCAGAAAAAACTCTCATTTTTTCAACGGGTCCGGAGACTTGTCACGGCTTTCGGCCACTTCAACCAGATAAACACCGGCACAAATAAACACTATGGCAAAGGTCTGCGTCCAACTGAAACGGTCCTGTCCGATAGCTAGTGAAGTGATAGTAGCAACAATCAGAATCAGATAGCCATAAATGGCAACAACGGTTGTTTTGAGATATTTCAATCCGATCGGAATCAGCAAATAACTGACTGTGGTAGGAAATATCAATACAAACATCAGTATCAAGAAAGGTTGCCAATGGATAGGTATTGTCAGTACAGGAGCATCAAAACCGGTGATAGCCGTAACAATCAAACCGGTAATGGCGGCTCCCGTAAATGTATAACGCAACATCGTCATCGCTCCCACGTTTGCAAGGATACGTTGGCTCATTACCAGATAGACAGCATAAGCTACGGAACTAAGCAAACAAAGCATATTCCCTGTAAATGCATCCGAAGCAAGGTCGTCACTTTTCTGAGTCAAGATGCACACCAGAGCTCCGACCAGCCCGATAGCCATACCTACTATTTTTTTTACTGACACCTTTTCTTTATAGAACACAATCATAATCACAAACACCCAAATAGGTTCCAAACTAGTAAAAATAGAACTGGAAACAGGCGTAGTCTTACTCAACCCGATAAGATAAAGGAACATAAAGCCGTACAACCCAAACGCCCCCAACAGAAGCAACAGGATTTTTTCTTTCGGAGTGGACTGTTCCTTCGGCATGAACCAACCGATAATCCAAAAAGCGGCCGCAGCAAACGTACAACGGATTGCCGCTCCCGTTAGCGGACTCATCCACAACGGAAGAAGAAATTTCAACGCATTCATATTAAAACCACCGAATATCTTTGAAACGGCCATGCTGACGTTAGCTTCCAGTTTTTTATTTCTCATCTTTATTTCAATTGGTCGTTAAACAAAAAAGTATCACGCAACGGTATGCCCAGAAGAAAGTGCCAACAGTAATCAACAGATTGAAGATAAACGGAAATTCCTGCGACTGTGTATGAAATACCCATTGCAGAAAATCACCAATGAAGGATAAAGCAAAATTGCCAGATAATTCATCATCATCACAAATGCCAGTGCCATTGTTGCCTTCTGTGGAAGCGCCGCATGAGTCGTTTTCTCGTACAACATAGGCTGAATAACGCCATATCCCAATCCGACAAGCAGACAACCCGGAATAATGAGCCACTCCAACGGAGCTATCCAGATTAATAACAACCCTAAAGCTATGGATAACAGACTATATGCCTTGGTACGTTCTTTTAGAAGGCCGACAATCTTATTCAAGCAGAAGCCCGGAGCCGTAATAGCCAGGAAGAAAAGCGAAATCATCAACCCCGAATTACCGCTGGAAAAATGATGTTTTTCCATTAAGAAAGGCAGATTGAAAATCACCACTACTACAATATAAGTAATTATCCCGTAAAAAGCCATTAACTGTATCAGATGCCTGATATGGATACCATATTTACCACCTCCTATATCTATGGATGAATCTTCGGCTTCCGAATCATCTTTCTGAGAAGAAGATACGGCAGCTTCCGGCTGAGTCGTCTTTAGATGTCCAACCAGCAGAATAGAAATCAAGGGAAGCAGATAGACCAGAAAAGGCAAATGCCAACTGACTTCTGCCAGATATCCGGTTACAGCAGTCGCTATAACCAAAGTAAAATTAGTAATCGCCGAACTTAACCCGAATTGCTTCACCCGATATGTACCCACAAAATACCTGGAAACCAATCCGGTGGACAAAGGAATAATCAACCCTGCCCCTACACCAAGCAAGGCACTTACCACTATTAATTGCCACATTTTATTGGAAAGCAAATATAACACTCCACTTGTTGCAAACAGCCATAGCCCGACTTGCAACACACGGACAAAATCAACTTTTTCCGTCAATTTACCACCGAGCAATATAAAAGGGATAATCAGCAACGATGGCAACGAAGTCAACATCTGAATATCCAGATCCGTAGCTTTTGGAAATATTTTTGTAAGATCACCCAAAATAGGTGAAACAGCCAACCCTGCAGAGACGTCAATGCCGAAATAGACCATATAGCTATTAAAGTTATGAGAGGGATCGTCCCTTTACCTGTCTTTATTTTCATATACTTGCTCGTTAAAAGTTTAGATTGGAAGAACAACAATACTTCCGGTATAAAGTTCAAAATAACAAGAAATGATTTTTGAAGAAAAAAGACATTTGCATGATAGACTCGAATGAAAATGAAGAGAAAAATATCCAGAATCTGAACGAAATTCCCCCAAAAGACCACCTGAAAACTATCAAAAACCACCTAAAAACTATCCACCGATAGCTTTTGGGTCAAAATCCGTCGGATTCTACCCCGTCGTATCTGAAAAAATGCCGTAAACTTGCATCATCGAAATTATTACAACGAATACTCACAATTTAAAAAGCAACGCATATGAAAAGTTTAAGCTTCAGAAAAGATTTAGTAGGAGTACAAGATGAATTACTCCGGTTCGCTTATAAACTGACAACCGACCGCGAAGAAGCAAACGATTTGTTGCAGGAAACATCATTGAAAGCATTAGATAACGAAGACAAATATACGCCTGATACTAATTTCAAAGGATGGATGTATACCATCATGCGCAACATCTTTATCAACAACTACCGCAAAGTAGTTCGCGACCAAACATTCATCGACCGGACCGATAACCTTTATCACCTGAACCTGCCACAAGACGCCGGTTTTGAGAGTACAGAAAAGGCTTATGACCTGAAAGAGATGCACCGTGTGGTCAACACACTTCCTAAAGAATATAAAGTCCCGTTCGCGATGCACGTTTCCGGCTTCAAATATCGTGAAATAGCAGAAAAGCTGAATCTTCCGTTAGGAACGGTAAAGAGCCGTATCTTCTTCACACGCCAAAAATTGCAGGAAGAATTAAAAGACTTCCGCTAAACGGCAAAGAGTCCGGCGTCTATGTTGAAACGCCATTTTTCAGTTAAGTCAATAGGTATAAAAAAGCAAAAGGAGCTGTTCTTCTTTTGCTTTTTTTATTTTCCCGCCTCCCTATTCTTATTGATCTCACTATCCATTATTCCTCTCTCCCTACTTATTTTTTTTCGTTTAACTATATCTTACACACTAATGAAACTCCCTACATACGGGAAAAACTTCCCCCCTTAATAAACGCCAAATAATGTAAAAGCCGAAAACTTTCAAAACTATCTGCTGTTGTTGTGGGAAATTCGACGGGGAAAATCCCCATCGCCCTAAACCTTTTAAAAAACAAATTAGTATGGAAGATTTAAATTTCAGAAAAGGTGATGCAAAAACCGATGTATTTGGCTCAGACAGAATGCTACAACCCTCTCCGGTAGAGAAAATTCCTGATGGCCCTACTACTCCTGAAGTCGCTTATCAAATGGTGAAAGACGAAACATTCGCCCAAACTCAACCACGTTTGAACCTGGCTACTTTCGTTACCACTTATATGGACGAATATGCAACCAAGCTGATGAACGAAGCTATCAATATCAATTATATTGATGAAACAGAGTATCCACGTATCGCAGTAATGAATGGTAAATGTATCAATATCGTTGCCAACTTATGGAACTCTCCCGAAAAAGACACATGGAAAACAGGTGCATTGGCAATCGGTTCTTCAGAAGCTTGTATGCTGGGTGGTGTAGCTGCATGGTTGCGCTGGCGTAAGAAAAGACAGGCTCAAGGCAAACCATTCGATAAACCAAATTTCGTTATTTCAACAGGTTTCCAGGTGGTATGGGAGAAGTTTGCACAGTTGTGGCAGATTGAAATGCGTGAAGTGCCTTTGACACTTGATAAAACCACACTCGACCCCGAAGAAGCATTGAAGATGTGTGACGAAAATACAATCTGTGTCGTACCTATCCAAGGTGTTACATGGACAGGATTGAACGATGATGTTGAAGCATTAGATAAAGCACTTGATGCTTACAACGCAAAAACTGGTTATGACATTCCTATCCACGTAGACGCCGCAAGCGGTGGTTTCATCCTTCCGTTCCTTTATCCGGAAAAGAAGTGGGACTTCCGTTTGAAATGGGTGCTTTCTATCAGTGTATCCGGTCACAAATTCGGTTTAGTATATCCAGGACTTGGTTGGGTTTGCTGGAAAGGCAAAGAATATCTGCCCGAAGAAATGGCGTTCAGCGTAAATTATCTGGGTGCTAACATCACACAGGTAGGTCTGAACTTCTCCCGTCCTGCCGCTCAGATTCTGGGACAATATTATCAATTCATTCGTTTAGGATTCCAGGGATACAAAGAAGTACAATACAATTCGTTGATGATCGCTAAATATATCCACGATGAAATCGCCAAAATGGCTCCGTTCGTCAATTACTCCGAAGATGTAGTGAACCCATTGTTCATCTGGTATCTCAAACCTGAATACGCCAAAGCAGCCAAATGGACGTTATATGACCTACAAGACAAATTGTCTCAACATGGTTGGATGGTTCCGGCTTATACATTACCTTCTAAACTGGAAGACTATGTAGTAATGCGTGTCGTTGTCCGCCAAGGATTCAGCCGCGATATGGCAGACATGTTACTAGGTGACATCAACAATGCTGTTGCCGAACTAGAAAAACTGGATTATCCGACTCCTACCCGTATGGCTCAGGAAAAGAATCTTCCGGTAGAAACAAAGATGTTCAACCATGGTGGCCGCCGTTACAAAACAGTTAAATAAGAATAGATCTATGGATAAAAAAGTAACACTCGCTCAATTGAAAGAAGTGGTACAGGAGGCATACGACCAGGTAAAAACCAATACAGGAGCAAGAATGCCGACTATATTCCTTACTTGGCAAATGTCAATAAAGATCTCTTCGGAATTAGTGTCTGCCTGTCAACGGGCAGACTATCCATGTGGGAGATACTGATTACCGCTTCGGAATAGAATCCGTATCGAAAGTACATACCGCTATCCTTGCATTACGTCAATATGGCGCCAAGGAAATTCTGGACAAGATCGGAGCTGATGCAACCGGCTTGCCTTTCAACTCAATCATCGCTATCTTACTGGAGAACGACCATCCGTCTACTCCATTAGTAAACGCCGGTGCTATTTCTGCTTGCAGTATGGTGAAGCCTATCGGTGACTCTGCCAAGAAATGGGATGCTATCGTTGGAAACGTAACCGATTTGTGCGGCAGCGCTCCTCAGCTGATTGATGAATTATATAAATCCGAATCGGATACGAACTTCAATAACCGTTCTATTGCCTGGTTGTTGAAAAACTACAACCGTATCTACGATGATCCAGATATGTCGTTAGACCTCTATACCCGCCAATGTTCATTAGGAGTTACTGCATTACAGCTTTCTGTTGCTGCCGGGACAATTGCCAATGGTGGTGTGAACCCAGTGACTAAAAAGGAAGTTTTCGATGCTAGCCTTGCTCCTAAAATCACAGCCATGATTGCTGCAGTAGGTTTCTACGAACATACCGGTGACTGGATGTACACTTCCGGAATCCCTGCAAAAACAGGTGTAGGTGGTGGGGTAATGGGCGTATTACCCGGACAATTCGGTATCGCTGCATTCGCTCCTCCTTTGGACGGATCGGGTAACTCTGTAAAAGCTCAGTTGGCTATCGAATACATCATGAACAAACTAAGATTGAATGTATTTGGTAACAATCGTATCACTATAGTTGATTAACGACTCTCTCTATGAAAAAGATGAAAGGTTACTGTCTGCAGATAGTAACCTTTTTTCTTCTTCCCGGTTATACTTCAATATGAAGGATATTATCTTTTATAAAAGCATTATGTTTTTGCCTCTTGTACGGATTACGCCGGAGTTTCTTGTCCGACAGCCTTCTCCTTTTCTTCCTCCTCTTCTGCATAATATTGCTTCTTCCGCTTGTTGGACTGCTGAATAAGATTCGTGATATACACTGTAAAGATAGGAAACATCATCATCCTAACGCTGCCAACAGTACGGACAACACTCTACCGGTCACCGTTACCGCTATTATATTCGACCCGACAGTAGTTACATCCATAAATGCCCACCACAATGCATCCCCATAACTATGGACAAGCGGATTTACTTTATGCTCAAGCACAAAGAAAGCAAGACTGGAGAAATAAACAGTAGCCAGCAACATCGTCAGATAAGAAACGAACAGGCTCGAAGCCTTATTGTACGTCAGCCAGCCGACCACAATCGCCAGCGCATATCCCCCCCTCAACAAAGGAATAAAACGGAGTAGATAAGTAATTTCGGGAGAAAAAGTCCATCCATAATAAGCAATAATGTTCTGATAAGGAATGGCTACCAACAGGAAAATGAAATGTGTCCGTAAATAACGTCCTTTGTGTTTCGCCAGAAAAAATTCCAATACAAAATCGAAAAGAAACCAAATGCAAATCCACAACTGGGTTTTCATATAAGACGACTGTGTATAAAAAGGAATTCCCTTAAAAGTATCTACCGAGATACTAATTACGAGAAAAAGAGACATCACCAATATAATAATGTGGAGAATGCCATAAATGCCTTTTTTCCCTAAGATAAAATCTGAAAGTGCTGATTTCATAACTACTTAGTTTATAATAAAATGATTCGTATGTAATTTATAATGCTTAGAAACAATCGGAGAAAGCGATTGTTTTGAAACAGACAAATTGAGATTGGCAAAAGAGCAGTTTATCGATGTTAATTAACGAACTTTGAAAGAGATTGCTGAAACATCTCACGCTAAATGTTGTTATAAGACTGACTTTAAAATATTTTTCACTTAAAACCTTAACTTATGGCAAATATTAAAAATGCAGTGAAGCTAGGCGTGTTTACCCTAGCTATCATGAACGTTACGGCGGTAGTATCCTTACGTGGACTGCCAGCCGAGGCCGTATACGGAATGAGTTCGGCCTTCTACTATCTTTTCGCAGCGATTGTCTTCCTGATCCCGACATCGCTCGTTGCAGCCGAACTGGCGGCAATGTTTCAGGATAAACAGGGTGGTGTATTCCGGTGGGTAGGCGAAGTACGGCAAAAAGTTGGGATTCCTCGCTATCTGGGTGCAATGGATTGAAAGTACAATCTGGTATCCGACAGTATTGACATTCGGCGCCGTATCCATTGCCTTCATCGGAATGAATGACGTACACGATATGTCACTGGCAAACAACAAGTATTATACGCTTATCGTAGTGCTTGTCATTTACTGGCTGGCTACTTTCATTTCATTGAAAGGTATGAGCTGGGTCGGTAAGGTTGCCAAAATCGGTGGTATGGTAGGTACAATTATCCCGGCTGCTCTGCTGATTATCCTAGGAATCATTTACCTGGCAACCGGAGGACAGTCCAATATGGATTTCCATAGTAGCTTCTTCCCCGACTTCACAAACTTCGACAATGTCGTTCTCGCTGCTAGTATCTTCTTGTTTTATGCCGGTATGGAAATGGGTGGTATCCACGTAAAAGACGTGGAAAATCCTTCCAAAAACTATCCGAAAGCCGTATTTATCGGTGCACTTATCACAGTTCTCATCTTCGTTTTGGGTACGTTTGCACTAGGTGTTATCATTCCTGCCAAAGACATCAACCTTACCCAAAGTTTGCTTGTTGGCTTTGACAACTACTTTAAATACATCCACGCTTCCTGGTTATCACCGATCATTGCTATTGCTCTGGCATTCGGAGTATTAGCCGGTGTATTGACATGGGTTGCCGGTCCATCAAAAGGTATATTTGCTGTAGGTAAGGCCGGTTATATGCCTCCGTTCTTCCAGAAGACAAACAAACTGGGTGTACAAAAAAATATCCTGTTCGTGCAAGGTCTTGCTGTAACAGTACTGAGCTTACTGTTCGTCGTTATGCCTTCTGTACAGAGTTTTTATCAGATTTTGTCACAGCTGACAGTTATTCTTTACCTTATTATGTACCTATTGATGTTCTCTGGAGCTATCGCATTGCGGTATAAGATGAAGAAACTGAACCGTCCGTTCCGTATCGGTAAGTCCGGTAACGGTTTGATGTGGTTCGTCGGTGGTCTTGGTTTCTGTGGTTCGTTACTTGCCTTCATCCTCAGCTTTATCCCGCCTAGCCAGATTTCAACCGGTAGCAATACCGTTTGGTTCTCTGTATTGATTATCGGTGCAATCATCGTAGTTGTTGCCCCGTTCATCATCTATGCGTCCAAGAAACCGTCTTGGGTAGATCCGAATTCCAATTTCGAACCTTTCCACTGGGAAGTACAGGCTCAACCTGCTACTGCAAGTCCGAGTGTTACCAAGCCAAGCACAACCGCTTCCGGTCCGAGTTCATCAAACAGCTCTGCTCCTTCGAGCGGAAGTTCTGCATCAACCAGCACGTCTCTGGGAAGCGGAGACAAAGATAAGGATACGCCTAAGTCATAAAGACTAAGTGTTCATTCTACCTAAAAAAGTAAAGAGTGCCAAAACTAATAATAACTTCACTTCTCCTTCTTTAAGAAGGGGAATAAAGATTACGACTGCTTTTTGGCACTCTTTACTTATTTTCATTAATTCTTCCGATGTTACCTCAACTGACGAACACGAACCAGAAAGTAGAACCTTCGTTCATTTCAGATTCCAGACCGACTCTCCCACCCAGACTGCAGACAATCGTTTGTGAAAGTGTCAATCCTAATCCTGCCCCCTGCACCTCACGATCCAACTTTATGAAGTAGATTTGTTAATACCCAAATAATACGCTGATGCTCGGAGGGCATCATTATCAGTTGCAATCGCGACTCACAGACCAAAGCTACCACAGAATTATTCGCCAGCTTCATGGCAAATACACCGCAGTGCAGCAGGTCTCCGATTCTTCGTATCACGCTCTCCGCAGGTATGGGAAGACCATCTTGACCAAACAGCATTTACCTGCAAAAAAATAAGAAAAGCCAGTAAAATAGCAATTACAACAAAAGCAGTCCCATAGTTACACATTTTATATTTGTTTGAATGTTTTAGTGTGTAAAATTATAAAATATACGGTCTTGCATTTGAGTACATATTTATCCCCTAAAAAGAAATCCAGGTTTTCATAGTATTATTATTTAGTAAAAAATTCCCTTCAAGTTATTGCGGTATTAAAAAATATACTTATCTTTGCACCCGCAAACGAGAAAGGTGCCATAGCTCAGTTGGTAGAGCAAAGGACTGAAAATCCTTGTGTCCCCGGTTCGATTCCTGGTGGCACCACTTCTTAAGCAATCGGAATGTAGCGCAGTTGGTAGCGCACTACGTTCGGGACGTAGGGGTCGGGCGTCGAGTCGCCTCATTCCGACAAGGTAAAGGGTAGCTTTCTGGAATACAGCAAGTTACCCTTTATTATTTTTAGGCTGTCGGGACGTAACCGGAACAGCCGGACTGAAATCTATCAACCTATTATATCATGAAGAACAGATTCTACATTTTGACGGCAACAGCACTCTCTTTGCTGTGTTTCAGTTGCACAAAGACTCAAGTGGCTCATTCTGAGAATGAGAAGACAATCACTCCGCCTATCATGGGTTGGAGTTCCTGGAATGCTTTCCGAGTAGATATTAGTGAAGACATTATTAAACATCAGGCCGACCTTATGGTAGAAAAAGGTTTGAAGGATGCGGGCTACCACTATATCAACGTAGACGATGGCTTCTTCGGCAAACGTGACGACAACGGAATCATGTTCACCAACGAGAAACGTTTCCCGAACGGAATGAAACCGGTTGCCGACCACATACACAGTCTCGGCATGAAAGCGGGAATCTATACGGATGCAGGCAATAACACTTGTGGTTCTATCTGGGACAACGACCTTGCAGGAGTAGGCGCAGGTATCTATGGGCACGAACCTCAAGACGCCCAGCTATACTTTGGCGACTGGGGCTTCGACTTTATCAAAATAGACTATTGTGGAGGCGATGTCCTCGGACTGGACGAGGAAGAACGTTATACTTCTATCCGCAACAGCATTGACAAAGTAAACAAAAACGTTTCCGTCAACATCTGCCGCTGGGCTTTCCCCGGTACCTGGGCAAAAGATGTGGCAACTTCCTGGCGCATCAGTGGAGATATCAATGCACATTGGGGATCACTGAAATATGTAGTCGGAAAGAATCTTTATCTATCTGCCTATGCCGGAAACGGACATTACAACGATATGGATATGATGGTGATCGGATTCCGTGACAATAGCAAAGTAGGCGGAAAAGGACTTACTCCGACAGAAGAAGAAGCTCATTTCGGTTTATGGTGTATCATGAGTTCGCCTCTCCTAATCGGCTGCAACCTGGAAAACCTGCCGGATTCTTCACTCCAATTACTTACAAACAAGGAATTGATCGCACTCAACCAAGACCCGTTAGGATTGCAGGCATATGTGGCGCAGCATGAAAATGAAGGTTATGTACTGGTGAAAGATATTGAGCAAAAACGCGGCAATGTACGTGCCGTTGCACTTTACAATCCTTCGGATACGTTATGCAGCTTCTCTGTACCGTTTACCTCACTCGAATTTGGTGGAAACGTGAAAGTACGCGATTTAGCAAGACAAAATGACTTGGGAAATTTCTCCGATGTATTTGAACGAACACTGCCTCCTCACAGCGCTATGTTCCTCCGCATGGAAGGAGAAACGCGTCTGGAGCCTACATTATATGAAGCCGAATGGGCATACTTACCTCTATTCAATGATTTGGGTAAAAATCCTAAAGGCATTATTTATGCTCATGACAAGGATGCTTCCGGTAAGATGAAAATTGGATTCCTCGGCGGAAAACCGGAAAACTATGCAGAATGGCGGGAAGTATATAGCACAGACGGCGGACGCTACCAGATGACTATCCAATATTCACACGGCAAAGGACGACAGCTGGAAGTTGATATCAATGGCGTCATCACTAAGATTGCCGCATTGGGGAAGATGAGAAACATAGTCAAATCACAATTCCCGTTGAATTGAAGGCCGGTTACAATACGATCCGAATGGGCAATAGTTATAACTGGGCACCGGATATCGACTGCTTCACATTAACCAAAGTATTATAATACAGTATATAAAAAAGAGCAAAGATGAGACAAGTTCACTTTTGCTCTTTTTATTTCAGACATATAATCACTCCATTACCGTCACACAAGCTTTTCCGGTTAAAGATACATTTAACTTGGATCATTTTTCTCAGGAATCCAGATCATACGCTCACACTCTCCTTTTTGAAGTTGTACATTTGCATAATGTGCGGTTAAATATTCCGTACCGATATGGCATTTTTCAACATTTACAGACCAATTACCCATCATACCCAGATTCAAATACAGATTATTAATAGTCCCACTCTGAAAATCCACATTCCCGCCACTCCTGATGACTTGCAAAGCTGCAAAATCACAAGAATCGACCACAATAGAATTAGACGTATCAATGGACAAAGAATCCTTTTCCAAATGTTTGAATCCTATTTTCTGCGAATTAATATCATTTATAATACACTCCACATCTTGCGTCATATCCAATCGCATGTCTCCTATATTCATTCCCATAAATTTGGATTTCTTAAACTCCTGCGGAAGTTGATCCAGCGAATAGTCCAAAAGGATTTTCAACGTGTCCCCCATAACGGTCATTTTCAGATAGTCATTTACCTTCTTCGAGCAAGAAAACAGATTCTTCCCTTCTTTTGAAGCTGCACTTCCAGAAGAGAATTCGCCAGCCAGACGTTACGTTCTGGCGTATACAGCCTTGTTTGAGTCAGCCAGACCACCCGGCAAGCCGGCACTTCTTTAGTTATCTGCTCTCCTTGCAAATTCAGTTGATTGGAAATGTATGGCCTTCCTAAACAAAAAATCATAAACATTCCGCCTACCAGCACACAAAGTCCGGCTACAAAAAGTCCTATTAATATATAAGTTGTACGTTTCATAATATTTATTTTACTGTTCTTTTTTACAAAATTCCCGGTACATATCCGTGATCTCCTTTATAGGAATATCCAGTGTCTTGATTTGGCGGAAGAAGTAATCCAGTTCTTCCTTCAAAAAAGTATTCTTCCTCAGTGAATGAATCAATTCTCTCGCACCGGTGGCGACAAAATAACCAATACCGCGTTTATTATAAATAATATTCTGTGACTGGAGATAATCGAATGAGCGCATCACCGTATTGGCGTTTACTTCCACAACAGTAGCATATTCTCTGACAGAGGGAATGCGTTCCTCCTCAGCAAACTGTCCTAGAAGTATCTCATCACAGATTCTATCTGCAATCTGTAAATAAATAGCTTTACTTTCTTTAAAATTCATAGTCTAAAGTATTACATACGTTGAATGATCTCAGACTCCTTGAAACGGAAATAAGCGAGCGTCCAATTTACGAATGCAAAAAGCATAAAGCCCACAGTTACCATGACAGTAACCTGTTCCTTCGTTATTGAAGAAAAAATATAACCCATAATCTTTACTGCTTCCGCTAAATAACATATCCCCCACCAACATTCCGACCAATACGTAAATTAAAACAATTATCGTAACAGAAACAAATGTTTTAAGAAACGAATTTTTCGGCCATACAGAACTGCCCAATACAAACAATGACTGTACAAAGCAATAGATAGAAAGCACCAGTGTCAACTCATACGTTTTGTGGAACAAGTACCACCGTTTCCCGCTACCTACCAAATCTCCCAGATTGACAGGAAGTATCACTTCTTTTACGTCCGGATAGATAAGCGAATAAACCAATACCCGTGTATAATCAGCCAGTTCAAAGGTAATGAAAAAAACAACCAACAGGACAACAGTTGATACCAACCAACGAGAAAAGAATTTCTCAAAAGGAGTAGCCGGTGTCATTAATGCAGACAGCCTGTTTGTCTTGCTTTTCATCTTCTCCATTGTCAGCGACCCGCTTAAACAACCAAATCCGAATAGAAACCAAAGAAAAGCTATTAATATAAATCCCCAGGCAGGATCGGCCTCCATATGACGTTCGAGAAAACGAACCGAATCGTGAGTACGATATGCAAAATATCCGTTCCAGACCAACACAACAGTCATCACCCCATAAAGCAATACAATACGAAGTACATTCGACTTCCAACTCTCCACCATTTCCTTGCGGCAAAGATTCATAAAACGAGGCAAACTAAAAAAAGTATCTTTTATCATCGTCTTTTATTTTTGAGTTTGAAACAATCGGGCCATCTCCTCGGGAGCAGCCAGTGTAGCATTAAAAAGAAGTTCCAGATTTATGTCCGATTCTTCCTTCTCTTTATTAGGAAGGATCAGGTAATTACCCTGAATAGTAGGAATGGCAAAAAGAGCTGTCTGCGCCAGTTCGCGATCATCACTTTCTACAAAGAAAAGCTTTTCGCAGATACTACTTGTCGATTCGTCCAGCAGTACACGGCTTTCATCCATAATCAGTACATGATCGAGCACCTTGTCAATATCACGAACCTGATGTGTGGAAATCACAATCGTCTTATCATCCGACATCCCCGATGCGATAAACTTACGGAACTGGCTTTTTCCGGGAATATCCAATCCGTTCGTCGGTTCGTCCATGAGCAAAAGCGAAGTATTCGTTGCCAGTGCAAAGCTCATAAATACTTTTTTCTTCTGGCCCATGGAAAGCGAACCGAGGTTGATATCCATATCCATTTCAAAGTAATGAAGATACTTAATCATATCCTCCTTGCTAAAACGGGGATAAAAAGAACTGTTCAACTCAATATAGCTGACTAAAGATACAGGAGGCAGTTCAAATTCTTCAGGCACTAGAAACATATCCTGCAAAGTTACCGGCAACCGGCGGCGTACATCCGTATCGTGAAACATTACCTTGCCACCTTTAGGAGTCAGCAGACCGGACATCAGATAAAGGAGAGTGGACTTTCCGGCACCATTCTTCCCCAGCAGTCCATATACCTGCCCGATTCGAACGAGAGAGAGAAGTCGTGCAGTACAACACGCTTCGATTTACGATAAGTAAATGAGAGGTTTTCTACTGTAATCATAGCATTTTCTTTTGATTATCAATTGCATTTTAGTGTATTAGTAT
>ENA-OQCK01000352-OQCK01000352.1-human-gut-metagenome-genome-assembly--contig:-NODE-352-length-26367-cov-10.267264_pt1 | contig 26367 bp, 19 predicted proteins | sample MGYA00242498_ERZ504578 | MGnify/ENA primary metagenome ERZ504578 (study PRJEB26092, sample SAMD00036229) | human gut metagenome | host: Homo sapiens | study: EMG produced TPA metagenomics assembly of...
CCCGGTTTTTGGGTAACATCTTGCGGATAGTTAGCGTTCAATGGATTTTGTAGAGAGTTCATAGCACATCTTTAATTATATTGTTATTATATGGATATAACTCTATAGAAGCGCTCTTGTTCAAGGAAATGTAACGAAAAATGTCCTAGCGGTTATTTTTCAATATCTATTTGTAGAGACGGGGCGTGCCCCGTCTCTACAATGGGTAGTTATTTCACCTCCACGCTGATCTTCTGCTTGATATCTGAGGCGGAGGCTCCTAGTTGGAGGATGAACTCGCCGGGTTCTACGACGAATTGGCTTTGTACCTCACTATAGAAAGCTAAAGAGGATACGGGGATGTCCAACGTGATTCGCCGACTCTCACCGGGTTTAAGGAATACCTTCTTGAAGCCTTTTAACTCCTTGACCGGACGCATCACGGAGCAAACCGGATCGCTTACATACAATTGGGCCACCTCAGCTCCTTCACGGTCTCCGGTATTGGTTAGGGTGAAAGTCGCTTGGATCGTGTCCGCTTGATCATACGTCTTTTTATCCGTATTCAGATTGGAATAGTTGAATGTCGTATAGGATAAGCCGTAACCGAACGGATAAACGACCGGAAGCCCCTTCGTATCGAACCAGCGGTAACCTACCAAGATATCTTCCTCATAATTCACTTTCAGATCCCTGCCGGGGAAGTTGCCCAACGCATGCGCCGGAGATTGATCCAAGCTCACGGGAGTGGTGAACGGCATCTTACCGCTCGGATTCACCTTGCCGGATAATACGTCCACCAAGGCATTTCCTCCTTCCATACCGTTGAACCAAGCCCAAACGATAGCCGGGGAACAAATATCTACGGCGGCCATATTCAACGGCGATCCGGCGATCATGACCACGATCGTACGAGGATTCGCCTTTACCACCTCTTGAATCAACTCAACCTGCCCGTATGGGATATCCATATTCAGACGGTCGAACGACTCGGTATCATAATCATGGTTCAAACCACAAACCAAAAGGGCCACGTCACTCGTGCGGGCAACCTCTACCGCCTCTTTCAATAACGCGTCGCTTTCCTGTGTCTTGGAAGAGAAAGTACCAGAGCTTTGCCCATTATTGCTTCCCTCCACGAAAGTAGATAACTTCTCATAGCCTTGGGCAAAACGGATATCCACCTTATCGCCCCATTTCGCACGAAGCGCCCCTAATGGAGTTACCTCGTAAACCGCCTTGATCTCGGAACTCAAGCCACCATTGGAATGTTTGCGGGTAGCGTTATCGCCAATTACCGCCAGACTCTTGATCGAGGAGAAATCCAACGGGAGAAGATTATTCTGGTTCTTCAATAAGACAATGGCTTCGGCAGCCGCGTCATAAGTGGCTTGCTGATGCTCTTTCGTATTCATGGAGCCGGGGCGAAACGCTTTTTCGGGTCCAAGACATTCGTCTTGATCATCACACGTAAGACATCGCCCACCTTCTCGTCCACCAAGCTCATAGGAACCTTACCGGACTTAACAGCCTCGATCAAGGGGTTGGCATAATACCAATCCTCATATTTATCAATCAGCGTGCCCATCTCCAGATCCAAGCCGGCCTCCATAGAAGGAACCGTGCTATGAGCGGCTCCCCAATCAGTTACATATACGCCATCGAATCCCCATTCATTCCGAAGGATCTTGCGAACCAAGTAGTTATTCTCCGCGCAGAACTCCCCACGGAATTTATTATAAGCGGCCATTACCGTCAAGGCGCCTCCCTCCTGTACGGCCGCCTTGAAAGCGGGTAAATAAATCTCACGCAAGGCACGCTCGCTACATTCCACATCGACAGTCGTACGGTTTGTCTCTTGGTTATTCACGGCGAAATGCTTTACGCTACAAGCTACGTCACGGCTCTGCAAGCCTTTGATATAAGCGACCGCCAATACGGAGTTCATATAAGGGTCCTCGCTCATATACTCGAAGTTACGGCCACAAAGCGGGGAGCGAATGATATTCACGCCCGGGCCCAGCAATACATCCTTCTTTCGCCAACGAGCCTCCTCGCCCAGCACCTCGCCCCGGCGATAAGCCAACTCCGGGTTCCAAGCGGCGGCGAAAGCCGTGCCGGTCGGGAAATAAGAGGCGGAATCATTTGTCCAACCCGCATATGCCCAGTCGTGGCGATTGATCTCCGCACGTACCCCGTGAGGCCCGTCGCTCAAGCTCCACTCGGGAATCCCCAGACGCTCTACTCCGGCAACATAGAATTTTGAGTTACCATGCAACAACCCGACCTTTTCCTCCAAGGTCATCTTCTTAATCAGTTTCTCGATACGTTTCTCCATTTGTACCTTCTCTTTATCCGTGACCTGCGAGCTCGCGGCAGCCGCGTTCAAGAATAGCCCGCAAGCGATCACGCCTATTATCTTTTTCATTTCCTCTTTATTTATAGGTTTATTATTGCGCTTGAATCGTTACCGTCGCCTCGGGTAAGCCCTCGGCTATGGCTTTTAAGTGGATGTCGCCTTGTCCGCCCTTGTTCCGGATCACGACCAAGGCTTTTCCGTAGTAAGCTTGCCGTTTCGGTTTACGGAGGCTGTTCGGATCGTTCGGATCTCCGTTATCCGTTCCGGCGATCTCACCCGGGCCCTCCACGGAGAAACGGATCAACGGGGTAGCGTCGGGAACCCGGTTACCATCGATATCGCATACATCTACGGTTACAAACGATAGGTCCGAGCCATCCGCTTGGATGACGCTACGATCCGGGGTCAAGACCAAACGGGCCGGCTCTCCTGCCGTATGGATCTCTTTCACCAAGACCTCCTTACCCCTAAGCGGGAGACGGCTCTCAAGGTTCCGGGCGTAAAAGGCACACGCCAAGAGACATGATAGGTACTGTCCGTTTTTTGTCGTACGCCTAGGCTCTTTCCGTTTAGGTATAGTTCCACCTCATCGGCATTGTTATAATAGGCCCAGATATCCACCGTTCGCCTTCCTTCCAGTTCCAATGCGGGAAAATGTGCAATACGGGTTCATCCGTCCACTCGCTTTTATACATATAATATACATCCTTCGGGAAACCCGCCAGATCCACGATACCGAAGAAGCTGCTCCGGCTGGGCCACCAATAGGGGGTAGGCTCTCCCAAGTAATCGAAACCCGTCCAGACGAACAGGCCGGATACATGCGGAAGCGTCTTCACCAGATGCCAAGTCTTCTCGTGCGTAGAGCCCAAGGTACATGGCAATTATCATAAGAGGAGCAAACATGCTCGGGAGCCTCGAAAGGCTTGTCCCACGATTCCGGACGGATATAAATATGATCGGACGGCATCTCATAATAGCCACGGGTCATCAAAGCCGAGGTAGATTCGCTCACGATCAGTTTCCTTCCGGGGAAATTCCGGAGAAACGGTTCAAGATATTGCTCATGGTAGTTGAAGCCCAGCACGTCCAAGGCATCCGAGCGGAACAGATGATTCGCAGGGTTTACCTCGTTACAGCCGGCGGTAACGACCCGGGAAGTATCCAGCCGTTTCACGATAGCCGCCAGATGACGGGTGATCAAGGATTGACGACTAAGGGTCGTATCCTTCAGCAAAGCGGGATCAATGGCATGGCCCGCATTCAAGATCAGGTTCGCCGCTTGCAGATCCAGCTCGGTAGCGTCGGCATGACTCCATTGCTCAAGTACCTCATTGCCTATACTCCACATGAAAACAGAGGCGTGATTCCGGTCACGCAAGATCTCGTCCGTCAAATCCCGCTCATGCCACTCCGCGAAATACCGGGCGTAATCGTATGGGGACTTACGGCGTTCCCACATATCGAAAGACTCATCCTGTACCAGAAGGCCCATACGATCGCAAAGATCCAGCAACTCGGGTGCCGGGGCGTTATGGCTGGTACGGATCGCGTTCACACCCATCTCCTTCATGATCTGTAGCTGGCGCTCGATAGCCCGTGTATTCACGGCGGCACCCAGACAGCCTAAATCATGATGCAGGCAAACCCCTTTTATCTTCAAAGGCTTATCATTCAAATAAAAGCCGGTAGCGGAATCCCAACGGAACGTACGCAATCCGAATACCGTCTCGTAACGATCTACCACCTTACCAGCCACTTTCACTTCCGTGACGGCCGTGTAGAGCGAGGGAGAATCGGGGCTCCAAAGCTTGGGATTTGAGATCGAGACTGATGATCGACAGATGCCTCCCGCATACGGGTGTCGTAACAGGCGTATACGGTACCCGTAACAGAGTTGTTACGGGTGCCGTAACAACTCTGTTACGGTCATCGTAAATAGAGGTAGAGACTTCGGCCTCCCTATCCGCCTCCGAGCTATTCCTTATTCTCGCCTCCAAGGAGAAGGTAGCCTCCTCCGGTGAGATCTTCATATCATGCACAAAAGTGCCCCAGTTGTCCACATGTACCGGATTCACCTTCACCAGCCATACGTTACGGTAGATACCGGAGCCGGAATACCAGCGGGAGTTCGGCTGCTCGCTATTATCCGCCTTCACTACAATTACGTTCGGTTGGCTTCCATACCTCAAATAAGGCGTCAAGTCATAACGAAACGATACATAACCATTCGGGCGGAATCCCAGCGAATGACCATTGATCCAGACCTCGCTATTCCGGTAAACCCCGTCGAAATCAACATAAACAACCTTACCCCGATCCGTCTCCGGAAGGGTAAATGTCTTTCGATACCAGCCAATCCCGCCCGGTAGCGCGCCGCCGCCCGGGGTAGACGGGTTATCGAGGGAGAAATCCCCCTCGATACTCCAATCATGCGGTAAAGATAAGATACGCCAAGTGGAATCATCGCTGTCCGGGGATGAATAATCCTGAACGCTATCCGACAAGGCAAATTTCCAATCGTCATTCCATGAGCTACGTTCACGCACCTGCTCCCCGGTGGGGGAACAGGCGGTGAGCAATAGGCCCAGAAGCCACGCGAATGGCCGATTCATCAGTGATATCATTAGTGATTATATAGTTTAATTGATATTACCCAGTTGTAGAGACGGGGCGTGCCCTGTCTCTACAACTAGAGGTTTACCTTGGTAAGATATTGTCACGTCCTTGCCAGCGGGGTTCTCCGGCGTGATGAGACGTACCGTGATCTGACGCTCGCGGATCATGCCCGGATAATCGCCCTCCCGTGCGCCGATCGTGAGCGTTCGCCTCGCATCATCATAAACAAACGGATGGTAGCGTAATTTCCTTTCTCGTAATCGTAGGTCACGCCATTATCCTCATATAAGGTGAAGGAGCCGTCGGCACCGGCGTAAACAGAGACGGTTAAGTCTTTCTGCTCCTCTTTCGTAGACTGGATTACCTTTCCGGTCGGTACGATAGAACCGGCTCTCACGAACAAAGGCATACGCTCGTAAGGAGCATCCACGTCCATTGTCGTTCCGCCTCGCACAGGCTTGCCGTTGTAAAAATCGTACCAAATGCCGGCCGGGAAGTACACCTCACGGTCGCGAGCCTTATACTCATACACCGGGCATGCATGAAGGCCGGGCCAAACATAAACTGGTCGTCTATATCGTAAGTCTTCTCATCGTCCGAATAATCCATCACCAAGGCACGCATGATCGTATAATCCTCAAAATGCGTCTTGGAGGCCAAGCTATAGATATACGGCATCAATTGATAGCGCAACTCGGTATAATACTTCATCGATTGGTACGTAGGCGATCCTTCCGGAGCGATATTATAGATCTCGCGGCAAGGATATTGCCCGTGGCTACGGAACAACGGACAGAAAGCCCCGAACTGATACCAACGGTTGTTCAACTCCCTCCATTCCCTCAAATCCTCGCTACCTTCCTTTACGGCCATATAACGGTTCTCCACGCTGAAGCCACCGATATCCATCGTCCAGTAAGGGATACCGGACATGGCGAAGTTCAAGCCGGCGCTGATCTGCGCTTTCATATCCTCCCAGCGAGTACCGATATCGCCACTCCATGTAGCGGTAGAGTAACGTTGCTGGCCGGCGAAACCGGAACGGGTCAACAAGAATACACGGTCATCCGGGTTTACGCTACGTTGTCCGTCGTAGATCGCCTCGGCGTTCTCCAAGGCATACGCGTTGAAGTATTTCGTGGACGGGCCCAGATAAGTCGGTCCGCAAAGCGCCTTGCGATACTCGATATCCGTATTATCCTGTACGTTCGGCTCGGAAGCGTCCATCCACCAAGCGTCGATGCCCAAGGAATACAGATGCTCGTTCATCTGTTCCCAGAAAAGCTTGCGGGCTTCCGGGTTGTACGCGTCATAGAAAGAACCGATATAACCCGGATAAATCCAGTCGCGGATACTATCCTTAATCGCCTGCTGATACATAGCACCCAGCGCGTCCAACTCTTTATAATGCTCTGTCGTATAATAGAACTTCGGCCATACGGAGATCATGATACGGGCATCCTTATCGTGGATTTCCTGAATCATGCCTTTCGGGTCCGGGAAGCGTTCCTTATCAAACTCGTGGCTACCCCATGCGTCTACCGGCCAATAGCTCCAATCCTGTACGATCACATCCAAGGGAACCTGCCGCCGGCGGTATTCGTTCAAAGCGGTCAATAGCTCCTCTTGCGTCTTATAACGCTCACGCTCAACCAGAATCCCATCGCCCATTTCGGCATGATCTGGCTCTTGCCCGTAACCGTGCGGTAACCGCTGATCACCTTATCCATGGAAGACTCTCCGTTGATGAAGTAGTAATCGATATCATCCCCCATTTCCGACCAGAAAGCCAACCGCTCCCGCTCCTCCTCCGGTAGCGGAGATAATACCTTCAAGCCGATATAAGAGACATCGCCATCCGGCAACCATTCGATACGGATCGGATAGCGTTTGCCCTTTTCCAGATCGGCCGTAGCCTTGTAATCATTCGGGTTCCATGCCGCACGCCAACGTTCCGGGATGATCTCCTCGTTATTCACAAATACCTTGGTATAACCGGCGTAATGTAGTTTGAAATGATAAGTACCCGTCTCTTTCGCCTCGATCTCGCCCTCCCAAGTAGCGGAAGCGCTCGGCTTCGGGAAGTCTGCCGGCAGGTTCTTGATGGTTTTCAGATTCTCATAATCTACCTTATCTTCATCCCGCTGGATTAAAACGGAATTCTTCGCCTTATCCGTATAGTAGGTAGCGGTCAACGCCCCTGCCCTCCCGTCTTTTCCGTATAGGCCAAAGACATCGCCCAAATCGGCGTATGGACGCTTGTCGCCGAAACGGCTCAAGGAATAGTTATGCCAAAGTACACCATACCCTTTTGAGGAAACGATAAACGGCACGCTCACCTTCGTGTTATATTGGAAAAGCTCCTCGTTCTTGCCTTTATAGTTGAACTCATCGCTCTGATGCTGTCCTAGGCCGTAAAGCCCTTCCTCGTCCTCGCTCTCAAATACCTGACGTAAGGTATAACCTTTGGTTCCTTCCACCTCGATCGGCGTAAATTCCTTGCCTCCGTTTGTCTTCTCACGAAGGATCGTGTGTCCGTTGCGTCGGTAAAGCGAACCTCTCCGGTCTCTCGTGAAAGACGGGCCTGTGTGGTTTGCGTACTTACGATGATCGTATCCCCCGAGGTCGTTATCTGAAACGATGGGGCGGGCAACGATTTCGTGTCCTTGATCAAGTTCACTTGGTTGGAAAACTTACCATCCGGAGAGGCGATTACCCGGATAATATCATCAGAGATTACTTCCAATTTAACAGCCTTCGCCTGTCCGGAACGGATATCGGCGACCAAGCCATTCTCGACCTTCCGGTAAGCGGAATCAGTCATGCAGGAAGTCAGCAGGGAAAGCCCTAACGTGAATACCGCGATGTGTTGTTTCATATTCTATAGATTCTTTAATTATTTCCGATCAGCAATGAGTCCGAACAGGTTTTTCCATACAAGAAAAATGGTTCTTCATTCGTTGGCAAAATTAAAGGGTTCGCAGCGGACAGGAAGCCATAAATGTTTTGGGTTACGGGGAGAACCGTAAAAAGGTAGGGGAAGAATGTTTATTTTAAGGGGATATTTTGTTATATCCCCTAATTACGTGGCATTTATTTAGAAAAAGTTTATTTATGATAGTCAGAGGGAAGCCTTCCGAACTCATCCTTAAAATACTTCCGGAATAGCTTCACATCATTGAAACCGCACTCCAGCGCGACCTCGTTGACCCGCATCTGGCTCTTCTCCAATAACTGCGCCGCACGCTTCAAGCGCACCGTACGGATCAACTCCACCGGAGTCTTACCCGTGATGGAAAGGCATTTCTTGTAGAAGTTCACACGACTCATGCCCATCTCCCGGCTCAACCGTTCTACGGACAACTCCGGATTGGCGATCTGCTCCTCGATATAGCCGATGGCCTTACGCATCAACTCCTCATCCATGGAGCTAGCTTGTACCTCCGTCAAGGCGATGCCCATGTAGAGGACTGCATAAAGGCCTTTTGCATCTTCTTCTTCATCTCGATCAAATGCCGCACCTTCAAGAGAAGCATCTCCATATTGAATGGCTTGCTGATATAATCATCCGCACCGGCTTCCAGACCGACCAGTTGGCTATCTTTAGCGGACTTTGCCGTCAGTAGGATCACCGGGATGTGGGAAGTCCGGATGTCTCCCTTGATCCGGCGGCATAAGGTGATACCGTCGGTGATAGGCATCATCACGTCGCTGATCACCATATCCGGCAGCTCCTCCGGAATGAGTTTCCACGCATCTTCTCCATCCGCCGCCGTGAGTACCGAATAAACGCCACTCAAGCTTAACTTCATAAATTCCCGGAAATCCGTGTTATCGTCTACGACCAGCAACGTAGGTCTTTCCGCCGGAGACGCATCCTTATCAGCGATCTCCGGATGCTCCTCAACCGGAGGCAAGATATCCCCTTCGGCAATTCCTTCCGGAGCGAGATAATATCTTGGTTATCCAAGGGGATCACCGGCAGCGTAACCGTAAACGTACTACCCGCTCCCGGCTCGCTTTTCACGGTTATCGTCCCATGATGCATCCGCACGAATTCCCGGCATAGGTGCAGGCCGATACCCGTACCTACCACGGGATTTCCCTTATCCGGGGAAGCCACCTGATAAAAGCGATCGAAGATAGCTCCTTGTTTATCCGCAGGAATACCGATACCGCTATCCGACACCTCGATAACCAGTTTGTTCTCTCCCTCCTTCTCCAACCGCAAGCTAAGCGTCACCGAGATAGTACCTCCCTCCGGCGTAAACTTAAAAGCGTTACTCAGTAGATTAGAGACGATCTTGAAGACCTTATCCGTGTCAAACTTCATCGGGAGAGACGTGAAGACCGAGGAGAAAGAGAAATGAATCCGCTTTTGCTCCGAAAGCTCCTTGAAGGAATAAGCCACGTCACGCACGAACGGGACAATATCGCCGGTAGACAAGACCAAGCTATCCCCTTGCATATCGATCTTACGGAAATCCAATAACTGGTTCACCAATTTAAGCAACCGGTCGGCGTTCCGGTAGATCAACTTCAATATTTGCTGGGATTCCAGGTCTTTTTCCGTTTTCATCAACTTCTCCAAAGGAGTCATGATCAATGTTAGCGGCGTACGGACTCATGGCTTACGTTCGTAAAAAAACGAAGCTTCATCTCGTCCACCTCATGCTGCTGACGCACAGTAGCCCGTTCTTGCTCCTCCTCCAACTTCTTTTGCTGGATACGGAAAATAAAACGTATCACGCCATACGCCAATAATATACCAGCTATGATATACAACGCTATTGCCCATCCGGTAGCCCAGAACGGAGGCAAGATCGTGATCTGCAAGCTCGTGATCTCCTTGCTCCAAATCCGGTCGTTATTCATCGCCTTTACCTTGAAAGTGTAAGTTCCCGGGTTCAAGTTCGTATAGGTAATACGACGTTCCAAGGCGCTTACGGTAGTCCATTCCGAGTCGAAGCCCTCCATCTTAAAAGCATATTTATTCTTCAAAGGAAGGAAATAGCAACAAGAAGAGATGGTAAAGGAGAAATTACGTTCCGTATAATTCAGTTTCAATTGCTTGGTACAGGTGATATCTTTATCCAAAATCACATGCCCGTCATACGCCTCTCTCGCCGTTATCGGGACATTATTCACCATAAGTCCGGTTATCACCGCCGGTGGAGCATAGCTATTATAACGTATCCGGCGGGATCAACGAAGGTAAGACCGTTTGTCCCGCCAAACGCCAACTCACCCGTTTCCAGTCCGCAAGCGCTATTCACGTTAAACACACGTCCTTGAACGCCCTCATTCTCATCATAGCTATTCCAATCGAACGTATAATTATTATCCGTATCCCGATTCGGAACGATATTCAATAAGCCGTTCTTCGTTCCCACCCAAACCGTATGATATTTATCCTCCAAGATAGACATGATGCTGTTATCCGGTAATCCGGAAGAATGGTTCAACCGATACATCTTATCATTCAACCTATCATATATATGTAGCCCATGATTACTCCCGATCCATACCCATTGGCGGCTATCACAAAATACGACATTGATGATTTGATCCTCAAACACGGAACGTCCATCCTTCGTGCCGTTAAAAGAAGTAACAGCCCCCGTCTCCGTTGATCCAGTTCACTCCTAAAGAAGTTCCAACGACAATATTCCCCTTCTCATCCCCGGAAAGGCTATATACGATATCCGAGTTAATCGCATTCTCCTTATCCCCCATGCGATAATACGTCCATTTCCCGGTAGATTGATCCAAGCAATCCAGCCCGCCTTCCAACGTACCGATCCACAAACGATTCTTGGCATCGACATACAAACTATACACGCTATTATTGGATAAGCCGTCCTTACTGCCCGGGATATCCCGATAATGCTTGAAACGTTTCCCGTCAAAACCGGTCAACCCCTCCATATAAGTACCCAGCCATAACTTGCCATCCAAATCTTTCGCCATACTAATCACGACATCGCCGGAGATAGCGTTCTCGCTTTCCCGTCCCGCCCGGTAGCGGACATACTCCCCGGTTTCCCGATCGTAACGTAATAGCCGTTTCCGCTAGTACCGATCCACAGATCCCCTTCTTTATCTTCTACGATACAATTAAAGTCATTGTTAAAGATATCCCGCATCAACTCCAAAGGGTACCGGATAGTCTGGAATTTAAAAATGCTCTCATGATAATAGTTGATGCCGTTTTTATAAGTGCCGGCCCACATAATCCCCGTATCATCCGATACAAGCAGATCACGCTATTCTGGCTCAAACTCGTTTGGTTAAACGGGTTATTTCGTATATAACGCATCCGGTCCAGACGTTTATCCAAGATATTGATACCGCCATGATCGGTAGCGATCCAGATATTACCGTTCATATCCTCCGCCACGTCACGCACCATTATAGAGGATAAAGCGACCGGGGTTTCGGTCGTATAATGTTTCCACTCCTTGCTTTTGGGATTTAGTCGAAAGAGACCTCTACTATATCCGGGATTTAAGAAAAACCACAGATCCCCGTCACTATCGGCGAACACATAGAATAACTGGGCATTCGCATATTGAGTCAGATACTCATCCCGATAGACAGATTCTCCGGATGCCTTATCGATCCCCTCTACCACTCCCGAGGTATGGACTACATATAGACGATCACCCACGTCACTCATATCACAAACCCGGCCATCCTCTTTATTTAGCGGATACGAATAAATCTTTCCCCTCGCTTGATCATAACGGCAAAACTCATTCGTATAGGTAGCGAAATAGAGTTGTTTATCATTGTCGACGAATATCTTAGCGGGAGGATTCTCTAGACGTAAGCTATCTAATATTTCCTTCTCCGGAATAAAACGGTCATTACCGGGCTCATATACGCAAAGTTGGTTCGTATTATAGGTAATCCAAATACGCCCATCGGCAGTTTCTTGAAGCTCGGAGACATGCTCCTCCCTAAAAGGCAACCCGCTTTCCTTGTATTTATAATGCTTAAACTCATACCCATCAAAACGGTTCACCCCAGAAGTGGTACCCAACCACATAAACCCCTTCCGGTCTTTCAGGATACAAGTGATCTCATTGGAAGACAGACCGTCCTGTACTCCCAGACGGTTGAAAAGAATATCTTCCGCCGCAAGTCCGGACCCCAATATTCCCCAAGACAGGATCATTATGATACAGAGTAGAGTTTTCGTTTTCATACTTAGCAAATATAGATATTTCCCGAGAACGAACCAAACCAACCGGTATCTAATTCTGCTGCAATGCGGGTTGCAGTAAACATACACGTAAAGTATCCATATATAAGAACATGATTATTAAAAATTATCCCGTACATTTGTCTTTCGATTGGAATAGAAATGAATAAGGCGCAATGATTGTTGTAAGAGATTTTGACAGACTGAAAGGAAAGGAACTGGTGGCTACGATCGGATTTTTCGATGGTGTGCATCTAGGACACCGTTTCTTAATCGACGAGATGAAAGAGATTGCCAAAGCACGTAACCTGCCATCGGCCGTAATCACCTTCCCGGAACATCCCCGGGCTGTATTGCATGCGGATTACCAACCGAAGCTATTAAATTCTTTCGAGGAAAAGTTACAGCAATTAGAGACTACCGGAGTAGATTATTGCATCGTATTGGATTTTACGATCGAGCTATCCCGCTCTCGGCCAAGGAATTCATTACCTCTATTTTAGCGAAGAGCCTGCATGTAAAGACCTTATTGATCGGATATGACCATCGTTTCGGGCACGATCGGACGGATGGCTTCGAGCAATATGTCGTTTATGGCACCGAATGTGGTATCGAGGTGCTGAAGGCATCTCCCTATGACGAAGGGAATACGGCCGTCAGTTCTTCCGAGATCCGGAAATTACTTCAAGCCGGAAATGTAGCGGAAGCCGCTTATTTACTGACCTATCCCTATCAATTACTGGGCCATATCGTCAGCGGCTATAAAGTGGGACGCACGCTAGGATTTCCCACGGCGAATATACGGGTAGATGAGCTTTTAAAGTCATTCCGGGTATTGGCGTATATGCCGTATGGGTGGAGGTGGAAGGCGAACGATATAAGGGAATGCTTTATATCGGTGACCGTCCGACACTCAATAATGGTAAGGACATATCCATGGAGGTCAACATTCTGGATTTCTCCGGAGATATCTACAATGATAGCATTCGTGTCTCATTCGTTCAATACGTACGCGGAGACATCAAATTCGATTCCGTAGAAGAATTGAAAGCCCAACTGGAGAAAGACAGATGCACCGTAAATAATTTATTATAATATGGAAAGATATTACGAAGCGATTGATTTATTAAAAGGCATGATCTCCCGTCCGTCTTTCAGCCGGGACGAGACCGCCGTAGCGGATTTCCTGCAAGCAGAATGCAAAAGGCCGGACAAAAGGTGTTCCGCAAAGGCAACAACCTGTGGATCATCGCCCCGGATTTCGATTTCGGTAAACCGACCTTTTACTCAACTCCCATATAGACACCGTCAAGCCCGCTTCCGGTTGGACCAAAGACCCGTTCACTCCCGAAGAGACCGAGGATGATCAATTATATGGACTGGGCAGTAACGATGCCGGGGCGAGCGTAGTCTCCCTCTATGAAGCCTTCTGTATCTTAAGCGAGAAAGAACAACCTTATAATCTAATCTTCCTCGCGTCTTGTGAGGAAGAGGTATCCGGGAAGAATGGCATTGAAAGCGCATTGGCCGAGCTTCCTCCTATCTCCTTCGCTGTCGTAGGTGAACCTACGGGTATGCAACCCGCCGTAGCCGAGAAAGGGCTAATGGTACTGGATTGCACCGCTATCGGAAAGGCCGGACATGCCGCACGTAATGAGGCATCAATGCCATCACTTTAGCGATGAAGGATATAGAATGGTTCAGCACCTATCAATTCCCGGAGAAAAGCGACTTCCTCGGACCGGTGAAAATGACTGTCACCATCATCCATGCCGGTACGCAGCACAATGTCGTTCCCGATAAATGCGAATTCACGGTAGATATCCGCACCAACGAATTTTATACGAACGAACAGTTATTCGAGCTAATCAAGGAAAAGGTTCATTGCGAGATCAAGGCCCGCAGCTTCCGCCTTAGCTCCACCCGCACGGATCTGGATCATCCTTTTGTGCGACGGGCGATCTTAATGGGAAAAGAGCCTTTCGGCTCTCCTACGCTTAGCGACCAAGCCTTGATGCGTTTCCCCTCCGTAAAGATAGGGCCGGGAAACTCGGCACGTTCCCATTCCGCAGACGAATACATCAAGGGACCGGAGATCCGGGAAGCGATCGATACCTATGTAAGGTTACTGAATGGATTACAACTATAGCTTATGTTAAAAAAGATACTGGGGACAATAGGCTCGCGTTATCTGATAGCTTTCCTTAACCTAGCGCTGATCTTCATTAATGCGAAGGTGCTGGGAATCGAGGGCGTGGGGATGATCGGGTTGATCGTGGCCTCGGTAAATATAGCGGTAATCGTCAATGGGATTTTATGCGGGAATACGATTGTCTATTTCATGAATCGTTACTCCATGCGGACAATTTTCCTTCCCGCATATCTGTGGACACCTATCGGCTCTTCCCTAGCTTGCGGCTTCATGTATCTTACCGGGCTTTTACCCACCGGCTATCGGCTGGATATCTTCTTGTTGGCGATCTTGAGCTCTACGGTAAACGCCAATGCCCGCTTCTTGTTGGGTAAAGACAATATCAAAGGGTTTAATCTCACGTTTATATTGCAAGGAGGACTGCTATTTTTCGTCTTACTCTATTTCTATTATATATTGAAGCGCCCGGACGTACGGTCGTATGTCTGGGGATTATATGTCACGAACGGCATAGCTTTATTGCCAGCCTATCGTTGCTTGTTCCTTATTTCTTAAAGGAGACATCCCAGCCTTCCGGCAAATCGCTCTACGGTCTATTAAAAGAAATGTTTGCCTACGGCCTGTGGGCCGGCGCGGATGGGTTGGCGGAAACCTGTACTACCCGACTCAATTATTTCTTGATACAACATTTCGCCGGGTTGGGAAGCGTAGGCTTGCTAGACGCTGGGACCAAGATCTCCGAGAGTGTATGGAATATTAGTCGCAGCGTAAGTTTCATCGAATACAGTAGCGTGGCCAAGACCTCAGAGGCAACGGAACAAAAACGTATTACCTTACAGCTTTTCAAATTGACCTTTTGCGCTTTAGCCCTCGTGATGGGATGTATCCTATTGGTACCGGAATGGATATATACGGATTATCTTTTCAGCGCCGAGTTCAAAGGCATACGTAAAGTGATAGGCGGATTATCGATCGGAATCGTAGCGTTAGGCTGCAACAGCATCATCAGCCATTATTTCATCGGCAGCGGAAAGATCCGGTACAGTACGGCAAGCTCGTGCGTAGGGCTTATTGCCTTATTAATCTCCGGCTTCTTACTCATCCCGTCTTACGGGTCGTAGGTTCCGCTATCACGACCAGTATCGCCTTTACCTCTATGCTGGTTTTCTCATTGACGGTCTTCTCCCGGCAAACACTTACATGCTGGAATGAGTTCCTTCCGAACAAAAAAGACTTCCAAGCTTGCAGAATTCATATACAAAAATCCTTGTAATTCTATCACGAATTTTATCGATAACGCCATCAAGTTCACGGAAAAGGGGACAATTACGCTTGAAATGATTTCGTGCAAGGTACAGGTCTCGGGTTATCAAAACATGGACTGTACCTTATAAACAAACTCCATCCAAACCCAATAACGGATCGCTTTTCCTAAGAACATGGAGATCGCCACGACCCATATATTAGCCCGCAAGAAACCTAGAGCGACAGCGATAAAATCACCGATACCGGGAAGAAAAACAAAGAAGCCCATCCAAGAGCCTTTTCCCTTGATCCAATCCTGCACCTTCTGTAGTTTTACCGGATCGAGTTTGAGGTATTTCTCGATCCACTCTACCTTTCCCAGCATCCCCAACCAATAGCAGCTCATTCCACCTAAGAAATTACCAAGCGTAGCGGCGATCATACAAGGCCAATAAGCCGAACCCGCCAATAATACACCCGTCAATACGACCTCACTGCTAAACGGCAAGATCGTAGCGCTAAGAAAGAAGCGATAAACACCCCGATATACCCGTAGGCTATAAGAAATTCCATATACGTATCATTAATAATGCGATAAACATAACTACCGAGAAATGGAACAGCCAAAAGATATATTTCCCCCGGTTCACCGTAAAAAAATGGGCGATCAGGATAGACGCCGGTACACAGGCCATTTCCAGAAATTCCTCGGACGACTGCTCATAGATAAAGAACAATCCAAACGACCAAATGGCCATGACAATCAGAAAAGAAAGAAACTGACGAGTACGCAAATTATCCTCATACTCATGTGTAACGATGTTTAATGAGGCAATGATCGTTAATCCCGCCACTAAAACAATCTGTATCCAATCTATAATTCCCGTCCCTAGTACCGCAAGGAAACGGATCTTGAATAAGGAGGTGAAAGGTATGGTAAATGCCGTGAAATCCCATTCCCAGACACACCATCCGAAAACAAACCAATAAACCGTCAAGATTCCGAACAAGGAAGCGACAAATGTCCGGATATTCAATGTCCTGAAATTATACATCCCCAACCAAAACAGCGGCAAGAACCAAAGGATGTGTATCCACAACAGACTTCCGATACTGATAATCAAGGATGCGTTATAAGCCTTATCCGTAGCGTCCGGGGCATGATAAGAGGTAAATAACTGATAAAGGGCCAATATCAAACAAAACACCCCGACAGATGTTGATTTTAAGGGAAAGAAATCCGGGTTTGTACTTGTCAACAAGGCATAGAAGAGAAAGGGAAGCAATGTTTTCTCACGAATCAACATCAACGCATAGTTTACCCGATGCACCAGAAACGCACCACCGGCCATCAGCAAAAAACCGATCAAATAGGTAAACAACTTCCCGGAAAAACCATACAAAGGGCATTCCATAAAGGAGGAGCCGTCACCTCTCCATACACGGGATAGCCTACCGAATCCACATACCCCACGATCCAACAAAAAATACAAGCGCAAAGCATGTACAAATGGGTCATAGGTGTCGCTATAGTATATCTACGTCCGTAATATGAAGTTGTTCCTCTTGCCATATACCTTATTCTTTCATATTCACATCCTAAAGGAATGAAATAAGTGGCAAAGGTATGAAAATATTTCTATTTGTTCGTATGAGGATTCTATACGTTACGATATTGACGTTACGATTCTTTTTATATCTACTTCCTTTCTTTTTGATTCTTATTGACCATTAATCATGACAGGAACTGTTCGTGAATCGACCAAACTAGAAGGCGAGAACGGCGATAAAACGCTCTTTTGGATGAAAATATCCTCGTTTTCATGCACGAAAGGTGGCAAAAGCCTATACATATAGTACCGTCAGGCAACGTCTATACTGCCGTTGGGCATTATAAACAGTCATGAATAGGGTTGTTAGTAGTCATGAATGGGCATCGTAACCCTGTTAGAACCCAGTCGTAACCCTATCGGATAGCCCAAAGAAGTCAATGGATATGAATTAGGATGAATTCTTTTCGCTAGAATGAAAGGCGGTTTTTCGGTATTATACTATCAATGAAAGGATTGCTGATTTTTTCTTGCGAATTTGGCGACGAGCCGCACTTGGTAGGGAAAAATCGATTCTCCGGAAGTTTCGTTTACAGTTTGTCAAAATGACAAATCGCTTATCGGATAGAAAGCTATCAATAACATCTTGAGGGTGTCAAAAGTCCGGTTTATTAGATTTGACACCCCCAAGTATAAACTGTTTATTTAACGATCTGATACGAACCCGCACGATACTCGTGAGCTTGGCTTTCGCCCGGAAGTGTCACGAGAGCGACCGCTCCTTCGGGAATGGTGAAATCCCAAATCCACTGGTCTCCCTCATACTTCCAAGAGCTCTTGATAATTCCTGCCGCCGAATTGTACTCCGCGTTTACGAACTCCAGACGCTTATCGGGAATCGGCTTCATGATAATGCGCTTGAATCCTGGCTCCGACGTATCCGCAGAGATACCAGCCATGGTCTCCCACATCCATTCACATACACATCCATAGGCATAGTGATTAAAGCTGTTCATGCCTTGCGGTCCCATGCCTTTATCAAGCATATAGCTATTCCAACGCTCCCAAATCGTTGTCGCCCCATTATCTACCGAATACAGCCAACTCGGATTCTTGCGCTGGAAAAGAAGCTCGTAAGCGATATCACTCATTCCATTCTCCGTAAGCGTAGGCATCAGGATGGAAGTACCCAAGAAACCTGTCTGAAGGCAATTGCCATGCTCGGCGAAGTTGTCACGCAGTCGTTTCATCATGTTCTCCTTGGCTACCCCTTCGACCAGCTTGTTCTTCAAGGCGAATAGGGCAGGCGTCTGCATGGTATTGAATATCGCCGTCTTAAATTCTCCGTCGGCATTCAGGAATTTATCCAATATATACTGTTTCGCTTGAGCAGCCATCGCTTCGTATTTCGCGGCATCCCGTCCTGTCGCACGAGCCATATCGCTCATCATTCCGGCATCTATAAGCCAGTAATTCGCACTTAGATAATTCCAATAATCATAGGCTTCCGGAAGCGTTCCGGATCCATCCTTCGCTGTATGTCTGCCGCTGCAACTCTCAAGCGGCTCGTAACTGAGCCAGTCGGCCCACTGGTAATTGCCATTCTCCGCACTGAGGGCATGATGGTCATACTTGGTCTCGTTGATATGATTGAGATATTTCTCCATCGCCGCCCAGTTCTCATCGATAATCTGAGTGTCGCCAAATTGTTTCCAGACAACCCAAGGCACGATAACTCCCGCGTCCGACCAGCCCAAGCGGTTCATATCAGTAGGAGACGCACCGTATTGAGCCAATGGAGCGACACCGGGATACGCACCAGTTGGTGATTGTGTGTCACGCATATCACGCATCCATTTATGGAAGAAATCAGCGGTATTGGCAAAGAAAGTACCAGTCTCAGCAAATACCTGCGTGTCGGCGGTCCATCCCAGCCGTTCGTTGCGCTGCGGACAGTCGGTAGGAACCGAGAGGTAGTTGGAACGTTGTCCCCATAGGTATTTGAGATCAACTGATTGACCAGTTTGTTGCCGGTCGTTATTGATCCGGTCTCCATCTGTTGGGTAATCGAGGAGACAGGAATCGACTGGATCGACCGGATACGTACCTCCTGATCGGCCGTGATCGATACGAAGCGATAACCATAGAACGTGCGATGAGGGCGATAGGTCGTATAGTCCTTATGATCCGCAAAGGTATAGTCGAGTAACATCCCGGTATCCGGAGTGCGTAGATTCAAGCGATGGCAACTACCTTCAGCCCATCCATTCCTCGGCTCTTCGCACCATTTCCATCGTTCAATATCTCAGAAGGACGACAATTTAGTTGAGTACCCTCCTTTGCCATGAACTCGAAAGCAGGAACCGCCGCGCAATTCTGGCCAAAGTCCACGACAAGTGTCTCGCCCGGATGAACTACCATTTCCTCGCCAGCCGCATATTCTTTCGTTATAACAACCTTTCCATAAGCATCTTCACTCTCTCCGGTGACCCCTTTCCATAGATAGGCCTTTTGAGGAGAAAGCGCCAAATCTTCACGAAAATAGACCTCACCTCCATTTGAAGGAAGTATCTCTCCCTCAAATTCCGTATTCTTTTCCGGTGTCGAAAGCTTATCGAGCGTATCGTATCCCGGTAACTCACGGGCATCATATTCCTCACCATCAAAGATAGCGGCATGTTTGACCGGTCCGGCGATCCCGGCTTTCCAATCGCTCGTATTGGAACCTAAGTACGCCTTGCTACCATCCGCATAGGTAAGCTCAAGCACTCCACGGAAAGCGACCTTGGTACCCACCATTCCTTGCTGGCCGCTGTATGTGATGATCTTATCGGCCCACCATCCCGGTGTCACCTGCACAGCGAAAACATTCTCCGCTCCCGCCTGTTTCGACAGGGCATTGCTTACCTCATACGTAAACGAACGCTTCGTCTTGTAGGGATGCGTAAAACCCGGTTTGAGAATCTCTTCTCCGATCAACTTCCCATTCACGTATAACTCGTACACACCCAAGCCCGTGGTCATCCAGCGTGCCGAGTTTATCTCTTTTTCATTCTTTACGACACTCACGAACCAAGCGGCACCATCGGCCGCACGTTCATTCGATCCGTTGATCTCACCCGTTATGACAGGTGCATTTGCCACGGATATCCATTCGGAATGGTTCCAAGCGGCATCATCCAATGCGGAGACACGCTTCCCCGATTCGTTCGTCTGATCGGTCGAACATGCATAGAGAGCCGCACAAACAACCCCTAAAAGCAATAGTTTTCGTTTTTTCATACGCATATTCTCTCTAATTGTCATTTACAGATCAAATCCGATATCCCGACGGAAATACTTCTTATCGAAATCGATCTGCTTAGCTCCGGCGAAAGATTGGGCCAAAGCCTCCTCCTTATTAGCTCCATACGAACTGACCGCGATCACACGGCCGCCATTTGTCAGGATCTGGCCGTCTACCAGCTTCGTTCCGGCATGGAACACTATATTGTTCGAGGATACGCCATCCAATCCCGTGATTACCTTATTCTTCTCGTAAGCCTCCGGGTAACCGCCGCTTACCAACATAACCGTAACCGCCGCACGAGGTCCTGTACCAATGTACGAGCCGCTAAATCGCCTTCCGCTACCCCTTCCAGCAAATCAACCAAGTCACTCTGGATACGAAGCATGACTACCTCCGTCTCCGGATCGCCCATGCGGCAATTGTATTCTATCACCATCGGCTCATTCTTCACGTTGATCAGACCCAAGAAGATGAAACCTTTATAATCGATATTCTCCGCTTTCAATCCCTCTACGGTAGGACGGATAATACGCTCGTCCACCTTCGCCATAAATACCTCATCCGCGAAAGGAACCGGGGAAACGGCTCCCATGCCACCGGTATTCAATCCCGTATTGCCCTCGCCGATACGCTTATAATCTTTCGCTACCGGAAGCACCTTGTAATCGTTGCCATCCGTCAAAACGAATACGGAGCATTCGATACCATCCAAGAACTCCTCGATCACGACCGTCTTGCTCGCGTCGCCAAACATTCCGCCCAGCATATCTCCCAACTCTTTCTTGGCTTCCTCCAAGTTATCGATAATCAGTACCCCTTTACCGGCAGCCAATCCATCCGCTTTCAAAACATAAGGAGCGGAAAGAGATTCCAAGAACGCATAACCTTCCTCTAAGTTTTCAGCGGAAATACTCTTATAACGAGCAGTCGGGATATTATGACGCATCATGAACGCCTTGGCGAAATCCTTGCTACCTTCCAATTGGGCACCTTCCCCACTCGGCCGATCACGGGGATGGAGCTTAATGCCTCATCCTTCTTGAAATAATCATAAACACCCTTCACCAATGGATCCTCGGGACCTACCACGACCATATTCACTTGGTTCGCCAACGCAAAATCCTTGATAGCGGCAAAATCATCCGCTTTAATATCCACGTTGGTTCCTACCAACGCTGTTCCCGCGTTACCGGGAGCGATAAATAACTTATCAACTTTCGGGCTTTGAGCGATCTTCCAAGCGATCGCATGCTCACGCCACCAGAGCCTAATAACAATATATTCATATCTCTTCTAATTTTCAATTCTCAATTTTTCAAGTAGTCATCGAAATACCTCGTAATCTTCTCATGTAAATGCGGACGGTCCTTACCGGTCACGTTATGCTCATGACGAGGATACACAAAGTAATCCGGATACGTATCAGCCTCTACGCAAGCCTTTAAGAAACCAAGGCTGTGTTGCCACACTACCACCGGATCGATATCCCCATGTATCATCAACAGATGGCCTTTCAGATTACCGGCCTTCAGTTTCAGGTTCGCGTTCTTATAACCTTCCGGATTATCCTGCGGGCGATCCATATAACGCTCGCCATACATAATCTCGTAATTGCTCCAGTCGATAACCGGCCCTCCGGCCACGCCCACCTTAAAGATCTCCGGATAAGTCAGCATCAAGTTCGTTGTCATAAAACCGCCATAACTCCAGCCATGTACCCCGATACGGTCGGCATCCACATAAGACAAAGATTTCAGGAACTCGACACCCTTCACTTGGTCCGCCATCTCATTGATACCCAAATTACGATGAATCACGCTCTCAAAAGCATGTCCACGATTTGCCGAGCCGCGGCTATCCACGGTAAACATCACATAACCTCTCTGTGCCATATAGAGGTCCCAACCACGAGCCCCGTTTTGCCAGTCGCCCGTAACAAGCTGGACTTTAGGGCCTCCATACACATAGACAATCGTAGGATACTTCTTCGTCTCATCCAAATCCGGCGGTAAAGTCAACCGGTAATTCAAGCGAGTCTTACCATCGGCGGCAAGGATATGTCCAACCTTGATCCGCGGCATCCGATACGATTTAAAAGGATCCGGAGCGGAAAGTAAGGTAGAAATCACCTTAGCGTCCTTTATACGGACTAAATCGATATCCCTCGGGGTAGAAGGAGAACTTACATAATCAATCGCATATTCGCCGGAGGACTAAGCAGCCAACGGTGCACGCCCACTTTCCAGCTCAAGCAATTCATGATATCACCCGTTCTCAAATCCGTCTCCCAAATATAACGTTGCATCCCCGTTCCTTGCATATTCGGAGATACGGGATGAGGTGCCGTTCCCTCGAAAATCACCTTATTTCCGTCTTTGCTAAAGCCTAGCACCTTGGTAACCACCCATTCCCCACCGGTTAGCTTCCTTAATTCCTTTCCGGTCGTATCATACAGATATAGATGGTTATAGCCATCCGCCTCACTCTGCCAGATAAACTTATCCGGATCGTTCGGCAAGAAGAGCACAGGATGCTGCGGCTCCACATAACAACGATCCGTCTCGGTAAACAGATCAGCCTCTTTCTTTCCCGTCAAGGCAGAGTACCGCACCAAATGCATCTCGTTCTGCTCACGATTCAACTCAGCGATATAAATACTCTTCTCATCCGGACTCCAAGCGATATTTGTTAAATATTTCTCTTTCGGCAGGCCTGTCTCCAACCAAACCGTCTGCCCGGTAGCTACCTGATAGACACCCACCGTAACCTCATGGCTCTTCATTCCAGCCATCGGATATTTATGAGGAACCGGCGTAGCGCAACGAGTATCGATATTCACCAGCGGGTAAGCGGTCACCATACGCTCATCCATACGATAAAACGCTAGAGCCGAGCCTTTAGGAGACCAAAACATACCTTTCGTAATCCCGAACTCCCGTTGATGGACAGCCTGTCCGCATACGATTCCATCCTGTGTTTCACGTGTAACAATCGTATTTCGTCCATCCGGGGATAAAATATGCACATTGTTTCCCTCCGTAAAAGCTAAGTTATTCGTAGCCGGACAAAAGTCATAATTCGCCCAGTTATTCTTCAAAGCATAATCAGCGACTACCTTATTCTTCTTATAGTCATAATGAATCCGGTGCTGTTTGCTAATAAAAGCCAAGACCGAACCACTTTCATAGGGTACCGAAAAGCTAGGCAAGGAACCAACCGTCTGTAGATTTGCCACCTTTAAGGCCCCATTCAGTCGTTCCAACGAGAAAAAGACCTCTTCTTTTTTCCCCGGCTTAGCTCCTAACACGCTATCTCCCTTAACATATAAGTACTCGTCCCCGCACCATCGTAACTGTTTCAAGTCACGAGGTACGAAGCGGCTATACGTCTTCCCTCCAGGAATCAAGTCGTGCAAGGAGAGTTGCTTATCTTGGGCGGTAATCGACATCGTTAATAAAATCAGACATAGGCTTATGAATAAAGATGATTTAATCCTCATAATCATCATACCCTCTCCGTTTTATAGGCTTTATAGGTTTGCTAAATGGGCGCTTTCCATCCCGCTTATGATCGCCAAACCCTTTCTTACGGTCATCCTCATCCCGATAACGCATTTTCACAGGACGTTCTCCTTTTGGCTTGATCGGCTTACGAACCGGGGCATCCACGAATTTCTTGCGGACCGGACGGTCCTCTCCCCGATCCTCTCCAAAGATACGTTTCCCCGGAATGGAAGCGAAACGCTCCTCATCATCCTCGCTATGGGCAGCGGCGAAACGACGCTCCGGACGATCCACACGACCCGTACGGAAGTTTGGACGATCATTGCCTCTACGCTCGAAAGAGCCTTCCGATCTGTGCGGACACTCCTCTCCATCCTCATTCAATGCCTTTTTGAAGTCCTTATTGGTTCCCTCAAATAACTCATAGCAACGGTATTCGCACTCCAAGGAACCGTTCATCAATTTGATCTTCTCGCTCGGGCGCAAGCGATCTTATCGAAACATTCATCTTTATAGCTCAAAATCCAAGCCTTATATCCCATGAACACGTGTTTCAAACGCTCGCCGATCATATTATACAATCCCAATAGATCACGAGATGATATACGCTCTCCATAAGGTGGGTTCGTCACCAATATACCTGGCTTCGGAGCCTCTGTATATTGTTGGAACGGTTTCACCTTCAGATCGATATATTTCATCAAGCCAGCGCTACGGATATTCTCCAAGGCGATATCGATAGCGGCTTGGGAAATATCGGAGCCATAGCAATGGAAAGCGAACTCACGCTCCCCGCTCTCATCATCATAAATACGATCGAACAATTCCTCATCATAGTCCACCCATTTCTGGAAAGCGAACTCTTTCCGATGGATACCCGGAGCGATATTCAAGGCGATCATGCAGCCTCGATCAACAATGTACCGGAACCACACATCGGATCTACGAAATTAGATTCTCCTTTCCAACCGGTTTTTAGGATCATGCCGCAGCCAACACCTCATTCAACGGAGCTTCCGTTTGATCCACCCGATAACCACGCTTGTGCAAAGACTCGCCGGAGCTATCGATAGATAAGGTACAATCGTTATGCGAAATATGGATATTGATATATAAGTCCGGGTTATTGACACGAACGGACGGACGCTTCTTGAACTTCTCGATGAAATAATCCACGATAGCGTCTTTCGTACGGTAAGCGACAAACTTCGAGTGATTGAAATCCTCGGAATAGATCACCGAGTCGATCGCGAACGTCTTGTCCAGCGACAAATACTTCTCCCACTCTACCTTTTTCACCTCTTTATAAACGGTATCAGCATCTTTGGCCTTGAAATGATAAATCGGTTTCAGAATGCGCAGGGCAGTACGGCAGTGGAAATTCGCTTTATAAAGCAATTCCTTATCACCCGTAAAGGAAACCATACGACGACCGATCTGCAAGTCGTTGGCACCTAAAGCTAATAACTCCTCGGCCAAGATCTCTTCCAACCCGTATAGGGTTTTGGCCACCATTTCAAATGTCTCGCTCATTTTAATTGAAAATTGAGAATTGAGAATTGAAAATTATTCCCAATTGCGTATTACGTTGTTTATTATTAATTATTCTCATTTCGCTCTCTGACATGCTTCGATCTCCTTCCAGCTACCCTCTTGATAATTTTCAATTCTCAATTTTCAATTGTGTAACCGTACTCCCAGCCGGTACATCCTCCGCTATCCAGACGTTACCACATATCGTAGCCCCTCTGCCAATCCGGATTTTACCGATTAAGGTGGAATTAGAATATACTGTCACATGATCTTCCAAGATAGGATGACGGGCTACGCCACGGATAGCGTTACCGTTCTCATCGGGGGGAAGTTTCTCTCCCGCCAAGCTGACACCCTGAAAGATTCGGACGTAATCGCCGATCACGCTCGTCTCGCCGATCACCGTACCCGTCCCGTGGTCTATCGAGAAATGATGACCGATCTTCGCGCCCGGATGGATATCGATACCGGTCTCAGAATGTGCCATCTCCGTAATCATACGAGGAATATAAGGAACCCCGAGCTTATACAATTGATGGGCGATCCGGTAATTACCGATCGCCCGGAAACCGGGATAACAAAATATGACCTCACCTAGATTTTGAGCGGCGGGATCGCCATTGAAAGTCGCCTCCACATCCGTAGCCAGCAGACCGCGAATCTCCGGAAGCGTAGAGATGAAAGCCTCCGAAATAGCCTCTGCCTCAGTGGAGATCTTTTCTTCCGGGCAAGTCACGCAAGATGTATCCGCAAAACAAAGTCCCGCATAAACCTGCTTGGATAATAAAGAATGAAGAGTCTCAACATTTACGCCCGTATGAAAACGGATCGTCTGTTTACTGATACGGGCATTCCCATAATAACCGGGGAACAGGATCGCACGGCATAGATCGATGATCTCTTTCAGCACCTCGCCCGAGGGCAGCGCCTC
>ENA-OQCK01000355-OQCK01000355.1-human-gut-metagenome-genome-assembly--contig:-NODE-355-length-26202-cov-2.143279_pt1 | contig 26202 bp, 39 predicted proteins | sample MGYA00242498_ERZ504578 | MGnify/ENA primary metagenome ERZ504578 (study PRJEB26092, sample SAMD00036229) | human gut metagenome | host: Homo sapiens | study: EMG produced TPA metagenomics assembly of...
TTTTCTGAATCAGAGAGGTATAATCGGGGACTGAAATCAGTCCGGTGATGGTCATGCTTTTGCCTGACATGCGTATCGTATCCCGGATGTTATAGCCGTTTTTCAATGCAAAAAGGCGGTCCAGAGCGATTTCCGTTTGTTTGTTCGGCATACGACCCTCATGCAGTGTGGCACGGTTGATGTCAAAGCGTTTCCGGTATACGCGCACCATGGTATCCCTGCTGACTGACTGCTCTGTATAAAATTGCTCGTACACCTTTAAACCGAGTGCTTCCAGCTTTGTTTTGGTCTTTACATCCATCCTATCCCGCAGGGCAAGCTGTCCGTCCTCCACCTTACTGCTGATCTGATCCTTGATCAGCAGCTCTTTGGCACTGTAGGCAACGCTGAGAAAGCCGGTTACTACACCGATCATGAGGATCAAAACAAGGGAAAGAGAAATATAACGGGAGCGGTTGCGAAGAAATTCTTTTTTTAAAGTCTTATGCAGGGGATTTCGCATCACGATCACCTACATTCCAGTGCATCAGCCGCTACACGCTGTGCATTGCAGTGCACCTGGGTGATACGGCCGTCCTTCAGCCACAGGACACGATGTGCCATATCGGCGAATGCCGCATTATGGGTCACAAGAATCACGGTTGTTTGAAAATCGCGGTTGATTTCCTCCAGCAGTCGCAGTATGTCTCTGGAGGTATGATAATCCAGAGCACCCGTCGGCTCATCACATAGAAGAAGCTCCGGATTTTTCGCCAGTGCCCTACCGATGGCACAGCGCTGCTGCTGACCTCCGGACAACTGGTTCGGATACTTATTGCGATGCTGTGTCAGCCCCAGCCTCTCCAGCAGGTCTTCAATGGATTTGGGATGTCGTCCAAGATATGCTCCGGATTCCATGTTTTCCTTTACCGTCAGATTGCTGACAAGATGGTAGGATTGAAAGACAAAGCCAAGCGTATGTCGCCGATAGAGGGCAAGCTCCTTATCCGGCATCCCTGCCAGGTCCTTGCCGCCAATCAGTAATTCTCCTTTATCAATGCGTTCAATGCCGCCAATCAGATTTAAAAAAGTGGATTTACCAGAGCCGGAGGGCCCCAGCAGTACACAGATTTCTCCCTGCTCAATGCCACAGCTGATTCCCTTCAAAACCTGAACGCGTGCTTCCTTGTTTCCATAAAACTTCTCTACATTGTTTGCCTGCAGATACATACAACTTCCTCCTTTATTGATATGCCTGCATAACATAACGCTGTTATGTTATGCGGTAAAAGAAAAGGGGAGTATTCCCCTGATCTAGTTTTTGACGGCCTGTTGATACAGACCCTCGAATCCACCCCGCAGAAAGGTAACGACAATGCGAATCTGATGCAATGCCTGTTCCTGAGAGTAGTGATGAGATAATATGTGCAGAAATGCCTCGACCTGTATCTGGGAAAGCCAGTGCAATGTGCACGCATTGAATACCGTGTCATCGTCCTTCACCATCGCAGAGATGATTTTCGTATTCCGTTTGACCAGGTAAGCAATGATCTGCTCGGTGAAATCCTGATATGCGGATCCCCAGGAACAGTTGAACAGCAGCTCGAGTGCCGTTTCATGTGCATAGTAAAAGGAAATCAGCTCCTGAGCAAAGCGAATATCATGCTCCATATCCATGAGCTGGTCGGTATTGCTGTACACCTCTTCCTCAAAGCTGGTATGCTGGTAAAGCATCTGCATGACTGCTTCTGCGGCATCCTTGACCAGGGCATGAAACAAGGCCGATTTGTCCTTGAAGAAAAAGTACAGGGCACCTGTGGTAACGCCGGCATTCCTGCAAATGGTTCTCAGGGATGCTTTTTGATAGCCGTTTGATAAAAATTCACGGCTTGCGCTTTCCAGCAGTCTTTCGCGTGTTGTTTCCTGCTGCATTCTCTCACCTCCTGCACATAACACTGTTATCTTATATCCTTTGTCGTATTCTGTCAAGGGGTGTCATTCATAAGGGGATAGGAGTGTATTTGCGTAACCGCTTAACCGAATATGCGCATTCCATCTTGCATAAGCGATTACGGCATGCTATGATGAGCTTATACGAGTGGGAGGGACCTATGGAACGTTATCAAATACAAAGCAAGGACTGTCTTTTGCAGGTGTATGCCTGTGGTAGATTTGACAGGGGCACAGCGATTATTTTTCTGCATGGCGGACCCGGCAGCGGTGCACAGGCGATTATGGAGCTGCCGGCGTTTCGTGCATTGGAGGAGGATGCCCTTTGTATCCATTTTGATCAGCGGGGAAGCGGTGCATCATCATATGATTTGAAAAAGGGTCTGTGTATAGATACACTTACAAATGATGTCCTGCGTGTGATACAGGATACCAGATCACGCTGGAGTGTAAAGCGTCTGTATGTATGGGGTGGCTCCTTTGGCGGCTGTCTGGCTGCTCTGTGTCTGGAACGGTTTGCGCAGGAGCTGACAGGCTGTATTCTGAGCTCACCAGCAATCAGCTTCAGCCGTTCACAGCTGCTGGAACAGTTTGAACGCATGTCCGCAGCTTTTCGTGTGCGTATGAAGGAGCTGCCTCAAAAAGCAGAGGATCCGCCCACACCGGAGGCTTTGTTTGCGATGGAGGATTTTCGTGCCTTTATTTACAGTGCAGACAATCCATCTAAATCTCTTCGTCATATCTGCGCGATGTCATCCTGGTTTTCCAACACAGCTTTCACGGCCTGTTTGATGCCTGTGAAGTGCCGCTGCTGATTCTGCAGGGGAAGGACGATCCTGTCTGTAGCTGGAGGACGCTGTATGATGAACTCGCCGCATGCGAAAGGAAAACAATCATCAAGCGTTTCTATGAGCATTGCGGGCATGAGGTGTTCACTGATCAAAGAGATGCCTTTCTGAAAGAAATACGAGCTTTTCTAAAGGAGGAACCCGTATGCTAGTTTATGTATGCTGTGCGACCGGAAATACCAGCGGTATGTTTTGCAAGCAGATCCAAAAGGCAAGCTGCAGGGAACAGATTTATGTGGAAGAAATACATGAGCTGGGAAATCATCTGGAGGATGCTGCGGGAAAATGATCTTGTCCTTGCTTACGGCTCTGCGGAAATCATTGACGAAAAATTCATTCGCCGCTATCACTTCGAATATCACATGCAGGCCATCTGGCTTGCACCGCAGATGCGTTACTTAAAGGATTCCATGAAAAGAAGCTGAATTGCTTTGATATTCCCATACATATCATCGATATGAAAACCTTTGGGAAAATGGATGGAAAGCAGGCACTTCAGTATATTCTGAATGCTATGATTTGATACCTTTCCATATGTCGTGAAAAAGAGCTGCTGTCGATAAGGTTGATTTCTGCTCAGCAGGGTGCAGAAATAAAAAGCTAAAATTAAAAGAAGAAATAAATTCTGATAATACAGGAGCTTATTTCTTCTTTCATTATATTACAGCCTGTGAATTATCCATTGACAGATAAGAAAGAAAGGTTTTTTTTATCTGTTTTTTGCATATGCAACCTGTATACGGAAGCATAGACATCCGGAAAATGCAAGTATGTGGGAGTATCTGTGAAAAGTCTTTATCTGAAAGCTGTGGATGTGATGCCTCTTTCATGAAGCCATTGCGGATATTCTTTTTTCAGAAGGCTGTAATTGCAGGCATCCACGATACCGCGGTTGCTGCGGTCTGCCTCTCTTGCCGTCCCTTCATAGGTAAGTCCGCAGGAACGCATGACTCTTCCGGAATTCGGATTATCCGGATCGTGCCTTGTTTCTATGCGGTTTGCCTTCACCTCTTCAAACAGAAAGGGAATGATGGCTGTGAATGCTTCACTGGTGATATGCAGATGCCACCATTCTTTTCCTAAGCAATAGCCGATATGTACCAGATCCAATTCCTCATTCTGAGCGACAACGGATATACTGCCAATGACATTATGCGGATGTTCCTGTAATGCAATGGCCCATTGATAGAAATTCGGCTGTGCATAGCTTGTAATCCAATTCTGAAGAATACGACGAGTGACATTGACATCCGGATGCGGCGGCCAGGTCAGAAAACGGCATACATCTGGATCACTGGCCCAGTTATGAAACATCGCCTCTGCATCCTCTATGACAAAACGACGCAGAAGCAGTCTTTTTGATGTAATGACAGTAGTTCCTTTATGCTCCATAAGCTGTCCTCCCTTTATTTCTGCTATTTATTATGGCATAAAGGTACAAAAACCGCAAGCTGTGATACGAGCGTCTGCAAATGAAACAGCCTTTATTTTGATTCTTCCCGGGCTGATTCTTTTATTGCTTTTGCATTGCCGGGCCTTACCGTCAGGTGGCAGAGAATATTCATTTTATTTACTTTCTGTGTTTATTTCATTTATATACACTTTCCTGCGAATGGCAGTCGGTTTCATATATTGCACTGTTGTCATTTACATATAAAAAAAAGGCCTGCGGATCACAGACCTTTCAAGCCCAGCTGACTAGTAACCGCAGCGGGCGTTTTTTCATACAGCGAACGAATTCACGAGCACAGCGGTTTTCTCTGTTTCTACGACGCAGAGCAGCACGTGCTACACATTCTGCTTCATACAGTGCAGCGTTGTCGTTGTAGTAATCGTTGTTGCATCCACATCCGCTGTTCCATTCAGAACGGTTGTACCCGCAGCCATCATTGAAACCAAATTCTCTGTTACATCCACAATTGTTATACATATTGAAATCCTCCTTTTATTTTCTGAGATCATCTTTGTATCTCAGTATAAGATATGTGAAGATGCAACGCCTATCTAGGCGTATTGCGCTATCACAGGGAAAAGATATATAGGGCTTTGCAAGGTAAGGCTGCATGCCTACGGACAACTGCACAATTTGAGAGAAACCGCTGTTTTTCTTGAATTGTAAACTTCTGTTTCTATTCTTCGGGAATCATATTATAATAAAGCTAACAGATATGAAGGTGTACAACATGAAAATTCTATTGATGTCCGATACACATGGAGAGTTAAAGACTGCAAGAAGCATTTTGCAGGAGCACGCAGCTGCAGACTTGAAAATCCATCTGGGGGATGTCGGCTTTCCGTTACGGGAAATCGATGAATGCACCATTGTGAAAGGCAATCATGACCGCACACAACGGCTCCCCAAAAAGGTAAAGCTGACGCTGGAGGGACGTAAGGCAATCTGTCTGCATGGTGATATCTTCGATGATGAAACTGTACAGGAGGTTCTCGCAATGCACCATGTTCCAAACGATGAAATCATGGGTCTGTGCATGCGCACCCTGTATGGAAAGCTGGCAGCCTATGCGAAACGAAAGGGTTGTGACACGCTGTTTTTCGGACATACGCATCATCAGTGCTTTACCGAGGTTGACGGTGTCGTTTTGATCAATCCGGGTTCTGTATGCTATGGGACTCCGCATAGCGGATATGCTGTGGTGGAGATCCACGGCTGCTGTATCCGGGCACAGCTTCTTGCTGTTGAAAATTGTTAAGCTTTTGTTATCCGTATCCCCAAGACAATATCCCTGTGCTACACTGTCTTTATGAAGAGAAAGGAACGAATAATATGTTCACAAAAATTCTGACAAAACTTGGCTTTACCAAAGAGGAAACCAGCTGGATTTTATATGATGTGGGAAATTCAGCGCAGGTGCTGACCACCTGTACTGTCATATTTCCGCTGCTGATTGCGAAAATTACACCCGGTGACAGCAGTGTGTATGTCGGTTGGGCAAATGCAATCTATGCGATTATTCTGGCCGTGATATCACCGGTGCTTGGAACGATGGCGGATTACAAGGATAAGAAAATGAAGATGTTTAAGTTCTTCCTGTTTATGGGCATCTTTGGCGGCTTTGGCCTTGCCTGCCATTCATCGACTACCGTGCGGCGATTGTAATTTTCATTATTGCTATGCTCGGCTATAACGGTTCCATTATTTTCTACGATGCCTTTATCGTGGATGTCTGCGATGATGAACGGGTGGATAAGGTGAGTGCTGCCGGCTATGCATGGGGCTATATCGCTCTGTATTGCCGTTTCTGATTTTCGTGATACCCTTTGCGCTGGTAACACTTCTCGGTGATCCGAAGACCGGTGATCTGGTGCTTGGTTCCTTTACCCTGAGTTATCGGATGGCCTGCGGTCTTACGATGGGAATGGCCGTACTTTGGTGGCTTGTATATTCGCGTCCAATGCTGAAACATGTGAAGCAGAAAAATTTTCACGAACCGGTACCGCATGTTGTGCGGGAATCGTTTTCTCATTTATATCACACATTCCGTGATATTAAAAAGAATAAAAATATCTTTCTGTTCTGTATATCCTACTTTTTCTATATTGACTGTGTGAATACGGTTATCAAATGGCGGTTTCCCTTGCGACAGAGATGGGAATCAGTGATGTCATGAGTCTGGTGGTCGTAATTGTCATCAATATTGTTGCCTGTCCGTTCTCCATTCTGTTTGGTAAGCTGGTGGAGCATGTAGCAGTAAGAAAATGATCTATGCCGGAATCATCGGTTATGTTGGTGTCGTACTGGCAGGATCCCTGATTAAGACCTATCCGTCTTTTATCTGGGTGGTGGCGTTGCTGGTTGGTATGTTTCAGGGCGGTATCCAGTCCGTTTCCCGTTCCTACTTTGCCAAGCTGATTCCGGATAAAGCAGATTCCAATGAATTTTTGGATTTTTCTCTGTATTCTCCAAATTCTCGGCAATATTAGGGCCAATGGCGGTATCTACAATTATCATGATTACCGGAGAAACACAATATGGTATTCTCGGTCTGATTCCGATGATGCTGCTGGGCATGCTGTTCCTGGCATTTGTCAAGGATCCGGAAAGCGAACAGAAATTTCATAAGAAAAAATAAGGAAGCACAAAGGAATGCATCATAAAGAAGGGTCGACTTCATGCTATGGGAAGACTGCTCTTTTTTCTTGTATAGTAGGGGACATCCAGCCGTATAAAGCTGTGAATCAAACACAGTCTTTTACATGATGAACATACGAGAGGCTTTGGATGAGCATAGTTGTTCATTCTCTGAAAGATATCAGCAGGAAGCAGGGGATGCAAAAAGGGAGCCGGAAGCAGAACATTCCGGTATTATGGGTATTCTGCTGCGCATCCATCCTTATATCGAAAATGCCGGTTGTGTTGTATGCCGGTAAATAGCAATATGGTAGAGGGTGGTTTCGGGCAGTGCAAGTATGCTCCTGTCTTACCTTATACTTTTAACGAATTTCAATATATTTAGGAGTTTGTCCTTTTCATACGTATATAAGACTGTATATAAAAAAAGGAGGATTGTACATATGCAAAAAGAGATGAAAAGGGAGTATCCGATTCCCTTTCACAATGATGTTTTTTTCAAGTATATGCTGATTGGAGAGGATGCAGGCTCTAAATTGCTGAGAAGCAGAATTATTGAAGAAATTTATGGATTGAAGGTTCAAAGAACCAGGTGCTGAATCCGGAGCTCCTGCCGGAAGCCTTTTTCGGAAAACGAGCGGTTCTGGATGTTGTATTGGAGGATGAAACCGGTCACCTTTATGATTTGGAGATGCAGGTATCCGGGTATACGAAGGAGGAACAGCTGCGTTTTCAGCAGTATGGCTATCGACTGGTCGAAAGACAGCTGAAGCAGGGAGATGATTACACAAAGCTGAAGCCGTTTTATCAGATTATCTTTATGAATTCGATGCCGAAAGCAGGAGGCGCATGATTCGTCACTATACGGTAAAGGATGAAGACAATCAGGAAGAACCAAACAATACTCTGCATCGCGCAATTGTGTTTTTACCGATGATCAGGCAGCGTGTGAAGGAGGTCGGGGGTATGGAAAACCTGACAGAATTTGAAACCTTCTGTTATGTGCTTGCATATAATCCGGATGATGCTATACTAAACATGAAGAGAAGGATGGTGAATGTGGCTATGGAAAAATATAATGCAATGCGTGAGGATGGCCCGTTATTCAGCTGGGCGGAATCGGTGGAGTTTGCAAATCGTGCAGTACAGGCAAATCTGAGAGAGCAAACTGCGGAAGCCAAAAGACAGGGAAAGGATGAGGGTCTTGACCAAGCAAGAAAGCCTTATTAAGAGCACAGATTATCCATAAGTATGGAATCGATGATGGATGGGTGGATACCTTGTCCAACGCGCAGATTGATGCTGCCGTCATATTTATTCTGGAATGTGAAGCCTATCCCGACTTAAAGGAAAAGCTGAAGCATACCGCTGCGGAATAGATCAAGTTCTCCTGTCTTTAAACGTTTATTCAAAAAAGAACCTGCCGCCTGACGGGTTCTTTTCCTTACATTATAGCACCAGAGAATACACATCATCGAATGCTTTACAGAATTTTTGTCGTCCATTCCTCCAGATTCCAAACCTCATCCACAATATCGCCATAGAAATCCGGGTCATGGGAAACCAGAAGAATCGTTCCCTTGTAGCCTTCAATGCCCGCTTCAGCTCCTCCTTGGCATCCACATCCAGATGGTTGGTAGGCTCATCCAGCACTAAAACGTTATGTTCACGATTCATCAGCACGCAAAGACGAATCTTTGCCTGTTCTCCTCCGGAAAGCACACACATTCCGGATTCGATATGATCTGTCGTCAGTCCGCACTTTGCCAGAGCCGCACGTACCTCACCGTTTGTCATCGCCGGATACTCTTTCCAGAAATAATCCAGTGCACTCATGGATTCTCCGGCTTCCTCCTGCTCGAAGAAGCCGATGGATGCATACGGGTCAACCTCAACGCTTCCGCTGACGCCTGGAATTCTGCCCATCAGCGTTTTCAGCAGTGTTGTCTTACCAAGACCGTTAACACCTTTTATCGCCACCCGCATATTGCGCTCCAGCACCAGATGCATTGCTTTTGTCAGCGGTTCCTCATAGCCGATCACCAGTTCCCTTGCATCGAAAATCACACGCCCCGGTGCGCGGTCCGATAAAAAAGGAAAAGCTGGGCTTCACTTTTTCCTTTACCTTTTCGATACGATCCATCTTATCCAGCTTCTTCTGGCGGGAATGAGCCATGTTACGCGTTGCAACACGCGCCTTGTTGCGGGCGATGAAATCCTCCAGATCGGGCGATTTCCTTCTGCTGTTTTACATATGCCGCCTCCAGCTGGCGTTTCTTTAACGCATGCTGTTCTAGAAAATAATCGTAATCTCCGACATACCGTGTCAGCTCACAGTTTTCAACATGATAAATAATGTTGACAACGCTGTTTAAAAACGGAATATCATGCGACACCAGAATAAATGCATGCTCATAGGAAATCAGAAAGTTCTTCAGCCATGCAATATGTCCCTCATCCAGATAGTTGGTCGGCTCATCCAGAATCAGAATCATCGGATTTCCAGCAGCAGCTTGCATAACAGCACCTTGGAGCGCTGCCCTCCACTCAACATGGTAACATCCTTTTCCAGACCGATATCCAGTAATCCAAGTCCCTGTGCGACCTCCTGTATTCTGGCATCAATCATATAGAAACCGCTGTGCTCCAGTATGTCCTGAATTTCCCCAACATCCTGCAAAAGCTCATTCATACGCTCCTCACTGCAATCTCCCATCTCTTCATATTTCTGCAGCATTTCCGCTTCCAGCTCAAACAGATGGGAAAATGCATCCTGCAATACCTGACGAATCGACTTTCCCTTCTCCAGAACCGTATGCTGATCCAGATAGCCTCGTGTGATTCTGCGGCACCAGGCAACACGCCCTTCCTCCGGAACCAGCTTTCCCGTCAGTATATTCAGAAAGGTTGATTTCCCTTCTCCGTTGGCTCCGACAAGACCAACATGCTCACCGCTCAGCAAACGAAAGGATACATTCTCCAGAATCTGTCTTCCGCCAAAGCTGTGCGAAACATTTTCTACCGTAACAATACTCATACCTACCTCCACAATTCTTACCCTGACAAGTATACCATGTGCTCCATTCGTATGCAATCCTGCTTTCCGTTTGTAGAAGGCTTTGCTTCTCGGATGAAATCGTCAATACCAGTGATACGTTTATACAAATAAATACAGGCCGTTTTCGAATATAATCCTGCCGAACACAATGCTTTTATGAGAAAGCGAATACGCCTCACCGTTTTATATCAATCGGTTCCAAATGGCTTAATCAACAAGCTTCATATTGCTATGCTACTTCCAGAAACGGCTTTCACTGCCTTATTTCTTTCATATCCGTGTTGCTTCGACATATACTAACGAAAGCATATGCTGAATTTAGAAATATTTAAGAAAGAAATACGACAAAATTACAAAAGCGTAAGGCCCAAAGTCATTAGGATTTGCTATAATATACATATACGAGGTGATTTCATGCACAGCAATGACGACAAACGAGAATGGATTGATCCAGCACAGGGTCTCAGCGATTCTCAGGTTCAGGAGCGTATTGATGCAGGCTGTGTCAATACACAGGATGAGCGCATTACCAAAAGCTATGAGGAAATATTCCGGGACAATGTTTTAACCCTGTTTAATCTGATCAATGCTATTCTGGCAGGATTGATTATTTTTATCGGCTCCTTTAAAAATCTGCTTTTTCTGGGGGTTGTAATTTCCAACCTGGTCATCGGTATCCTTCAGGAGATTCGAGCCAAGCGTGTATTGGACAAGCTGTCTTTGATTACGCAGCCCTATTTGAAGGTATTGCGCAACGGAAAAGAAATGGAACTGCATATGGATGATATCGTTCTGGATGATATTCTATGCCTTTCCACCGGCTCTCAGGTATGCGCCGACGCTATGGTTGTTGAGGGACGTCTGGAGGTTAACGAATCCCTGGTTACAGGAGAATCGGATATCATCGTCAAGCATATGCACGATACCCTGTATTCCGGCAGCTTTGTCGTCAGCGGACAGGCCAAGGTACAGGTACAGCATGTCGGCAAGGATAATTATGCCGCTACGATTATGAAGGATGCAAAAACATTTAAAAAGCATAAATCACAGCTGCGGGATTCCATTAACTTCATAATTAAAACCATCGGTATTATCATTATTCCCGTTGGCATTCTGCTGTTTTCAAAGCAGTTTTTTCTGACTGAGAGCACTCTGCCGCAGGCGATCGTATCGACGGTTGCGGCATTGCTGGGAATGATACCGGAAGGCCTTGTTTTACTGACAAGCGTTGCACTGGCGGTTGGCTCCATCAATCTGGCGAAGCGCAAAACGCTGGTGCAGGAGCTGTACTGCATTGAAACACTGGCACGCGTGGATACCCTGTGTCTGGATAAGACAGGAACCATAACGGAAGGCAATATGCAGGTGGAGCGTATCCAGGCACTGAACGCAGACGAGAAGGAAATCCTTTTGATTCTTGCAAATATGATGGATGCTCTGCAGGATGACAATGCAACTGCTCAGCGATTCGCAGGCATACACCGCAGGAATATGAAGCATTTCGCGTATTACATACCCTTCCCTTCTCCAGTGCAAGAAAGCTGAGTGCCGTAAGCTTTGAAAATCGCGGAACCTATATCATGGGTGCCTATGAATTTGTCAACGGCAGTGAAAATGCAGAGCTGCAGGCTGAAATTGATAAACAGGCCAGTCTTGGAAACAGGGTGCTGGTACTGGCACACAGCAAGGAAGCTATGGAACAGGAGCCTGCCAAGAACAATACAGTGATCGCTTTGATTCTGCTGAGTGATCCCATCCGGTTGGAGGCACCGCAAACCCTGGATTACTTTCTGTCGCAGGGGGTTGATGTCAAGGTTATCAGCGGGGATGATCCACGCACGGTTCATGAAATCGCACATAAGGCTAATCTGAAAAATTATGAGCGCTATGTGGATGCCAGCACCTTAAAGGATGAGGATATTCCGGAAGCAGTGAAAGCCTATACCGTTTTCGGTCGTGTTTCACCGATGCAGAAAAAGCTGATGATTCGCGCTCTAAAGGAACAGGGGCATATCACGGCAATGATAGGAGACGGTGTCAATGATGTCATGGCCTTAAAGGAAGCGGATTGCAGCATCTCTGTTGCACAGGGAAGCGAGGCAGCAAAGAATATCGCCAATCTGGTTTTACTGGACAACAATTTGCGAGTATGCCGCATATCGTGGATGAGGGCCGAAGAGTCATCAACAATATTCAGCGTGCCGCTTCCCTGTTTCTTGTGAAAACGACATTTTCAACCATCCTCAGTATTTTAACCCTTTTCTTCATGAGCCGCTATCCGTTTGAGCCGATTCAGCTTACACTGATATCCTCCTGTACAATCGGTATTCCTTCCTTCTTCCTGGCACTGGAAGCCAATCATGCCCGCGTGGAGGGAAATTTTCTGATCAATGTGCTGGGGCGTGCCCTTCCCGGAGCGCTGTGTGTCGTACTCAGTATCCTTTATGTCAATATATCCTCTTTGTTTTTCAAATGACGCCGGCGGCTATGTCCACCATGTGTGTATTACTGACAGGTACCAGCTCCCTGATCGTTCTGTATCGGGTGTGTACGCCGTTTACCAGAAAGCGTCTGCTGATCTTCTCCAGCATGACCGCACTCTTTGTTGCATGCATCGTCTTTTTACCAGGCATTTTCTCTCTGGTACGACTGAGCTATATGCAGTTTGTATTGACCGGTGCCGGTATGGCAGCTATACCGTTTGTCATGGATTTCTTTTTCCGTTTTGGAAACCGCTTCAAGCTAAAGGAACGGCTGCTTAAGGTTGGGAAATAGCAAACGTCAGAACAGAGCGGATCAAATGAACCTTCCTCATAGATCTTTTGGCGGATATAAAAAGGAACTCATGTATGGATTGATAAGTCACAATCTTTTGGATTCCCTCTTTTGGAAATAAGAGAGGAAGAGCTTGCTAAGGCTCCTCCTCTTTTTATTATGGCTGCATACTGGTATCCTCTAGTGCATCCTGCGTACGGCGGTTTTTCATAATCACCAGTGCGATACATAGGAAGGCAGCAGCAAACAGCAGCAGAATTCCATAGGTCATAAAGGCTTCCTGCAGCAGCGCATCTCCTACATGAACTGCCGAGGTCAGCGAATCATTCAGCTTCACATACCAGTAGCTCGGCAGAAAACGGGATATCACGAGGATATTCTCTCCGATCATACTCAGTGGTACAAAGGCACCGCACAGAAAGCTGGAGCCTAAACCGACAATATTGCTGATGCCGTTCAGCATATCGTCCGGATGCTTGCTTTTTGCGGATATCACACAGAACATAAAGGACATGGAAACACACATCAGCATGAATACAAACGCATTGACAATTTCCAGCAAGCCACCCAGCGTCATCATGGAGTCCCATACCATCCCGAGAATCATCAGCATCATAAGTCCCCACAACGCGATACCTACAGACAGATTACAGAACACCAGCTGCAGGTTCATACGATTTTGTGATACCGGAGCAATCAGATTCCGCTTGGTGATCTCCGCGTTGAAAAAGGAATGCATCGTTAAAACCGATCAGCAGTATGGTGATGACAAGCATAATATAGGAAGCATAATTGAAATATGCACCACGCAGCATGGAGGAGGTGGCAACCTCTTCAGAATCTGACATTTTCACCTCAGCTGTAGTATTCAGATTTTTCTGTACGCGTGTATGCAGCTCAGAAATCCCTGCTTTGGATAAAGCTTTTCATACGCATGCATGGTATTCCAGATATTTATTGATTGTCTGCTGAAGCAGTACACCGTTCACATCATCCGGGCGCTGATTCATGGAAACCGCTTCTTTCCCGGATGCGAACTCCTCTTCAAAGCCCTCAGGAATCGTTATGATAGCGGACACATCTGCATAGAACAGTGCATCCTGTGCATCGCTGTTCGATACATTTTTATGCTTGATATTCGCCTGTGTGCCGAGATAGGTTAACAGGCCTTCACTCAGACTGCTGCCATCCCGGTCAAGAACGGCGATATTCGGCTTTGATCCCTCATACATCTTAATATCACTGCGCTCAGATGCAGACATGCCAAACACAAAGAAGACGGTGAAGAAGATGGACATATAGATCATCAGCGTCAGCCAATGTGATTTCATAATTTTATAATAAACCTTTAAGACACTCATTTAACGCACCCCCAGACTGTGATAGCTCTTCCTGCTGAGTGCACGGAAGCTGATCAGATAGCATACCATCGTAAATCCTGCAAGCAATGCCAGATTAAAGAAATAGCGCTCGCCTACACCATAGTAGTACAGGGAATACAAGCCATCCGTAATCATATTCACCGGATTGATATAGGTTAAAAACGGAGCATATTCCTGTACATAATATTTCAGCTGTACCGCCATCATACCGGCGAGCGCACTGCAGATCAGTGTGATAGAGGTCATGATCCCCGTCTTGCCATCCGGAGGTATCTTGCTAGTGATACTGCCAATCAGAATGCCAAAAGCATTTCCGGCAAAGCTCCCAGCACCATCATGAGGAAGACATAGCCAAGCTGTGATCCAAAGGATACGTCCAGAATGAAATACATATAGGCAAACTGGATGAGCAGAAAGACAATTTGAATCGCTATATCAATTATAAAATCCGCAAGCAGTGCCTTTCCCTTGTGCAATGGTGATACTGCCAGGCGTGCTGCACGTTCGCTTTGATTCGCCTGCAGCTCATACATGGAATTGATCGCCCAGTATCCGCCAAACATGGCGTTCATTGCCAGGACTGTATAGAAGAAGACGGAGGACAGATCTGTATGATCCGTGTTCGCTTCCTTCACATGAGAGGCTGTCTGTGTGAACAGTGCAGATACAGCAGAGCCATCGGGATATTGCTGCATCGCCTCCTCCACCAGATGGATTTTCTGGCTGTATTCATCAAAGAAGGTTTTTGTGATTGTCTGATCCAGACCGTTTTGATTCACAGTGATTGCAATCGGGTCCTGCAGCTTTACAACCGCGCTGACCTTATCCTCCTTTAACAGCTGCTTTGCCTGTTCCTCACCAACATAGCTTACCTTGAACAAAGCAGTATCCCCCTGCCTGACATCCTTGAGAACGGCTTTAAGCTGTGACAAATCCTTTTGCTCGACGACAGCGATTGGAACCGTTTGAAAGGTATCCACCGTATAGGCATCCTTCAATACCATTCCAAAGAAGGTTGTCAGCAGCATGGGAAATATCAATGTCCAAAACAGCAGTACTCTGTTTCGAATCATCAGGCGAAACCTGTATTTCAGTAAATGCAGCATATTCACCCCTCCTTAATCCCGCAGCTGTTTTCCTGTGATTTCCAGGAAGACATCATTTAAGGTCGGCTGCTGGGAATACACCTTGCCATAGGTGATATTCTCCTGTGTGAAGTAATCCAGCAGATTGGCCAGATTGCGTTTTCCTTCAGTAAACTTAACCTGCAGAACATTGGCATTGTACTGTACGGAGAACACATTTGCGATATCCTGAATATCCTGTACCTGCTGCTCCTGCAGCTTCACCTGCTCCACTTCGATCTTTTCCTTCATCATAATGCCGGCCTTCAGCTCCTCCTTGGAGCCAGCCGCAATGGTTTTTCCCTTGTCGATGATGATGATGCGACTGCAAATTTCCTCAACCTCTTCCATATAATGAGAGGTATACACAATGGTTGCCCCCTGCGCATTCAGGCGCCGTATGCCCTCCAGTATCGCATTACGGCTCTGTGGATCGACTGCGACCGTCGGCTCATCCATGAAAATGAGCTTTGGCTGATGTGCAATTCCACAGGCGATATTCAACCTTCTCAGTAAACCGCCGCTCAGCTTACCCGTCGGAATTTACGAAACTCCTCCAATGAAACAAAACGTATTGCCTCATCCACAAGTGTTTTACGCTTTGCCTTATCACTGACATACAGACCGCAAAAGTAATTGATGTTGTCCTCGACGCTCAGCTCATGAAAAACTGCTACGTTTTGCGGAACCACACCGATTTGCTGTTTCAAATCGTAGCTGTCCGCTTTCATCTGCTTTCCGAAAATGCGGATGTCTCCCTTGTCATATGTTAACAGAGCCAGCATACAGTTGATTGCCGTTGTTTTCCCGCTTCCGTTCGGTCCCAGAAGTCCCAGAATTTCACCTTCCTCAACCTCCAGCCGGAAATGATCCAGCGCAATCAGCTCCTTGTATCGTTTCACCAAATTGTTTACTTCAATAATCATGATGCTCCCTCCTTGTCCTTGTCTATATTATAGGGAATCCGGTAAATTTTCGGTAGTGTATATCTTCACATTCGGATATGACAGATGTCATATTCACGCATGACAAATTGTATCTGTCCCAAAACAATGGTAAAATAGAGACAGAACAGGAGGAGAAGCCATGAAACAGCTTATAAATTATCTGTTATTTTTATGTATCGGCTGCTGCTTCAGCTTTTTTATGACCATCAGCTGTACCTCCTGCTGGCTCTGCTTTCAGCAGTGATTCTGGCCTCTATATCCTATCTGTACACAAGGCGAACATGGACGCCGTATGCAATGATTCTGTTTGCATTGCTCGCCACCCTGCAGCAAAGCTTTCTGTACTATCTGCCGCTGCTGCTATACTGTATCAGACGACAGCATTTTTCTTATACCATCCTCCTGTATCTGCTTCCGATTCTCTTTCATCTGCGTATGGAAATCTGTATTTATGCACTGCCATTGCCATTTTTTCTATATTCGCCATATCCCTTCGGCAGCAGTGGGAGGAAAATGAGGAAATTAAGCTTTCCTTCATGCGGCAGCGCGATGCGACAAAGGAGCTGGCAGATATTCTGTCCAATAAAAACAGGCATCTTCTTGTCCAGCAGGAACAGGAAATCCGAATCGCCATTCTGGATGAAAGAAACCGTATCGCCAGAGAAATTCATGATCATGTGGGACATCTGCTTAGCAGCGCTTTGTTGCAGATCGGCGCTATACAGGCAATTCAAAAGGAAGATAAGCTGAAGGAGCCGCTTCAGAATTTACGAGATACCCTTTCTCAGGGAATGGATAACGTACGAAGCAGTGTACATGACCTGCATGATGATGCACTGGATTTGCAGGTGACACTGCAGCGTCTGCTCAAGGACTACAGCTTTTGTGATGGTACGCTGGAATACGATGTGCTGCATCCCCTGTCTCAGCAGACAATCTATCATATCCTTGCCATTGTAAAGGAGAGCATGAACAATACAATGAAGCATTCCAATGCGACAAAATACAGCATTACCGTACGCGAGCAGCCGGCCTTTTATCAATTGATTCTACGTGATAACGGCACCAGGCACAGCAGTGTCCCCTGGCAGACCAGAGGCATCGGCTTAAGCAACATGCAGGAGCGTGTAGCGGACATGCACGGCTATTTGAACATCACACACACATCCGGCTTTCAAATTTATATCACACTGCCGAAGGAGGATAAACCATGAGAATACTGATTGTTGATGATGACAAACTTGTATGCAGCTCTTTAAAAACCATATTGGAGGCACAGGGACAAACCATTGCGGGTATCGGCTGCAGCGGCCGGGAAGCATTGCAGCTGTACAGGGAAACCAACCCTGATGTCCTGTTGATGGATATCCGTATGGAGGGGATGAACGGCGTGGATGCCAGTGAAGCAATTCTACACAGCTTTCCGGATGCCCGCATTCTGTTTCTAACAACATTCTCCGATGATGACTATATCATTCGCGCCTTAAAGCTGGGAGTCAAGGGCTATATCCTTAAGCAGAACTTCGATTCCATCATTCCGGCTTTGGAGGCAGTGTATATGGGACAGAATGTTTTCAATACGGAAATTATCGCCAAGCTTCCCGATTTGCTGAAGCAGCATACAAAGGAAACGCTGTGCAGCTATGATTTGAATGAGCGGGAGCTGCATTTCATTCAGCTGGTTGCCAAGGGGCTCAACAACAAAGAGCTGGCACAGACGCTGTTCCTCAGCGAAGGGACAGTCCGCAACTATCTCAGCAGCCTGCTGGAAAAGCTGCAGCTGCGTGACCGTACCCAGCTTGCGATTTTCTATTACCAGAACCTGCAGTCAAAAGAAACATAACATGCCGTTAACTGCTGTCTTGAATAACCTGTTCATAACAGGCTGTCATCAGAAAAAACAGGAAATTAGAAAGAATCAATTGCATTGGCTTATACGCATGTAATTGATTTTTGTCCTGATGATGTGGCATCTTCTGGAATCACCCACCTCATTACGTTTCACTGGAAATGATCCTAAGCACAATGTCTTGTCACGATTGTTACATTTCGTAGCTGTATCCATTCATCACCGTATTGTACGCTCCTAAAGTATCTGTTCATCCCTCTATGCAGGAGTGTGATGCGGCATAAAAAATGGGCAAAGCACCCTACAGGCAGCTTCCTGTATACAGTCAGTGGCAGCTGCACAAAAAAACGAAGCCGCAGGAGTTTTGATCCTTGCGGCTTCGTTTTCATTTACTTATTGATTTCACTGATGATGCGCTCGATTTTATTTCCGCGTTCCAAAGAGTCATCCAGCTTGAAAATCAGCTCCGGTACCTTACGGATCGTCATCCGCTTGGCAAGCTCGCTGCGCAGGTAGCCCCTGCTGCGATCCAGTGCCTTCATACCGGCTTCCTCTCTTGGCTTCTGCCCCAGGAAAGAAACATAAATCTTCGCAATGGATAAATCATTGGTCACCGTAACATCGGTAATCGTAATAAATCCGATTTTGGGATCCTTGAGAGAAAACTGGATAATCTCCGAAATTTCCTTCTGAATAATTCCCGCTATTTTTTCAGCCTTTAATGTCATGTTATCACCTTATGTTTATTCTGGCTCAACCTGCTGATCTTCATACGCCTCAATAACATCATCCACCTTGATATCGTTGAAGTTCTCGATTGTCAGACCGCATTCGTAGCCGCTGGTTACTTCCTTGGCATCATTCTGGAAACGTTTCAGTGATCCCAGCTTGCCGGTGTAGATAACCACGCCCTCACGAATCAGACGAACACCGCATTCCTTGCGCAGACAGCCATCGGTGACCATACACCCGGCAATCGTTCCCACTTTGGAGACCTTGTAAATCTGACGCACCTCAGCCTGTCCGATGACAACCTCTTCATAAACAGGAGCCAGCATACCTTTCATGGCATTTTCCATTTCTTCCAATGCCTTATAAATAATATTGTGCAGACGGATTTCAATTCCTTCCTCTTCTGCTTTTTTACGTACCAGCGCGTTAGGACGTACGTTGAAGCCGTAAATTACGGCATGGGATGCACTTGCCAGCAGAATATCGGATTCTGTTATTGCCCCCGCCTGAGAACGAATGACATTGACACGTACGCCCTGTACGTCGATTTTTTCCATGCTTGCACGAACTGCTTCCGCACTACCCTGTACATCGGCCTTGATAATCAGGTTGACCTCCTGTACTTCTCCTTCTTCAATCTGACGAGCCAGATCATCCAAAGACATCGCAGCGCCTGTCGCATTCCGTTCGGAAGCGATTTTGTTGTTCAGACGCGTTTCCGCAATCTGACGGGCTTTCTTTTCATGATCGAATGCCTTGAAGATATCTCCGGCAATCGGCACATCATTCAAACCGATAATTTCCACCGGTGTGGAAGGCAGAGCCTTCTTGATTTCACGACCGTGATCATCCGTCATCTTTCGCACCTTACCAAAGGCCGTACCAACAACGACTGCATCCCCGGTATGCAGGGTACCACCCTGTACGAGCAGCGTGGTAACAGGACCGCGCCCCTTATCCAGCTTCGCCTCGATAACCGTTCCGGTTGCCAGCTTGTTTGGATTGGCACGGAAATTGTATACCTCGGATACGATCAGAATGGTTTCCAGCAGATCACTGACACCGGTTCCGAATTTTGCAGAGATATCCGCGTAAATCGTATCTCCGCCCCATTCTTCCGGCATCAGACCAAGCTCACTCATTTCGGAAACAATGCGTTCACGGTTCGCACCGGCCTTGTCAATTTTGTTGACTGCAACGATAACCGGTACACCTGCAGCCTTGGCATGGTCAACGGCTCCTTGGTCTGCGGCATGACACCGTCATCGGCAGCGACAACGATAATAACCAGATCGGTAACCTTGGCACCCCGGGCACGCATAGCGGTAAAGGCCTCATGTCCCGGTGTATCCAGGAAGGTAACCCGCTTTCCCTTTACATTTACCTGATAGGCACCGATGTGCTGGGTAATACCACCAAACTCGCCTTCCGTAACATGTGTCTTACGGATGGTATCCAGTAGCGTTGTTTTACCATGATCAACATGTCCCATGATGGTAACGACCGGAGGACGATTTTCCAGAAGGGCTTCATCCTCTGCCTCTTCCATCTGTTCTTCAAAATCACTTTCTTCTATAATAATTTCCTTGTGCACATCTACATTCCATTCCATGCAGACAAGCTCAATTGTCTCATCGTCCAGCGTGGAGTTGATAGTAACCATTGTTCCCATCATGAACAGCAGCTTGATAACCTCACTCGCATTGCGGTTCAGCTTTTCTGCCAGCTCTCCTACACTCAGCGGTCCGTTGTATGTGATTTCCTTTACTTCTACACGTTCCTTCTTCGGTGTAAAATTCGTGTTTGTGTTTCTTGATCGGTTGTTGTTATTCCCCTTCCGATTGTTATTTCCTCTTCTATGCTGTTGTCTTGCCATATAATCACCTAGCCTTTCAAGCAAGCTGCAATCTTCTCTGCAAATCCCTTGTCAAGAATTGCGATTGCTTTTCTGTTGCGATCGCCGATCGCCATATTCATCAATGCTCCATCCATGTAAACACAGGGAACCTTGTAAAAGCTGCATTTATCGTTCAGCTTCTTTTTCGCATTGTCACCGATATCCTCTGCCAGAATCAGCAGATGGACATGACGGGCACGAAGCTGCGTGTAGACGATTTCTCCGGTAGCCGTTTTCTTGCACGTGCCGCCAGTCCCAGTATGCCCGTCACATCCTTCATTTGCTAAACATCTCCTTCAGCTTATCGTAGATTTCCTCAGGTATTTCACATTCCAGAGAACGTACCAGTGATTTTCTCTTCATCGCAGCCTCCAGCGCCTCTACACTGCGTTTCAGATAAGCTCCGCGGCCGTTGCGTTTTCCGGTTTCATCAATTTCAATTGTTCCCTCCGGTGTACGGACAATACGGATCAGCTCTTTTTTCGGAAGACTTTCATCGGTAGCCACACATTTACGCATCGGTATTTTCTTCATGTCGCATCTACCTCCTTACATCTTATTCTTCGTAATATTTATCATATTCATCGAAGTCGATTTCATCATGTATCCAGTCGCTCTCTTCAATCTCACGCTCTTCACGTTCGATTTCCGCAAGCTCCTCCTCAGAATAGATCGGCTTCATTTCATAATCCTTCTTGTTCAGGTCAAAGGTTGGCTTACGGCGCTCCTCTTTTTCCTCGTATTTGTCGTATTTCTTATAGCGTGGTTTTGCAGCGGACTTATCATCCTGCTTCGCTGATGCATCTGCCAGTGTCTCGAATTTGGAACGGTATTCCTGTTTTTCCTTCAGGTTCAGACCCTCCTGCTTCTGCTTTTCTCTGGCAATGCGGGCAGCCTTTTCCAGGTCGGTTTCTTCCTGCGGCTGTGCTTCCTCAACCACCTCTTCAACAGGGGCAGACACACTTGCTTCCTCAACAGCCGGTGACGCTGTGGCTTCCACAGGTTCACTGCTTTCATCCACAACCGGTTCACTGACAGCCTCTTCTGTTACAGCCTCCTGGAAGCTTACGCCTGCATCATCCAGACTGAGTGCATCCTGCGGCTGTGCGTTTTCTTCAAAGCGCTCCATCTGTGCAGCAAGCTTGGCCTCCTGCTGACGTGCCAGGAATTCCTCGCGCTGCTTCATTGCGATTTCCTTCCAGTTGATACCTGCTGCGTCCACATCGGTTTCCGCCTTGATATCGATTTTGTTTCCGGTCAGCTTTACAGCCAGCCGTGCGTTCTTTCCACGCTTACCGATAGCCAGGGATAACTGATTATCCGGTACGACAACGAGCAGTCCGCCCTTGCGCTCCTCACTCGGGATAACCGCCAGAACCTCAGCCGGAGACAGTGCATTTTTAATCAGCTCCGTCACATCCTCGCTCCATTCAAAGATATCGATTTTCTCTCCGCCCAGCTCATCGATGATAACCTGTACGCGCTGTCCTCTTGGACCGATGCAGGCACCGATCGGATCGATATTTTCATTGTGCGAATAGACTGCCATTTTCGTACGCTCTCCCGCTTCCCGCGCAATCGCCTTGATTTCAATAATACCCTGGAAGATTTCCGGAACCTCTTTTTCAAACAGACGCTTTACCAGTGTCGCATCCCCGCGGGATACCAGTACCTGTGCACCCTTGGTTTCCTTGTTTACCTCTGTGATTACCACACGGATCATTTCACCCTCACGGTAGCGCTCATTGGGTATCTGCTGATTTTTCGGCATCAAAGCAAGAGTCTTACCGATATTGACAACACAGAATTTCTCCTCGACAGATTCAATCGTCCCCATGACCATTTCCTCCACCTTATCGCAGTATTCCTCATACACCACAAGCTTTTCTGCCTCGCGGATTTTCTGCTTCATGACATTCTTTGCCAGAATAACAGCTGCGCGTCCCAGATCGGCTATACTGACTTCCTCTTCCACAACACCGCCGAGCTCCAGCTCCTGATTGACGCGCTTTGCGTCCTCCAAGGAGATTTCCAGCTCGTCATCCTCTACGTTTTCAACGATCAGACGCTGCTGATAGACCTTGATATCACCGGATTTTTCGTTGACATCCACGCGTACCAGCGCATCCGGTATTTCGATATGCTTACGGAATGCCTTTGCCAGAGCTTCCTGCAGGGCATCCACAACGACTTCCTTGGAAAGCTTTCTATCGGTTTCGATTGCCTGCATCGCAGCCATAAAATCTTTTAATTTCATTTTTTATTCGCATCCTTTCTAAATTTTCACAGACAGACGGATCAGTGCGATGTTATCCATCTCGATTTCCGCCTTCTTCTTCACGGCCTTTGCCATGTAATCCAGATATACCGTATTGTTTTCAAACGCTGTCAGGGTTCCTTTTACATCATCCATGCCAGCCTTTGGATTCTTTAGCTTCACATATACAAATTCGCCGATGGCATCCTTGATCTGTTCTTCATTTTTCAATTCCCGCTCTGCGCCGGGAGAACAGACCTCCAGAAAATATTCACTGGCAATCATATCCAATTCATCCAGCATCGCGCTGATTTTTTCAGACTGTGCAGCACAGGTATCAATATCCATACTGCCGTCCTTATGCATAATCGACACCTGCAGAATGCGCATACTGCCTTCGGTATGCCAGGCAACATCATACAGCTCTATACCGTCTTCTGCCACAAGCAGAGTGATCAGTTCTTTCAGTTTTTGTATTTGATCCATAACATTCTCCTTTACAAACATAATGAAGGAGTGGGCTTGACCCACTCCGGTTGAAGTATCTGTACATAATATACCACGAAACAGGTCAAACATCAACCTTTTTTCCAAAAGGCAGAAAAAAGCCGCATGTACGGCCTTTACTCTATTTTCTACGATGGTTTTCCGTTGTATTCACCACAAGAACACATTTTGTGCGGCACCTTGTACTCACCGCAAGCCGGACATTTTACTAATGTCGGTGCAGCTAATTTATAATGAGTTCTACGTTTTGCTTTTCTTGTTTTTGAATTACGTCTCTGTTGAACAGCCATGTTAGCACCTCCTACTTAATCTTCCAATTTGAATTCTTTCAACTTTGCTAAACGAGGATCGATTTCTTTGCTTTTTTCTTTTATGTAATCTTCCTCTTTGACAACTTCCCAACCGTCACCTTAGGATACTGTGTCAGTCCTTCCTTCACAATTTTCAGGGGAACCTCCATCACTATCAATTGAAAGATCACCGGCAATAACTCTACGACATCACCTTTAACTTCGTGTACATCTTCGTCATCTGTCTTTTCGAAGGAGAACACTTCTAAAGATTTTGTATGGAAATCATATTCTACATCCTCAAGGGTTATAGAACACGGTACTATCATCACGCCTTCAATATCCAGATCCGCAAATACGCGTTCACTGGAAGCCTCGTAATGAACATTCCCTGATACCGTAACATCCTGCAATCCTCTGATCTGATGCATCTTAGAAAATACCTCGGGCTCAAATCGGATCATTTCGTCAAATTCGATCGTTGCATCCTTCGCCTGCAGCAGTTCCATTCTGGACCATTTCAAAAGAATCACCTCGTTGTCTGACCTATCCTATTATAAGGAAAATCTGCGACAAAGTCAACACCATCTTCTCTTCCATAGGCTAGCTTATATATTAAACCACAAAACAGGAGGAATGAAAAGTATTTTTTTCATTTTTCTTTTCATTTCCGGGATTTTACGTATTTTTTTCTTCCACCTTTAAAAGAAATGCAGAAACATCCTCATATACAAGCAGATGATCCGGTTCATTCAGTATTTCATGACGCATGCCGTCAAACAGTCTGGCACTGACATCGCTGTAGCCGACTTCACGCAGAAGTCCGGCTGCCTCCTGAAACTTCCCGCGACGGATGATACAGGGATCCTCACTGCCTGCGATAAAGCGAATCGGCAGTGTCCTGTTGCGCAGCGTCCAGTTTTTGCGTTCATAGACATCCTGCATCAGGGAAAAGAGGTTTTCAAATCCGTTGAGGGTAAAGGTATACCCGCAAAGCGGATCGTGGTCATAGGCACGCACAACCTCCATGTCCGAGCACAGCCATACATTGTCGCTGCCCTCCTCTGCAAAGCCATCACAATGATTACCGAATGCCATCTTCTGTATAAGCGGGCTGCGATAGTGTGCACCCTTCATGCACTTCATAAGCTTGCACAGCAGCTTTCCGGCACCGGCAGCCGGATTTTTGCTGGGACTGCCGCAGACAATCAGTGCATCAATGGTATCATCGTAGCGTTTCAGATAGCTCGTACCGCCAGTGAGCCCATGCTGTGTCCAAACATATAAATCTTCAAGGACGGATACTCCCTGTGCAGCTGCGCATTCAGCTGCCGGATATCTTCTATCAGTGCCGCAGCTTTCGTTGTGCCCATATAGCCCAGATCATCTTCCTGCGAATACTTTTGCCATGACCGCGATGATCATGCAGCACACACAGATATCCCAGCTCTCCAAGATACTGCATAAAGTCCATATACCGCTCCTTGTGCTCCGCCATGCCGTGTACCAGCTGGATGATTGCCCGGGGCCTGCCTGCAGGCGTGCAGCGCAGCACGGATATCTCTAAAGCATCCGCATCGCTGATAAAGCTGTATTCCTGTAATGTTGTCGTCATTGTGCTCACTTCCTTATACCTGCATTGTATCATACTTGTGTCAATTTCAACAGCATTGCCCGCAGCATTTTGACAAAGCCGTAAATGTGTCAAAAGCAGAAGCTGGCAGTAGTCATACAACAATCGCTATGGTATACTGAAAGACAGCAGGAGGTGATACCATGCGAAGCTGTGGAATTGTAACAGAATACAATCCGTTTCATAACGGACATCGCTATCATATCGAGCAGGCACGCAGAGTTTCCGGCTGTGATGCCCTGCTTGCGGTCATGTCCGGAAATTTCGTACAGCGGGGTGAATGCGCCATCGTTGATAAATGGACACGTGCAAAGGCGGCGATCCAGGCGGGATGCGATCTGGTGATTGAGCTTCCCTACCCTATGTTGTGCAGCGTTCGGACATCTTCGCAAGGCAGGCAGTGGCGCTGCTACAGCTGGCCGGCATCGATACGCTGGTCTTCGGCAGTGAAACAACTGACATGCAGCAGCTTCACCGGTTGGCGGATACCTCTTACGAGCACTATCAGAAGCAGAGAAAAAACGGTATTTCTATGGCTAAGACGCTGGAATGGTGCATGGACGTGTTGCCAGTAATGATATTCTAGGAATGGCGTATCTTCGTGCACTGAAGGACAGCGCAATTCAGCCTATCGCCATACAGCGCACCAACGGTTACCATGATGAGGACATTCAGCATGCCATCAGCTCTGCGACTGCCATACGCAGAGCCGTTAAGGAGAAAAAGCCGATCAGCCATACAACACCCATGGCAGAGGATTTGCAGGAAGGGTTTTTATGGAGGACTATTATCCTTATTTGCAGACGCTGCTGCTGTGCACACCGGCAGAGGAATTGAAGAAGCGCTTACTGGTGGATGAGGGTATGGAGCATATGCTGCAAGGC
>ENA-OQCK01000356-OQCK01000356.1-human-gut-metagenome-genome-assembly--contig:-NODE-356-length-26128-cov-2.683358_pt1 | contig 26128 bp, 29 predicted proteins | sample MGYA00242498_ERZ504578 | MGnify/ENA primary metagenome ERZ504578 (study PRJEB26092, sample SAMD00036229) | human gut metagenome | host: Homo sapiens | study: EMG produced TPA metagenomics assembly of...
ATTTTTATCCAGCTTACCTTTTCCAAGAGGGAAATATTTTTTCAGGTCTTTGACTTCGAGAATTACTTCTTGTCTTCCATTTTTTATTCCTCCCCTTTCGCATCATCAAACAGGAAGCAGCTAACGTGATGTCTGGATCCGACCTTCACGTCATGCGGCTGGGACTCCCTGCATTTTGGCATCGCTTCGGACAACGGTCTGCGAAATAGCAGCCCTTTGGCAGATTGATCGGGTTTGGTACATTCCCTTCAATCGTACTCAGACGTTTGCTTCCGCTGTTCAGGGAAGGCATACTGCTCATTAAGCCAACGGTATACGGATGCTTCGGGTTTTTGAAGATTTCAAATACCGGAGCACTTTCCACTACCTTACCGGCATACATGACATTTACATGATCCGCCATCTGTGCAACAACACCAAGGTCATGCGTAATCAGCATGATGGAGGTTCCTGTTTTTTCCTTCAGGTCATTCATCAGCTTCAGAATCTGTGCCTGAATGGTAACATCCAGTGCTGTTGTCGGTTCATCGGCAATCAGCAGCTTTGGATTACATGCAAGCGCCATAGCGATCATAACACGCTGACGCATACCACCGGATAGCTGATGCGGGTAGTTGTCCACAACCTTTTCCGGACGGGAAATTCCAACCATGTCCAGAAGCTTGACAGCGCGTTCGTGTGCCTCTTCCTTTTTTACATCCTCATGCAACAGGATATTTTCCATAATCTGATTTCCTACTGTGAATACCGGGTTGAGTGAAGTCATCGGCTCCTGAAAAATCATAGAGATATCGTTACCACGAATCTTACGGATTTCATCATCCTTTAATGTCGCAAGGTTTTTGTCACCGTACATGATCTTGCTGTCTTCCCCGATTTTACCGGGTTCATCCACCAGACCAAGGATACTCATGGCCGTAACACTCTTTCCACAGCCGGATTCCCCAACGATTGCCAGTGTTTCATTTTCGTACATTTTGAAGTTGTTTCCGTCTACAGCCTTGGAAACACCCTTTTTTGTATAGAAATATACTTTCAGATTTTCAACATCCAATATTTTCTTGTTCTTTACTTGTTCCATACTCACCAGCTCCTATCGTATATCTTTCGGGTCAAACGCATCACGCAGTCCCTCTCCAATCAGATTGATGGAGATAACGGTCAGCAGACACATGATACCGGCAGGCAGCCAGTTCCATGGAAAGTCCTGGAAGACTTCGGTATTTCTTGCCAGTTCCATCAGATTTCCCCAGGAAGGCGTAGGTGCGGTAACACCCATACCAAGGAAAGATAATCCGGCCTCTGTCAGAATAGCACTCGCCATGGACAATGTCGCATTAACAATGATCATGGATAAAACATTCGGTATCAGATGCTTGAATATTTTTGAAAAATCACTCAGACCAAGTGCCTCGCAGGCCTGCATGAATTCCTGTTCGCGAAGTGACAGAATCTGCCCGCGCACAAGACGCGCCAGTCCCGGCCACGAGAGCACACCGATCAGAAACGATACGATATACATTTTCACATTTGACGGTGTCCATAACATATTATATGCCAGTACAAGAATCAGTGGTGTAAATGGCAGAGAGTACACAATTTCCGCAAAACGCATAAGAAGATTGTCAATCCATCCACCATAATAACCGGATATACCACCGATCACACAGCCAAGGAACACCGTAATCAGGCAGCGATGATACCTACCATGATAGAAATACGTCCACCCAGGAACAAACGGAAGAATACATCACGCCCCTGCTGGTCAGTACCCAGCCAGTGCTCAGCATTCGGTCCAATATTTTTTGTATCAAAGCTATAATCATTTACATTAACACCGCTTATGATCGGTACGAAAATCACGCAAGAACGATCAGTATAAAAATGATCAGACCAGCCATAGCGATTTTGTTTTGTCTGAATTTATTCCATGCAATTTGCCAAGGGCCCATGGTATCGCTTTTATCCAGCTTTATTTCCGTTTGATTTACATTTTCTTTCGCCATTCTAATCACCTCTATTCTACTTTAACACGTGGATCGACAACGGAATACAGAATATCCGACAGCAGATTTCCCAGCACCATCAAAATGGCAGAGAACATCAGACACGCCGTGATAATACTCTGATCCTGTCCACTGATTGCCTCGATCAAAATCTTACCCAGACCAGGCCACAGGAATACGGATTCCAGAATCATTGCCCCACTGAACAGGGAAGGAATGTACAGACCCAGCAGTGTAACAAGAGGTATCAGCGCATTTTTAAATGCATGACGGTAAATCACTGTTTTCTCTTTCAAGCCCTTTGCACGCGCGGTTCGCACATAGTCCTGATTGATAACATCAATCATGGAGCTTCGAACATAACGGGAGAAGGTCGCAAAGTTACCGAACGCAAGAACAATTATCGGCAGCAGCATATGCAATGCAACATCTCCGATTTCCTGGAATATATTATCATATCCGAAGACTGCAAGATCCGGGGTACGCATACCGTTGACCGGTATCACGCCGGAAGGCAGCGCTACGAAGAAAATCAGAATCAGCGCAAAGAAGAACGTTGGCACAGATACACCCAATAAGGAGAATACTGTCCAGAAATTGTCGAATTTAGAGAATTTTTTTGTTGCCTGCTTAATTCCAATCGGAATAGAAAGCCCGATACCGATAACGAGGGAAACCAGATTCAGCAGGAATGTATTCCATACGTATCTCCAATGATTTCAGAAACTGGAAGTTTGAACTTGGTAGATGTCCCAGTTCTCCTTTAGCAAGATTTCCAACCCAGATTACATACTGTTCTGGCAGAGATTTATCAAGTCCCAATTCCTCACGAATCTGCTGTTTCTGTTCCGGGGTAGCCTTGCTTCCCATTCCCAGATAAGCATCAACTGGATCTCCTGGCATTCCCTTTACGGTCCCAAAAATGACGATTGAAATAATAAATATGACAGGAATTAGATTTAGCAAACGTTTAACTATATATTTCAGCATGAGATCACCTCCAAAAAAACTTAATTTTGAAACATAGAAGTTGAATTAAAACATAAATAAGAGCAAGTGTATCCTTGCTCTTATTTGAACACTTTACAGTTTACTACTTAAATTTACTCGATTGTAGCATCCCTCAGACCATGTGTCCACTGGTACAGTGCACTTGTCTTCAGATTCTTGATCTTCTTGTTGTAGAAGTCAAAGTAAGTGTTACCATATACAGGCAGTGCAGAAACGTCTTCATTTACCTGTTTCTGAGCCTCTACCCATTTGTCTTTTGCTTTATCCATATCCATTTCTGTCAATGCAGCATCCATCAGACTATCCAGCTTCTCGTCTTTCAGACGGCTTGTGTTGTCCAGACCATCACCAACATATTTGGAATCAAAGTTCGTTACAGCACCTGACATTGTATCATCTGTGAAAGAAGTAGCCATGAAGTAAACGTTCCATTCTTCAATATTCTTGTCATAGTATACTTTATCCATCAGTGTGTTGAAGTCAACAGTTGCAACCTTAACATCAGCTTTCAGCTCTTCACCCCAAGCCTTTTTCCACATAGGGATCAGGTTGTTCAGGATATCATGATCTTTGATTGCCATGATTTTGATTTCCAGCTTCTGTCCGTCTTTTTCGCGGAATCCGCTAGCTCCGACTTCCATCCTGCATCATCCAGAAGCTTTTTAGCCTTTTCGATGTCATAGCTGTAGTTTGTTAAGCCGTCAACCTTTTCCTCGCCTGTGATAACTTTACCAAGCTTAGAGATTGGGTTGTTCCAAGTTGTTGGTACATAACCGATTTCTACACCATCAAGATCCTTGCAGTCCTTGCACTCATAGTAAGAATTAACGAAAGACTGACGGTCGAATGCGTAAGACAGTGCCTGACGTACTTCTTTTTCACTTGTTGCACCATTTACTGTGTTGTAAGTGATGTAACCCATACCACCACGTGGGTAGTGGTTGATTGTCAGATCCTCGTTGTTGGAAGCAGGTCCGATTTTCTTAGGCTCAATCTGTCCTGCCAGCAGGTCGATATTGCCGGATTTCAGTTCCTGATATTCCGTTTCCATCTTTACCGGTTTGATAATGACATTTGCAATACCCTTGTAATCATCGCCCCAGTATTTCTCATTCTTTTTCAGAGAAGCACCTGTACCGGCTTCCCATTTGTCCAATACGTATGGTCCAGTTCCGATTGGTTTACCTACAGCATCCTGAATTGGTTTTGTTTTCTTGTAAGCATAGGAATCCTTAAACTGGTTAGAGCTGATAACACTGATGTTCATCAGACTCTGCAGATTATCGTTTCTTGCTTCTGTGAAGTGGAATACGACAGTATAATCGTCCTTCACTTCGATACCAGGATAATCTGGTTCTTCCTTGTTCTTTTTGTTGTTGTACTGCTTGTATCCTTCCAGATACTGGCAAGTAGAGATGAAACGTCCTGTATAGCTTGGATCTGAAACTACCTTGTATGAGAATTCAACATCCTTTGCTGTGAAGTCGCTTCCGTCTGAGAATTTAACACCCTTTCTCAGATTGAATGTAATTGTTTTACCATCCTTGGCAACGTCCGTTTTTTCTGCCAGAGAAGGCTGTAAATTACCATCCACGTCATACTCCATCAATTTGTTGTACACCAGATCGATTACGTATCCGTCGTAAGCACCAGTGTAGTACAATGGTGAAAATGTTCCTGTAAGTTCCTCAGCTCCTACAACTAATGTATCACTTTTTTTAGAAGATCCTCCACAGGCTGTCAGTGAAAGCGCACATGCTGCTGCGGCCATCACTTTGAATAGCTTTTTCATCTAATTCCCTCCTATCATTCCTGATAATGACCTTATTATATCGTAATTCACATAGAAATACAATATTTTAACTCTCACTTTCACACGAAAATGTCATTTTTGTTTACATTTTCATGAAAGAAAACCATCATTTTTATGAAACTAAATGCATTAGCATGCTATGTATCACTTTATTTTCAGACAAAATGATAAATTTGTGCATTATATATGGACACCCTTTCGCCCCCATGCTGCTGCAGAAAAAAGGATGCCCTCAATATGAGAACACATCCTTTTTGCTGTTCATGTATAATCTTATCGTTTGTTGAAAGGAACGATTGTCTTAGGAATTCCGTTTTCCATGATCAGTGTAGGCTCACCCTGAATCAGTGGTGTGATGTAGTCATAGAATTCCTGTGTCAGACCCTGGTAATCCGGCAGAATCCATTCAACCGGTACATGTTTTACATGGTTAGCGAAGTTTTCAGCAGGTCCGGAGATGAATTTTGCATTATATCTTCCATCCACATATTCTCTCTGTACGGCAACTACGTGTCCTGTAAATTTGCCATCAGCACTTCTGCTGTGTGCTGACATACCCAGCTCAAATGCTTCTGTAACGTCAACCAGTGACTGTGCGAAGTTGGAGCTTCTTGCTGCAGTGCTCAGATCCTGCACCTTAGCACGAGGAGCGATACCAGCTTCCAGAATCATGTTTTTCAGGTTTTCACCGGCACCACCTAATACAGCGTGTCCGAAACCGTCATTTATAGCTTCACCGGCTGCAATGTATGTACCGTCTGCATAGTGAGCACCCTCACTTGTAACGATGTAGCATTTTCCTTTTTCATCCATGCATTTCTTAACCTGTGCAAGGAATTTTTCCTTATCGAAATCAACCTCAGGCAGAACAATCAGGTCAACTCTTCCGGTAACAACTGTAGAACCTGCAAGCCATCCTGCATCTCTACCATTGTTTCCAGAATAAATACTTCTTCACGTGTATATACGTTGTAGTCCAGCCAAGTAGCGTTTACAACTTCATTAGCAAATTTAGCTCCTGAAGCGAATCCCGGACAGTGGTCAGTAACCATCAGGTCATTGTCTACTGTTTTTGGAATACCAACAAAACGCTTGTCGATATTGTTTGCCTTCGCCCACTGGCTCAGTGCATCAACAGTATCCATGGAATCATTTCCGCCGATATAGAACAGAATTTCGATATCATGCTTGTCCATGATTTCAACCAGCTTGCGGTAATCTGTTTCATCGTTTCTCTTCAGCTTGTAGCGGCAGCTTCCAAGTGCAGAAGACGGCGTCTGACGCAGAAGTCTGTTTTCGTAGTCGCTCATGTTTGTCAGATCGTATAAACGGTCTTCCAGAATTCCTTCAATACCATTTAATCCACCATATACGTGGTCATATACAGGGTTCAACTGGTTTGCGCGTACCACACCTGCCAAAGAAGCGTTAATAACGGTAGTTGGTCCACCAGACTGTGCAACTAAACAATTTGCCATGTTATAATTCCTCCTATTAACATTTAACATTACGGCATTATTTTAGCACATAATCCGCTATTTTTAAAGTTCCTATTTGTTTTTCTTTGTATTATACTGTCCAAATATACCGATAAAATCAAGAATCAGGTCATTCACAAGCAGAATCGCGGAAACCTGCCAGTTTTTAAAGGCGATGATCACAATACCTGCCAGCATACAGCCCTCCAGAATCAGCAGCAGACGGATATCCTTTTTATAGCGTGCATCCCCCCACAGCGGCAGCAGTCCCTTCACATCCTGATGCCTCAATATATAGTCATCCATCAAAATCAATACGATCCAGTACAGAACACCGCCGTCGCGATAGCTGTACAGCAAAGCAGGCATCAGCGCCAGCTCCATACAATGTGCCAGTATATTATCCTGTATTGTTTTTTCCATATGCAAATCACATCCTCATGCATATGGTAACACGTTTCGCAGATTATGGAAGCTAAAGTTTCAGGAACGGCTGCTGCTTTTCCCTCGCAGCTTTTTCCGTGCGAATATCATTTTGAAATCATGTGGATTGAACGGGAACAGCGGATAGAAATAGGAGGTATTTGTCACGGTGCGGTTGCTTGCCATGATAATCAGCATAAGTGCGATACCGAGCCAGAAGCCCCAAACCGGTGAAATCGCCGTAAGCACCAGCAGCATCACACGCATGAATTTGATCGCATAGCCCAGCTCATAGCTTGGCTGCGTGAAGTTCGCAAGTGCCACAAATGCCATATACAGGATAATTTCCGGTGCCAGCCAGCCTGCATTCACTGCAAAATCCCCCAGGATCAGTGCACCGATGATACTGAAGGAGCTGTTCAGGGAGCTTGGGGTGTTGAGAGATGCCATCTTCAGAGCATCAATACCGAATTCCAGCACCAGAAACTGCACGATGATCGGCAGATTCATATGGTCCTGTATCATCGCAAAGCTTAGCCAGTCCGGTGTCAGCTGCGGATTGCAGTTGAGATAGTACCAGATGGGTGTGACAAGCAGTGTCAGGAAAAACACCAGAATGCGTACGATGCGCAGATAGCTTCCGGTAATCGGTGGCAGATAATAGTCCTGTGCCTCCTGTATGAAGTCAAAAAAGCTGGTCGGCAGGATGAGCACGCTGGGCGAGTTGTCAATCATCAAAATGACCTTTCCCTCCAGAATATTACTGCTGGCCGCATCCGGACGCTCTGTATAGCGGACCTTGGGAAACGGATTCAGCCATTTGTGCGGTACCAGTGCCTCGGCAAGACTCTCCTGCGCCATAGTCAGCGCCTCCACATGGATTTCCGACAGCTTTCTGCGGATATCATCCAGCAAATCCTGATCCGCCAGTCCATCCATATAGCACAGCACAATATCACTTTTGCTCATGGAACCCAGCGTATGGTATTCCATTCGCAGATGCGTATCGCGGATTCTTCGCCGTATTAACGGCTGTATTGAAAATCAGTGTTTCCACAAAGCCGTCCCGACTGCCGCGCAGCACCTTATCATCCTCCGGCTCCTGCATACTGCGTGTAGGATACGTTCTGGCATCAATCACGATACCTTCTTCATAGCCCTCCACAATCATCAGGACACTGCCGCTTAAAACAGATGTAATCATCGCCGCAAAATCCGGCTGCACATCCACCTCGAGATAGGAGAGCCAGGAGTCGCAGAAGGTTTGAATATCCTGTGTTTCCACGCATTCCTTTACGTCTGCTTTCAACAGAAACTCCATCATCTTTTCCAGTATTTCATCCTTCGCAAAGCCATCCACGAAATACAGGCTCATATGGATTCCCTGTACGAGTAGCGGTTTAACGACGATATCAAAGTTAAATCCGTCTGCATTTGTTCTTTCAGGCGGGTGTTCAGTTTCTCATATTCCTTTTTCATTTGCATCACCTGCTGTTATCGTGTGCAGAATGAAAGGAATTATGCAGGAATTCATGAATGTATACATAGAATATATAGATTTTCTTCTAGCTGCTTTTATTGCTATACTTCCTGTAAATATTTTTTAAGAGGCTCATCCTGCCGCAAGAATCGTTACAATGACCTCGTCCTTTAAACTATCATTGATTGCCATGCCGAATATGATATCCAGTGCACCACCAGCCTCCGTATGTATGAAATTGACAATTTGCTGAACCTCCTCCAATGTCAGCTCACTGTTACCGCATATGTGAACAATCGCATGATGCAGTCCCCTGATATCATGTTCTAAAAGACTTGCGGATAAAGCCTCCTTGACTGCATCTTCCCCTTTCCGATTCCCGATTCCATATCCGACGCCGATAAACCCGTGCTTCTGTTTTTCCATCGTTGTACAGATATCCGCGTAATCAACATTGATGTAAACAGGAATGGTAATCAGCTCGTACAGTGCCTGTATTCCCTGCTGAATGATGCTGTTTGCTGTGGAAAATGCACTGGTGATCGGAGCATTGCCAAGATGCTGAAGGATATGACGGTTAGAGAGCGTAATGCAGGTATCCGTGTACGAATATATTTCTTCCATGGATGCCATAGCAGTGCGCATGCGTTTTTTTCCTTCAAAGGGAAAGGGCAGCGTTACAAACGCAATGTCAGCGCATGCAGCTCTCTGGCAAGCTGTGCAAATACCGGAAGTGCTCCGCTCCCTGTACCGCCCCCAAGACCGGCACATAACAGTATCATATCCGCACCCTTCATTCTTTTACAGATTTCCTCCTTCGCCTCGATTGCTGCACGCTTGCCCAATAACGAATCTGCTCCTGTCCCATATCCTTTCGTCTGCTTTTCTCCAATCAATAGTTTATGCTCCTGTGAAAGCTGCAGCAAAGCAAGCCGATTGGTATTGACCGCAATATATTCCACACCGTGCAGTCTATGCTGCAGCATATGGCGGATGATAGTATTCCCGCCATCACCGATACCAAAAATTTTAATTGTGACCTTTCCCATAGAATCTCCTTTATCTTTCAGACAGATATCATAACACATGATGTAAATAAAACGCACACCTTTCATTATGTAGTAAGACGATACTGCTGTATCCCTGCAACCTCATTCTTCAGCACCTGTACAAAAATACGTTTATCATTGCATTCCATTACAAGACATTCTGTAATAAATACCCACCATCTGCACAGCTGATTTTGTATTCAAACCTGTTCCTTCCCCTATATAATTGTTAAAAAGTAGGGCATCTGTAAATTCGCACAGTTTTATCAAATACATACCATCACCTGCCTGTATATTACAATATCCGCTGTTTCAAATTTGACACATGCCGCCAGTTTTCCAGAAAAAACAGTCCGAAGACTGTTTCTACATTATTTCATATGGATTCCACGATACAGACACTGACCGATTTCTTCCTCACGAAGCAATCCCAGCTCATCCTGCCATTTCAACAGAAAAAACGGATCACGCAGTAATTTCCGCCCGAGAAGCACATAATCACAGCGCTCCTCCTGCAGGATCTGACTGATTTCTGATTCTTTGGTAATACAGCCAACCCCCATGACCGGTAACGTCGTCATGGTACGGATCGTTTCCGCATAGGGTATCTGATACAGCGGGTACGCATGTACAGCTCCTGTATTCAACCCGCCGCTGGATACGGAAATCGCAGCAGCTCCGGCTTCCTCAATCACCTGTACCGTTGACTTCATATCTTCCGGATGCAGACCACCGGCTTCATATTCCTCGGCAGAGATACGAACCACGATATCTCCCTCAAAATTATCCCGGCAGCCCTCCACGATACGGCGAAGCAGAAGGTACGGTCCTGCCATATGCATCGCTGCGCTGATTGGTGAGCGGAGATAAAAACTGGTTAATCAGATACCCGTGGGCGGCATGCACCTCCACAAAATCATATCCAAGCTCCCGTGCCCAGCGGCTTGCGAATTCAAAATTCACAATCAGCTCATTGATACCATCCTCATCCAGAGAGATGACATCCCCCTGCTCCATCGGTCCATACTTCTGATTACCAAAGGTATTTTTCATTCCGGCGTGATTTAACTGAATACCGATGTTCACACCATAGGCATGAACACAATCCACAATTTCCTTCAGAATCTGCCGCTGCCTCGGTGTAAAGATCCCCAGACATTCATCATTGATATAGCCGTGGGCATTTACTGCCGTAGCTCCTGCACGATAAAGGCCGGCCGCCCCTTGGCAAGCGTATCATAATGCGCAACATGATGCAGATTTCCCACACCATCCTTTGTTTTCACCATATAGGTACACATGCAGGTACTCCGATGCGATTGCTCAGCTCCATATGCCCCAGCTTGTTTTTTTCAAAAACCTTCAAGTGAATCCCTTCTTTCTTAGTTTTCTACTTTCTCACTGTATTCTTCCCACTTTTGCATCAGATTTTCAATTTCATTGTGAATAAGATCAATTTTTTCATCCAGCTCCTGCATTTTATGATAATCGTGGTAATACTCCGGTTCAAAGCGTAGCTCACGAAGAGCCTCCAGCTCCTCCTCCTTCACCGCAATCTTTTTTTCCAGCTTACTGATTTCCTTGCCGTAATTGATGTAGCGCTCCGGCTTTGCACTTTCTTTTTTCTCCGGCTGCTGCTTCTTTTCCACCGGCTGCGCCTTATCCCTGTTCATATATTCCTCATAGGTCAGCGGATAATAGCTTGCCTTACCATCATCAATGACCAGAATCGCGGTTGCCAGCTTGCTGATAAAGTAACGGTCATGGGAAACAAACAGCATCGTGCCCTCATAATCCTTCAGGGATTCCTCCAGCGCCTCTTTTCCGATGAGATCCAGATGGTTGGTCGGCTCATCCATTAAAAGGAAATTGGGGTGTGACAGCATCAGCTTCACAAAGCTCAGGCGTACCTTCTCTCCTCCGGACAGACAGTCCACGGTTTTGAAAACCTCTTCCCCGGTAAAGAGAAAGCATCCCAATGCAGTACGCACCTCAGTGCGATTCAAATCCGGAAAGTCGTTCCACACCTCTTCCAGCACGGTATTTGCACTGTTGAACTGCGCAAGCTCCTGATCAAAATATCCAACCTCGATCTGATGCCCGAGCAGAAAGCTGCCGGACAGCGGCTCCACCTGCTTCATCAGCGTTTTCATGAAGGTTGATTTTCCTTTTCCGTTTGGCCCGATCACGGCAATCTTGGCAGACTGCATAACCTCCAGATTCACCGTACATAGCGGCTGGTCATAGCCAATTGTCAAATCCTGTACCTCCAGGACCCGTTTTCCACCCTTTACATTGGGTACAAAGCGGGCATTGAAGCTTTTCTCGTTGCTTTTGGGATCCTCGATGCGCTCCATACGGTCCAGATATTTGATTTTTGACTGTGCAAAGGCAGCCTTGTTTTTCTTATACCGGAACTTCTCAATCATCTCCTCCATTCGCTGAATTTCCTTCTGCTGGCGAATATAAGCGCTTTTCTGCTGTTCCAGATCACTTTTTTTCACATTCACGTAATTGCTGTAATTTCCCGGATACCGCTGCATGACACCGTATTCGATTTCATAGACAACATCCACGACATCATCCAGAAACATACGGTCATGGGATACGAGGACAACTGCCTTGGGATAGCGTTTCACATACCCCTCCAGCCACTCGATCGTATCGATATCCAGATGGTTCGTCGGCTCATCCAGCAACAGGACATCCGGCTTGCTCAGCAGCAGTTTTACAAATGCCAGCCGTGTTTTCTGACCACCGGAAAACGTGGAAATCGGGCGTTTCAGGTCTTCCTCCTGAAATCCGAATTTTGTAAAAATCGTCATCATTTCACTGCGATACGTATAGCCGCCCATTTCTTCAAAGCGCTGCTGTACATCCGCATAGGCATTCAGCACAGCTTCACTGTGGTCGCTGCACATTTTTTCACTCAGCTCCTCCAGCCGTTTACCAACCGCCTTCACCTGTTCAAAGGCCTGCTCCATCTCTTCTTCCACAATGACATTCTCATCCGTGAAGGTCGTCTGTGCCAGATAGCCGATCCGCAGTTTATTTTCCTTATGAATTTCTCCGGCATCCAGTACTTCCGTTTCCGCAATCACCCGCAGCAGCGTTGTCTTTCCGCAGCCGTTTCTTCCGACAATGGCGATTTTCTCAGTATTTCTTATTTCAAACTGTATGTTTTCAAATACGGTTGTTGCACCGTAATATTTGCTTCCTTTATGAATCTGATATTTCATCATCTCCACCTTCTTTTATTAGATTCGTAATATTTATTTGGACGCATTGATGCCGCTGGCAAAGGAGGCGGCTGCCTGTTTGGAAATCTTCTCCCCGTTCTTTAACCAGTATGCGGCATCCTCTTTATTTGATACATAGGCAAAATCTATTTCCAGCCCCTGCATGCCGTCCGCATCCACAAAGGTCTGGTTTTCCTTACGGGCATTCTCACTGCCTTTCCTGCCATGGTTGCACGTCCGCCCGCTTCCCGAATATTGGAATACATATCGTAGCCGCCACTGATCAGCGGACTTGCACCGACACCGGGATTGTTCGCATCCGTATACGCACTGCCGCCCATCTTCAGCTTCTTTTCCAGACCGTACATAATATTTTTTCCAAGCGTCGGACTGCTATAGGCACTGTGCCAGATTTCCACACCGCTCACATTCTCATCCGGGTTCGTATTAAACCGCAGATAAATATAATAGCGTGCATGCTTCTGATAGCCGTCTGCCAGTCTGCCGTCTTTTCCATAGGCAGGCTTCGGCTGCTCTGACGCATCGCTTTTCGTTATTTCCACCCGCAGACCATGTTGTTCAAGCTCTTCCTTCATCCATACGGCTGCCTTGTAGGTTTCCTTATATTCTGTGATACCATTCCCTTTATTTCCCTCATCCGGGACATAGGTAAGATCCATATTCATTCCATAGGGATCCAGCAGAACATCAATATCTCCCTCTTTGGGCTTGGCTTTTTCCACGGATAAAAACAGATAGTTCTGATCCAGCTTACTGTCGTAATCCTTCAGCAGATCCTGATCCGCAATCAGCTTTATCGCATTGACATTTCCCTTGCGCTGTACGGTGGTAAAGGTATCCGAATGCAGCGTCCGATCAAAGATAACCCGCTTCTTCACCAGATTATCAATAACCGTTATCTCATAATAGCCGGGATTGAGATCCTCCAGCGTGATTTTCTGATCCGCTGTGGAATCCATGGTCATCGGAATGGTTTCATCCGTACACAGGTTATGCAGCTCTACGGTTTTTCCTGCAAGCTCATCCTTGTCGCCTTTTGCATCATATGTCTGAGTATATAAACCCAGAGATTCTCCGTAAAAGACATAATCCCGAACCGTAAGGGTATCGGCAGCCTTTTTGTTTAACAGATGTATCGTTTCTTCGCTGTTCAAGCCGCAGACAGTGAATTTTTTGCTGTTTCCTTCTTCTGCGGAAACAGCAGTCCTGCGACCGCATACAAAACAAGAGCAACCAGCAGAATCAGCGGTACTGCGATTTTCCAGCGTACCTTGTATTTTCGTTGTCGAGGTGCGTATGCCATGAGTATCCCTCCGTTTTCTAACGTATATCATCAATCAGTGAAGCCTGCAGTTCGATATCCTTGATATGCTTGGGTGCCTGGTCCTTTAACGGCGGATAGCTCATATGCTGCGTGGATACTTCAACATCCAGCATATCCTTCGGTCTCTTCGGTACCGGCAGCATGGTATCCTCAAACTCCACGTACTGTATAGGAAAAACACTTTCCAAGCTGTATACAACCGGATGAAAAAAGGAATTAAAGGTCCAGGTCAGATCATAGCCAATCCATGCGGTGTTCTTATTGATCTGCCCGTATTTTTTTGCATTGCGTACAAATCGGCGCTTTAAAAGCAGCGGATTGCAGTGCAGATTCTCAAAGAAGACGATCAAAACCATCAGAATACCGTTGCGCACACGCCATATAAAATCCTTTGCTTTGTTTTCGCTTACATGATCCAGCACAAAAATATCAATGAACAAGCCGTCACTATCTCTGCATTTATTTTTTAACAGCGCGTTGTATTCCACACAATAGGTACCTTTTTTCGTACCTTCATCGGCGGAACCAGCACATTATACTCGCTGTGGGTTTCAAAGCACTGTGTGATATAGGCATCGCCCAGTTCATGAACCACCCTTTGGAATTTTTCATAATCCTCGCGCAGCATTCCGATATCCGCATCATCATCCCATGGAATAAAGCCTTTGTGCCGGACAGCGCCAAGGGCACTTCCGCCGGTCAGCCAGTATCGAATGTTGTGCTTTTTACACAATGCATCTATATCCTTCAGCATTTCCAGCAGTACGAGCTGTACATCCCGTACGGTAATGCTGGTACCATCTTTTCTTGTCTTTAATATGTACTCTTTCATCACAAATCACCATGTTATATTATAGAAGATAAAGATAGCGAACACAACGGTTTTCAAAAAATATCACAAAAAGGTAAGAAACCATAATGCGAAATCACTAAAATAACAGAGTCACCGGTAATATTTGAAAGTACCGGGCTTTTTTGCGGTCCAATCGCGTCATGGAGAGCAGGACAACGACAAAGCATGTAAAATAAATACTACGGATACGGAAATCTATCCTAAACCGTCTTGAGGAGCGCATTGTTTATCGATCTGCTATGAAATCCCCTTTTACATAAAAATATAACAAAAAATCAAACATTTGTGGATTTTTTAGGAATATGACAGATTCCATACGTATAGAAGGGGGTAAGGAGCCCTTACAGAATGGAGGACATAAAAATGTCAAATGCAATGAATCAACTCAACTACAGTAACGATCTATTTTTTAAGTACACCCTTTCCCGTGAGGATGAAGGCTCTGTGTACGCCCGCAACACCATCATTGAGCGTGTTACCGGAATCAGGGTAAAGGAAAGCACCGTACTCAATCCCAACCTGGATCCGGGCATCATCGGAAAGAAGCGCATCATTCTGGATGTGCATGTAAAGGATGAACAAAATCGTCATTTCAATATCGAGATGCAGACGACCTGTAGGGGAATAGCGGAAATGATGCGCTTTGAATTTTACGGCGCCAGAGCGTTGAACAATCAGCTGAAAAGCGGTGAGTTTTATGATCAATTAAAGCCGGTTTATCAAATCATATTCATTGATGAGTATGCATGGAACAACAGAAATCTGATCAATCAGTATCAGATGCGTAATGAGCAGGGAGAAGATGAAAGCGGCTATCCGCTCATCCTTCGCACCTTTGTTCATATGCCGGCAATCAATGACATCGTAAAGGAGAAGGAAATGCAGAGGCTGAATGACTTTGAACAGCTGGTGTATCTGTTTGAAAATAATGAAAAAAATGATATACTGAAGTCAAAGGAAAGGCTGGTGAGGGTATTCATGAACAAGTATGAGGAAATGCAGAAGGATGATGAGCTGTGGTCAACGGCTATGGCGATTCAAATGGGAGAGGCACGTTACCGCAACGGCTTGCGTGACAGCTTTGACGAGGGAAAAGCTGCCGGAAAAATGGAAGGAGAGAGGCAGCTCTTACACAGACAGATGCAAATCAAGTTTCATGAGGATTGCGCAACGTGGCTGCAGGCATTAACTGAGGAGCAAATACAGATTGTGTCCACTTTACTACTGGAATGTGATACCTTTGAGTCACTCAGAAAACGATTACATAAATCTGACAAGAAATAAGCTGTCTGTAATTCCAGAATAAAATACTTAGAACACAACAGAAAAGCCATCCTGTATAGAAAAGGGATGACTTTTCTTTTCAGGTTCTTCGGTAATCAGCGTTATCTCTGTATACAGGGCTGTAGGTAATGTTTTACCATTTGCTATGCCTTTTCCTGCATGAAGGTGTGCTGATGAATGGCAATACTGTTTAAGATACACTGTAGTGATCGCTATTTGTATTTTTAAGTTGATAAGTACTTCATGGAAGCTGTACGGAATGGTTGTGAACTACCGCCAGCTAAAGAGCAAGCGGCTTCTGATAAAGTATGGTAAAATAAAAGATGACAGGATACAATTTGGATACAAAAAATTATGTATCATACAGAAAAGAGGTGATTGCATGCGGCTTCTGATTGTTGAGGATGAACGGGCCATCGCAGAGGTGATGATGCTGAATCTGAAAAGAGTCGGCTATGAATGCGAGTATGCGCAGGATGGGGAAATGGGGGCAGCAATGGTGGAGAAACAAAGCTATGATCTGGTTCTGCTGGATATCATGCTTCCGAAAATCAATGGCTATGAACTGATGGAATATCTTGCACAGCTGCAGATTCCGGTAATTTTTATCACGGCAAAGGGCAGTGTGCAGGACCGCGTAAAGGGTCTGCATATGGGAGCGGATGATTATCTGGTGAAACCGTTTGCGGTGGATGAGCTTACGGCAAGAGTGGAAAGTGTGCTGCGCCGTTATCATAAAAGTATGCAGGATATCCATGTACTGGATGTCACGATTCATACAGCGACCCGTTTGGTGGAAAAGGAGAACCGCACCATCGCTTTGACAAAAAAAGAATATGAGCTGCTGCTGTATCTGGTTCAAAATAAAAATATCGCACTGTATCGCGATACGATGTATGAAAAGGTCTGGCATGAGGAGGAGTTTGAACAGACACGCACCCTGGATTTGCATATACAGCGTCTGCGCAAGAAGCTGGACTGGCACAGGGTGATTCAGACCGTGTATAAAATCGGTTATATGCTGGAGGTGAAGGATGAAGTTCAGCGATAAGCTCACACTGAGCAGCACTGCAGTTATCGCGATTCTGTTTTCCACCGGCGCAACCTTTATGATGGTACAGAATCATGACCACCTTTTGCAATCCTATATATCCCGCAATATGCAGACGCACGATCTGGAATCCTTTTCTCTGGAATCCAAGCTGACACAGGATGCCACATCCAATCTGACCTCCTTTGGGAGTGATGAAAAGGCAATAAGAAGCCGCTCAATGTATTATCTTCAGCAGGTTGCCAGTCATATGAACCAGCCGCAAACCCAGTATGCTTTGCTGGATACAAAGCATACCGTGCTGTATGCGACAGGGGAGAAAAAGCTGTTTGAAGAGCATTCGCTGAATGATCCGCAGACCTATCGCATTGTCTCCTATAACAATTCCCGTATCATGCTGGTCAGCAGTCAGATCACCGTTGGGAAATTCACCTATCTTTTGGAAAGCGGTTATGATATCACATCCTGCTTTCAGGAGCGAAACCGGCAGTTTCAAACCTTTTTTCTCACACTGCTGTGCGTCCTGCTGTTCTCCTTTCTGCTGCTGAAGCGGCTGTCCGTCTATCTCAGCAAACCGATTCTGAAGCTGCATGAGGCAAGCCGCCGCATCGCATCCGGAAATTATGAGAAACGCACCAGTATCCAGAGTGATGATGAAATCGGAGAGCTGAGCCGCAGCTTTGATGAGATGGCAAAAGCGACCCAGCAGACCATTCAACAGCTGGAGGTAAACCTTGCACAGCGGAGGATTTATGAGCAATTTTGCCCATGAAATCAAGACACCGATGACGGCGATTCTCGGGTTTGCGGACACCTTGCGCACGTATGACTGTGATGTGGACACAAGGAAAAAATGTGCGGATTATATTTATACAGAGGGCAAGCGTCTGGAAAAACTGTCCTATACCCTAATGGATCTTCTATCCCTGAGCGGGAAGGACATACAGCTGCAGCCCGTTTCTATTGCCAGTGTGGTGAAGCAGCTGCGCCAATATTACGATGCTGTTTCCATTACGGATCGGCTTTGCTTCCATTGTGCTTCCTGTACGGTGTATGCGTTGGAGGAGCTGCTCTTCAGTGCCCTGCGCAATCTGATCGATAATGCCATCAAGGCATCCGACGCCGCTCAGGAAATACTCGTAAAGGGAGAGCTGTGCGGGAAGAGCTATCGCATATCGGTAACGGATCATGGAATCGGTATGCGGGAAGAGGATATCCAGCAGGCATCCCAGCCGTTTTATATGGCGGATAAGTCAAGAGCCCGGCAACAGGGCGGTGCAGGTCTTGGCCTGAGTATCGTCAAGCGAATCTGCGATCTGCATGGCAGTCCCCTGCTGATTACCAGTAAACTGCATGAGGGAACGGTTGTTGCGATGCTGCTGGAGGTGGTCGATCATGAAAACTAGAATTGCATTTGCCTTGTGTCTGGGCGTTTGCAGTCTGTCTGTATTGCTGCCGCTGGGTATCTTTTACATCCAGGACAGCGTTGCAGTGGATAAGGATATCGTGTGGCAGTCATCCACGGAGGATATCGCCAAAAACTATCCGGTTGTCTCCAGAGTATATGCCAATTTCTATCAGGGTAATGAAACCATGATGGATAATGAAAGCTTTCATCTGTCCGATATGAGTGCCTATACAGAGAAGCAGCAGAGTCAGCTTACAGAGGTAAAAAAGAAATATAGCAGGGAGCTGAATCAGCTGCTTGCACAGGGAATCTTTCCCTATGAGCTGCTGGATTTGAAGAAGGGGGAGCCCTTTTCCGTCGAATTCGGCACTTTGTCCCATATGAGTGAAAAAAGCGGTGTCTGGCAGCTGAATCAGGTATACCGCCTAAATACAGCGAATGATAATATCGGGGATTTCACACTGGACAAGCAGACCGAAAAGATTTTGAATCTTGAATTTACAGGCATGAGGTAAAGCAGTACAGCGAACAGGAGCGTAAGGAATTCGCCTGGAATATGATTCAGTATCTGGGTCTTGATTCCCTAAAGGACTGGACCTATACCAGATATGGCTATGAATCCTATCAGGCGAAGGTACAGGTGTATTGCGAGGTGGAGGATTTAGGGGATTCCTCACGATTTACGATGGGAATCACACCATTGGGGCAGCATACCTCTACGACATTGTATAATTATATACAGCCTTGAGAACGCTGAATATCGGCGTTTTTTTTCTATTGTTTTTTGTCAACGCTGCATCTTATTAACGGTGAACAGAAGATACTCGCAGATTATACAACTGTGATACAACCGGATGCTAAAGTAGCAGCAAGGAGATGATATAATGAAAAAACTATGCATGCTGCTTTGCTGTATTACACTGCTTGCAGGCTGTGTAAGCAGGGAACAAGCCATATCGGATAAAGCTGGCGGTAAACCACAGAAGCAGAGTGCCTCCAATGAAGCGCTGCAGCTAAAGAGATGGTCGTTTCGCTCCCTCAATCAGGGGGATGGAAATGAACAGGGCTTTTACCGTATAAAAACCATCGATAACGGTGGAGGGAACCTGTATTCCAATATCTTATATACCGATTATGAGAATAAGAAAGAAATCTTTTTATGTGATAAGCCGGAGTGCAGACACAATGACACTTCCTGCACCTCATATTATGCAGGTCTGGATATGATTACGCAGCTGATCGTTCAGCAGGACCATGTATATCTGATAGCAAATGAGGATAGTGTTGTCAATGAAAAAAATGAGACTGTAACCGTACCTGCTAGAATTTTACAAATGGATCTGGATGGTAAGAACCGCAAAGAGCTCTGTCAGCTTCCAAGCGGCTATGGCTTCAGCTATGAGGATTGGGCAGTAGCCGGTGATGTGTTGTATGTTCCTGTGGAGAAAACGGAGAATGTGAGTACCGAAGAGGGAGAAATGAGCTCCGCCGTACAGGTGGTCCGTGAAAAAAGCTGTATGCCATACAGCTGAGCAGCGGAGAACAAAAGGTGGTTGCGGATATGAAGAACAAAAGCATTCTGGGGTGTATGGGAAGAAATCTTATCGTCAATGCCTACCGTTATAAAGAAGATCCGGAAGAGCTTTTGGATAAGGGGGATTTTGCAGGCTATGACCGCGCATCACAGCAGGCCGAGATTGCGTATGAAGCGTCAATGTGGATAGCGGAAGGGTGGAAAAAGCTTTCATAACAGATGCGGATACTTTGGGTGTCTTTGTCAACGACAGTATCTATTATACGGATACCGGCGGCATGCTGAAGCAGCTGAATATGAAGGTTGGCAAGGTATATGCTCGAAAGCAGCTGGATACATCATCAGCCAGCTTGATGTTCGGAGAGGATGACCATCTGTTCCTGTATCTGGGAGAAAAGGAATATATATACAGCTTGAAGGATGACAGCTTGAAACCGGCTACGCTGCAAATGTCGGATACACAGGAGCCGATCCGCCTGCTTGGAGAATCCAGGGACATGTATTATGTCATCTATGATCAGGTCGGAGAGGTAAAGAAGACATGGGCAGGTACGGATCAGTATGAGGCAAGCAGCTATGCCTACGGATTGATAAAAAAGAAGGACTACTGGAACAACAAGGCGGATTATATACCGGTGGATGTCATTGTGAAAGGGGAATAGCAGCATGCTGGAAATCAAAAATGTAAGTAAATCCTATGCGGATAAAAGGGTGCTGCATCATATCGACCTGCGTCTTTCCCATGGCATCTATGCACTTCTTGGCCCCAACGGTGCCGGAAAATCAACGCTGATGAATATCCTGTGCAATCAGCTGAACTATGAGGAAGGCAGTGTTTTGTACAATGATAAGGATATCCGTGAGCTGAAGCAGGCGTATTATGCGTTGCTCGGGTATGCTCCGCAGCAGCAGGGACTGTATGATGAATTCAGCGGGGAACGGTTTCTGACCTATATGGCTTTGCTGAAAAACATTGACAGAAAGCAGATACGAAAGGAGGTGCTGCGTGTCGCAGAGCTTGTGAATATGCAACAGCACCTCAAGCAGCGCTGCGGTGCATATTCCGGTGGTATGAAGCAGCGTATCCTGGTTGCGCAGGCATTGCTGGGGAGTCCGGAAATTCTGCTGTTCGATGAACCGACGGCAGGCCTGGACCCGAAGGAGCGGGTGTCTCTTCGTCGTGTGTTTGATTCGCTGAAGGAGGAGCATACCCTGCTGATTGCAACCCATGTGGTAAGTGATGTGGAATCCATTGCAGATGAGGTTATCTTTTTAAAGCAGGGCAAGCTGATCGCACAGGGTGGTGTTGATGAGCTGCTGCTTTGCCATCCGGTATCGCTTCACTGGAGGAGCTGTATCTGCATCTGTTTGCCGGGGAAGCATCATGTTGAAAAATCTGTATGCAATGGAGCTGTATAAGCTGTGGAAAAATAAAAGGTTTCTGCTGTTTCTTTTCCTGCTGCTGTTATGCAATATCGGCTTTCTTTCCTACGAAACATGGGGCAGCAGGGCGCAGAAACAACAGCCTATCAGAAATTATCCACCCATCTGCAGACCTTATCCAGTGATGAGCGCTTTACGTATCTGCAGGGGCATGCACACGACGTGGAGCTCGCCTTTGTACGTGAACAAATCCGCAATCTGAAAACACAGCACGACCCGCAGGCGGAGATGCGGATTGCAGCCTTGCGCGACCAGTTTCCCGAGCTTGATCAAAGCGGAACTATACCTTCTTTATATACCGGTGATCTGGAAGCGGAAAATGCTTTCTTGCAGCCGATTATAAAACAGGCGGATACGGTGAAGCGGTATGCGGATTTTCTCAAAGAGGTCGAACAGAAGGCAAAAACGATATCCGCTATTTCCATATTTGCAAAGGAAGACAGCTTCTCCATCCGCAATATAGAGAAAAGCAAAGAGGATTATGCGGCAATGCATACAGTATCTATTGATTTTCAGCTGCAGGATGCCTTGCTGAAGGCGTTATCATATCCCATAACCGCTGTACTTGTCATGCTTGCAATTTTTCTATTTGCGACCATGGTATTTCAGCAGGAGAGTCAAAGAAAGCTGCAGCCGATGCTGTATGGGACTTTACGCGGCCGGCATACCTATATGAATACGAAGACAGCTTCCATTGCAGTATCCTCCGCTGTGATTGTTGGCCTGTTTTACGGCAGTAATCTTCTGCTTATGGAGCTTGCGTATGGCGGCATTCACCTGTCTGCTTCCCTGCAATCGCTTGCGGCTTTTCAGCAATCCACGCTGCCGATCAGTATTTTCCAGTTTCTTCTGCTGTTTTTCTTTCTGAAGATATGCATCTGTTTTATTTTCGCTCAGGCAATGCTGCTTCTCTGCACGGTTTTTAAGCATAGGGTAATCAGCTGTCTCAGTATGATTGCCTGTGTTCTGTTATCCTTGTTCATGCATATATTCCTATCTCCGACCGGGACCTTCCGTGTACTGTATTATCTGAATCCGATTCGCCTGTTTCAGGTGATTGAGCTGTTACAGGGCTATGTGAATTTCAATGTGTTTCAACAGCCTGTATCCCTAACATTGCTTTACGGCAGCCTGCTTTTCATTACGGCTGTACTATTGTTCGTGCTGCTGCATATCATGGTGGAGCGCTCTGGTCGCAGCTGTCAGCTTCCGGCATGGATACAGCGTATACATATGCCCGTCACCTGCAGTTTATGGGTACAGGAGTGCTATAAGCTTTTCTGGGTACAGAAAATAGCGCTCGTCCTGCTGGCTTTTGCCGGATTTCAGCTGTACAGCTATTCGCATACGCAGCTGTATACAAGTGAAAAGGAACGGTTGTGGTCCTCTTATATGCAAACGCTGCAGGGGGAGCTGACCAAAGAAAAGGAGCAGTTTCTTCAGAAGGAAAAGACCTATTATGAGGATTTGCACAAACAGGAGGCACGTCTGCAACAGCGTCTTGATCAAAAAGAAATCAGTATGGCGCAGTATCGCCGTCAGGTGGAGCCGATTTCCAACATGCTGTTAAAGGAGGAAACCTTTCAGGAGGTGCTGCAGGAATATGAATATGTAAAGCAGGATTCCTCACGTCAGTTTGTAGCTCCCTTTGGCTATCGGCGACAGTTTTTTGTATCTGATCGCTGGAGTACACTGATCTTTCTCTTCCTGTTTCTGCTGAGTATAGCGAATCTTCAATGCATTGAATATCGCAATAAACGGCAGATTTTGTTACAGACATGCGTGCATGCAAAAAAGGCGCTGGTAAACAGAAAGCTGATACTTGCATTACTATGCGGTACTGCCCTGTTTATCATGGCGCGTCTTCCACAGCTGCTCCTTCATGCAAAAACCTATGGATTTCCATGCATTACAGCGTCGATTACGTCCCTGCAGGAGTTTGCACAGCTGCCAGCCGGTATCCATATTGCAGGCTTTATGATAATGGCGGCAATCCTTCGAATGTGTGCCCTGCTTCCGATTATCATGTTCTGCTTTATGGTTTCTGTCCGTGTCCGTCAGCAGCTGTTTACGCTGTTATCGGCATTGTTGATTTTTTTGTTTCCACTGCTACTGTCTGCCGCCGGTATTCATGTTCTGGATGCGGTGAGTCTGTATCCGCTGCTGTATAATGAAAGCTGTATGACATCTGTTTCCGGAATGTGGAATCTATTGTTTTCCATCCTTGGTTATTTTCTGTTTTCCATTGCATGCTACCGCCTTGCCCGTTCCTTTGAAAAGCATGTATAAGAAAAAACACTTCCCGTTCATAGCTGCATGTAAGCAGAAGGGAGGTGTTTTTCTTTAAGACAGTGCTGCTAGTTTGCCAAAGCATCATCCAGACGCTTCACACTCAGTGTGACGGTAACGCCTGTACTCAGGGTCAGCGTTAAGGCGATAGCCGCACTGACTGCCATATCGATTATATCACCGGCTGATAAGGTTTCAATCACACTGCCGGAATAGATGGACTCTGTTGCGATTGCCAGCAGATGGCGTTCTTCCGTACTCGGTATGGCTGCACCGTTGCGTCGTACAGCAAGGGTAACGGCAGCTCCCAGTGAAGCGGAAGCGTTGAACATATAGTTGATTTCATAGACACCGCTGGTAACTATGGTTAATGCATTCACAGGAGCAAGGTCAACATTGGAAGCAGGCATATCCACAGGAAGAGGCAGCTGCTGCTCAGCACCGATTAACAAATTCAGTGTCTGGGCGGAATCATTATACTTACCACCATAGGCAAGTAGACCTCCTCCGCCACCGCCTGGTCCAGTATCCCCGCGCGGATGATGAAATTCAGCTCAATGCCGTCCGGTGTTTCAACGTAGGACACATCGGCAGGAGTACCTGGTTCGGAGGTTGTCGTACTTCCAACTCTTACAATCGGTGTAGCTCCTGTTTCACCCTGCGGTCCTTGTTCACCCTGTGGTCCGGGTTCTCCCTGCGGCCCTGGTTCCCCCTGTGGGCCTGGATCGCCAATAGGACCTGTCGGTCCGATGGCACCATCGGCCCCTGTAACACCAGTGGTACCTGTAGCACCTGTATTTCCGGGAGCCCCAGTTGGTCCCGTGGCTCCCGTCGGTCCTGTCGGCCCAATATCTCCGGTAGCACCAGTTACACCGGTTGCCCCGGCAGCGCCTGTACTACCGGTAGCTCCCGTCGGCCCTGTCGGTCCGATATCTCCGGTAGGACCAGTTACACCGGTTGCTCCGGCAGCGCCTGTACCTTCCGGTAGCCCTGTCGGTCCGGCAGGTCCGGTAGGCCCAGTTGCTCCATTTTCACCCGTAGCGCCAATGGCACCCGTCGGTCCGGTATTTCCGTTTGCCCCAGTTGGTCCTGTAGCTCCGATAGGGCCTGTTGCCCCTGTATTTCCAGTAGCACCAGTTGCGCCTGTCGGCCCGGTAGCTCCAACGCCGGGTCCTGTCGGTCCCGTAGCCCCTGTAACTCCGGTATCACCGCGGGGAATAACGAAATCCAGTACATGATTTGGTCCCCCGCTGTCATGTACTGTGCCGGTGTTCCCGGGTCAGCTGTTGTTGTGGAACGAATGGTTATCGTCTCAGATAATCCGGTAGCGCCCGTAGCGCCGGTGAGACCTGTATTTCCGGTAGCTCCTGTAGCACTAGTGGCACCTGCTTCCCCTGCCGGACCTCTGAATCCCCGCGGCCCCCGCGGTCCAGGACAGCAGCATACATCATAGTCACCCTGGTCACAGGATGAAGAACTGCATTCATTGCAGCAGTTTTTGTCATCAAAATCATAGTCATCATAATGCATATCGTTCACCTCATTTATGTTAATTCATTTTAGTATATGGCTGAGCTTAAAAATGGGGAATGGTATTGTCCCGGTTCCGATGAAAAGACATGATTTTTTTAAGTATCCGGCAATCAGCTGTTAACTGATTGTCCGGTTTTATGAAAGAAAAACGATGCGGATGTGCATTTGTCTATCAGGATATAGCGATTCCTGCGCTGGCATAGCCGGCAACTGTGTTGACAAGGCTCAATCCGGCAGCAGTAGCAGTGAATACAAGCAGCAGTCTGGTCTGGTTTGTAACTGCAATCGATAGACCTGTTGTTGTACCGGAGGATATTGTTCCGATAGCGATTACTCCGGTTATTGCCGGAGCAAGTGTCACAACTGCTCCTGGGACAGCTGTGAAGGAATTGTTTGGTGCTGTAGACTGATAAAGTGTTGCTGTGATTGTTACAGTGGAGCCAACCAGCGACAAAGCGGCAGTGGTTGAGAAAAAAGCAGAAATGGAAGTTATGGTACCTGCTCTTGGCATGGAAAATGCAAAGTTTGTCAGCGTTCCGGCTGCATTGGTCAGGTCAATAACACCACCTACAATGCTGACACCTGGCGCAGAGCTGCCGAAGCCGACAAAGCCCGGTGTACCAACAAGTCCGCCAGCAATCGTTGTTAGTGATAGCGGAATACCGGAGCTGTAAGGAATGATTGCAGAGCTTCCCTGCCAGACCGGTAGCTCCGGTTGCTCCAGTGACACCGATTGCGCCATCAGTCCCGTAGCACCAGTGGCTCCGGTCGGTCCTGTGGCACCATCAGCCCGGTGTTCCGGTTGCTCCTGTCGGTCCCGTTGCTCCGGTCAAACCGGTACTTCCCGTAGCGCCTGTCGGTCCGGTAGGCCCCGGCAGCACCATCCGGT
>ENA-OQCK01000357-OQCK01000357.1-human-gut-metagenome-genome-assembly--contig:-NODE-357-length-26078-cov-4.955840_pt1 | contig 26078 bp, 42 predicted proteins | sample MGYA00242498_ERZ504578 | MGnify/ENA primary metagenome ERZ504578 (study PRJEB26092, sample SAMD00036229) | human gut metagenome | host: Homo sapiens | study: EMG produced TPA metagenomics assembly of...
GGCGGCACCGATGCACCCGACGGCAAGGATGAGTGCCAGCCTTCCTTCACCCCAGACCTCTCTTAGGGTCTCCGATGATGGATGTGACTCCGGTACATCGGCTACTCGATGTCGCGACGCGCAGCTGAGGCTTACGAGGACGGCGAGATGCCGAAGAGCAAATGGACGAAAAAGGCCATGGTCGCGGCCATCCAATCCTATTGCGATGAGTTCGACATGCTCTTCGACCCCGACTTGCTCAAGGGCATGCACAAGGATGAGGTGTTCGAGCGGTTCTTCCACGAATCGTCGTGGCACCACACCTCCAAGTTCTTCAACGAGACGGATTTCTACAAGCTCGATGAGGATGCGGTCTGCGGGTCATTTCGACCGATGAACCCGACCGAGGTCGCAGAGCGCGATGCGGTGCGCAGACAGGCCATCGAGGAGGAGAAGGCCGTGCGCGAGGCCATGCGGGCTGCGGAGATTGAGCAGTTGGACCGTCATCGTGCATACCGAGAAGAGCATGGATTCGCTCCCGACACGGTGGCCGCGTTCGCCCATGAGCACCCCGAGTGCTGCCAAGAGCGCGTGAGCCGCAAGGGCAACCGCGTCCTCTCCTACATCGACTACCTCGGGCATGAGCAGGTGTGCCCCATTGAGCACATCCGCGATACGCATCTGCACGGCTTCGATGCGACCGAACCGGGCAGCTTTGACAGGGCAATCGAGTGTCACCAGTTACACAACGCGCGGAATGCCGGTAACGACCCTATCACCGTCAAGGGAGAAGCCACAGCCATGAAAGCCGCGTCAGCCGAAATGGCGGATGGCGCGGGAAAACATGACATCGGGCAGGATGCCCGGTAAGGAAAGGACGTGATGCGACATGCTCACCGATTACGAGCGCTATCAGCTCGAATGGATGATAGACCACGGACACAGCCTCGATGAGCTGATGGCCGAATTGACTTACTACCAGAACGACCTCGAAGCGACCAAAGGCGTGAACCTCACCGTCAGCGATGTGTTCGATGCGTGGACCTCAGACCGTGGGTTCGCCTCTCTGGAAAACGATGTCATCACGAAGGACATGATTCGCGCGGGAATCGAGCACGGGGTCATCCGCTTCGAGGTGAATCCCGACCCGAACGACCCTTGGAAGACGGTGTGCGCCATCGGCAACGGCTGGTTCTACCATGTGGACACCACGGACATCCCGCCGGATGAATACATACGCATGAACTCCCGTAACGTCGATATGGTCGTGGATGAATCTACGATGAGCTGAACAGCACCGTCAAGAGTGATTACCATGACGATTTCAATCGCTATCTCGCCGTTCTGAGCGAGGAACACCACGGCGGAGTCAACTCCCTCACTGGCATCCCATTCGACATCAATGAGACGATGGAGGATGGCGGTGCATACTACAATCCCGAGCGCGGCATCGTCATCGCCAGCTTTCTCTTGGAGCAGACATCTCCCCGTATCGAGGCCTACTACGGCTACACACCTTACGCGCTGGCATCGCTCATCGGCAGAAACGCCGACGTGACGGTCGATTCAGATGTCATGGACATCCAAGACATCCTCGCCGACCCGAGCCTCCCTCGCCGCTTCGACCATGAGCTTGCGTCTTTCGACTCAGTGGAAGAACTCATCGCGAGCAGGTGGTCGCCATCCGGCGCGGGATGCTGGACATGTCGGGCCACGACGGCCTCGCGAGCGCCATGGGAGCGCTCGACATCAAGCAGACCGATAACGTGCGCGAGTGGTACATGCTCGCCTTCCCCAATGATGAGCTGGCAGTGGGAATCAACCGAGCCTCACATTCGACGATGCCATCGCGGCTATACCGACGGGGGACGGCTTCTACACCGCTCTCGGCGAAACAGCGGACTCCCTCCTGCGCGAGCGCATCTTCGAGGAGCTGTGCAACCGCTATGGATACACCTACGATGAGGTCTATGATAGTTGGCTCAATGAGTCGCCCCTGCCCTCCCCCGCCATCTCGCAGCAGCCTGAGAAAATCGCGGTCGCGGCGGGTTACCGCTTCAACCTCGTGGACGCAAGGGAGACCTCCGGCATCGACCTCAAGGGCTGCGGCACCGTGGTCACCGTGGACGGCCATGATTACGAAATCATGAAGGGCGCGACCTACGAGGACTCCCGCAAGGTCGATGACCTGCTCGACTCCCACGGGGACAAGCCCATCTCCGATTACCGCAAGCGACCGCAGGGAATGAGCCTCAAGCAGGCCGTTAGGGAGGCCCGCGAGGCATCCGCCAAGCTCGTAGAGGAGAACGGCGGCACCGACACCCCTGACGGCAAGGATGAGCGTTAGTCATAAGGAAGGAAGTTCATGATGAAAGATGATGTCTTCATCGCCTCTCTAGTGCAATATGGTTTTCTCGACCAAGTGTACTCAAGGATAAAGAATGAGCTTCGCTATCTACCGGATATGAATGAGTTGCGCATGGTCGTCTCCGCAGCCGACTCTCTCTCACGCCATTATATAGAGATGGGAAGCAACCCCGTCACGGAAGAAGAGGCGTTGGAGTTCATAGAAGATTGCTCCAAGTATCCATCATACGTCATCCCCGGCCTCGATATGCCGTGGGAAGAATACGGGCCATTCGGAAAGGTCGCAAACGATGGACGGGCATTGGAAATCATCAATACCCTCAAGCGCAGTTCACTTGCAACATCCCTTGACGACCATCCGCAGGGTGTAAGTCTCAAGCAGGCAGCATGGAGGCTCGTGAAGCGTCCGCTAAGCTTTTCGACAAGAACGTCGGTGCCGATAGCCCCACCAGAAGAGACGAACGCTAGGAGGGATGTTCAGATGGAACACGACCGCGATGTGATGCCAGATGTGGATGACACGACCGTCTCCGTAACCTCTTCGCTCTATGATGTGCAGACTCTATTGAACGATGATTCTGACGCGCATGAGGACGGCCATGCCGTCCTACGCGAGGCGGTTCAGGTGACCTCGCATGGGCGCGTGGTGTCGAACGCGGTGCATGAGCGCCCCGTCACCATCCATGGGGAATCGGCCCGCGCACGGGCGGCGGCTGCCGTTCTGGCCGCAAACATGGATGCCGAGGAGGAGGCTGAGGATAAAGAGGAAAAGAGCAGGAACCGCTAGGGCAACCGATACCCTGATGGTGTGGTTTCCCTTCACCACCTGCCGATGATATACAATATAGGGTGTCTTAGGCACTCTATGGACAGAAAGGATGAGTGATAGACATGCCAGAGAACGCGAAGTACGCCAACGTCAAGATGCCTGCGGCGTTCCTCACGCCGCACGAGTTCACCGCTAAGGACGGTCGGACCTTCGAGAAGGCCTACGTTCATTTCCCGGAGGGCACCAAGGTCAATGGAATCGACCTCGGCCACTACTCCTGCGATGTGTTCCTCAACGAGCGCATGAAGCAGCAGATGCTCTCCGGCGAGCAGGTCACCATCGGCTTCAAGGCCGATGAGCCTGTTCAGGTCTGGACGGGCAAGCCGGTGACGAGCAGAACCCGTACAAGAAGTACGAGGTCAAGCCTTGGGATTTGGTCAAGGGCCTCAAGGCGCCAACGAGGGCTTCAAGGCCGAGAAGGCCGCCGAGCGCGAGGCCGCCAAGGAGCAGGGCGCGACCCTCAAGGGCGAGTCCGAGCAGATGCGCGAGTCCTCCGCCAAGCTGGCCGGGGACAACACGCCCGAGGAGCATGCCAACACCCGCTAGGGTCTAAGGAAGGGGGAATACGGTAGATGAAGGTCGAGGTGCTTTTCAAGAGCCACCGTTACGAGGAGTTCGATTCGTCCACGCAGACGTGCCCGGAGCCGTATCGCGGCAAGGGGCTGAACGTCCTCACCGACTGGAACCTCTATCTCGGCTCCCTTGAGGAGAACGGCATCATCCTCGTGCAGCACTGGTATGACGGGAACCCGGCATCCTCCCAAGGCAAGGTGACCTTGGAGGGGGTCGAGGTTCCCGCCTCCGTGCGCAAGGTCGGGTGCGCCATGCTGCTCGTCTCCCCTGACGAGCTGGACGAAATCGTGTGGCTCAAGAAGGACGGCGAGAAGCTGCTGTGGCGCGAGGGCGAAGACCTCATCAACGGCGAGCGCTTCTTCGCGCAGGAGCAGCTTTGCTACTCCGATGAGACCACCAAGTCCATCAACCGCCGCGCCGTGGCGGTCTACGATTACCTCGCGAACGCCATCCGACATGGGACGAGGATGAGGTGGCCGAGAGCATGGGCTACACCGCATCGGCCATCCGCCGCATCCGAGATGCGGAGCTATGCCAAGACCCCGAGTTCATCGAGGTCGAGGACGAAGATGACACCGAGGAGGCCGACGTGGATACCGAGGGCGGTATCGGCGGCTACAACTTCGGTTAGAGATAGCAATCAGGCAAACTACCAAGCAATCAAGAAAGGAGTCTTTCATGGAACGAATCTTCTGCAAGATTAAACGCGTGAAGCGCAAGCTCGATGGCAAGCGCATCACCGCCAAAGTCATGTCAGCCGTGCTCATCGCCAGCTCCATGCTCAACGCGTTCGCGCCCGTCGCGGCATACGCAGCCGAGCCGGAGCTTGCGACCGTCTCGCTCTCCGAGACCCAGCACGGCAAGCTCTCCTTCGACGGCACCGAGGACATGACTCTGGCCGTCGAGGTCGGCACCGATGTCACGGTGAACGTCACGCCGGATGAGGGGTACTTCTCCGACGGCATCACCGTGTTCAAGGGTGAGGAGGACGGCAAGGCCGTCGATGTCAAGGACGGCAAGGCCACCTTTACCGTCGAGGGCGACACCATCGTCACCTCCACTTTCTATGAGAACGGCAGCGTCGGTTCCGCAGCCTTACAGCCCGTCGAGGTCGATGAGGGAAAGGCCGTCACCAGCATCGAGAGCTATATCCGCGACCACGCGGATGCCAAGTACGTCGGCGAGGGCGATGAGCTGACCCGCGCGGACGTGCTCACCGTGACCACCAACGTCATCGACGGCAACAAGCTCCCCGAGGGCACGCTTGATGCGCTTTGGGCAGATGACGATGGCGACGGAATGTCTGACCACTGGGAAGCCATGCTCTCGCAGGCCACCTCTCATGCAGTGTCTTCGAGGTCGATAAGAATGCCGAATACTATGTCGGCTGGGCTGGTGCTGACATCTCCGGCGCGAAGCTGACCGAATGGCTCGCCGCCGAGAACAATGCTGACGCGAAGATACGCGATGGTTTCATCGTGGACGAGGCCACCGGTCTCGTGTACGTACCTAAGTCCTACACCGAGAAAAACGACAAGGGCGAGCCGGTTATCGCCTCCTCCCGCATCCAACTCGTCTACACCACGTCTGACAAGGCAGCTGAGGCTTCTTTCGACTTCGACAGCGATGCCTCCGATGTGAAGGGCAATGTGGCCGATAAGGGAAAGATTTCCGTGCCGGTCAGCTCCGCCATCACCCGCGTGACACTCGCCAGTGACGGTGATGCTCGTGAATCCATCAACGGGCGTACCATTGACAGCGTGACGGTCAACGGCATCGAGTACACGCCCGACATGGGCATGTGGCAGTATGATGCCGAGACCGGTTCTCTTGAGTTCGCCATGGCCCCCGTCGGCATCCACGCCATGAACGTAAAGATGTCAGACAACTTCGGCAAGGGAGTAGCCAGCTTCTTCCGTATGCCCGAACCCCGCATGTCTCTGAGCAACATCGGTACCATCGAGTTCAAGAGCGCTCCGCAGGTCGGGCAGACCTTCCGCACAAGCGGCGTAAACCATTACCGTTCGAAGGGGATGGGTGGTGGGTACACCCACCCCGCCGTCGAAGGCAACGGCAGATGGGAGTCGAAGACACTTCAACAAGCCATGGGCTGGCAGGGCGTAGACCTCAACCAGCTCAATACCACTGGTAATTCTCTCATGCGCGGTTCGGACATCCCCGCGCAGGACACCGGTACGGTCAAAATCACCAATGACATGCACTTGGCCCTTCTGTGCTGCCATGCGGGAACTCAGCTCGACCCGAACTTCAACAGCAACCCCGGCTGGAACAATCCTAATGATACCGATGGCGATGGTAGCGAGTGGACTGACCACTACGGCCAGCAATTCCGCGTATTTCAAGTCTCAGCAGGTAAGGCAATCGTTGCTGTTGTCTGCCCCACAAGTCACACCCAGCCCGGTGCGGCTTCTTCGAGATTGACTGGCGCGTGGTCGCCGGTAAGCTGAGCGTGCACAAATCCAGTGCCAACCCCGGCATCACCGACGGCAACGACTGCTACTCCCTTGAGGGTGCGGAGTTCACCGTCTACAACGCAGCTGGTCAATCCATGGGCACGCTGGTGACCAACGCCAACGGCGACACCAACACCCTTGAGCTTCCCGAGGGCACCTATACGGTGCGCGAGACCAAGCCGCCGAAGGGCTATCTGGCCGCGCCCGACCAGCAGGTCACGGTGCGTGGAGGTCAGCAGACGACCGCTCAGGTGAGTGACCAACCTTCTGGTGACCCGATGGTCATGGTTGTCGGTAAGTATGATGGTGAAAAGGAATACTCCGAGCTACAAGGTAATATGCCTCAAGGCTCCGCATCTCTTGAGGGCGCTGAGTTCACTATCGAGTACTTCGATACCGTTGACTTCGACAGCTACGATGCAATCAAGAAGGCCGGTGTGAAACCGACCCGCTCTTGGGTAGTCCACACCGATAAAGACGGTTATGCCGAACTGTCTGACGATTACCTTGTTTCTGGTGATGAGATTTACCACGATGCAAGCGGTAATGTAACCATACCTCGTGGTTCTGTCGCCATATATGAGTCAAAGGCTCCCGAAGGATACAAGCTAAATAGCAAGGTCAACTTCCAGAAGATTCAGGAAACCCCTCTTCCTGGTGTCACTACCTTCAACATGCCCGAGGTTCCCGAATCCGTGAAGCGCGGCGGCGTGTCCGTGCAGAAGCTCGACTCCGAGACCGGTAAGACCCCGCAGGGTGGAGCATCCCTTGAGGCATCGCATTCTCCATCATCAACGACAACGAGAACGCCGTGAAGGTGGACGGCAAGACCTACGCCAAGGGCGAAACCGTGAAGGTCATCACGACCGATGCCAAGGCTTCGCCACCACCGATGCCGACACCCTCCCCTACGGCGATTACATCATCCGCGAGACTAAGACCAACGGCTCCTACCTCAACACCTCCGCCGAGATGCGCGTGCAGGTGCGCGAGGACGGCAAGGTCTACTCCTTCTCTGCCGAGGACGATGTGGAGCGCGGCGGCGTGCGACTCGTCAAGACCGACTCCGAGACCGGCAGCGACCCGCAGAACGGCCTTTCCTTCGACGGAACCCAGTTCGAGTTGAAATCCCTCAACGACAATCCCATCATCGTGGACGGCAAGACCTACGCCAAGAATCAGGTCATCGACACCCTCGTCATCAAGGACGGTCAGGCCGTGACCGACCCGCACATGCTCCCCTACGGCACTTACTCCGTGCAAGAGGTCAAGGCTCCCGAAGGCTACCTGCTGGACGATACGGTCCATGAGTTCCGCATCGTCGATGACGGTGTGCTGGTGAACCCCATCGACCATGACGGCTCCATCGAGAACCAAATCATGCGCAGCGACCTTGAGTTCACCAAGAAGGGCGAGGACGGTCAGGACCGACTCGCTGGTGTCGCTTTCAAGCTCACCTCCGAGGCCACGGGCGAGAGCCATGTGGTCGTGACGGATGAGAACGGCTACTTCTCCTCCGCCTCCTCTTGGAACAAGCACACCCACGACACCAACGGCAACGACTGGCGCTCAAGGCGGATGGTGTTATCGACAGCTCCAAGCTGGATGCCACCGCCGGTGTCTGGTTCGGCGACGCGAGGCAGATGACTCCAAGGGCGCACTGCCCTACGGCACCTACGCCATCGAGGAGCTTCGCTGCACCGCCAACGAGGGCTATCAGCTCATCGAGACCACGGTTATCGTGAGCCGCGACGGCAAGGTGTACGACTTCGGCACCCTCACCGACGTGAAGGCGTCCATCACCACCAAGGCCTACGACCCGATGGACGGCGATTCCCTCGTCGGCATGGGGGAGGTCAAGGTCTCCGACAAGGTGACCTACGCCAACCTCTTCCCGAACCGCGACTACAAGCTGACGGCGGAGCTTCACGACTCCGCGACCGGCGACGTCCTGCTGGACGCCTCCGGCCACCCCATCACTGTGGAGAAGCGATTCACGGCCCAGTCCCCCACCGGGTTCGAGGTCGTGGAGTTCACCATCGACACCATCGAGCTGGGCGGCAAGACCGTGACGGTCTACGAGCGCCTGTACGATGAAGGCGGCTCCCTCATCGCCGAGCACGCGGACAAGTCCGATGTGAACCAGCAGGTCACCGTCATCGAGCCTGAAATCGGCACCACCGCCGTGGATGCCCATGACGGCGATAAGAACGTCGTGACCGACGGCAAGACCACGGTCATCGACACCGTGGAGTACAAGAACGTCATCCCCGGCAAGACCTACACCTTGAAGGGCAGCCTCCATGTGAAGGTGACCGACGAGGAGGGCAACGTCACGGAGAAGGCTCTTGAGGTGGACGGCAAGCCCGTCACCGCAGAGACCACCTTCACACCCGAGAAGGCCGACGGCAAGGTCGAGGTGACCTTCACCTTCGACTCCACCGGCATCCCGCAGGACACCGAGATGGTCGCATTCGAGAGCCTTGAGAAGAACGGCGTCGAGCTTGTGGCCCACGCCGACATCGAGACGGCAAGCAGACCACGACCGCCCATGTGACGGGCATCTCCACCACGGCCACCGACGGTCTCGATGGGGACAAGAACGTCATCGCGGATGCGGAGACCACCATCACCGATGATGTGGCCTACGAGAACGCCCTGACCGGCATCGGTTACACCATGACCGGTATCCTCATGGATGCCGAGACCGGCCTTCCCATCCTCACGGGCGATGGCAGCGAGAAGTACACCGAGGCGGATGTCGCGGCGTTCATGCAGCAGCTCCTCGACGTGCTCGGACTCTCCGCGCAGGATGAGGATGAGGGTATCGCCGACATCGTGGTCTCCGATGAGACCGCCGAGGACGGTTCGGTGAAGAAGTCCCAGACCGTGCGCGTCCATGCGGACGGCACCTTCGAGGTCATCGACACCACCTATGAGACCGATGAGGACGGCCTGACCTCCGCCACCGTGGACGCATCCGGCAAGGTTGGCTACGATGCCCTGACCGATGAGCAGAAGAAAGCCATCTCCGACGTGGCCGTGCTCAAGGACTCCGGTATCGTGCTCAACTACTCCGCCACCGGCGAGCTGCCGGTGTCCATCGACATGGATGCCCTCGGCAAGTTCATCGCCGACAACGAAGACCTCATCTCCCATCTGTCTACCAGACCGCCGAGTTCACCCCGGAGAAGTACGACGCACCGTGACCATGGACTTCCACTTCAACGCCAACGATGTCATCGACCGCCTCGGCGGCGAGACCAAGGACATCGTGGTGTTCGAGGTCATGTCCAAGAACGCGGTCGCGGATGAGGAGGGTTCCGCCCCCGTCATCGTCGCCTCCGAATGCGACCTCGACTCCGAGGAGCAGACCGTGAACCTCGTGCCCACCGTCATCGGCACCACCGCCACGGACAAGTCCGACGGCGACCACACGCTGATGGCCGGTAAGGATGCGGTAATCACCGACCGCGTGACCTACGAGGGCCTGATTCCGGGCAAGGAATACACCCTCAAGGCGACGCTTATGGACAAGAAGACCGGCGAGATGCTGTCCATCAACGACCAGCACGTCACCGCCGAACTCAAGTTCACGCCCAACAGTCAGAACGGCACCATCGACATCGACCTCGGCAAGTTCGACGCCTCCTCCCTCGACGGCCACGACCTCGTGGTGTTCGAGGAGCTGTACAAGCAGACCGAGCAGGGCAACGAGGCCACCGAGGTTCTGGTCGCCGAGCACAAGGACATCGACGATGAGGGGCAGACGGTCACCGTGACCACCACGCCTCCCGGCGGGTTCTTCGGCAAGACCGGCGGCAACGACTTCTTCATCGTGGTCTCCATCGCGGCACTCGCCGTGCTCGCGTGCGGCTGCGCCTACTACGGCATCAAGAACCGCCGCGCCGCGAAGGCCGAGGATGCCGCAGTCGATGAAGGCGGCGACACTGACAACGGGGATGTCTCGGGCGACTCCGAGGCCTAACCCACTGCACATGCTGCGGGTGCTCCGTCCATGTAAATGGGGAGCGCCCGCCCTATCCCAGAAAGGGGGACACCCATGGATGACAAGAACCGTCTGAACGACGGAGAGAAACCGCAGACCCCCGCCGACCGTGAGGCCAAGGCCAAGCGTCGCATCCTCGTCGGTATCGCGACGGGTGCCCTGCTCGTCGCCGGTCTCATCACCGGCGGCATCTACCTGTCCGGCAGGCAAGGCGGCACGGACGTGATTCCCGGCTCCGACACCCCGACTAGCCAGCAGGAGCAAGTCGATGGCGAGAAGCCCTGCGAGCACGACTGGACGGTCACCTACAAGACGGTGCATCACGACGCGGTGACCCACACCGAGAACGTCCCACCGGTCTATGAGACCAAGACCAGCTACACACCGTGTGCAACGACTGCCAGCAGACCATCGACGCATCGCCGATGCGCATATCAAGGACACCGGTCACTCCGGGTACTCCACCAACGTGCCCATCACCGGCGAGGTGCTGGTGAGCGAGGGCTTCACACGCGAGGTCACCGATTCCCCGGCTTACGATGAGTCCGTGCCGGACAAGCTTGTCTGCACGCTCTGCGGCGAGGAGAAACCGGCGACTGCCGAGTAGCGACCCTCTCCTTTTCAAGACCCGGCATCCTGCAATCGGGGTGCCGGGTCTTTCTCATGGAGACGATTCAAAAGCCAGAAACGACGGATGATATGATTAGAAGCTAGGAGGTGAACGGAATTGAAGAAGAGAACGAAATCGCGCATAGCTTTCGCGGCATCGGCGGTGTTCCTGTTTGCCGCCGCAGCCATGGTCGCCCTCCTCCTCATGAGCAGGGAGCCGCTCACACTCCCCCTTCACCCAACGCCCCCGAGGTGGTGGAGAATTCCGGTGATGGGTTCCCCGAGGTCGATTGGACGTACTGGCAGGGCATCAACCCGATGTCATCGGCTGGGTCACCATCCCGGCACATCCGTCAACTCCCCCATCCTGCAAGCCCATGCGGACGCGCCCGAATACTACCTACGCCATGACGTTTACGGCAATTACAACCCCCATGCTGCATCTACCTCACGCCGCTTGCGAGGAGCTGGGCCTGTCCAGCCGCAACGCCGTCATCATGGGCCATCACTTCTGGAACGACACGGTGGCCGCGCCCATGGGAATCATCGCCAGCTACACGGATGAGGCTTCGCCCGCGAGCACTCCCGCGTGCTCATCCAGACCCCGACCGCGAAGATGACCTACGAGGCGCGGTTCGCGCAGATAGTCAACGGTCGCGAGCGCAACAAGCGCATCGACTTCGAGGGCGAGACGGACTTCCGCGCATGGTACGGTGAATCGCGTGCGAACGCCGCCATGGTGCTCGATGCCGAGACGGAGCCGGAGCAGGTCATCTCGCTCGTCACCTGCTCCTACAACATCTGGTCGATAACGAGCGCACCGTCCTCGTCACGAGTATGCAGGAAACGGCCAAGAATCAAGCCGAAAATACGCAAATCGCACCAGACGCATCCTGAGCCTTCTGGCGGCAATCCGACATACGGCTGGCATCAGTGTAGACCCGCCCCTCTCAACGCCCCGCAGACGCGATTCTGCGGGGTCGTTTTTTCCTGCAACCTTTTGAAAATCGGCATCAGGTCGCCGCCCATATGCGTTGATATAATGATGTCATCGGTTGACGCGGAAAGGACTGAAATGAAAGAGCAGAAGAAATCGAAGTCGCTTGAAATCGTGGAGAAGCAGCGTGCGCTCGTGGTCGAGAAGATTATCGAGGACATGAAACGCGACGGACTCCACTGGTCGGAACCCTACATCCCCTCACTCAGCCCGCACAACCCGGTATCCGGCACGGTGTATCAGGGCGGCAACCGTTTCCACCTCGGTTTCGTGGGCTACATGCGCGGGTTCACGGACAACCGCTGGTGCACATTCAACCAGATTCGCGATAGCGGCTGGCATCTGAAGAAAGGTGCCAAAGCCGCCCTCATCGAGAAATGGCGCGAGTTCTCCATCAAGGAGGAGAACGAGGACACGGGTGAGAAGGAGGTCACCGGCCACTACCTGCGCTGCGTGGGCTACTGGAACGTCTTCAACGCAAGCGAAATCGAGGGCATCCCCGCCCCACCGGTACCGGAGCATGTGAGCGACCGCACCGCCGCCATCGCGGACGACCTTATCCTCTCCTCCCGCTGCCCCATCGTGGAATCCATGCGCTATCAGGGGAGCGCCGGTTACGCCCCCGGCTCCGACCGCATTCTCATCGCCCCGCGCGAGACCTTCCTTTCAGATGAGACGTTCACCCGCGTGCTCCTGCACGAGATGACCCATTCGACCGGGCACCCATCCGTCCTCAATCGCGGCTGCAACACTGACTTCGGAAGTCCCGAGTACGCGCAGGAGGAGCTTGTGGCCGAACTCGGCTCCCTTTTCCTCTCCGCAGACCTCGGCATCCAGAGCGTCGATTACGAGGGGGCGCACTACGAGAACCACGTCTCCTACCTGCAATCGTGGATGCACGCGCTGGAAGACGACCCATCCTACCTGTTCAAGGCTGCGGCGAAGGCCGACAAGGCGGGCACCCTCATCATCGGGCGCTACAACGATGTCTTGGAGAAGCGCCGCGACCGCGACGTGGAACGCGCACCTGAGAAGGTGTCCCTCAAGGGAGAAGTCGCGGCCATGAAGGGCGCGTCGAAGAGCCATGATGAGCAGGCCAAAGCGCCTGAAATCGCGGTCTCCGCGCGGTAGAAAACAGTTGTGGAAATGGCTAAAATGTAGTATAATAGTAGTGTAGAAAGCTATCAACCTTTAGATATAGGAAGGGACTAAGAGAGAGGTGAAGTAGGATGAAGTATCGCACGATTGAGGCGGTTACAAGGTGCCGGTGTTTACAAAGGAATGGAAAGCGATGTGGTTCATGCTGGGCATGTTCTTCCAGATATTCGCCCCCTTTTATGCCGTTATCTATTATGCTATCCGGTTTCCGCAAATCAAGACGGTAAGGGAAGTCGCGGCAACATGGGCGACACGTGGCTTATTCGCGATGGTCGGCATCCTAGTATGTGTTGGCTGTATTCTCTCTTTGCTAAGTTGATTACACCATTAGGAGGAAACATATGCTTAAAGTGAATGAACCGATACCGTGGAGCTTCACCATCGAGTTTGACGAGGAGAAGGCGAAGCGCAACGGATATGACATCGAGACCCTGTACGATTACGTCGGCAGGAATGTGGAGAAATACGGAGTCACCCGCATCGGGCATGGGACATGGAAGGCGAAGGTCGGCGATGAGGTGGAATCACAATGCCTCGCGCTCTCCATGCTCTCCAATGCGAAATGGGTCATGCGAAACGTCAAGTCGCTCGTCGCCTTCGAGGATGACACCGATGCCATCGACTGCCTTGACGTCTTCCGCAAGACCGACCCTCAATGCCTTTATGCGTAAGTGATATGCCATGGCAAATCGTAGAAAAGCATTCCATTTCGATTTGGATGAAGATAGGTTGAAATCCCTTTATCCATCTGAAAGTAAGACGGGCTACAAAAGCGCATGGGGCAGGATACAGGCCTTCATGGAAGCGAACGGCTTCGAGCACACCCAATATTCCGGCTACGAATCCATTCATGGAATGTCCTACTTGCAAGCGTACAAGGTGTTGGAGGGTTTGCAAAAGACATATCCGTGGTTCAAGGATTGCGCTCAAGTAGCAACGCTCACCGAAATCGGTAAGCGTCACGACGTACTGGAACATCTCGGCAATGGCAAAGACATTGAGGAACCGGATGTCAGTCACTCGGAGCCTTTACGGCTCAAGGACGAAGCTCATGCCATGCGGGAATCTTCGAGGGCATTGGAAGCATCTCGTGAAGACCAAGCATATCATCAAGAAAACGAACGATGATAAATTAGCAATAATCTGAGGCCTCGGTTATAAACCGGGGCTTTTTCCTGCCATCAATCGGCGCGGAGCCATTGTCAACGGGACGTGGAATACCAGAGCCTCGGCGAGGATATGCCGCGAAAGCCCGTTTACAAGAGGCTCACGGGAAATCCTTTTGGTGAAGGAAAGGAGGTCTCCTGCTTTCCCTGCCCTCCGGCGAGGATGGGTTCGGGTGAAACCCGAGATACAGGTCAAGGGACGCGTCCATTGCGGGGTTCGGGGTGGAATCCCGAGGTGGATTGCACGGCACTGATATGACGAAGCCCCTGGTCGATGACCGGGGGCTTATCCTATGACCTATCTGGACCTAGAAGGGGAACAGGTCAACTGGTTTCAGGCCATGGCATCTCTTGAGCTTCTTGCCGCTTCCACAGGGGCACGGGTCGTTCCTCTTGAACCTCGACAGGAACATGCTGCGTTCAGCTCCGACCGATTGGGCAAGTGCATCGCACATCTCTAGGTACTCATCATGTGAACCACCGTTGTCTGTATCAAATATCTTCCCACGCAGCTCTTGAAATCTCATCCAATCCATTCGCGATGACTCGCTGTCATTGCACCACGTGAATGGAAGTAAATCGACTACACTTATCACCTTATCGCTGATGACATTCCACATGAAGCCGCCTAGATAATAGATAAACGCAGTCTGGTAGAGCATCGCCGACAAATCGTTCCGCCTAACATTCTTAGTTTTAGGCATATTGTCGCGCACCATCTTTCGAGCAGCGTCTTGATTAAGACTGACCATTTGGGTGCCAACATCAACCGCCTCGCCGTCCTGCGATTTGCAACCGAAGGTATCCTCCTCGATGAGCTGCTTGATGTCTATGACCTCTATCTTCTCCTTCAAGCGGCTTTGGGGAACCACGTATTCGGAAAAGCGCTCATCCACGTCATCGAACATGGCTGCGAACTTCCCATCGAAGCACGCATCACGAGGCAGAGTGAGGATGTTGTTCCACGTCACCGCATCGAATCGGACATAATCATCTGTATCGAAAAAGATGAGGCATTCTGGTTTACAGGGGGCAGCGAGGAGCGAGCGGAACCGAAACTCGTCAGCTGACCGTGCGGGGAAACAGAAGACGGGGTACTCGCCACCGAGCTTGTCACGAAAACAATCGTATTGCTGATTCTGCCGAGAAGATTGTGATTCTTTGGGCTGGTAAGTTGCGAGAAGCATAACTGGCCTTTCTGTAATATGATAACTACAATACTATAAATATATAACACTACAAAAGAAAAGGGAACTCAAAGAAGCTCCCCTTTACATTTACCTATTTGATTTTCCCGCAATTCGTACAGATACGACGACCAGTTGGGACTTTTTCATCCCAAGCGTCTTTTACAAGTTTCTGCACAGGTTCATCCCATGCTTCTTTAACAGTAACAGGAGTATTTGTATATGATTGACATCCATTAAAGAAGTTTTCTTTGAAATGTGATGTCTCAAAGCCCGTAATATCCGCCCCGCATCCATTACAAATGCAGTGATACTCAACTACCGCGTCGTGATGGATATAAGTTGTCTCATATACCGCGTCGTGATGCACTGTCGCGGTTTCATCAACCCAATTATGTGCACATTGGTGCCCGCTCTGCCCACCACCGTTACCGGAGTTACCTGAGTTGGAACCACCACCACCGTTACCGCCTTGATTCTGACCATTGGCACCTGACTCACCACCGGCGTTATTGTTGCCATTTCCACCGTCTCCGTTGTTACCCGGCTTGGATTCCCCGGTGTCCCCAGCATCATCTCCGCCTTCTGGCTCTCCTCCTCGACTTCTCCTTGTCGGCGTTCGGGTTTGCCTTGGCGTTCTCCTTGACCAGCTCGATGACCTTGGTGCCGTTCGCGCCGGTCAGGGTCTCGTCGCCTTCTTCACGGCGTCGCCGACGGACTTCACGATGGCGTTAAGCGCATCCGCGTCGGTCTTGTCAGCCGCGATGGGCTTGAACTCGAAGGGCAGTTCATCCCCCGTGTCCTTCCCATCTTGTCTTCGACCTCGGACTTCACCTTGGCGGTCTTGGGAACCTCGTAGATGGAGCCGTCCTTGTCCACGGGGCTGATGAAGGAGACCTCGTACTCGCCCTCCGCTGGCACGTCGAGCGCATGCGGCTCGTTCGCGTCGTAGGCGTGGTAGTAGTCCACCTTCTCTTCCTTGTTCACGATGTGGGCGATGACCGGTGAGGACTCGCCCTTCACCCAACCGTCCGCCTTGGCACCGAGCTGGATGACATGCTGCTCGGTCTTCTCAGTCTGCTCGATGGGCGTTGGCTCCTTCGGCTCCGGCTTTTGCGAAGCCGCATACCAGACACCGCCGCCGATGAGGGCGATTGCCAGCAGCCCACCGAGTCCGGCCATCACGGCCTTCTTCTTGTCGACTCATGGCCGAAGAGCACGATGGTGCCCTTCTTCTCATCCTCCTCCCCCTCAGCCGGTCTATGCGGCATCTGCTGCGTGCCCGTCTCCTGCTTATCCTTATCGAAATCCTTGTTGTCTTCCATGACCAATCTCTTCCTTTCAATCCTACGCCATCCGGTCGGCGCTTTCTTCAACTTGAACCTATATGTATGTGTCTTTGTCATCCGCACATGCGTGTTACGAGAACATCTGCCAGACGATATGGACCAAGATGAACAGCACGAGCATGAGCGCCGTCCACTTGAGGAAATGGAACATGCGGTCCGGCAGGGTGACCATCGCAAGGCGCTCGATGCGGCGCTTCGACTCCAAGACCATCGTGTCGATGGCCTTCTTGCTGCGCTGCGTCGCCTCGTCTATATTGCGGAGGGTTATCTCCTGCGCCTTCTCCTGCGCCTTGTTCACGCCGTTGAGCGCGGCCTGCTCTGCGGAATGGGTCTCGTCCTTGGCGCTGTTGTACAGCTCCTCGACTCTATCGACCAGATTGCGCATCTCATAGAGCGTCTGGTCCATCTTCTTCACGGCCTGATTGACCTCGGCCCTCTGGGCATCCACACTCTCCTTGAGCTTCTTCACGGAACCGGAGAGCCTTCGGTAATCGCTGAGGTTATCGGCCTTCTCCTCGCCCTCGCCCACCAGCTTGCGACCTGCGGCACGCATCTCACGCGCCTCCTCGCTGAGGTTCCTGACCCCGCTGATGTGCGTCTCGACGCGTTCATCATCGCGTTCGATGTCTTGCATATCTGTCCCTTGTTCTAAAGATTCCTTGAGGTGCTTCGCGCTATATGCCATGCCGTCACACCCCCTTCTCGCCCACCAGTCTGGTGCGGGTGTGGAAATCATCGCCTATGAGTCCAGTTCGCATGAAGTTCTGCAAGGCATCGGCCACAGTGATGGCGGTCTGGCCGTCATCGCATTGAGCCACGCAGCACCAGTTGCCCGGTCGATGTTCCAACGCGTGGGCACGGCGCACCTCCACGACCCACTTCTCCGTCGCCTGCCCCTTACTCATAGAACTCCTCCTGCTCGTCATAATCCTCGCAACTGATGTATTCCGGGCAGTTGGACGGTCGATGCGGCATCCATCCAAATCGGGGTATTCGCATCCCAGATTCTGCCGAGCCAATGGGCGCAATCCGCTCCCTGCATTCATTGTCAGCCATTCGTTCTCCTTTCCAAGCAATAGTATTATACCATACTATATCAATAGTAAACTACTTTTCTCCAATTTTACCCATCTCCGACCGAAGCTCGAAGATGTTCGCCAAGATGAAGGCGATGCCGAAGTGGGTCATGGCATCCGACCCCTCGGGTTCGCCGCTGAGCCACCGCGCTATCGCGATGAGCGCCCAGATGGCGGCTATCGCGTACCAGAGGATGCTCTGGATGAGGTTGTCGTCCACCTTACTCATCGGTGCGGACCTCCCCTGCCTTCCGCATCTTATGCCGCATCACCTGTATGGCACGCACGCTCCTGCCTGTCATGCGGGAGATTTCCCTATCGGGCATATCGTGCTCCATCACCAATTCCCTCTCCCAGTCCTGCCACCTCGTGTGACGGACATCATCATCGCCGGGGCACAGGGCATAGTTCCTCTCCCGCTGTCGGTTGCGGTACTCCCTTGCCCTCTCGCTGTCCGCGAAGTTCTTCAATGTCTTCGGCATTCACGCCTCCTCGAACTCGCCGCACCAATCGGCATCGGTGCTGTACACGTCGGCACCCGTGGTGCGGTCGCAGGTGGTCAGGTGGGTGCATCGCGTGCAGGGGAACAGGTGCGCCGCAGAGCACCTGCGACTGCGAACCAACCCGCAGTGCATGAGGCAACCGCCGGTGCAGGAACACCGACCGTCGGTCATCCCGTCGTAGCCGTTCTCCTCAAGCCAATCCGCGACCATATCCACCACGGTGGCCCCGTCCTTATCCATGGACTGCATCTCGCCCCTCCCCCCATAACACCCGTCCCGCAAAACGGGCAGACATTAAGCGGCAGCTCTGGTTCAGGCTCGATGAGGTCGGCGAGGCGGCGATACGACGCGTCGGCCAGAATGAGATTGAAGTCACTTCGCCGTACACCTATGATGTCCTCAATATCCTGTCCCGTGAACAGAGGCTTGCCGATGTGCTTCCACAGCCGCTCCGCCACATCGCGCCGCTCCTTGTCAAACGCCCCTTTCATCACCTCCTTATCAATGGAAGCCGTCGCAACGGCTCGGGCGTTCCATCGCTGTATCAGCTCGGGGACGAACTCGTCGCTCATCTCGGCACCGCAATGGATGCAGGTGATGCCGAACAGAGGTGGCGACTTGCGCATCGCCGGCCTGACCTCGCCGAGCATGGGTTCACTCCCGCAGAAGGGACAGGGCTTTAAGGCGTGTTTGCTCATATTCTCCACCTTCCTAGCATCAGTTGACATTGAATTGATATTCACCCCAGCTGCCTTCTGGAATATGGATGCGCGTTTCATACTGGCACTCTTGCCCGTATGGGAACTCGATAGGAGACTCAAATAACAACGATGAAGATGACATATACGTGACCTTCTTGTCCTTGATAATCGCGACTCTCTCGACCGTGCGTCCTCTTTGGAAGAATCGAACAGGACGGTCACTTCGCTTGCGAGATAGCGTTTCTTCTTGTAGCCGCCATTCCCATCAGCTGTCATCACCGTGTAGTAATCATCTTCACTGATATTACCGTGTACACGATTACCACCCAAGAGCGAGGTGCTACCGCCGAACTCACCAGAGATGTAAGACGTGCCGTCTAATGTCACAATAGGGGTTGACTCCACTATCTCCTCACGCTCGCCCACTTCCTCTATGCTCTTCGACTCCATGCATTCAAGGCTGAATGCTAAGCCCTCAACGAAGATAACACCACCAATGCCAATGACCGCCAAGTAGATGAATCGAGCGACATGCTTTTTGATTTTCGAGTGCCATTTACCGGTATCTAAACCATAGTAGATTGCCGACACAACTGTCAGATAAATCGGGACACCTAGAAGGCTCCAAGCCCGATATAGCTAAGAGTGCTCTCTAACTGCTCCCACGTCGTGATTTCCATCTCTCTCCCCTATTTCCAGTATCGGAACGGCTCTCGCCACATCCTCATGACCACGGCTCCGATTGCCCTATCCGGGCATATCTCAGCGAACAGCCGCTTCGTCGGCTTCACACCGTCGCGCTCCCACAACTTTTCCAGAACACCCATGGTGACAAGAACCGCATCCAAAGCATCATCTGGCGTGATGAAGTAATCTTTACCGTGAAAGGTCTCCCCATAGATGAAGAGGATACCGGTGGAGGCTTCGCGAATCACCTTGTTCATGATGACCGCTGTGGCATGTGCCCACGCCCTACGCCTGCGCTCTTCGATGATGTTCACAGTGCCCCCGCCCTAGTACATGAGAAGCGAGCCGCACTTCGGGCAGAAGGTCGGCACGTCCTCCGCGAGGCTGTCGAACTGCGGCTCGCTGTACTCGTCGAAATCGGTTATGTCCTGCGCGATGACACCGGCCCAGCCGCAGTGCGAGCACCAGATGCCATCGACAGGATTCGCGGACGACATGTTGCGGGAGTTCACGCGCGGCACGTACCTGCGGCTCTTGAAGCGCGAGGATTCGTGGCTGACCTCGATGTGCTCGGGCCACTCATCCTCGCGCCAATTACCGGGAAGAATCTCGTTCAGATACATCAACGCCCCTCTCATGGTCGTGTGTGTTGCTACTATTGTAGCATACCATAAACCTACCAATGTGGAGATGTTGGGTATCTTCACGGGGCCGCTACTTAACGCACGTCCGGTCGCTCATGCCCGCGCTCATCCTTGCCCATGGACGGGGCCTCGCGGCGCGGCTGGCTGCCGGACCCGCTCGTGCCTCCGCCCTTCTTGGGCTTGCGTGCATAGGGAACCTCGGAAGCCATCTCAACGCGCAGCTCGTCGGCACCGCGACGATATGCGAGCCACAGGCGCTTCACCTCGGGGTCGTCCATGACCTCCTTGGGCGGGCGCTTGAGTTCGAGCTTCGGGAACGCGGCGAGGGCAGTGCCCTCCAAGCCATGCGCCTTCTTGCGGTAATCGAGGTAGGTCTTCCTCATGTCCTCTAGGTAGCATCGCGGATGCCGGTGACGCGCTGGCGCTCGGCTTCGACTGCCGCTCGGGCCTCGGCGATTTCCGCGCCCTTGGCCCCGATGTCGCTTCCACGTTCTGCAAGAACCGCTCCTCAAGGCCGTTCGCGTTCAGGTCGGCATCGAGCTTCGCGAGGGAGAAGGAGTATTTGGAGTTGTCGGTGTCGGTGACGTAGAGCCTGCCCTTGCGGAACTGGGTGTCAACGCCCCAGCCCTCAAGCATCTCACGGTACTCGTAGATGTTCTCGGCCCTGTCGGCTGCGAGACGGCACAGCTCGCGCAGGTTCATCTTGTAAGACTCTCCCCCGCGCCCCTCTATCTCCTTTTCCACCTTCGACGGTTGCTTCTTATGGACGGAGGAATTGCGCTCATCGCGCTCCACCTGCTTCAAGCCCCATGCCTTGTCCATCTTGCGGATGCGGGAGGCACGGCGAACCTTCGCCTCCTTCCCCCTACCCTCATCCAAGCGCTTCCCGGTTGAGAGGTCGCTGCGGTTTATGACGATATGGACCGCATAGCATGGGTCTTGTCCTCCTTGCAATACTCGTTGTGAAGGGCGAAGACCACCTCCTGATTCGGGTAATAGGTGCCGACGTAATCCCTCGCATATCTCATGCAGTCCTCCGGCGTGAGCTTGCCACCGTTAAGGTCGCACTCGTCGGGAGAAAGGCCACGATTTGATGGAAGAGCACCGTGTTCTTGGCCTCCTTCAACTCGCCGGTCTTCCTATCGCGGATGCGACGGGCGGCTTTATCATGCCCAAAGGTCTTGCGGGTGCGCTCCATGTAACTCGCCCACCGCTTCAAGTCCTTGCACTCCTCCATGTTCTGGGAATCGCGCAGGAGCACCTTCTTGTCATCGTTTATGTAGGCTCGGAGGTTTCGCTGATGGGATTTGCTGCTCACCCCTCCCTGCTTGATGATGGTCATGGCTCTACCTCCGTTTAGGCCGTTGTTTCATTGGCATCACCGCTATCGACATATTTCCAGTGATAACCGCCCGAGGTTCCACCACGCTTTAATGCCCTCCAGACGGCACTTGCTGAAAACCCCATGCTCCGCGCAGCGGCACACGCAGACCTAAATATTTCCCCGGTCTCGCAGCACATGACGGCACGCCACCTTTCTTTCTTGAACGGAGGAACAGGTTTCTCAACATCTGCGAACCGCCAATGATAACCACCTGCTCTTCCGCCAGACTTGAGAGCCACAATGATATTGCTGGGTTCTTTCTGACCGATGTCTATGGCAGCATTGGTTATACTGTCGTATTTCTTCCCAGTCTCCACGCATATGACCGGAATTGTTCTGCTGGGTTTTATTGACATGGATGAATCATCTATATAGTGAAAATGAAAACCTTTCGTTGCTTGTCCAGACCTTGCAGATTTACTAACGCCACTAATGGTCAATCCCATCTCATATGCAGCAACGCCGGTGCTGTCAAAGACCTCGCCTGTCTCGACACATACTACGGCTTTGCGGTCTTTAACTCTCTTGAAGCTATCTGGTGTTGGACGCTCGTCAGTTTCGTAATACCAGTGGTAGCCACCTGATGCTGTATGATTCTCGATTGAGATGGAAATTGCACGTTTGTGAACACCGATGGCGCGGGCGGCATCGGCTACGGATTCAAACAGCTCACCTGTCTCATAGCAAACAACGCTTTTTTTAGTCATGGGAATCATCTTAAAGCCGAGATTGACTAAACGCTGCTCTTGTTCTTTTGTGAGTTTCCCTTCCCTCCAAAGCCTTCTAAGGGATTCTTTTATGTTTTTGAAGTCGTTTCCATGCGAAGTATAAGTATAGCCACGTTCATCCGTTTCTACCGCTCCCACCGCAACGGCTTGTTCGAGAATGGAAATCCTCTCGTCAGCATCTACTTGTGGATACAGCGCTTGTTGTAATTCCTTCGCTAAACTACGGGAGTCCTTGACTGCATCAATGACCTTGAAGTCGCGTGGCGTGTAAAGTGGATTTACTTTCTTGTCAGTCAGACTCTTGTATGCCCTCCGTATCCGCTCGCGCGTCACAGAGATACCACCAAGCAACCCAAAATTGTTGCACAGGTCGAACACAACCGGGGTCTGATTCCCGCCAGAAGAGAGGGCGCGACCGAGCTGTTGATGGAAGATGACCGGGGATTTCGTAGGGCGAACCATCACAATCGCGTCGATTCCTTTGACATGAACCGCTTCGTTGAGTTGATTGATGCAGTACAGTACCTTCAATGCACTACTGTCATCCGCTTTGAAGTTCTTGAACGATAGGGAAGCGTAAGGGTCTTTACTTGTTGTCTTATAAACATGAATTTCATCGTTCACTTCACCGAACCACTGATGAGAGAGAAGCATGAACTCGTTCAGCTTTGCTTCACGCGGCAGAAGACGATGACCTTACCATCACGCTTTTTAAGATGCTTAGCAATGATGCGGTCGATGCCGTCCGCATCTTGGAGTGAGCGGCGCAGCTCCTCGTATTTCTTGACGAACTCGGAATGTTTCTTCTTTTCGCGTACCTTGTCGATGGAGACCTTCAACTCGCCAAGCTCTTTCGGCGCATCGTAAAGGGCGATGATGTACTTTGGGATAGGCAGGATACCGCGAAGCCACGCTTCCTCAAGCTCCATACTGCTCGCCACATTGCCCTCGAACATCTCGTCTGCCATGTTCCGCCCGTTGTCCGAGTAGCGGATGGGTGTGGCGGTGAAGCCGATGACCTTCGCTTCGGGATTGCTTTCAATAACGTATTGCACGCCCTTGCCCCACTCGGGCGCTCCGCAATGGTGGAACTCGTCGGCGATTATCACATCACATTTCGGGGTGGTAACTTCGTTCCTTGCCGCGACCATCGCTGCGGCATATGTCATAAATTGCAGGTTCTCCGGTGTGAATCCGGGCGCGAAATCAGCAAGGTTCGCCATCTGGTCGGCGAACATGTACTCGTTGGTGCCGAGCAGGAGGAATCGCATCTTCGGATTGTCCTGCACAAGTTTGGCGATGATGACAAACTTGCCGGTGCCAGTGGGCTGCACCACGCAGCGCGGTCGCTCACCTCAAGCATTTCACAGAGCTTGTCATAGGCCGTCTGGTTGTGCGGGTATAGTTCGATTTGAGAATCCATGTCAGTTGTCCTTTCTGTTCTTGATTTCCTTACATCCAATATAGGACTTTGCGTTCGCAGTGCGGGCACCTCGCCGGTAACTCGGCAAGCGCACGGTGCTCGTTCAAGTTGAAACCATGGATGAATGTGTGACCGCACTTCGAGCACTCATAACAACACTCCACCGCATTGCGCTTCTTGTTGGACTTGGTTTTGCGTTTAACGGTGCAGAACGCATCGTCCTTCGGTTGGATAGTGAGCATCAAGAATCCTCCTCTTCCATATCATCATCTATCTCCAAGTTGACTACGACGTTTCCTCTCCGTGCCTCTTCCTCAAGAGATAAGAGCGCCGCTTTCGTTTGCAAGAACACGGTTCGCTCGTTCTCAAGGGTCGGGATGACATGGCTCTCGTTGAACGCATCGAGTCCGTAAGTGTTGCAGAACTTCATGAGCTGGTTCAGGTTCACGCCGTGCTTGTGTAACTCAAAAAGCGTCTTGCTAAGAACCGAAGTGTCGATGACATTGATGGTCAGATTGTCCGAGTGGATGAGCGAGCTGCGCACGAAATCGGAAACGGTGAGGCCGACTTTCTTGGCTTTGCGTTTCAGGATTTGCCTCTCCTTATTTGTCACTCGGACTTTCAGCCATATCTCTCTATTCTCCAATCGCTTGTCCTCACTTTCATAAAACGGAACTTTTGAAACGGTGCCGCCGCCGTTTCCAAGTTCTGGGATTGCGAAAAGCCGCCTTTTCGCCGGTTGGAGAACGGTGGTCTGGTGCCTATCTTTAGGTACCTGATTAACGGGCGAGAACCCCCTTTCGGGTAGCTCCTAAAGCCGTCCGAAAGCAAGATGGAAGGGTGGTTCAAATGCGGTTTTACCGCGTTTGTGGCCACACTTCCCAAATCTTGCAACTCGAAGAGCGACCTTGGTCGGTGAGCACTGCTATTGTAGCAGTGCGAGAGCCTTCCCGGACGGGAAATAGGGGTGCCGCCGCCCTATTTTCTGGCCGGGAAGGCGGTGTCTCCCGGAGCTTGCGGAGGAGACAGAAAGGTGGGGTGCCGCCGCCCCACCTTTCTCAAATCCGCGAAACGCAGACAGATAATTTGGTTTTTCCCGACTTGGCAGTCATATATTTTCAGACGCTCGCGAACGGATGAATGCCTACGCCTCGGCATGAGAACGCCACCCCGCGAACCGACAATCGTGTGATTCTCAAAATCGGTCGCGCCGTTTTCTGGATGGCGGCGAACCGGAATCTGCGAAGGGCAGTGATGCGAAGCGGCGTGTCTCAGAAAGTGATAATCAGAATTACTTGTCGAGGGCTTCGGCGAAGACGCAGCAGCGGTAGCCCGCGCTCGACATGTCGCCCTCCTTGGGCGGGTCGTTGTGCTTATAGAGGACCGCACGCCTGCCGACCCAGTAATCCGTCCCGTCATCGTTCTTACGTCCCCACAGCCACTCCGCGACCTTGCCGAGGGGGAAGCCGTTGAGGAGCGGCGAGGGAATCATCTCGTCCTCGTCCCTCCCTAACGTGCGGTAGGTGATTTCGTATTTGTCGGAATTGGCTTTCGTGGGAACTCGCTTCACGCCGACGATGGTGCAGTGAATCTTGGTCGCCATCGCCACGCGATAGGCTAGGTTGTTCTCATCCTCGGCATCAACGATTGCCCTTGCGCATAGACCCACTTCTACGGGTCTTGGTTGACGGCCCTTCACGATGGCGGCGGTCATGTAGGCCACCGGAAGAATCTCACGATAGCGTTCATCGGTCATCTTGTTCTTGCGCTCGTCCATATTGCGTCTCCCTTCGTCGCGGACGGCTGATATGGGAAACCGCCCACACGGGCGGCTCCATATTCCTACTTCAACTTCGCGACCAACTCGACGATTCCCTCGCGTTGTCGGCTACCGAGACCCTGCACGCGTCGGTTCTCCGCGATGCCGAGCTTGCGTATGATGTCATCGGCCTTCGCCTTGCCGATGCCGGGGATGCACATCAGGAACTCGTGGACGCGGATGCGCTTGGCGCGGTCATCATCGAGGGCGTCGGCAAGGGAAAGCTCCCCTTTCCTCACGAGGTCCTTGAACTCCATGCGCTCGCGCCGCGCAGCCAAGGAGCGCTCAAGTGCGGCCTTGCGCTTCTCCTCAGTCATCTCGGGCAGGTGGTTGTCGTTCTCCATTTCTATCTCCTACTCTCCGTCTTGCCGGTTCGCTTATTCTCAGATGCCGCCTTGCGCAAACGCCAGCGACGG
>ENA-OQCK01000358-OQCK01000358.1-human-gut-metagenome-genome-assembly--contig:-NODE-358-length-26071-cov-2.668748_pt1 | contig 26071 bp, 42 predicted proteins | sample MGYA00242498_ERZ504578 | MGnify/ENA primary metagenome ERZ504578 (study PRJEB26092, sample SAMD00036229) | human gut metagenome | host: Homo sapiens | study: EMG produced TPA metagenomics assembly of...
CATCAAAATAAGATATATCGGACAAATATACCGTTGACCTGACTATATCGGCCAGTGTACATCCCGCTTCCTTTAGAACACACTCTACATTCTTAATAACCTGTTCTGTCTGAGACTTGATTCCATTTTTCATTTCTCCAGTAACTGGATCAACCGGTCTCTGTCCTGATACAAAGACGAATTGTTCGGTTTCTATTCCCTGGGAATAAGGTCCAGCCGGTGGCGGTGCCTGCTTTGTAAGCAGTTGAATTTTCTGTTCCATCATAAACCCCCTTTTACTTAAAATCATTACACCTCTTGTTTCTGATTTTATTATACACTATTATCTATATAATTACAATATTATTTTAATATTCAAACAAATATTTTATGTTTGTTTAAAATAAATGTTTATGCAATAAAATATAGCAGAGGATCTCTGCAATCCTCTGCCATCCAATTTTAATATTCATACTTTAATTCATCACAGCATAATCGTCTGCGACATTTTCTCCAGTAAAGCCAAAACGCTCCACGCAGCTAAGGTTGACGATTTAGCATTCTTCTCACTAGGTTTTACAGCCACCTTAATCTCAATTGTTCCAAAATCTCCATTAAGCCTGATATCATGAATATTTGTTTCCAACCCTGGACAACTGCTGATTTTGACTCTTGTCTCATCGACTCCAAGGGTTGCTAATGCCATGGAGACCGCAACATTTACATTCTTAGGAAATCCTGCGATTGCTTCCCTTGAACTGCCCTTAAAGACCAATTGTTCCTGATGTTCCGGTAATTCCTTTCCATCAAGATAGGGAGCTCCATTAAGAGAATGAGGATTCTTTGTGGTATGTATTTCGGCATCTCCAAGTCCGCCAAAACGCACTGCCCTCATAAGATCAAAGCCGCCTATGGCTCCACTGGCCACATAAAGCTTTGCCTCTGATTCAGAACCCGCCTGATTTATTCTTTCCATCAGTCTGCCATCCGCCAATGCCCCACAGAAAGAATGATCATATCAATGCCTGCCTTAAGAATATCACAGGCCATGCTTTCCACAACCTCTTTTGAGGCTGCTTCTATGACATAAGCAGGTTTATATGCAATGATTTCTTCAAGAGACAACGCCCTTTTGACCCCCAGCCGTTCTGCCAGCTTCTCTGCCTGGAACTGCTGCCTGTCATAAACCGCGGATATCTTATAGTGCTTCACCAGTTTATCATTTATACCATCTGCAATAATTGACCCTAGTACACCGCATCCTATTATTATAATACTTTTTTATCAGAACCCATAGCAACGCTTTTCCTCTCCCTTTAAGAATCTTGCTTTTATCATAACTCAAATATCCGGAAAAGAAAAGTTGCTTTATCTAAAATGATTACCTCCATATTTTATTTACCAACTATTGCCTTCAATTGTCATAATAACATCCCAATAGGGCGAAGCTGAATTATCCAATAATAGGAAATTCAGTTCTTTATCATATATTTAAATGGTAATCTCCGTTGAAAAGGCAATTACAGCATTCCCCGTAATTTGAACCAACTTCGGCGCTCCGTGCTCTTTTTCAACATGAACATGTATTATGCCATCGCGTTTGACAGCTTCCCCCTGCAAAATATCAAAGTCGAGGCACGGTTCATCGGCATCCTGCAAAATATTATAATGTACTAAATAAGCGCCCAGCGGGCCGTTTGAATTTCCTGTTACAGGGTCCTCCGCAATCCCAATCGCCGGGGCAAACATCCTTCCGTGGACCAAAATTATTTTCTGCGGATTGAGTGTAAAGGCATAATACCCGTTACACTCAATTTGTTTGCTAATCTCCGTCAGCTTTTGCAAATCCGGCTGAAGTCCGTGAAGCAGCTCATTTGAATAAAGAAGAACCATAACCTTGGAATGCCCGGTGGAAGCAATCGCAACGGGATATTCCCTGCAAATCTCCTCACGAGCGATTCCCAAAGCGTCCGCAATCCGATTTCTTACAGTATCCCCAACAGGCGCAGATACCGCAGGTGTTCCCTGCGTCATTATGATTGAGTAGTCGTTTTCGTCTCGGACAACATCCACGGGCAATGAGTCTGCTTTTGTTTTTTGGACAACTGTTCCGCATTCTAAATTTTTCTCTTTGGCCCGGACATAATGGGCCGCTATCGTGGCATGACTGCATATAGGAACTTCTGTTGTGGGTGCAAAAAACCGTACTTCTACATCATAATCCGTAGAATCTGCTTCAAAAATAAAAGCTGTTTCCGAATTATTTAATTCTCTGCATCTGCTCCTCTGTCAGTCCCTTTGCATCAGGAATTACGCCGCAGGATTGCCATGAAATCTGTCCTTTGTAAATGAATTCACTTGGTAAATCTTATACGTTTTAACAAAATATTCCTCTCAGACTTTCGATTTTCGAGTGTGCTTTAAACGCCTAAATTCCTGTATTTCGCCGCCTTACTCATAGCTCCCAACTATATGAATGTAAAATAAGCATTAAGCAGTACTGATATCATCGCGAACACACTTAATACTGAATAAAATATCTTCATCCCCTTACTTTTTGTATTCCTGACAGAATATACCAAATAAACAAACCATACCGTGTAAGCACATATGGTAAAAAGGGGATTTCTGACCAGATACAAAAGAATAAACAGGATATTGACCACTTTCATCCCATCCTCTGAAAACAACTGTTTTTTCAATCTTTCCAGCATGGCTTTCCTCCTCACTGAATCCTGTTCACTGGCAAGCTGTTGACAGCTTGCAGAACACACGACTTTCACCTGTTAGAGTGCGCCCATGGCGCACAAACAAAGAGAGACATCGCACTCGAAATGCCTCTCTCGCTTATCCCCGTATTTATTTTTCGTCATCGTAATCCATCATGCTGATAAGTCCCTGCAGCTTGCCGATCTCATAGGCCCGCGCGCGGTGGCCGAATTTGGAATCATTTTCCATGATGGGAACGTGATCCTCGCAGACATAGCCCTTAAAGCCGGATTCCTTCAACTTTCTCATCACCCTCGCCGGGTTATAGTTTCCTTCGCCCAGATAGCATTCCCTAAAATCATCCGGCACGCCCAGCACATCCCGGAAATGAACGTAGAAAATCTTTCCCCTATGGCCGAAATAGTCGATAAATCGCTCTACCACCGGGCGCCGCCCATCTCCGAGCAGCAGCCTAGACACAAATCAACGCCCCAGGCCGGACTGTTGGTCTCCCTGTCTGCGCGGACATAGCTCTCGAAGCTGTTAAAGATCCTGGCCACACCCGATACACAGGCCACCGGCGGATCGTCAGGATGAAGCGCCATCTTCACGCCGGCCTTTTCAGCCTCCGGCAGGATCGCCTTCATAAAATATTCATGGTTCTTCCACATATCTTCAGGATCGGGAATCTCCACGTCCAGCCGGGCGGCGTAAGCCACGCGGTTTCCGTCCCGTCTCGCCGCCTCATCATTATAAGCGGAAACCCTCGCCCCTCCTCTGGTTTTCGCCTCATAGGAGGTGCGCCACACGAAGGTCGGAGTAAAATGATATCCGAAATAAGTGATTCCTAGCTTTCCGAAGCTGCGGATCAGCCCGATGTAATTCTCTATCTGCTCGTCGCGCCCCGGAAGTCCCAGCATTACCTTGTCATAAAACCGGATTGGCACATTTTCAATGCAGACCAGTTTGACCCCGTAGGATTCCGTTTTCTCCTTATATGCTTTGATATCCTCAAACGCCCAGGTCTTCTCTCCGGGAATGTCCGGCGTGTTGTACTGAATATCCGTGATTCCAAGCTGCTGGAAATAGATCAACGTCTCCGGGTCAATGGTATTTAACTGGCAGCCCAGTAATTTAATATTTGAAGCCATAGCAGCGTATTTCCCTCCTTACAGCCCTGTGAGCGCTAACGTCACGCCAGGGAACAGATTAATGATAATCAAAACCGTTAACAGTGCCACATAGTAGGGCAGCACAGCCTTAAACGCCCTGTCAAAGGAAATGCCTCCTATTTCGACGTCACAAACAGACACAGCGCCATGGGCGGCGTCAGCATTCCAATCATCAAGAGCAGCACCATAATAACTCCAAACTGCACGGTACTCATACCGATAATCTTTACAATAGGAAGCAGCACCGGCAACGTCACCAGCAGCGCCGAAGTGGTCTCCATGAAGGTTCCCACAAACAGCAGGAACAGATTGATAAGGAGCAGAATCAGATACGGGTTGCTCGTCAGGCTAAATAAAAGCTCTGCGCTCTTTTCCGCCACCTTCTCCGTGCCAATCATCCAGGCAAACACGGTTCCGGTAGCAATAAGTAGCATGACCATGCCGATACTCTTGATAGAATTTCGCATGATGTCCATGAGCTTTGCCAGGTCATCTCCTTGTAGATCACAACACCCAAAAACAAGGAGTATGCGGCCGCTACAGCAGCAGTTTCCGTCGGCGTAGCGAAGCCAGATAGCATACCTACGATAAGAATCAGCGGGGACAACAGCGCCCAGAAGGCTTCTTTAAAGGCCTTCCAGATCTCCGGCAGCGTAGCCCTCCTGCTCTTAGGGTAATTGCGCTTTTTGGAAATAATATAGACCACCAACATCATAAATCCGGCCATTAGAATACCCGTGGGAATCCCTGCCATAAACAGTGCGCCGATGGACGTTCCGCTCATAATTCCATACAGTACCATGGGACTACTGGGCGGATGATAGGCCGATCGTAGAGGAAGCCGCAGTAATGCCCACTGAAAAATCGGGGTCGTAGCCTCGTCTACCATGGCCTTAATCTCAACATTGCCCAGACCAGCCGCGTCCGCGATCGCCGATCCGCTTACTCCGGAAAAAAATACGCTGGCTAGTACATTTACATGCCCCAAGCCGCCGGTGATATGGCCAACAAGTACGTTGGCAAATTTAAACAGCCTTTTCGTGATTCCCGAACTGTTCATCAGCTCTCCCACTAGGATGAAGAACGGAGCCGCCATAATAGTATAGGAAGCGGATCCGCTTACCATGGCTTGCGGGATAAAGGACTGCGGAACGGACTGCTCCACCAAAGCGTAGACCAGCGTAGTGATCAGCATACAAAAGGCCGCCGGCACGCGGAGCAGCAGCAGTACGAGAAACAGCACGATAATAAGAATTCCTACCTGCATCACTGCCTTCCTCCCTTCCCGTCATTTCCAAGAACCTCTTCCATCAGCTTCTTGCCGCTTTCCAGTTCCTGATCAATCTGTTCGTCGGTGTCAACCACCACGCCCTCGATACTCTTTTTCCGTATGCAGTTAATAAGCGCGTCCAGAAAAAACAGGGCCATGATAACGCTGCACACCGGTACCGCCAGATACATGCAGCCTCTGGGAATGTGAGTGATAGGAAGGGGCGTCTTCATCTGGCGCATGGAAAGCCCATAACCGTAGCAGGTCATGTAGAGGGTAAGGAACAAAAGACCCATAATCGTGACCAGATTCAGAACATATTTACTGGCGCGCCATTTTCTGAAAGAAAAAGTCTACCGCCACATGGCCGCAGTGACGCACCGCATAAGCCGCCGCAAGGAATGTGAGCCACGCCATCATCAGAACGCAGTATTCTTCCACCTGTGTAAAAGAGAAATTGAACAGATTGCGGCACAGCATTTGAACCAGAACCATGCTAAGCAACACCGCCGTCAAGACACAAGCCAGCGCAAAAATAAATTTATCCAAAAAATTTGTAATATATTTCACTGTGTATTCTCCTTATAGATGTAAAAAGGGACGCTATAGCCGCGGCGCCCCTGTAAACTCTGCTTTTATAATCCCTGAATGACTTCCCAGCCGCCTTCTGCCCAGGAATCTTTGAATTTTTCCAATACCTGTTCGATGATCTTTCCTTTAAACGCCTCAATATCGATCTGGTCCGCCGGTATAACGGTCATTCCCTTCTCTTCCAGCTCCTTAATATATTGCACGTCCTGCTCGGCTCCCTTTTCATTGAACAGGTCGTAACCGCTCTGAGCCGCATTTATCACAAGCTCTTTTTCTTCGTCTGTCAGCGTTTCATACCATTCTCATTTACGTGGAACAAATACGCGCCGTACTGATGGCTGGTGAGCATCATGTATTTCTGAACGCTGTAGAAACCGCCTTGCATGATCATGTCGGTGGGGTTTTCCTGTGCGTCCGCCGCCCCTGTCTGCAGAGCACTGAACAGCTCGCCAAAGGGAATCGGTACAATAGAAGCACCGCAGGCCTGCCAAGAAGCAACTACGCCCTCCACACTGGGGGTACGGAACTTTAAGCCTACCATGTCGTCCGGGCTCTTGATCTCTTTATTTGCGGTGATATATCTGGGAGTGCGGACAGCCACGGAATCGGTGATGATTGCGTGCACGCCGTACTGCTCGATCATTTTATCATTTAAACCCTGCTCTTCCTTAAGCATCTTCCAATACTTTTTCACATGGTCCGCGTCTCGGAAGCAGAAAGCCACATTGGCGTAGCCAAGCCACTCCGGAAGCACCCAGGTCGCCAGCATATCGGAAGTCAGATACACGTCAAAGTTTCCCTCGGACAGACCGATACATAGATCCTCGTCGTTGGTCCCCACCTGGCCGGTTAAGTACCGCTCCACTGCGATCTTACCACCGGACTGCTCTTCTAAGGAATCGCAAAATGCGTTTCCCATATCCAGAGAGAGGCCGTTCAAATTTCCCACAACCCGGACTGTCTTCTCCGCTTCTGTCAGTTCAGCGGAAGTCTCGCTTTCTTTTCCTGCCTCCTCTGCAGCTTCCGCCTGAGAAGCCGTGCTCTCCGGCACTGAAAGGCTGCCACACCCTACTGTCGTTGCCGCTACGCATATTGCCGCAGCGCATGCCGCCCAACGTTTTAAGTTCTTTAGCCTCATAATGTACCTCCCAATGATCCAGGGTGCACATGGATTCGCTTATATATGTATTGCACGGTTATCCATCATGTGCCCCGTTTACTTGTAACTCGTTTAAATAAATATTTTTTGAATCCTCCAGCATATGCTGTTCAATTACCTGCTCCAGGTCCGGCCGTTTCTGTACGATCGCGTCAACCAGCGTTTTATGACTGTTAAAGGCCCATTCTTCATCCACATAATTACCGTTTATCTCCATAATAAGCTGTAATATGGAGGACAGAGATTTCCAGGCGTTAAATATCGCCTTATTTCCAGAACATTTCATAATCGCCACATGTACGTCGTAACCCAGCGCCGCCATTTTCACAGGAGCACATTCTTCTCCCTTGTCTCTCTCCAGCTTTAACTGATTAAGGCTGTCCAGAATCGGAGCGTAATCCATGATGTCCTTATTCTGCAGGATGGAGATCGCCTTCTTTTCCAGAATAAGACGCAGTTCATAGATATCGTCGATATCCTTGTCTGAGATGCCAATCACTCTCGTTCTGCCGTTTTCCTCGCAGGCAACCAATCCCTCCGCCTCCAGCTGCTGAAGAGCCCTGCGCACCGGGCCGCGGCTGACATCCATGCGCTTACTGATAGCAACCTCGCGGAGATATTCGCCTTCCTTCAGTTCGCCAGTGAGTATCTCATAGCGAAGCGTGGAAAGAACGTCTTTTGCAACTAAGGACCTTTGTAAAGGGGCCGATAATGAGCTCATAATTATTTACTCCTTTCGATTATGATTATAGTATATAGTATTATTTTTGTCAACATCTTTCTTAATTTGCCAACATTATTTTTTTTATGTTAACATATTTTTATAAATACATTTGTTTACCCAGGCACGACAATGCCGGCGCACACGGAGCGGAGCCACACTAACGCTAATCGAGTAGGAGGAAATTTCTCTGATAAAGAAAGTAAGCGTCAAATAAGAACGTGTAGTGATTTTTTCGATATTTTCCTATAAACTTAGGGTTAGAGTTTTGAGAGTGAATTCTAAAAACTCTAAATCTAAGAATAAGGAGAAATCGCATGGATTTCCTTTATTATAAAAGGTCGATGGCTATTTTTCTATACACTATTTTATTTGACGCTTACTAAAGAAATTTCCGTAAACCAGTGAGAAGTTGTTTTATTTTGCCACAAAAGGAATGCCGTATTTATGCGACTTCTGGCGTTTCGCAAACGCCTATTAGATTACTATGCTTGAACCGCCGTGTACCGAACGGTACTCACGTTATGTTTATACATATTTGACTTTAAAATATATGGTCCAAATGTTGCGATTTCTCCTATCGTTCTGATTCCTAAATTTGATAATTTATTCTCTGTTGCACGACCAACAAAAATAAATCCCTCGCTGGCAAGGGCCCAGCTAAGGAACGTTGAATTAACATCAACAGAAATATAACCCTTTCCACATAATCACCTCTTTTATATACATCATTAGCCATGAGCAAAACTCCAAATATTTAGTATTTATGCGGGTTTGTGAGGCATGGCAAACCTCTTTATCACTCCAAATTTATAGAAACAACCAGCTCCCTTTGATATAATGGAGTTGTCAAAATCAATTCACACAAAAGGAGCTGATTGTTATCTACCGTCAAGAAATTTTGAAAGACATCCGTCTTTTTACCTCTCAGCCTGTTGCCAAATTTTATGACTCGTTATTCCTCCGGCTTGATTTATCTTTTGTTCAGGAGCCATCTGGAAGCGGGCCTGGATGAGGAAATTGCCTATACGAAGGAATTGCTTTCGTCCTGGAGGAAGGGATTGCCGCCTGCGGGGACAAAAAGATACAGGACCTAGCGGAAAGGATACGGGGATTATTAGATACGGATAAGATCCGGGAAATCAGATCAAAAGATGACGAAGATGCCCGGTTTGGGCACAAGACACCCACGAGTACATTTTATGGGTACAAGAACCATCTGGCAATGGCGGAGGAAAGGCTGATCGCGGGGATAAGCATAACGCCGGGAGGGGAACCTGACGGCCAGCAGTTGCCCGGATTAATTGAAAAGGCCCAGAAAAACGGGATTGAAGTAACGGAAGTGATCGGGGACATGGCGTATGTCAGTGAGGACAACGTGGATGCTTGCGGGGAAAAAATCACTTTAATAGCGAAAATAAATCCTGCGGCCGCGGCTGCTGCGGAAGCGAAACTTGAGGAAGGATTCAGTTTTAACAAAGATGCAAAGATGCTGCAATGTCCGGCAGGTGAACTGGCCATGCGGGTTGAGAAGCGGGAGGCAAAGAACGGGAACCAGTACCGGAATTACGTATCAGCAAGAAAAAATGCGAAAGTGCCCTCTAAAAGGACAGTGTAAAGTAGGGAAGTGGAAAACCCACAGCTATAGTATTACCCAAGCAAGAGAAAAGAACCGGAGCAGGCTGGAATTTGAAGCAAGCGAAGAATTTCAAGAACGCCTGAAGATACGGCACCGGATTGAAGAAAAGAATGGGGAATTAAAGGAAGCCCACGGATTAGGCAGAGCAGATTCAGTGGGATTGTTTGCTATGGAATTGCAAATGAATTTTACGGCATTCGTAGCAAATATTAAGAGAATAACGAAGTTGATTGCACTGGCCGGATGATAAAACAGCCCATATTTTTTAGTGAATCATAATCTCTGACACCATATTATAGAAGAAAGAAAAACTCCCACAAAAAACGGGAGTTTTTCAGTGCCCTCATAAAATAAGGATTTCTCGACTCTCCTCGGGTTGGGCTATTCGTTAAAATAGTCAGCAGGGGAAGAGGGGCTCGAACCCCCATCTACGGTTTTGGAGACCGCTGCAAAAGTCCAGATTATCCTTATTTTACTTACTTTTAGAAAAAGTGGGAACACTTTTGGGAACACTTTTTATATTTTAAATTCCTTGTAAATATATGTATTTTCCCATTTCTTAAATGCATCAATCGGAATATAGTACTGTTTACCAATTTTTATTTTGGGAAACGACTTCTTCTTTATTATAGCATATGCCTTCTTCTCACTGCAATCTAATATTTTCTGTATGTCTTTCACTTTTAAGTATTTATCTACATTCATATAATACCTCCAATACAATAGGGCCGGATTATATACCAGCCCAAAATAACCTATTATATACACTCTTTCATCTTTTAATATAAACATCAGCCCAGTACACACCCATCTCCAAAGCCTCCTGGTGTGTGTCCACAGCCATATCAATTTTATTACCTTTAATCATTCCCCCTGTGTCTTCTGCCTGATACTCAACACCATCAATGACAATCGTGCTACCAAGAGGTATCACATTAGGGTCAACACTGATTAAACCAGGATGTACTGATATCCCTGTCCGGGTAAGTCCCTTCCCATCTCCGCATATATGCTTATATGGCTCACAGCAATAGTGGCTAATCTTAAATTGTCCAATATATTCAAGGGAAGTTTCTGTATCAGAAAGATACTCAGATTTTATATAGGCGTAACCATCTTCTGTGGTTATCATAGACCAGCCATCATATTCGCCAATCACTTCAAATGATGTATTCAGAAAGGTCTGACTAAGAACTATTGATTCAATATCAGGCTTCTCCCGGATGTTAACTCCAGCTTTATTTGCATACATTGTCTTAGGTTCTAACGCCCCAATAAATGCTTCTTTCATTGTTTCTATCTGTGCCGTCATTGTAACGGTTTCTTTGTTTTCTTCTGCCCATGCCGCCATGGGCGTGACTAAGGATAGGAATAATACACTGATCCACATTATAGATAATTTCCTCATATGTTTCTCCTATTTTTATTAAATATCAGTTTTGCGGATTATCTCTTAACAAATAATCATCACACTTAGTAAGTATGGCAAGCGCCTTGCTCCTGATAAGGTTTATGTACCTGTCATCAAGACTAGCATTATCACGCTGAGTGATATTATATCTGATGCCAAGATAAGTATTTTATTGTCAAACAGTTCTTTTTTTACATCTACAACCTTCACAGTTTCTCTCCTCCTAAATTTTAATTTATTGTATCCATCCACCTGCGAATATCGTCCGCCAGGCTACATTATCTGTGGCATCCGCATAGGCCAATAAAGCCGCATTTTCCGCCGGGTCCCTGTCCGGTCGAAGCACAAAACACTCATCCACGATGCTGTTATCCGATACTTTATACACATTGTATTTAACTTTCAATCCGTCCATAATGTCCTTCCCTCCGGTTCTCCCGAAAAATGTCAGTTTTGTAAACTAAAGCTTTTGACCGCAGTATGGATAATACTCGTAATCCTCATCTATTGGCACATCACTATTACATTTTCCACATTGGATACTATCCTCTGGGTCAGTTTCTGACGGTAAGCTGTTAGGTTTTAAGCGCGCTTCTAACTCGGCAATCCAATAATCCTTATCACACTCGCTACACCGCTCATGGACGGTTCCAGTTGATACACTCCGACTACTGAACCGGCTGTATGTAAGTCCCTTTTTATACTTTTTGCAGTTATGCCGACTTGTTAAATATTCACAATCTCCATTACAATATCCCATCTATATTCCTTCCTCCGTCAATCTCGGAAATTCTTTGTCCGTCATATGTTTCCAGCAGATACAAAGTTCATGATATTCTCTACTAAGTTTTTTTCTGCTTTATAACCCCAAATTTGCATATCACACCACTTATCTACATTCTTTTGCAAAACATTTCATGTGTTTTTACATATACGCTTTTATACATAATTTTCTAACCTCATTCTAAATATAATATTCTGGTTTATCAGTTGAGCCAAAACCACCATTCCTCATACCATCGCACTCATCATCTACTGTAATTCCAAATGGTAAGAAGATACCTTGTGCCATCCCTTGCCATGTTGGTATATCTACTGTTTTACAGATACACGAATCATTGATTAACTTTATATAAATATGTCCTTCATTATTAGACAAAAAATAATCGCTATCAATTATTCCAAAAGTATTACTCAGGCGTACTCCATACTTAAATCCATGGCCGGAACGAGGTAAGACACCAAGAAACCATCCAGGCTCAATCCTACATCTAATACCAGTTGGAATCTTAATTGTCTTACCTGGTTCCAGTATAATATGTACTGGTGTAAAAATATCATATCCGGCTGAACCCGTTGTGGCTCTTTGCGGCAACTTGATTCTCTCGTAGATTTCTGAAAGTAATCCATCTCCCGGAACTCCATATTTCACCCCAAAGGTATCCATCATATCTTTGAAAAACTGTTCTTTTGATACTTTTTCAAATTGTGCTATTCTTGTTTCCATTATCGTCACCATCCATATACAATACTTCTCTTTTATCTAACTCGTTTATCACTTCACAAAATGTTTTGTATACCATATCCCTAACCAAATCCTTGCATGTGTTTGGTGTAAAATAGAATGTGTTGTAACTCATTCCAGTATTGTTATCAATTACATACCATTCGATTTGTTCGTCAGCATCCTTAGACAAGTCTATTTTGATTGATAGAGAAATTGTATCCTTATAAAGTCTCTCCCTTATTCTAAAGAGCAACTTATTTTCTGATTGCTGCCTGAATCCTGCCTTGATTATTTTTTCTGGTGTTACGTTGCAATGCAATTTTAATTCTATCATTCTTCACGCTCCTTCAATAAATCAATGATATACCGGAACATAAGTAGTTTCCTACTTATATATTCTCTGTACTCTTTACTCAAAACTCCATCTAACATTATCTTGTATTGGCGTACCTCCTCTTGGAAATACACCAAAACACTTCTGATTCATGCTGTCCATAAAACTAGTTCTCCATTAAGAAACGATTTTTGAACATCAATAACTCTTTGATTCTTACTGCCACGCCATTTAAGGGTTAAATCTCGCTTGTCCTCCATATATTTTCCATCTACAAGCACATCACATAATTTAATGGTATTTTGTCTACATGTTTTAATTAAATCTGCTCTGCGTTCTAAAAGATTTTCACTAAATCTTAAGTCTGCTTTTTCTTGCCAGTTGTAATTAAATAATTCTTCCCATGTATAGCCTGTATATAGCCAAATGATTTTATCTCGAAAAGTATGTCGGATTTCATTTAGTAACATACAAATTTCATCTACATTTTCATCAGCCAATGGTTCACCACCAAGAATACTGACCCTTTTAACAAATGGTTTGCTAATAAGGTCTAAAAACTGTAATTTTGTTTCTTGGGTCCATTCGAGTCCACCTTGAAAGTCCCATGTTTCAGAGTTAAAACAATTGTAACAATGAAAATGACAGCCTTGGACGAAGAGGGCAACACCTATACCCTCTCCGTTGCTGATGTCCATGTTGCGTATCTGAGCAAAGCGCAATGTAGTCTCCTCCTAATTCTCTATTGCATGGTCATCTACATGAACATATCTATTCTGAAATTCATCCAATCGTCCTTGATTCCAGCCATTTGTTGCAGTTCCAATATATCCACATGTTCGTCTTGCAACGTTCATTTTATTAGTATCCTCATTACCACAATTTGGGCATCTCCAGCCAAGTTTTCCATCGATATCTAATAACTGGATTTCACCATCATATCCACATACTTGACAATAATCACTCTTTGTATTTAATTCAGCATACATAATGTTGTTATAGATAAACTTAAGAATCTCCAACACAGCAGGAATATTATCTTGCATATTGCATGTTTCAATATATGAAATAGCACCTCCAGGACTTAACTTCTGAAATTTTGACTCAAGTCGTAATTTCTCAAACGGATCGATTTCTTCAAATACTGGAATATGATAAGAATTAGTGACATAATCTCTATCTGTAATTCCTTCTATTACACCAAAACGCTCCTGAAGTTTTTGCGCAATTTATATGTAGTAGATTCCAATGGAGTTCCATAAACACTATAATCAATATTTTCATTCTCTTTCCAGTGGTTACATTTATCGTTTAGAGCTTGCATTACCGCAAGTCCGAAAGCTTCTCCTTCACCTTCATCACTATGACTCTTCCCAGTCATATACTTTACACATTCATATAATCCGGCATATCCTAAGGAAATAGTTGAATAACCATTATATAAAAGATTATCTATAGTTTCACCTTTGTCTAATCGTGCTAATGCACCGTATCTCCAAAGAATAGGAGCAACATCTGAAGGTGTTCCTTTTAAGTGTTCGTGTCTAATACGAAGTGCTTTATGGCAAAGTTCTGTTCTTTCATCAAATAGTTCCCAGAATTTATTGAAATCACCACTTGATGATAATGCTATGTCTGGTAGATTAATAGTTACTACCCCACAATTAAATCTACCATAATACTTATGCTTTCCTTCTTCATAGTTCTTCGCTTTTGCGATATTTCCAACACCTTTTTCTGTGAAACGGTCTGGAGTAAGAAAACTGCGACACCCCATTGGGGTATAAATATCCCCCTTTAATTCAAACATTACTTTTTCAGAAACATAATCTGGAACCATACGTTTAGCTGTGCATTTTGCAGCCAATTCAGTCAAATACCAATACTTACTATCTTTCGAAATATTATCTTCCTCTAACACATAAATCAATTTAGGAAATGCAGGAGTAATCCATACACCTTGCTCATTTTTAACGCCTTGATAACGTTGCTTTAATGTTTCTTCGATCAACATCGCCAAGTCAGCTTTTTCCTGCTCATTCTTAGCTTCATTAAGGTACAAGAAAACAGTAAGAATGGTGCCTGTCCATTAGTTGTCATCAGTGTAACAACTTGATATTGAATAGTCTGAATTCCTTTCTTTATTTCATCTATCAAGCGTTCATTCGTAACCTTTTCTACATAATCTGAATAATTAATATAACTGTCAACTGCATTAGACTTAAGTAAGGTATCGATCTCTTGCTTTACTTTTTTCTAATTTTCTGTCTACTAATATCAACAAATGGTGCTAAGTGTGCCAAAGAAATACTTTGGCCTCCATATTGTGACGAAGCAACCTGGGCAATAATCTGAGTGGCAATATTACATGCCGTGGAAAAGCTACGCGGTTTCTCAATTAATGTTTCACTGATGACTGTGCCATTCTGAAGCATATCTTCAAGATTGATGAGATCGCAATTATGAGTTTTCATAGCAAAATAATCCATATCATGGAAATGCAAGATTGCATCTTCATGAGCCTGAACAAGCTCTGGCGGAAGTAAAAATCTCCTAGATATATCTTTACTTGCAATTCCTGCCATATAGTCACGCTGCGTTGTAACCAATCTTGGATTCTTATTAGAATTCTCACTATTCCAATAGTCGTTAATGCCACCTAATAGTTCTTGAATTTCTTCATCGGTTGTATTAGACATTTCTCTCTGAAATTCTCTGGTCTTACGGTATCCTTCATACGCTTGGGCTGTAAGTACAGCATCTTTTTCGATTAGCTTCTGAAAAACTATATTTTCAATATCATAAATACTAATCGTTTCTTCGTTACAGCAAGATTTCTCAATTTCATCTGCTATGGTATCTGCAATCTTCGGTTGGATTACACCACCATTTTTCATTGCTTTCATGATTGCTCTTGATATTTTAGCTTTATCAAAATCCACCTCTGAACAATCTCTTTTTAAAACTTTTACCATTTTATCCACCTCACATATCTTTAATCCTAACCTTCAGTTCCTCCAGGTGCCTATACCTATCCGACTCATATTTTGTATGGTCCTTCACTATCATCTTTGTTTGTTCGTTACATATCAGCTCTATAAGCAGTTTCTTATCTTCTTTAATCATCTTCGAATGTATCCCTCTCCGCCATCCCTGATATCAAGACATCTATGTGATGTAGGCCCATCTACACAATCCGGTACTCTACTAATGCTTTCAATAATATATTCTCTTCCACTTAATCTGACAGTTATAAAGTCATCTTCCTCTTTCAGCAATTCTCTTGCTAACATTCCGCCAGTTGTAATCAAAATACTATTTCCTCACCTCGATTCTCCGTAATAGTCTTTAATATAAATCATTGCCTTTTTCATAGCGTTTTCGCCTGTTTCTATTCTGTCTATTTGGTTTCTAATCCACGTATGTAACTCAATACCTTCTGTACTGTTTTCTGTATCAAAAAAACCAATAACAGGAATGTTATTTTTCCATGCATCAAAAACTTCATCAATTGTTCCTGGGGATTTTTCAATATCTTTAAGATTAACAAGAATAACATCGGCAGACTCAACTTACGTAATCAAACATCATAACTTCTTTTTCTGACTTGTGATAATCTACCGTATTCATAATAGCGGGTTGGGTCAATACAGTAAAAATCATAATCGTATGCATAGCCAGAATATATTTCAAACCATTCGGATGCCATCTTGCGCCATAGTTTTGGATATTCAGCTCCTACACCATAACAGCCAATGGCTCCTGCTAAGTAAATTCTTACTTTCAACTATTCTCCTCCAAATAGCTCCGCAGTTTATCTACTACATCACTAAACTCATCATTCTCGTTATTGTAAACAATTCTATCAGCCAGATTTTCAACACCTTTAAAATCCTGGTAATCCTGTTTTATTCGGCGCTCGGCTTCTTCTTTTTTGTCTCCACGTTTCATCAGTCGATTTTTAATGGTCTGATTATTGGCATAGATATAGACCAATCGGTACTCCAAGCTGGGATACTCTTTAACCACATCTCTATAACCTTCTGGCGTAAGTATGATAATATCCTTTTCGCCAGCACTCTCAATATCTTCTCTAGCTGACCCGTAATACCATATTCCTAATTCTGTTTTATAAACCTTATATTCAGCAAAGTAATTCTGATCAATTTTTTTCTAAAAATTCTTCTTCGGATACAAAGTGATAATCGACGTTCTGTATTTCTTTCTCCCTCTTAGGTCTAGTTGTTGTGGTCAAAATCAAATGAAAGCCGTATTTCTTCAGTTCCTTTACTATAGTTGACTTACCAGAGCAAGTACGCCCCATGATTATAGTTAACATTTATTCACCAGCCTTTATATTATAAAAATATTCATTATATAGATCATATCGTTCCTGTATCGTCATATCACCTATAGGTATTTCTCTTTTCTCATAACACCAATCATAGAATTTATCATAAAAACCACATGACTTAAATTCTGGACACCCCAAACGATATATACAATTCGGAACCAAAACGCCAGCTTCCAATGGATGAGTTTTATGTAGTTCATATTTAAAATCTTCAGCGAGTTCTCTTGCTTCTCTTGTTGCCTGAAAACATAATCGTTTTCTCCATGCATCAATAAGATTTTGCATGTTTGCATATCCATCAAAATTAACGAGGGCATCCTGTGTCTTTTTGTCTCTTGGTGTTTCGTCCTTCAAACGGTCATCTCTCTGACTACTTATAAACTTTTCAAATTTGTGGCGTGACCACTCCGTTGACACCCAATACTTTATACTTTTCCAGGACCAATCAAATTCAAGAAGCCGAATTGGAGAATGTTCTGAAATCAGTAGCTTTTTCTTAAATATGTCACTTGCACTATTTTCCGTGAAATCTTTATTGTCAGTAGTCCTACAGTGATTCTTTACCCTTTTCCAATCATCGAGAATTGTATTAAATACTGTTTTCATTATGTACCTCGTATACTTTGGTTTCTTTCATAAAATTTACAATCTCATCCTTATCGGCTCCAAGCATCTCAACCTCGATTTCTTTACCCGCCTGGATTCCAAATACTCCTATGACAGATTTTGCATCTACAACCACGCTACCGTCATATAGGTTAATGTCATTATTGTATTTCGCACAAAGATTAATAAAGTCAGTCACCTGTTCAGGCGACTCCAATTTGATTTTTGTTTTATTCAACTACTATTCCTCCTGACTACCTTCTATGATTTTCAATAATTCTTCCTCATTTATAATTGGAATTCCTAATAACTTTGCTTTTTGGTTTTTACTGGATGTGCTCTTCAAATCATTGTTCACAAGATATGTTGTCTTTGCTGACACTGAACCTGATACCTTTCCACCCAAAGATTCTATTCTCTCTTTTGCTTCATCGCGATTAGAAAAATGTAAAAGCGAACCTGTAATAACAAAAGTCTTACCAGATAAATCTACTAAGTTTGAACTTCGCAATGGAATTTTAAACCTGAATTCTTTAGCCAGTTTATATACATCGTTTTTATTCGTATTCCACCATGTTATTAAAGATTTATTCATCTCTTTACCGAATCCTTCAAGACCTACAAAGGCATATTCGGCTTCTGAGTCTACTATTAGCCTAAATGAGTCCAAAGAATAATTGCTCGCTTTAGCTATATCCTTGCTTGTACTTTTACCAATTAGCGGAATAGATAATGCATATAAGAATCTATCCAGTGTTATATTTCTGCTTTTTTCAATTGCTTCCAAAAGATTATCTGTTGAACGTTCACCAAAACCATTAAGAATTGAAATCCTATCTGCATAATCTTTAAGATGATAAATATCCTGTATAGATGTTAACCAACCAAGATTAACGAATTTCTCAAGCGTTGCTTCTGATAATCCATCAATATTAAGAGCATTCCTGGATACAGCATGGACAAGTTTGCCTAGCAACTTTGCCTGACAACTGTTATTACAGCAATGTAGTGTTTTACTACCGTTTTCATTGTGTACCGCTACAATTCCTCCACAAGTAGGGCATTTTTCTGGAAGTTTCCAGGTATTACTTTTTGTAAGATTGATATGAACTTTTGGGATTACCATATTGGCCCGATAGACCTGAATTGTATCTCCGACGCCTAACTGAAGATCTTCGATATAAGAGATATTATGTAACGTAGCTTTTGTCGTAATAGCTCCGCCTAAGTCAACTGGTTCAAATATTGCTACAGGGTTTATTAGCCCCGTTCTTGATGTTTGCCATTCAATGTTGGTTAGCGTAGTCTCATATAAATCATCAGCCCATTTTAATGCAATCCGGCAGCACTCATGGTGAGAGTTTTTCCCAACGATTCAGACAAGCTCTTACTATTTAGTTCAAAGATAATTCCATCTACAGGATATTTGTAATCAGTAGGACTCAGATATTTAATACATTCCTCCACTGAGCGCCAGTACCTATCTACTGTCTCAAATCCTAAATAATCTAGGTAGGCCAAATCATCCCATTTGGAATCCTTATCTTCATACTTGTCAGTTTGGTTAAGTTTAGTTACTGATTCAAACACTACAAATGATAGTTTTCTATCTCTTACAATGTTCATGTCTAAATTTCGCAATGTACCAGCTGCCAGATTTCTTGGATGACTATAAGGTTCATCTAATTCAGAATTAATTCTTTCAAATTCTTCCCAAGAGATGACGCACTCTCCTCTTAACTCCAAATATCCTTTGTAGGAAATTTTCATAGGAAGATTTGAAACATACTTACATGCCTCTGTGACATCCTCTCCAAAAATGCCATCACCTCTTGTAATTCCCTGTATAAATTCACCGTTGTTAAATCGTACAACTGTAGTCAATCCATCAAGCTTAAAAGAGCCGTAGAAATCATTTGTCCCAATGATCCTCTTAATTTCATCGATAGATTTAGTTTTATCTGCACTTAACATAGGTTTACTATGTTTTACTTTCTTCAATCCATCAATAACATAACCCTGTACTTTTTTAGTTGGTGACAAAGCCAACACAAAACCTGTCTCTTTCTCAAGTGATTCAAGTTCATCATATAAATCATCATACTGTTTATCACTCATAATTGGACTATCTTCTTTATAGTACGCAACGGATGCAGCATGAAGTATTTTTGTTAATTCTTTGATTCTGTGTATTTTGTTCAATCATACCCTCCTACTCTTTCTCACAATATCTCTTGGCTAACTCTATTACCTGGTAATTCTCTTTTGACCGTAAAAAATCATCAAACATAATATTGATTTTCTCCTCAGCAGATAATTCCAAAATCATTTTTTCTCTGGCGGCATTAGCTTCTTGCGTTTTATCATACCTACCATAATACTTTTCCCATTCATCTTCGTAATGCAACTATTAAACCTCCTAAAAATGTGTTATAATATCCTCATCAATGTATGAGGAGTGGTATAGATATGGATTCTAGCTTTAAGTTTGGTATTGACGTAAAAATATGGTGCTCACTATGTATTTTAGCTAACCTGTGCTCTATTTTTCTTTCCCAACATTCTGTGATCGGAATACTAACAACAATACTTTTTATCCTACTTTTAATTACCAAAGGAAAAATAACTTTTTATCTATTGAGCATCATGTACATAGTTCTACCACTGCTCACTGGAATCATAGTAAGATATCCGATTCTATTATTAATTGTATCGTTAATCAAAGATTCGATTACTCCTGCAATAACTTTTATCATTTTGAAAAAGTATTGGCGCTACATGAGATAAATCGTCAATCGTCATACCTGACTGAGTTTAAGTCAGGTATTTTTTACGTCTAATCAATATATCGAACATATTTGTTCGTATAATCTTGTGGTATGCTAATACAGAGTGGCAGAAAGGACCTTATGATCAATCAAGATCCAAAGTAATAAACCTATTCAAAATGCAATCCAATAGAACCATTCCATCTATCAAACTCGAAGGAACTTATCTTTATGAAACAAACTTTTTCCCTGGGAGATTATTAGCGGCTGAAGTCTATGAAGACCAGATTATTATAAGACCTGTCTTTGAAAATGAACCTATGAGATTTAAAATATAAAAATACTATGTGCCACTCTAATGCCAAAAAATACTCGTTTAATATCTTGTAACTTCAAATACTCTATCTTTATCTTTTTTTAATTCCTCATTAGCTTCTAAAAAAGCTTCTTTGATTTTATTCTTTGTATCCTTATTTGCATCAAATAATATCATTGCAAATCCAGTACAATAACCGATAACCGTAATAATATCGCACACCCATTCAGTTACTGTCATTGGACGAATGTTGAACATTTTTCCATCAGGATGCCATACCAGTAAGCTACTTACTAAGTTAAACATTAACGCGGTTCCAATAACCACAACACATCTATATTTTTTTAGAACTTATTTTATCATTCTCTTTTTCCTTTCTGATGACTTAAAACCACTGTTTCTTCCGCTTATTCAACAATCAATTTATAGTGATATTCACTGCAACAGCGATTATATCCATCTCGTTTAACTTCATTTACCATGGGGAATGTTAAATCTACACAGCGTATTAATTCTGTCAATTTCTTATTCCCTTTTAAAACATCAATATTATATGTTCCACGATATGTATTTATATTCAATATATTCTCTTTTATTTTATTATCTGGCCATTCCGCATTAACGTAAACAAAACAATGCCCTTCCGATATGTCATCGTGAGATCTGTAATAATCCTTCAATGTTACTTTTCGTTTTCCTAGGTAGATGTAAATTTGCCCATTATTGCACTCATAAATTCCACCCACTTGTAATTTACTCAATGGAATAGTAACCATCAATTCTTTTTCTTTGCGCTTACTTTCTATTTCTAGTAATGATTTTTCAATCTCTTCTTTAATATCCAATTCTTCCTCGGAAGGATTGCGACCAGAAATACGTCACCCATAGAGCGTTTACCGCCACCTCTAAAGGCAATGGATTTACCGCTCCATACACCAACATCCATACCTACAACATATCTTCCAGTACCCTTACCTACACAAATATCACCATCATGTAATTCTCTGCCTAATATGTCTTTGATAAAATCTCACACTCCTTTACTAAAACACTTTATCCTGACATGAAGCTACTCTTTCATTGTGTTTTACCACAACTTATTATGTAGCCCCTTATTAATAACAGTTTCTTTCAGTCTGTAATATCGTGGGTTGTCTTTCTCAAGATGCTCTAAAACTGTGTCCATGCAATGTTTGAGTTTTTTCTGGTTAGTGAACATATCTGATGTCTCAATTGAATAACTAATGCCTTTAATGGAAAGACATCTATAAATTCTAAAATACCAGTGATATTTACCAAACTCATCTTCACAGTCTTTTTCAAAATCATATATCTTTTTCTTATAAAATATTTTTGCCATACATACCTCCACCTATTTTTTAATCGGGATAAAAGAAAGGTTTACTCTGCTTTCTTCATCCTATCATAATGTTCTCTCAATGAATCCGTCATAGTGGCTGCAACAATATTTGTCCCAAGATATGCTTTTAATGCATCACCAATAATCACGCTTGCTTCATCCAATAGTACATTATCAGGAAGTCTTCTCCCCCTTACTGAATCACTTTTGAAATCTTCTATACATAACGCTCCGGAATTAAACATCCCATATCTCTCGCCATATTTTTTATGTAGTTAATCGATATTCTATTAAACGTAACAATAGGATATTGTGTCGCCTCGCTCGTATAAATAAGCCCTGTTGTTTTTCCACTTGCTCTATCTTTAATTAGTAAATTCAATATCTGTCCTCCTCATTTTCACCATTATATATTTCTTTACAAGTTTCAATCATCTTACAACCACCATTAAATTTTTGCAAATATAGTCATCATTATAATTACATATAAAACACGCAGCATGGTCATTACTTTCATTATATTTCTTTGAAATCGTTTTACACTTTTGAAAGAAAGGCTTTAATTCAATCTGCAATTCATCACATCTTTTGCGAATAAAAGACATATTGAGTATCTTTCGGCACTGCTATTCCACTCATCAAATTTTTCTACAGTAATAGTCATTAAGTCCTCCACAATTTTACAATACGGGTATTGTTCATCGAGCATGATAATTTCACCCATACCTTCCGATACCAAGGCAGCTTTACACCAGTAATAAATTCTATATATCTATCTGGGTTACGCTGCCAATATTGGATTTGTTCTGACATTTTTGCAATTTGTTCCTGTGCTCTTTGAGACCGTTTGATTTCTGATGCATCACCAATACTCTCTATTTGGGAGCCATTTTTAAATTTAATCTTCATATACACCTCGGAATCTTAGCAAGGCGTATCTGTCTTTTTAAACAGTTCAATCTTTAGAGTAGTATCATCCCACGCAGCGACTTTGATAACATAATAAATCCACGTGTTATGCCATTCGTGAATCACAATACAACTGTCACACGATGCCAACTCTTCAATATTTCTCCTATTAAATGTTCCATTTTTCTTTCTTGGAAAAGTAGATATTATTTTCTTCAAGGCATCTTCTGTGACATGTGATAGAAAGGCATTCATAAATTTGTCTATATTAGCATCAAACTCTTCCTTACTTACATATTTAAAATCCGATTCACCAAATTCCGGACTGGTTCCATACCATACATATTGTTCGTCTTCATAATCATTTCTCATATTTTCTATGTAGCTTTTGATTCCGTCTATATCTACAGAAATCTTTAAATTTCGCTTACCTTCCGAGATAACTACTTCCATTTTTATTAATCTCCTTTTCAAATTTAAGCAGGAAACATACGTTTCATTTGTTTTCTACATTTTTCAGCACATGAAATGTTTTCCACCCTGTATCTAATTTGTCATCATCTACTACCACAAACCCTTTGTTTTCAAGGGTTTCAATAACCTCTTTTGTTGATTTATCCGAATATCCCTTAATTTCCGCAAATTTCTCTAATTTTGTCATTTTTACCTTTTTTCTGCCCCGATGAAAGTCCTATTTCATTGCCATTTTATATCTATATATAGTGGTTTTATTTTTAATTTACTGCTATATATAGACTATTTTTCTGCTAAAATACCAATTGGGATGCGCTGTATCATATAGACACTGCTGCAGATGAGTTTGTTTCTTACTCACCCCCTCTTTACTAATTGCCATTCTCAATGCACCAATCTGTGCAACCATATCACACATTCTCTTTGCTCTTGTAATTCCTGTATATAATAATTCTCTTGTTAATAGTGAATACGAACCAAAATCAATACCAAATATGACATGATCAAATTGAGATCCTTGTGACTTATGAACAGTGATTGCATATCCAAGTTCAATACTGTTTACCTGAGTTCCCTCAACATATACTTCTCCAATTCCCATAAATGAAATAATCAATGCTTTATCTTCCGGAAAAACATCTTTGATAATGCCTAAATTACCATTGAAGATTGGTGGATTAGTTTTGTATGTGTTCTGTGTATTGATTACCTTGTCCCCTTGACGAAGAATGGTAACTTTTCCTTGTGATACTACCTCAATCTGTGGTTTACTATCATCACTCGGATTATATAAATCCTGAATAGTATTATTGATATTGTAGGTACAAGCATCACCATTATTCTTTACTGGCACTAATATCTGAGTCTCCATTATATTGAAATCTTCTATATTCATTGCTTCTGAAAATTTCTGCATAACCTTGTAAAATGTATTGCTTTTATCTGAATAACAATCCAAAGACAAATCTTTTAATTCTCCACGAATATCTGTACCAACCCAATCCTTTTCTACAATCTGTATTCCTTGTCTGATCCGTCTTGCTTCTGTAACAATTGCTGAAGAAGCTGCTTGTCTATGTACTTGGCTAAGATATACTGTTGGGATTTCAGGCGAATGAATCATATCAAATGCAATATTTCCACAACCAATAGACTCTAACTGTCCCATATCACCCAAACAAATCAACTTAGCTCCTGATGGAATTGCTCTAAGCAGATAATAAAACAGATAAGCATCGACCATTGAAATCTCATCAACAATCACAATATCTACATCTAATGGGTTTTCGTCATGATAAGTAAAACCGTTCTTACCACCTTCGCCTTGACATGGATACTTTAGTAACCTGTGAATGGTATAACCTTCTTCTCCTGTAATCTCTGCCATTCTTGAACTCGCTCTACCAGATAATGCACATTGTACATATACATAATTCTTTAATGCTTCAAGAAAAGCTGATACAGTTGAACTTTTACCGGTTCCTGCTTCTCCATGAATAACCACCACATTATTTTCAAGTGCTTCTTTTACACCCAATTTCTGTTCTTCTGTAAATTGCCAACCATTCTTATGTTCAACATGCTTAATTGTATCTTCCCAATCTCCATAAGTAATTTCTGATTTTGCATCTCGGATTCTGATTAGTTCTTTTGCAATTTATCTTCTACATTAAAATACTTCTAAGTCCAATTTGTGTTTTTTCGTCATTCCACCATAAATCTTCTTCCATTGCATGAATTGCTTCCGTAATATTGGCATCAGGGACTTCCTCACCTAACATTTCGATAATTGCACCCATTAATTCATCTGGTGTAACCCATGAACAACCATTTTGTCCTGAATCGTCCAAATATTTATACATATAAGCACTAATACGCTCTATGCTATATTCTCCCATACCCCCTTCAAGAGCAATTTTATCAGCCGTTTTCCAACCAATACCTTTCACTTCATTACACAAAACATATGGATTATTTTTAACTTTTTCTATCACAAGATCGGGAGAATTATATTTTTCCATCAATCTTTGCACCATATTATTTGTCAAATTAAACTCTTCTAATTCGGAAAAAATCTTTGCCAAATGAATATTACGATTAAATCTGTCTATCCACCTTGCAGCCGTATCTAGTCCACAACCTCTGACTTGAACCAAATCCTCTGCTCTATTATTCTTCAAAGACTCAAAAGGATTATCTAAAGCAGCATACATATTCTCAATCTGTAATGGTGTAAACAAAGTGGACAAAAACTTTTTCTGTCCTACTTTGTCTTCATCACTAAAAGTAATGGCACTATAGATTGAAATAATATTATACTGACCTCCCCATTTGGGATCTTCTACATAATCAGCTACCAACATATAAGGATTACCCTCAACTAATTGAGGCATTGTTCCCTTAATAATTATCTGATTGTACTTATCTGTTTTAGGTTTTCCTTCTTTTACTTTATCTACAGAAACAACAGCAATACCAAATTCATTTTTGTAAAACCTGATTGTTTCTACGCTACAAATAACTTTAATTCTATCTTCCAGTGCCATTATTCCTCTCTTTCTTTATTCCACCTTTGTCCTTTCAGATTGTAACAACAAAGTACCATCATCATATATTTCTTGGATTCTATTAACTGTGTGTTGGTAAATTGTGTCTTTATATATCATTGGTCTAAAACTGTCTTCTCTCCTGATTCCTGCTATAACGATTTTAGACCCACGACTCAACCAACTTTTTCAAGAACTGTCTTTTTATCACTGTTTGGATCAAGTTTTGCCGAAATCGTTTATTGT
>ENA-OQCK01000359-OQCK01000359.1-human-gut-metagenome-genome-assembly--contig:-NODE-359-length-26050-cov-9.886240_pt1 | contig 26050 bp, 22 predicted proteins | sample MGYA00242498_ERZ504578 | MGnify/ENA primary metagenome ERZ504578 (study PRJEB26092, sample SAMD00036229) | human gut metagenome | host: Homo sapiens | study: EMG produced TPA metagenomics assembly of...
GTTACAGATAGCTCTTGGGAAGGCCGGGGAAGTATGTATGGTGAGACCGGTACCGGTACTTGGTATCCCCATCAATTCGGGGGTGAATGTGTGGATGGGCGGAAGGCGTTGCCGGATTTGACAACGGCTACGCTTGACAAACTGGATTGGACGCCGGTATTGGAGGTGGAGGTACCCGGGATAGAGGTAAGTCCCAGATGTGTGAACCTAATCGAATACAAGAGATCATCCGTCCCAAGGAAATCAAGCAGATAGGGGACAGTATTTGGCTCGTAAATATGGGAAAGGCGTTAAATGGTTGGGTTGAGCTGAGTTTCCCAAAATTACCGGAAGGTCACCGGGTCCGTATGGAATATACGGATTGGTTAAATGAAAACGAAGATTTCAAGCCACAAGAGGAGAACGGACAGTATGAGGATTGGTATATCGGTTCCGGACAAGGCAAAGAGGTATTCCGGAATAAATTTAACCATCATGCGTTTCAATATATAAGGATATCCGGTTTGGCGAAAGCCCCGAGGAGGTGACCGGCTATCTGATTCATACGGATTATAAGGATGCCTCGTCCTTCGAGTGCTCGGATCCGGACTTGAATGCTATCTACGCGATGATCAAATATACTTTCAAGAACCTAGCTTTCAGTGGTTATATCGTAGACTGCCCGCATTATGAGCGTATGGGATACGGTGGGGATGGAAATGCCTCTTGTAAGAGTTTCCAGACATTGTATGAGGGCTCTTCCGTGTATATGAACTGGATGCAGATGTGGCAGGATTGCATCCGTGAGGATGGGGGTATGCCGCATTGCGTACCGAATCCATACCCGGCGGGAGGTGGTCCGTATTGGTGTGGTTTTATTATCACGGGATCGTGGCAGACTTATTTGAATTATGGGGATAGCCGTCTGATCGAGCGATATTATCCGGTTATGCGACATTGGTTGCGTTATGTGGATGCGTATACGGTCGATGGGTTGCTGAAACGTTGGCCAGATACGGATTATCGGGCATGGTATTTAGGGGATTGGTTGGCTCCGGCGGGTGTCGATTATACGGCGCAGTCATCGGTAGATCTGGTTAGCAACTGCTTTATAAGCGATTGCCTCACTACGATGGAGAAGATCGCGAAGGTATTGGGGAAAGTGGAGGATGCCGCTAAGTATAAAGAGCGTCGCCAACGATTGAACGAGCTTATCCAGAAGACTTTCTATGATCCGGAGAAGAAACAGTACGCTACAGGCTCCCAGATCGATCGGATTTATCCGATGTTGGTTGGCGTGACAGATGAACAGCATATGCCCGAGGTAAAGGAAGGCTTATATCGAGAGACTTTGGAGAATTGTAAGGGCCATATCGGTTCCGGTTTGGTGGGTGTTACGATCTTGACCGATTGGGCGATAAAGAACGGAGAGGCTGATTTTCTCTATTCCATGCTGAAAAAGAGAGAGCTACCGGGATATCTATATATGATCGATCAAGGGGCTTCTACGACTTGGGAATACTGGTCGGGAGAACGTAGTAAGGTTCATAATTGTTTCAATGGCATTGGCGCTTGGTTCTGTCAGGCGATCGGAGGGATCTTGCCGGATGAGGATGAGCCGGGCTATAAACATTTCTTTATCAAACCTCAGATACCGAATGGCGTGACGTGGGCGAGGGTGGCGAGAGAGACCCCTTACGGTACGGCACGTGTGTCTTGGACTATGGAGAACCAATCGCTCTCGCTTGATCTGGAAATTCCTGCGAATAGTACGGCGACTTTTATCGCTCCATTTAACGTATCGAATTATGTGTTAGATGGGAATAATGTAGAGATATCGGCGGGTTCGATCTTGTTGGAAAGTGGAAAACACACCCTATCGCTGTTTGCGGAATAGGAATCATATGATTCCCTTTTTGTTGACTTATGTTAATAGCTGTTTTTTAATTATTACGCCGTAAGTGTTTTATTCTATTGAAGGGTATATAGTATAAAAGGCTAAATAATAAAAAGGATCTATTACCATGTTTAAATGTAAACAGCTTTTAAGGCGAATATGTGTGGTTAGCTATGTTTTCTTGTTGTGTGGAGGTTTGGTAAATGCGTCAAATCTCGTTTCTAAGACCAATACCTGATAGGGACTCAAGGTAATGGGTGGGCTTCCGGATATTTGTATCCGGGGGCTACCTATCCCTTCGGTATGGTACAGTTTACCCCGACTTATTTCACGAAACAACTAGGCTTTGTCATCAATCAATTGAGTGGTGCGGGATGCGATCATATGGGAAATTTCCTACGCTTCCGGTTGCCGGAGCTTTACGGGTTTCTCCGGATAGTATCTTGAATATGCAGACTCCGGTCGGCAAGGAGATCGGAACGGCCGGTTATTACGCAGCGACCTAGATCATTCTATACGTGCGGAATTAACCGTTACGGAACGTACGGGTATGGCTCGTTATACGTTTTCTTCCAAGGAAAAGCAGGTACCGTGATTATCGGAGGAGGAGTAGCCGCTACCCCTATCCAAGTAGCCGCTATTAAGATTACGGGTCCTCATAGTTGCGAGGGATATGCGGAGGGTGGTGCTTTCTGTGGAATCCCAACTCCCTATAAGGTTTACTTTGTGGCTGAGTTCGATGCGGACGCGGAGAGTTTTGGGACATGGAAGGAGGAGCGACTACATGCGAATCATACGTTTGCGGAAGGCAGTCACTCGGGGGTGTATTTTACTTTTCCGTTGAAAGAGGGGAATCAGGCGGTGCAGTATAAGATCGGTGTTTCTTATGTCTCGGTGGAGAATGCCCGTGAGAATTTGAGGGTTGAGAATCCCGCTTGGGACTTCTCTGCGGTCCGTCAGGCGACGCAGGATAAATGGAATGAATACCTCGGGAAGATAGAGGTAGAGGGAGATAACGAGGATCGCCAGATGCAATTCTATACGCATCTATATCGTTCATTAATCCATCCGAATGTTTGTAGCGACGTGAATGGGGAATATATGGGGGCGGATAGCCAAGTGCATAAGACAGCCCGAAAATTCTATACCTCTTTCAGTAATTGGGATACGTATCGTACGCAGACTGCTTTGATCGCTATGCTAGCTCCCGAGGAGACCTCGGATATCGTTATGTCTCATTACTTATTTGCCGAGCAATCCGGTGGTGGCTTCCCCCGTTGTACTGGCGAATATAGAGACAGGTGTTATGCAGGGGGACCCGACTCCGATTCTTGTAGCCAATGCGTATGCGTTTGGAGCTCGCACCTATGATCCTCGAACTTTACTGCGGACTATGCGTTATGGAGCAGAAGTGCCGGGGGCTAATTCCCAAGGTGTTTTGACTCGACCGGGCTTGGAACAGTATTTGGAGAAAGGGTATTACGACGCTTCGATCTTACTGGAATATACATCTTCTGATTTTGCGATTGGCCGTTTCGCCTTGCAAGCCTGCAATGATGAGCCGGTTTGTAATTGGTATACGCAACGGGCGATGAACTGGAAGAATCTTTTTAATAAGGAGACCGGTTGGTTGCAGTCCCGAAACGAGGATGGCTCGTGGAAACGTTATGATGCGGATTGGCGGGAATCGACATATAAGAATTATTTCTGGATGGTACCTTATGATTTGCAAGGGTTGATCGATAGTATAGGAGGAAAGGAAGCGGCGGAGAAGCGTTTGGATGAGATGTTCCGACGTTTGGACGCTAGTTATGGAGATGAATGGTTCGCCTCCGGTAACGAGCCTAGTTTCCAAATCCCTTGGATTTATAATTGGGCGGGGGCTCCTTATAAGGCGCAACAAGTGATCCGGCGTATATTGAACGAACAATATAGTAGCCGTGTGAACGGTTTGCCGGGCAACGACGATTTAGGATCGATGGGAGCATGGTATGTCTTTGCCAGTATAGGTTTGTTTCCAGAGATTCCCGGAGTGGGAGGTTTCTCTGTGAATAGTCCGGTATTCCGTAAGATTGTTTTACATTTGCCCGAGGGAGACGTGATTATCAAAGGGGGTGATGAGGAAAAAGAGTATATCCATTCCTTAAGTCTTGATGGAAAGAAGATGGAGGGCACTTGGATTGATTGGTCGGATTTATATCGGGGGGCGACCTTGGAATATAAATTATCCGGGAAGCCGGATAAGACGTGGGGAACTCGGATAGCTCCCCCTTCATATGGAAAATAAATATAACTTAATACTACGAATAACATGATTAAAGAAACATTATTAGTCTCTACTTTCGGCTTATTGGGATTGGTTACCGTAACTTGCGGCTCTCAAAAGAAAGACCAGACGGCGGAAGCTGTATCGGAAACTATATCGGAAACAGCTTGGTGCTTGGACGGGTTTGAGCGTCCGACAGGAGTGAATCCGGTAATTAAGCCGTTACCAACTAAGTTTTATTGCCCGATGCGGGAAGATTCTGTAGCATGGGAGGAGAGTGACACATTTAATCCGGCGGCTACGATTTATGATGGGAAGATCGTGGTGATGTACCGTGCGGAAGATAACTCCGCTCAGGGAATCGGTTCCCGGACTTCCGTTTGGGATATGCGACCTCTACTGACGGTATCCATTTCGAGAGGGATACGAAGCCTGCTTTTTATCCGGCTAAAGATAATCAAGCGGAGAACGAATGTCCCGGAGGTACGGAAGATCCTCGTATCGCTATGACCGAGGATGGTACGTATGTCTTGCTATATACGCAATGGAATCGTAAGGTGCCTCGTCTGGCGGTGGCGACCTCAAAGGATTTGAAACACTGGACGAAGTTCGGTCCGGCTTTTGAGAAAGCCTATAATGGCAAATTCAAGGATGAGGCGACTAAATCCGCATCGCTAGTCACGACTTTAAAGGGAGATAAGCAGGTCATTGCGAAAGTGAATGGCAAGTATTTCATGTACTGGGGGGAGAAGAATGTATATGCGGCTACCTCCGATAATTTAACAGATTGGGACCCACTGTTGGACGAGAATGGTGAGTTGCTTAAATTGTTCTCTCCCCGTTCCGGCTATTTCGATAGCCAGTTGACCGAATGTGGACCTCCCGCTATCTTGACAAAGGATGGCATCGTTCTGTTGTATAATGGTAAAAACGAACCGGGAGAAAAAGGGGATACCGCTTATCCTGCGAACTCTTATTGTGCCGGGCAAGCATTGTTCGATGTAAATAACCCGACAAAATTGATCGGTCGTTTGGATAAGCCTTTCTTGCAACCGACGGATGATTTTGAAAAAAGCGGTAAATACCTGCGGGTACCGTATTCGTGGAAGGTCTGGTCTATTACCGGAATAAATGGTATCTGTATTATGGCTGTGCTGATTCATTCGTGGCTGTGGCCGTATCGGATAAACAATTGAACTTCTAAGTGTCCAAAAGTAAATAAGATGAGAACTAATCGATGGCTTTTTAGTTTGGCGTGTATGCTTTCTGTGTTTGTGTGTGGCAATGCGCAGAAAACTCCTTCCCCTTTTCAAAGGGGTGACCGGGTTGTTTTTTTAGGCAATAGCATAACAGAGGGTGGACATTATCATTCTTATATATGGTTGTACTATATCACTCATTTCCCGGATATGCGGATGCGGATGTATAGCGCCGGTACCGGTGGTGACAGTTCTTGGGATATGTTGGAACGGATCGAGGAGGATGTATATGGTAAAAATCCGACGGTGGTTACGGCTACTTTCGGTATGAACGATAGTGGTTATTTCGAATATAACGGCGATAATCCTACGGCTTTCGTGGAGCGGCAAATGTATCGGTAGATACGACCTTTCAGGCGATGCAGAAGATCATGAAATCTCACAAAGATACAAGGGTGATCATGATCGCTGGCACGCCGTACGACGAGACTTGGCAAAATGAGAAAAATAAGCCTTTTCTTGGAAAGAACGCTACGATCCAGAAAATCATCCGTCTGCAAAGAGAGGCGGCCGTGAAGAATGACTGGGCGTTCGTGGATTTCCACAACCCGGTATTGGAGGTGAACAGGTACAACAAGCGAAAGATCCGCGGTTTACCTTAATGCAAGGAGATCGGATTCATCCGGATAACCACGGTAATATGTTGATGGCCTATTTCTTCTTGAAGTCTCAGGGATTGGCGGGTAAACCGGTCGCCAAAGTTGATATCGATGCTTCCCGACGTATGGTGTTGGCGAACGAGAATTGTTTCGTGAATGAATTGAAAGTATCAGACAAGGGTACGATCTCTTTTACCTATTTAGCGAAGTCTTTACCTTATCCGATGGATACGATCTCTCGGGGTTGGGAGAAGAAGCATACGCAATATGAGGCGACCTTATACGCTCCGATTATGGAGGATCTTAATCAAGAGGTATTGCGGGTGGATGGATTGAAAGGTTCGTATAGGTTGGAGATAGACGGGGATTCAATTTCTACGTTTTCGGCCGAGGATTTGGCAAAAGGTATTAACTTAGCGGCGTTAACGAACACACCGCAATATCAGCAGGCCGTTCGGGTCATGCATTTGAATGAGGAACGTTGGAATATCGAGAAACGTTTCCGGGAATATGCGTGGACGGAATTTTATATCTTGAAGCGGAAGGGCATGTTATTTCAGGATAATATCGCCGCTATGGATACGTTAAGGGCGAACCTTCATACGAATATCTTCTTGGCCGGCATCTGGATAACTACTCCAAGATGATGTATCCGGAGATCCGGGAGGCTTGGAGCCAACAAATCGATATGTTGGTGGATCGTATGTATCAGATCGCCCAACCGAAGGTACGTAGAATAGAACTTATAAAAAAATGATACGACTAGTAAGAAATTTAAGATGGATAACGACCACGGCGTTATCGCTCGCGTTGGTGGGAACTGCCTGTTCCGGTCCGACCCGGACTATCGAGGAGGTTCATTTCTCTGATTATGTAAATCCCTTTATCGGGGCGAGTACGAATACGGAGGCGGCCGGTGCTTACCATGGCTTGGGGAAGACCTTCCCCGGTGCGACTACCCCTTTCGGTATGGTACAGGTAAGTCCGAATACGATTACAGGGGGCGACAATGGTTCCGGATATAGCTACGAGCATGAAACGATCGAGGGATTCGCCTTTACGCAGATGAGTGGTATCGGCTGGTACGGTGATCTGGGTAATTTATTGGTAATGCCTGCCGTGGGCGATCTGCGCACGAACTCGGGAAAAGAGGGAGGCGTAGCCGGGTATCGTTCCCGGTATGATAAATCTTCCGAGGAGGCCAAGGCTGGATATTATAAGGTATTGCTAAGCGATTACCAGATACAAGCGGAGGCGACAGCGGCTCCTCATAGCGGTATGCTGCGATTCGTTTTCCCCGAGAATAAGCAGTCCCGCATCCAGTTGGACTTAGCCCGTCGTGTAGGAGGTACTTCTACGTATCAGGCGGTTCAAGTGATAGATGACCATACGATCGCCGGACGAATGGAATGTACGCCGGAAGGCGGAGGCTGGGGGAATGGTGAGGGTTCTTCCTGTATACCGTGTATTTTTATGCGCAGTTCTCCAAACCGTTGAAAGATTATGGCGTATGGAGCGTGGATATCCCGGCAGGGCAGGATCGGCATCGGGAATTCGTGGAGAGCCCGGCTTTCCAGACATTGACAGCGAACGCGAAGATTTCGGAGAGACCAAAGGCATATGAGGGTGAGCACCTCGGGTTCTTTACGGAGTTTGAGACCGAAGCGAATGAGGAGGTTCTTTTCAAGGCCGGTATTTCCTTTGTAAGCTTGGAGGGTGCGGAAAAGAACTTGAAAGCGGAGATCAAGGATTGGGATTTTGACGCGGTACGTTCTCGTGCCCGCTCGTTGTGGGATACGGCTTTGGCTAAGATGGATGTCTGCGGTGGAACGGATGAGCAAAAGGTGATCTTCTATACCTCCTTGTATCATACGATGATCGATCCGAGGATTTACACGGATGTGGATGGTCAATATATGGGTGCGGACGGAAAAGCGCATAAGTCGGATACGTTCACGAAACGTACGATCTTTAGCGGTTGGGATGTGTTCCGTAGTCAGATGCCTTTGCAAACGATTATTAATCCGGTATTGGTGAACGATTTGTTGAAGTCATTGACAACGATGGCTGAGGAGAGTGGTCGTGAGTACTATGAGCGCTGGGAGTTGTTGAACGCCTATAGCGGTTGTATGTTAGGAAATCCGGCTATATCGGTCTTGGCGGATGCCTATGCGAAAGGTATTTGTAGCTTGGATATGGAAAAGGCTTATCGGTATGCGGATAAAACCTCGAGAATGTTCGGGAATGCGGAGTTGGGCTATACCCCGAATCCGCAGAGTATCTCCAAAACCTTGGAGTATGCGTATACGGAATGGTGTATGTCTCAGTTGGCGAAATCATTAGGAAAACAGGAGGATGCGGTTTATTATGCGAAGTTGGCTCAGTCTTACCGGAATTTATATGATGCGGAGAAACATAGCTTCCGCCCGAGAGAAGCGAATGGCCGGTTTGAGGCTTGGCCGGAAGAGGGTAAGCTGAAGGAATGGTACGGCTGTATGGAATGCAATGAGCTGCAACAGGGTGGTTCGTGCCTCACGATATTCCGGGTATGGTGGAACTGATGGGAGGAACGGAACGGGTGATTGCCGATCTGGATACGATGTTCGACAAGACGCCTACGGATTTCCTGTGGAACGCTTATTACAATCATGCGAACGAGCCGGTTCATCATGTGCCTTTCTTGTACAATCATTTGGGACAGCCGTGGAAAACCCAGAAATGGTCTCGTTTCATTTGCGATAAGGCCTATAAGAATAAGGTAGAAGGCTTGGTTGGAAACGAGGATGTCGGTCAGATGTCCGCTTGGTATGTATTGGCGGCATGTGGTTTGTATCCGGTTTGTCCGGGAGATACTCGCTATGAGATATCCAGCCCGGTTTTGAGAAGACCGAGATTCAGGTTGGTGAAGGGAATACATTTATCATACGAGCCAACCGAAATACCCCGGAAAACACCTATATCCAATCCGCTAAATTAAACGGGATGGATTATACGAGATGCTATCTTGATTATAGGGATATCATGAAAGGTGGCGTACTAGAATTGGAGATGGGCCCCGAGCCGAATACAAATTGGGGCGTGAATAATTAATCAGTAAATAAAATAACATGAAACTCAATACTTTTTATAAACAGGGGGCGGCTTTAGCCTCTGTTTAACCCTCTCTTTCCCTGTTTTTGCGGAGAAAGACTTGGTACAATACGTAAATACTTTGCAAGGAACAAACTCGACTTACGAATTGAGTTGGGGAAATACTTACCCGACTACGGCGGTTCCCTATCCCATGAATAGCTGGTCTCCACAGACCGGGAAGAATGGTGATGGTTGGAAATACCAATACTCGGCCACTACGATCCGGGGTTTCCAACCGACGCATCAATGTAGCCCTTGGGTGGGAGATTACGGGGTATTCTCTTTGATGCCTGTATCGGAATTGGTTGTTGATGAGTCCAAACGGGCGACTCCGTTCTCTCATGATAAGGAAATTGCCAAGCCTCATTATTATAGGGTTACGTTGGAGAATGGCATTACCACGGAGTTCTCGCCAACTACCCGTTCCGCTCATTTCCGTTTTTCCTTTCCCGCGAAGGGAGACGCTTTTCTCGTACTGGATGGCTATACGAAAACCAGTCAGGTACAAATCGATGTAGCGAACCACCGGATCACCGGCTATGTACACAATGGGGCTTTCTCTCCGAAGACACATAAGAATTATTTTATCATTCAATTTGATAAGCCTTTCGTTAGCTATGGTACATGGGAGAATCGTAAGAATACGATCCAGAAGAATAATTTGAGCCGGGAAGGGGAAGGAATCGGTGCCTATGTACAATTCGCGAAAGGCTCTAAGGTACAGGCCAAGGTATCTACCTCTTATATCAGTCCGGAACAAGCGGAGGTTACGATGACTCGTGAGCTAGGTAAGCACTCATCGGTAGAAGTGACGAAGCAAGCGGCTGCTGACGTATGGAACCAGCTATTGAATCGTGTGTTGGTGGAAGGTGGAACCGAGGAGGATATGAAAACCTTCTACTCCTGCATGTTCCGTGCCAATTTGTTTTCCCATAAGTTTTATGAGGAGAAAGAGGATGGTTCTCCTTACTACTATAGTCCGTACGATGAGAAGATTCATGATGGATATATGTTTACCGATAATGGTTTTTGGGACACTTTCCGTTCCCAGTTCCCGCTGACCAATATCTTGCACCCTACGATGCAGGGGCAATATATGCAAGCCTTGCTAGACGCTCAGGAGCAATGTGGCTGGTTGCCTTCTTGGTCGTTCCCGAGTGAGACCGGCGGGATGGTCGGGAATCATTCGATCTCTTTATTGACGGATGCTTGGGTGAAGGGTATCCGCACTTTCGATCCGGAGAAAGCCTTGAAAGCGTATGCGCATGAGGCGATGAATAAGGGACCTTGGGGCGGTGCCAACGGACGGGTTCGTTGGAAGGATTATTATCAGTTGGGATATATACCTTATCCGGAATCCATGGGATCTACGGCACAGACGTTGGAATATTGCTATGATGACTTTTGTGCGTATCAGTTGGCGAAAATGACTGGGAATAAGTTTTATGAGGAGGTCTTTGCCCGCCAGATTTATAATTACAAGAATGTGTACGATCCATCTGTCGGTTTTATGAGAGGTCGTAAATTGGATGGTAGTTGGGCGGATTTCGATGCTTTCGAATGGGGCGGTCCTTATTGCGAGGGGAATGCTTGGCATTACAATTGGTCGGTTTTCCATGATGTCCAAGGGTTGATCGATTTGACAGGAGGTGATGAGCGTTTCGTGGCGAAGATCGACTCTGTTTTCGCTTTACCCGGTATCGTGAAATATGGAACATACGGAACGAAAATTCATGAGATGCTGGAGATGGAATTGGCGAAGATGGGACAGTACGCCCAAGGTAATCAACCGATCCAGCATATGATTTACTTGTATAGTTACGCAGGCCAGCCTTGGAAGACGCAATATTGGATTCGTCAGGTGATGGATCGGTTATATAATAGCTCGGAAAATGGTTATCCGGGTGATGAGGATCAAGGCGGTATGTCTTCTTGGTACGTATTGAGCGCGTTGGGTATCTACAGTGTTTGCCCGGGGACGGATGAGTATGTATTGGGTAGCCCGAAATTCCGGAAAGCTACGATTACGATGGAGGATGGCAAGAAGTTCGTGATCGAGGCGAAAGGGAATAGTAAGGATAACGTATATATCCAAAACGCAACCTTGAACGGGAAGAGACATACACGTAATTATATCCATTACAGCGATATCGTGAATGGGGGCGTGCTGGAGCTTCAAATGGGCAATCAACCGGAGAAGACGAGAGGAACCGCGAAAGAGGATCGTCCTTTCTCGTTAAGTAAATAAGTTTTTGGCTGTAAAATCTGTATATTTGTCCCCGTAGTTCCTTGAAAACAAGGCTACGGGGAATTAATCATTAATATTCACTGATATGAATTGGATGAAAAAGGTAGCGGTAGCGTTGGTTTGTTTGCTTCCGCTCGGTTTACAGGCAGCGAAGGTAGATACTTTGCAAGTGAAAAGTCCTTCGATGAATAAAAGTATAGAGGTAGTTGTGGTAAGTCCGGATGTGGCCGCGACGAAAGCGTGTCCGGTGATTTATTTGTTACATGGCTATGGCGGTAACGCTCGTACATGGGTCGGTATCAAGCCGGATCTACCTAAGATCGCTGATGAGAAGGGTATCTTTTTCGTATGCCCGGATGGTAAGAATACGTGGTATTGGGATAGCCCTTTGAACGCGGATGTACGGTATGAGACTTTCATCTCGGATGAGTTGGTGAAATACGTGGATTCCCATTATAAGACAGTGGCCGATCGTAAGGGACGTGCTATTACCGGCTTGAGCATGGGTGGACATGGCGCTATGTGGAATGGCCTTCGTCATAGCGATGTTTTCTCCGCGGCGGGAAGTACCAGCGGTGGCGTGGATATCCGCCCTTTCCCGAAAAACTGGGAGATGAGCGTGCAAATAGGTGAGAAGGCGAAATATCCGGAAAACTGGGAGAAGTACACGGTTATCAATTTGGTTCCAACCTTGAGGAAAGACCAGATCGCTTTGATCTTCGATTGCGGTGACAGCGATTTCTTTTTGGAGGTGAATAAGAACTACCACGAGGCGTTATTGAAACAAGGCATCGACCACGACTTTATCACTCGCCCGGGTAATCATGATTCACAATACTGGAATAATTCTATTGATTACCAGATCCTCTTTTTCTGGAAGCATTTCTTGAAGATGAAGGCCTTGTGATAAGACCGTTTGGCGATTTGACATTCTGACATTTTGTAAACAGAAGTCCCGGAGAACCGATTTTTCCGGGACTATGTACGACTCGTTGCCAAATACGCAAGAAAAAAACAATAATTCGTTCATTGATAATACAATACCGAAAAACCGCCTTTCATTCTAGCGAAAATAATTCATCCTAATTCATATCCATTGACTTCTTCGGGCTATCCGATAGGGTTACGACTGGGTTCTAACCGGGTTACGATGCCTATTCACGACTACTGACAACCCTATTCGTGACTGTTTATAATGCCTAACGGCAGTATTGGTGTCGCCCAACGCGACTATACGTGTAGGCTTTTGTCGCCTTTCGTGCCTAAAAACGGGAATACTCTCACTTAAAAGGGCGTTTTATTGCCCCTTACGTCTACTGGTTGGGGCGATTCAAACGAATGCCTTGTCACGATTCGCATTCGAAAAGAAGCATAAAGAAAGTTTCCCGCTGTTATACTCCATATGTACGCTAATTTTCGTACTTTTGCCTCTTGAATCTTGAATATACGAAAGCGATGAATTATCAGATAGATGCTCCGGGTTCCGCTATCCGGACTACCGTAAAGCTTCCCGCTTCTAAAAGTATCAGTAACAGGGCATTGATCTTGAATGCGCTAAGTTATAGCGCATACGATGTGGAAAACTTATCCGATTGCGATGATACAAATTTGATGGTAAAGGCATTGAACTCGAACGATCGGGATTTTAATGTGGGTGCGGCGGGTACGACGATGCGTTTCCTTACTGCTTTCCTCTCGAAGGTGGTGGGCGAATGGACGATTACGGGAACCGAACGCATGAAGAACCGTCCGATCAAGGTGTTGGTGGATGCGCTGAACGCTTTAGGCGCCCGGATCGAGTACATGGAGAAGGAGGGTTATCCTCCTTTGCGTATTTTCGGAAGCGCCTTGCAAGGCGGAGAGATCTCGCTACCGGGAAATGTCAGCTCTCAATATATATCCGCTATCTTGATGATCGCCCCGTTAACAGAAAATGGGGTTACGTTGCATTTGGAGGGCGCCATTATCTCTAGGCCCTATATCCATATCACCTTGCAATTGATGGAGCAATATGGAGTGAGAGCCTCTTGGACGGAGAATACGATCAAGGTGCTCCCCCAAGAGTATAAGCCGATTCGTTTTACGGTGGAATCCGATTGGAGTGCCGCTTCTTATTGGTATGAGATCATGGCGTTATCGAAAAATGCTGAGATCGAATTGTTAGGTTTATTCAAGAATAGCTTGCAGGGAGATGCCGCCGGAGCGAAGTTGTTCGCTCAATTGGGAGTGGGCACTACTTATACGAAACGTGGAGTCGTGTTAAAGCATACTGGAAATATCTGTGAGAAGTTGGTTTATAACTTCGTGAATGAACCGGATTTGGCTCAAACCTTTGTGGTGACTTGCGTGTTATTAAATATCCCTTTCCGCTTTACGGGACTTCAATCATTGAAGATCAAGGAGACGGATCGGATCGAGGCATTGAAGACAGAGCTTCGTAAATTAGGTTATGTGTTGACGGATCGCAATGATAGCATCTTGGAGTGGAACGGTGAACGCAGGGAACCGGAGTCGCATCCGGTAATCGCCACTTACGAGGATCATCGAATGGCTTTGTCATTCGCTCCTGCCGCTTTGGTACGTCCCGAGGGGATAGAGATCGCCCACCCGCAAGTGGTCAGCAAGAGTTATCCCATTATTGGGAAGATCTTAAGGCCGCTGGTTTCTCTATTAGGGAATCAGCCTTTAATTTTCAGTTTTCAATTCTCAACTTTCAATTGAATTATGTGGTACATTGTCATAAGTCTTATAGGTCTGGGTGTCGTAGCCGCTATCGCCGGGTATTTCCGGAATAAGAAACTTCAGAAGATGCTGGAACGGGGGGAGATCTCGGAGATCCCCGAGGCACAGGAGATCCCGGAGGTTTGCTGCGGACAACATGAGACTTGCGAGCGGGATAGTTTATTAGCCGCCGTCAGCAAGAAAATCGAATATTATAACGATGAGGAACTGGATCGGTTCCAAGGAGTGGAAGCGGACGCTTACGATGAGGAAGCCGTTGAGGAGTTTAGTGAAGTGCTTTATACCCTCCGGGAAGTGGAGGTGGCCGGTTGGCTCCGTAGCCTGCAATTGCGAGGGATCAATTTGCCGGATGCCTTGAAGGATGAGGCATTCCTGATCATTGGCGAACGCCGTACTCATTAATTTAGGAAACGAATCATATGGATTTATTGCAATATGCCTTTTTCAGAACGCCTTGATCGGGAGCTTGCTAACCGCCATCGCTTGTGGGATTGTCGGGACTTACATCGTATCCCGCCGGTTGGTATTTATCAGCGGAGGGATCACGCATGCTTCGTTCGGAGGTTTGGGCTTGGGTTTTTATCTGGGAACAAACCCGATCTTGATGGCGATGCTGTTCTCCATCCTCTCCGCTTTTGGCGTGGAGTGGGCGAGCAAGACGCAAAACGTAAGGAGGATTCCGCTATAGCGGGCGTATGGTCGCTGGGTATGGCTTTGGGAGTGATCTTCATCTTCCTTACCCCGGGGTACGCCCCGAATCTATCCGCCTATCTATTTGGTAATATATTAACGATCTCTACGGCCGATATCTTATGGATTTTAGGTTGGTGGTATTGTTGATACTCATATTCTCCCTTTTCCTCCGTGAGATTGTTTACGTGGCGTTCGATCGTGACTTCGCTGTCACGCAAGGCCTGCCGGTAAAATGGATCGAGTATACGATGATGTGCTTTATCGCCATGACAATTGTTCTTTCGATCCGTTTGGTAGGGATTATGCTATTGATGAGTTTGCTGACCTTGCCTCAAATAACGGTAAACCTGTTTACTTCCGACTTCAAGAAGATCATATGGGGAAGTATCGCGATCGGCTTTCTGGGTTGCGTGTCCGGACTGGTTCTTTCTTATTTCCTGAACGTGCCTTCCGGTGCGTTTATCATCTTGTTTTTGGTGGTCCTCTTTTTGGCCTTGAAAGCAATAAAACCGTTGTTACGGCGTTAATTAAAGAATGAAAAAAGGGTTTTATTACATAGTGGCGTTATTAACGGTACTCTTGCTTTGGTCGTGCAGCACGAAGAAGAACACGAAAGCGAGCCGTTTTTATCATGCCTTTACAACCCGTTATAATATTTATTTCAATGGAAAACAAGCGTTTGACGAGGCACTGAAAAGCCAACAGGACGGATATAAAGAGAACTATTCCGACAGGATCTATATGTATCCGATTAGCGCCCAGCCTAAAGACAAAGCCGAGCCGGGCGGCCCTTTCGACCGGACGATCGAGAAAAGTAATAAAGCTATTAAATTACACTCCATAAAAGCGAAACCGGCCAAGAAACCGGGCTGGCGGAATAATCCCAAACTACGTGCTATCCAAGAACAAGAGGAGTATAACCCTTTCTTAAAGAATAGTTGGCTGATCATGGGACAGGCGCAATTCTACAATGCCGATTTCCTGCAAGCCTCCGCTACCTTTTCCTATATAGCCCGTCATTACGCGAAGGACGAGGAGGTCGTGGCCGAGGCCCGTTTGTGGCAAGCCCGTTGTTATTCCGAGATGGGTTGGTTCTATGAATCCGAGGATATCTTGGATAAGATGAACAAGAACGGTATTCCTGCTTCCGCCTTGAAGCAATATGCGGCGGTGTATGCCGATTATTTGATCAAGAACGGGCAGTTCGAGGATGCCATCCCTTATCTGAAGACCGCTATCAAGGCGGAGAAAAACCGGAAGCAACGTACCCGGATGAAGTATCTTTTGGGACAAATCTATGCGGATCAAGAATTAGATGGCTTGGCTTATAAGACCTTTGGTGAGGTTGCCCGTTCGAATCCTCCGTATGAGTTGGAATTTGCCTCACGTATCCGTCAGACAGAAGTATTCTCGGGTACGAATTACTTGAAAGTGGTGAAGATGCTCGAGAAAATGGCGAAAAGCCAGAAGAATAAGGATTATCTGGATCAAGTATACTATGCTTTAGGAAATGTATACCTCAGCCGGGAAGATACGGTGAATGCCATAAAGAACTATCAACTCGGTATCGATAAGAGTACATTGAATGGAATGGATAAGGCGATCTGCCAGATAAAGCTGGGAGATATCTATTTTACGATGCGGGATTACGTGAAAGCGCAACCTTGCTTTAGCGGAGCCTTAGCCGGAATTCAAAAGGAATACAAGGATTATGAACGGGTTTCTAAATTGTCGGCGATTCTGGATGAATTGGTCGTGCATGTAGAAGCGGTCCATCTTCAAGACAGTTTGCAAGCCTTGGCTAAATTACCGGAAGCGGAGCGGTTAGCGATTATCGATAAGAAGATTGAGGAGGTAAAGAAAGAGGAGGAAGAGGCGAAAGCTTGGCTGAGAAGGAGGCTTATCTGGCCGAGCAGGAAGCGAAAGGCACCGGAATCGACCGTCCCGGTACGGAAACCAACGTTGTTGTCTTGCCGAACGCGTCCGGTGGAGCGTCTTTCTATTTCTATAACCCTCAGACCGTAGCGCAAGGAAAGACACAGTTCCAGCGTAAATGGGGACGTCGTCCGTTGGAAGATCACTGGCGCCGCCGTAAGAAGGAACTCTCTACCTTTAATGAGAATCTGGATGAGGAGATGCTGGCCGAGGGAGATTCCACCCAAATGGTAGGGCCGGACGGTGAGCCGTTGCCGACCGATTCGATAGGCGGTGATCTGCCGGCTGTTGCCGCCGATGATCCGCATACCCGTGAGTATTATCTACAGCAGCTACCTTTCACGCAAGAGGATATAGACGCTTCTAACATTATTATTATAGACGGTCTTTACAATATGGCGATGATCTATAAGGATAAGTTGGAGGATATCCCCTTATCTGTTGAGGCGTTCGAGAATTTGGAACGCCGTTTCCCGGATAATGAGCACCGTTTGGAGAGCTATTATCAAGTATATTTGATGGCCTTGAAAACCGGAAATACAGCGTTGGCTACCGAGTATAAGAATAAACTAATGAACGCCTTCCCGGAAAGCGATTATGCGGTAGCTGTGGCTGATCCGAATTACGAGTATAATATCCGCATGATGGATGTGGTACAAGACTCGATCTATCAAGCTACTTACGACCGCTATCTGGAGAGCGATACAGCGTATGTACGTAAGAGTTTCCGGTACGTAAGCGAGAAATATCCATTGGCTACGTTGATGCCTAAATTCATGTTCTTGGATGCGTTATCATATGTGCAGGCCGGGGATGCGGAAGGGTTTAAGAATGCCCTGAAAGCGCTGGTCGAGAAGTATCCGAACGCGGATGTCACGGAACTGGCTGGGGAGATGTTGAAAGGTGTTCTTCGGGGACGTGCTTGGTGCAGGGTGGTGTGAAAGGTATGAGTTGGAACTTACGATTCGGTTTAGGCGAGGATGGTATGTTATCTGCCGAGGATTCGGCCCGTGTATTTAATCCGGAACGGAACACGCCTTATCAGATGCTTTTGGTATATCCTACGGGTAGCGTAGATCAGAACCAGTTGCTATTCGCTGTCGCCGCTTATAACTTCGCGAACTTCATGGTGAAAGAGTTTGATTTGGCTTTGGAGCAGGCCGGCCCGATCAGTATGCTGGCGATTAAAGGATTTATTAGTTTTGATGAGATTATCCAATATTATAAGATGATATACGGTAAGGATGGCTATGCTACGGCCTTGAATAAAGCGGTTGCCGTGTTACCGATCTCTGATGATAATTATGAGACCTTGATGCGTGGCAAGACCTTGGATGAATATATCACCTTCTTCGATGAGAGCTTCGGTGAGGAATTACCGGATCTGGCAGGTCGTTGGAAAGCCCGTATGGAAGCCGCTAAGGAGGAGGAGGCGACTGAAGATGAAATGATCACGGAGGAAGAAGCCGAAGTTCCGGAAGAGGAACAACTGCCTGTTCAAGAACCTGTTCGACAGCCCGCTATACCAGTTGTCCCGGATACGATTGAGGTCCCTGCGTTTGACAAACCGGAAATCCAGCCTGTCGATACCCTTCGTAAGGATACGGTTCCTGTTGTTCAGCCGGCGGTTGAGGATCAAGGCATGACCTTGAAAGAAATCCAAGAGATCCGTAAACGGGAAGCTGCGGAAGAAGAAGCCCGCAAGGAAGAGGCTCGTAAGGCTTTCGAGGCTCAGCAAAAGGCGGATAAGGAATTACGTGAGCAGAAAGCGAAAGAACAGGAAGAACTTCTCAAGAAGCAAGCGGAGGAAGAACGTGCCCTGTTGAAAGCGAAGGCTGATCGAGAGAAACAGCTGGAGGCCGACCGCAAAGCCAAGCTGAAACAAGCGGAAGCGGATCGTAAGGCGAAACTGAAAGCTCGTGAGGACCTTCGTAAGGAAAAGGAACGTGCTTATAAGCAACGCTTGAAAGAGAAAGAAAAAGAACGCAAGGAGAAGGAACGCTTATACAAGCAAAAATTGAAAGAGAAAGAAAAAGCCCGCAAGGAAGCCTTGCGGGAAAAGGAAAAGGCCGCCCGGGAAAAGGCCCGGAAGCGTTAATTGCATTAGATATTAATAGGTAAGAATTTCCAATCCTGTCTCTGTCATCAAGAAGGTATGTTCCATTGGGCGGAGGGTAGTTCATCCTCGGTGATGACCGTCCAACCGTCTTCCTCGTCGATAAATACTTTCCAAGTACCCATGTTAATCATAGGCTCGATCGTAAAGACCATACCCGGAACTAAAAGCATCCCAGTTCCTTTCCGTCCGAAATGACAAACTTCCGGTTCCTCATGGAATTCCAGACCGACGCCATGTCCGCATAAATCCCGTACGACAGAGAATCCGTTTTTCTCCGCATGCTTTTGAATAGCGTTGCCTATATCACCGACGAATCCGAACGGCTTCGCCGCTTTCATACCGATCTCCAGACATTCCTTGGCGACCTGTACCAATTTCTGCTTTTCCGGAGATACGTTCCCGATCATGAACATGCGGGACGCATCCGAATAATAACCATCTAAAATCGTTGAGACATCCACATTAATAATATCACCGTCTCTTAGGATCTCCTTCTCACTGGGAATACCGTGACAAACGACCTCGTTGATAGAGGTACATACACTTTTAGGGAACCCCTCATAGTTTAAGGGGGCTGGAATCGCTCCATGCCCTACCGTATAATCATACACCAATTTATCGATAACAGCTGTAGACATACCTTCTTTAATCTCCTTCTGGATTAAGTCCAGCACCCCTGTATTGATCACGCTACTTCTGCGGATGCCTTCAATCTGCTCTGGAGTCTTGATAAGCTTGCGGGTGGGTACTAAATGTCCTTTATTTTGGATATATAGGATTTTCTTGTCTAATTCGGTGAGAGGTTGCCCCTTGATAGGCTTCCAATTGTTTACTGTTCTACGTGACATATTAATTCATTTTACTCAAAATGTAGTGTAAAGGTATGACTTTTTAAGATACCCTGTCCTGTAGATACTCTTTATTTATCCAAATAGCTCTTCTTGAAGATATCTATACAAAGAAGGAATAAGGATAATAACAACGGCCCGAAGATGATCCCCATAAATCCGAATAAGGACAACCCGATTACGACTCCGAAGACGGTGATTAACGGATGTATATCCGCCAACTTCTTTTGTAGGATAAAACGAATCAGATTATCAACGTTCGTAATAACAAGCAAGGCATAAATAGCCAATCCCAAGGCATGTACCCAATCTCCGTTTAAAGCCATATAAGCCGCCAACGAACCCAGACCAATGCGGTCCCTACAATGGGAATGATCGTAGCGATACAAGTGAGAAACCCGAATAACAGCGGATCGGGAGTCTGAAAGATAAAGTAACCGATCACCGCTACGATACCTTGTATAACCGCCAAAAGAGGGATACCTATGGCGTTTGATTTTACGATCATATTGATCTCGTTGAGTACCTCATCCTTGTTTTGATCACTGAAGGGGAATAAGGTGTATAGATAGTTTTCCATTTTTCTTCCGCCTATCAGCATGAAGTACAGAATGAAAATCAAGACGACGACATTTACGGCGAAACTGCTTATGCTACCCACTAAAAACTGTCCGATTTGTGGGAGTATAGAGGCCGCTTTTAATAAGTTTCCTCTATCCAGTACATCAAACCCTGTCTTTTCCTGAACTAGATCCGCTATATGTTGGCCTGTATTTAGCAGTACAGTCGGGTCTAAATTAATATTTTGAGTTTTGTTGATTACCAACCAGATCGCCAATGTGATTGGGATTAAGAAACATAAGATTGTTTCCCCCAGTAACAGTAAAGCTGCAAAAGCCGGTCTCATATTTAGCTTTTCTGTCAGATGGAACATCTGTCCACGCAGCAATATATAGATGGTGAATGCTCCAAGTATACCTCCAAGAAACGGGGTAATCTTAAAAAATAGAATTACCCCTAGTCCTAATATAATGGTGATCAATGAGTATCTCCAGTAATGTTCTTTTACGTTTTCCATATACATTCATGCCCTTATTTATCTAAAAACAAGATAGGAGAAGTCATTGTTTATTGGATTTCTTATTCTTTGGAGAGCCGTTTACCTTCGATGAGGGTCTCTTGAATCTCTATATCGTTGTTGAAAATGATGATATCGGCATCCTTTCCTTTCTCCAATGTTCCTTTACGGTCTAAAATACCCATTAGGCGGGCTGGGCTTTCGGAAGCCATACGAACAGCGTCGTGCAATGGAATTTCCGCTTTCTCGACTAGGGTACGGATCAAACGGATTCCGGTAGCTATACTTCCCGCGATAGCTGAGCGATCGGCTAATTTACATACGCCTTCCTCAATAATTACCCGGGAGTCCGGAAAATGTTCCGTACCGTTATCGCAAGCGGCGGCGGCCATTGCGTCCGTGATTAAGGAGGTACGTTCTACCCCTTTGATTTGATATACCAACTTTAAGATTGCCGGCGGTACGTGGATACCATCGGCTACAACTTCAACGGTCATATCTTTCATGAGATAAATACCTTCTACCGTTCCTTCATGTTTATACTCACGGTCTTTATGGACAGAAGTCATGGCATTGTAGAAGTGGGTAGCATGGGTGAATCCGGCTTCGTATGCTTTTTTCACTTGGAGATAATCGGCTGTGGTGTGGGCTAGTGAAACCAACACACCATGAGCTGACGCATATTTACCGAATTCCAAAGCCCCATCAAGCTCGGGGGCGGCGCTCCAGCGTTTAATACATTGGGTACTGTTTAGTAATTCCTTATATTCTTGGGGATCGGGCAGGTAAATATAATTAGGGTCTTGTCCGCCTTTCATAGCCATATTCAAATAGTTGCCTTCGAGATGTAATCCCATGATGCGGGCCCCTGTTCCGGGTGGTTCATGATGTGCTCGCAGGTCTTGATCGCTTCCCGGAAGGTCTCGATAGGGCGGCTGCCAATGTAGGATATAAAGTCGTTGTTCCCTGTAAAGCATGTGCTCTTGTGATCGCATAGAACGCTTTCGGGGTAGCTTCCGTGAAATCATGTCCGTTGCCGCCGTGTACATGCGTGTCGATACAGCCGGGAGCCACATAATATCCTTTTGCGTCGATGATCTCCGCATGAGGAATCTCCCGGTTTTGCCCGGTGATCTCCACTATTTTCCCATCCGAGATGATAATTTGCCCGTTTGGTAGGAGGCCCGAAGGAGTTAATACTTTTGCGTTTATGATTTTAAGAAATGCGCTTTCCATATATCTTGTTTTTAGTCTTTTGGAATCAGTAATAAGTTATCCTTATAGGACAACGGGGGATTATATTGGATTTCCCGGTTGCCCCTCGGGGTAGCGGATCGTAAGAGCGGTGACTGGCCGGTTATCTCGTAAATAGCTTGTCCTAATAAAGGATCCTTCAAATCTCCGAATTCAGCTAGATCACTCTTGAATTCATCAATAGCTATATCGGGATGAAATCCGTCTTCATAATCAGCTTCCCGATCCTTATTATAAATATGGAAAGTGACGGGAGAAAGTATCCAGCCATATTTTTTAGATTCATTGTAGATCGTCATACCGACGGTCTTGCCAAAAGTCTGCTTACCGATAACCCGAACGTCTAGATAAGATCGTAGCGAGTTAATGATAAGTTCGGAGGCAGAAGCCGTAGTTGAACCTGTCAAAACAAATAGCCGTTGTAGGTTTAAGTTTCCCGCCATGACCTCGGTCGTTTTGAGTAAAGGCAAGGTCTCATTTTTATTGGAGTTTTTATCGTTATACTCCATGATACATAAAGGTTCTCCTAAAACGTTTTCACGGACTAATAGCGAAGCCAGTAATTGGGCGCAATTGACAAGCCCACCCCCATTATAGCGTAAATCAAGTACGAACTCATTGACGTTGCGGCTTTTGAATTTTTCGAAGAGTTGTTGCAAATAAAGATTATAACTTGTGTCGCTATAATCGTATTCATCCGGTCCGGAGGCGAAATGGTTGTACATCAAATAGCCGATTCGCTTATTGCCATATGTGTATACGGAATCTTTTAGGAATGGGGTGTCTTCTACCGTTCGGGATGCGTTTAGGGTGACTATCCGTGTCGGGACTATTCCTTTGCCATTTCCTTGGACTTCTCCTAGTTGGAGGGATACGCTGCCTCCGTTCCTTAATATGTCATAATCTTGGATAGTACCCCAAGAACCGTTTACGCCAAGTATCCAGTCTCCCCGTTTCAATCCGGCTTCTTCGGCGGGTGAATCCTTTAATACATAAAGGACAATGGCTATTTTATAGGTACTGCCTCCGTCTTTAAGGTTGGAAGTCGCGAAATCGAATCCATATGAGTTGTTCGCATCGTAAATGCTCTTTGTTACGGTCGCTTTCTCTAATTGGGAAAAGTAATGATGGCCTTCAGGAAGATCTTTCCCGTCTTTATCGGATAACAGGCCCTTGAAGAAGGCCTCCGGATCAAGACTAATGTCCAAGGAACTTTTATCCGGTAACTCGGAATACCAAAGATAATTCTCTCGCATCGTTTGCTCGATCCATTGATTCACTTCATTGTCGGTTGCCGGAATGTCAATATCATCTTTCTCGCAAGCGGAGAATGCTAAAAGGCCAAGGATAACGATCGTATAATATTTATAATTCATAGTGGATATATATTAAAAACAGCCCTTCTCTCAATAACGGAAAAGGGCTGTTGATATTGTTAAGGACAAATATACGCTATATTTTCTTCTCGATAACCGCTTGAACAACATTTAATACATAATCGCCCAGCTTTTCACTTTCACTAACCATGTCCATGTAATAAACGCCATCTTGATATTGGTACAGCTTATTGTTGATATCTTCGATATTCCGGCTCTTCAACTGGTTACGATAGTTGTTGATCTCGTTCTCTATATTATAAGAAGGATTGATATCATCATGTACGAGTTCCGGTTTATGCAAAATTAGGTTCATGCGATTTAACGCCCCGGATACCAGCTCGAACATATGATCCAAGTGCTTGTTTTGCTCCTCCGTGAATTCGGATTTGAACTCGTTTCTGCGTTTGATACTTCGGGCAAGGTTATTACAAGAATCCGCTATACTCTCGATTTCCGAGACGGCACGTAGCATGATACGGATTTCTTCCTTACTTTCAGAACTCAAACGGCCTTCCGATACTTCAGTCAAGTAATTTGCGATCTCGATCTCCATGCGGTCGCTGATATTCTCGTATTTCTCGACGCGGCTATAAGTCTTGAGGAAGGTCTCCTCATTCTTCTCGTAGAATAATTCTTTCACCATATTAAACATCCTAGCCGTACGCTCGGCGAATAATGAGATTTCTTTATGAGCTTGTAGGATGGAAAGCTCGGCGGTGGATAACATACCTCCCGTGATATAGCGAAGGCGGTATTCCTCGTCTTCCACCTTGGGCTTGATAAGCGTACATACGGTCTTTTCGATCAAGCTTACGAACCAGATCATAATGAAAGTATTACTGATATTGAATGCAGTGTGGAACGCTGCCAGTTTAAAGGATACCGCCACAGCCGGATCACTGACCTTCATTACATGGGTAACAAACCATGAGACGCATTCGTGAAAGGGTAGAAGAGCACCAAAACCCACATGACACCGAAAACGTTGAAAACAAGGTGCGCTAACGCGGCTCGTCGTGCTTGTGTGTTTCCGGTTAATGCGGCTAAGTTGGCCGTAATCGTGGTTCCGATATTCTCGCCTAATACCAAAGCGACTCCCAAATGATAATCGATCCAGCCGTTGGCGCACATAATCAATGTAATAGCCATCGTGGCGGCGGAGGCTTGTACGATCATGGTTAAGATCGCTCCGATAAATAAGAATAAGATGATGGAGAAAAATCCCATATCCGTATAATTCTGCACGAAAGCCAGCATTTCCGGATTCGCTCCGAGGTCCGGGGCGTTTGCCTTTAAACTTTGAAGGCCCATGAACAGGAACGCGAAACCAAAAACAAATTCACCAATTGATTTACGAGAGCTTTTCCTGAGAAGAAGAGTGGGAGAGCGAAAGCTAAAAGGGGAAGGGCGAATGCGGCGATATCGACCTTGAAACCGAGGGCGGAGATAAGCCATGCCGTTACCGTGGTTCCGATGTTGGCGCCCATAATGACTCCGATGGATTGGGTCAATGTCAAGAGTCCGGCATTCACGAAACTCACGACCATAACCGTCGTAGCCGATGATGATTGGATGAGAGCCGTTATTAACACCCCGGTGAGCACACCGGTCACTCTGTTTGTGGTCATCGCGGTTAGTATTCGACGTAAACTGTCACCCGCAAATTTTTGTAACCCTTCACTCATGATCTTCATTCCGTACAAGAACAGCGCCAAGGAGCCGATCAGCCGGAGAAAATCAAAAAAAGAATAGTCCATTTAAATTACGTTTAAGTGGATTGTATATCCGATTAATATTCCTAACTTTAGGGGGCGAATTTACAAATAATAACTGAGATAGTATGTCTGAGACAATAACAATTTACTGCAAAAATAATAATACCTACAAGGATGTACCCATTGGTTCTTCGTTGTTGGACATTTATACGGCGCTTGGCGCTCCGCTTCGGTACAGGCCGATGAACGCGCAAGTGAATAATAAGACGGAAAGCTTGAACTTCCGTTGCTGGCAACCGAAGGATATCGAATTTATCGACTATACTCAATTATCCGGATTGAGAACCTATGTCCGCTCGCTTTGCCATATATTTTCCAAGGCGGTGTATGATATTTGGCCGACGGCGACCTTAAATCTGGAACATCCGGTGTCGAAAGGTTACTATTGCGTGATCCATAACGGCAAGAACATCGATCTGGAGACGATCGAGAGGATCAAGAAACGTATGTGGGAGTTGATTGACGCGGATCTTCCTTTCCTCCATAAGAGTGTCCGTACGGTGGATGCCGCCGTATTGTTCAGGGAGCGGGGTATGAATGATAAGGCTCGCTTAATAGAGACGGCGGGATTGCCTTATACCTCTTATTATGAGTTGGAAGGTTATATCAACTTCTTTTATGGCTGTTTAACCCCTTCGACTGGCTATATCCAATTGTTTGACTTGGAACCGTATATGGATGGCGTTTTGCTCCGTATCCCGAAGCAGACCGATCCGATGGAATTGCAGCCTGTCATCAAGCAGGATAAGATGTTCGAGGCTTATAAGGAACACCTTACATTGCAGCGGACTGTCGGCTTAGATAATGTGGGGGATTTGAATTTAGCGATAGAGAAAGGCCGCTCTCA
>ENA-OQCK01000361-OQCK01000361.1-human-gut-metagenome-genome-assembly--contig:-NODE-361-length-25974-cov-8.716640_pt1 | contig 25974 bp, 29 predicted proteins | sample MGYA00242498_ERZ504578 | MGnify/ENA primary metagenome ERZ504578 (study PRJEB26092, sample SAMD00036229) | human gut metagenome | host: Homo sapiens | study: EMG produced TPA metagenomics assembly of...
TTCTTTTTTCCTTTTCTTTTGCCGACTTAGGCATTCAGCTTTTAAAATTTTAAATTAAACGTATAATAATTAATTACTTAACTTCACCAATAAAAGTCTTAGCCGGCTTGAATGACGGAATGTTGTGTTCCGGGATGATGATCGTAGTATTTTTTGAAATATTACGAGCTGTCTTTTGAGCTCTCTTCTTAATAACGAAACTTCCGAAACCTCTCAAGTAAACGTTTTCGCCTTGGGCTAAAGAACTTTTTACGATATCCATGAAGGACTCAACGCTTGCTAGCACTGTCTGTTTGTCGATACCAGTGCTTTTTGAAATCTCGCTAACAATATCTGCTTTAGTCATGTCTATAAATTAATTAATTGATTTTGACCTATTAATTTTTTGGAATGCAAATATATAGCTTTTTATTTAAGTGGAAAAAGAATTGAGCTTCAATTTTTAAATAAAAAGATTCTTCTCGATTCGTAATATATATGTATGTTTGCGGTAATCAAATAGTTATGATGTTGAAAAGAGAGAAAGGGAGCAGTTATGTTACAGTATGAAAGTGAGTTAGAAATCAGCCGGATATTGGTTGAGTGGTATGAAACCTATAAAAGAGAGCTTCCTTGGAGGAAACGAGAGACCCTTATATCATCTGGATATCGGAGATTATATTGCAACAAACCCGGGTTGTACAGGGATTGGAGTATTTTTTGCGTTTTACCGAACGTTTCCCGGATGTGGCATCTCTAGCGGTGGCGGAAGAGGATGAGGTGCTGAAATATTGGCAGGGCTTGGGGTATTATAGCCGGGCTCGTAACTTACATGCGGCGGCTAAATCTATCATGGAGCGGTTTAACGGGGTTTTCCCGGAGAATTATAAAGAGGTATTATCCTTGAAAGGTATCGGGGAGTATACGGCGGCGGCGATCGTCTCCTTTGCTTGGAACCAACCGCGTCCGGTCGTGGATGGAAATGTGTACCGGGTACTTTCCCGTTTGTTTGCCGTAGATACGCCGATCGATACCACGAAGGGTAAAAAGCAATTCGCGGAACTGGCCGGAATGATCTTGGACCTAAGAACGCAGGGACGCATAATCAGGCGATCATGGAATTGGGTGCTTTGCAATGTGTTCCTCAAAACCCGGACTGCGGGGTGTGCCCGCTAAAAGATAAATGCGTGGCGTTCGCTTCCGGCAATGTGCAAGCTTATCCGGTGAAACAAAATAAGACGAAGACAAGGGATCGTTATTTCCACTATCTATACATTATATATAAAGGACAAACTTGGATGAACAGACGGGCGGGGAAGGATATCTGGACCGGCTTGTATGAATTTCCTTTGATCGAGACGGATCATGCGATGGATTTTTCCGGTTTGTGTGAGACGCAAGCCTTCCGTAACCTATTGGGAGATGCTGGAAAATTGAGTATCACCCAAGGGTTATCGAATGTAAAGCATACGCTCTCCCATCAAATTTTATACGCTTCTTTCTATCAAATAGAGATAGAGCAGGTTCCGGAATCCTTGGGGAATTACCTCTCTCTGCCTTGTCGGGATATTGAGAAGTATGCCGTTCCCCGGCTGATACATATTTATTTAGAGAAATTAAACGGAAACTTGTGAGAATGATTGAATTTGTGTTTCTTTGTATGGTTATTAAGAATTTGAATTATGTCATTGAATAAGGTTATATTGATCGGCAACGTAGGCAAAGATCCTGACGTTCGCTATTTTGACAGTGGTGCCGCTGTCGCTAATTTCCCGCTGGCAACCTCGGAACGTGGGTATACGTTGGCAAATGGAACGGTGGTTCCGGAACGTACGGAGTGGCATAATATCGTAGTTCGTCGGGATTTGGTTCCTTTCGTGGAAAAATGGGTACGTAAAGGTTCCGGTGTATATGTGGAAGGCAAGATTCGTACTCGTAATTATGATGACCAAAGCGGCGTGAAACGATATGTTACGGAGATCCATGCGGATCGTATCGAGTTTTACAGTACGGGTTCCCGTCCGGCCGATGGTGGAAATACGACTGCACAAGGCGGTAGTATGCAGCCCAATGTGGGGCAAGGACAATCGGCTCAACCGACTACGGCGCCAAATACCGCTTATCAACAGCCAGCCGCCTCGCAGCCTAGCGCATTCTCAGAATCCAGTGACGCGGATGATCTCCCGTTCTGATATTGTTTAACTAATACTGTTTCCCTTGGACTCGGACTATTATTTATGGGGCTTATTTGAAAACGTAACGGTGCAGGCGCTGACAGCGGGTCCTGTGATCGCATTAAGCCTCGCTTTTTTACTGCTGTTTGTTTCCGGCTTCGTGTCGGCCTCTGAAGTGGCATTCTTTTCTCTAACCCCGGGCGACCTAAATGAGATCGGGGAAGAGAATCGCCCGGCAGATCCTGTTATCAAACGTCTCCTTGAACGTTCGGAGTATCTATTGGCATCTATATTGATCGCTAATAATTTTGTGAATGTGGCGGTCGTTATGTTGTGTACCTATGCGATTAACGCTTGGATTAATTTCTCGGCCGCTCCTCTTCTAGGCTTTGTGCTTGAGACGATTCTACTGACTTTCTTGCTTTTACTTTTTGGGGAGATCATGCCTAAGATTTACGCACAGAAGAATTCTTTGCGTTTTGTTCGTTTTTCAGCCTCCGTATTAAGTGGTTTGGAACGCTTCTGCCGCCCATTCTCGAAAATCTTGGTTAATTCCACATCGGTCATCAATAAAGCGTTAGCGAAAAAGAAATATGATATCTCTGTAGATGAGCTTTCTAAAGCGTTAGAGCTAACCTCTACCGAGATCCCGGAGGAGAAGGAGATGCTGGCGGAGATTATCAAGTTTTATAATAAGACCGCTGATGAGATCATGACTCCTCGTCTGGATATGGAAGATATCGAGATCAAGATCAGTTTCCGTGAGGTGGTTGATTTTATTATCAAATCCGGCTATTCGCGTATTCCGGTATATTCCGAGACTGAGGATAATATAAAAGGTATCTTATATATCAAGGACTTATTGCCCTATATTGACAAGCCCGATACATTCCGTTGGCAGAGTTTGATCAGACCGGCCTATTTCGTGCCAGAAACCAAGAAGATCGATGATTTGCTGGAAGAGTTCCGTACCAATAAAATTCATATGGCGATCGTGGTCGATGAGTTTGGTGGTACCTCCGGTATCGTGACGATGGAAGATATCCTAGAGGAAATTGTCGGAGAGATCTCCGATGAGTATGATGAGGATGAGCAACAATTCGTCCGTTTAGCAGACGGTAGCTTGATCTTTGAGGCAAAGATATTATTGACGGATTTCTTCCGGGTTATCGATGCCGATCCCTCAGATTTTGGTAAATTGACGGAAGAAGTGGAAACTTTGGCCGGTCTTTTGTTGGAGATAAAGGGGGATTTTCCACGTCGTAGGGAGATTATAGATTTTAAGGAATATCGTTTCCAAGTGCTGGAAGTGGATAACAGGAGGATATTAAAGGTTAAATTTAACCGTATCCCTGAAGGTACAGGGAATGATGAGAATGGGAAAGATACGAAGTAAATGTTTATGAAATGGATAGCTGCTGTCATAGGAGGTTCTCTGTTTTTAGGGATATGTTGTATTTCGTGTGTGGAATATACGCCGAAGCCACGGGGCTATGTTCGTATCGAACCTTCGAAGGCACAATATAAACCGCTTGATCTCAGTTACCTGCCTTTTAATTTTGATGTTTCTCAGACTGCGGTCATAGAGGTGCCGGATCAAAAGAAGGGTGTTACGGGCTTGAATATCTCGTATCCGGAGTTAGAGGCTAAGCTTTATTGCAGCTATTTGCCAATTACTCCTGCGTCCTTGGTGACGGTGGAGACGGAAAGCCGCTCTTTCGTCGCCCGCCAAATAAAGTCGGAGAATCGGATATCGGAGAAAGCGTATTCCAACCCTGCCGCAAACGTTTATGGCTCGCTGTTTCTTCTGGATGGAGAATCGGCTTCTCCCATACAATTTCTGTTGACAGATAGTGTATCGAATTTCTTCCGGGGGGCCTTGTATTTTGACTGTAAACCCAATGCGGATTCATTAGCTCCCGCTATCCAATATATCCGGGAAGATATCATAGAACTTATACAAACTTTTAGTTGGAAAGAATAATATGGCCTTGCTATATAAACAATTCTCGCCGCTGCATGGAGTCTGGAAAATGGAAGAAAGCTCTGATGAGCTTTTGGGGATGCTTGAGCATAAAGCGGACTATTCTTCTTTTTTGGAGCGGGTATCGGCTGAGAAGCGGAGGCAGGAACGTTTCGCCAGCCGGGTGCTTTTAAAAGAGCTTTTAGGAGAGGAGGTAAGGGTTGACTATCATTCTACGGGTGCCCCGTTCCTTGCGTGCGTACCTTTATATATAAGTATATCTCATACGAAAGATTATGTGGCGGTAATCTTGGATAAGCGTCCGACAGGGATCGATATCGAGTATCGTTCGGACCGGATCTTGAAAATACGAAGTCGCTTTATGAATCCGGAGGAAGAGGCGGGTATTGATCTGGAGCATGAGGTCGAGCATCTATTAATCCATTGGTGTGCCAAAGAAACCTTGTTCAAGATAATCGGGCAGGAGGGAGTGGACTTTCAAAAGCATCTTCACGTGAATCCTTTTCCTTATTTATCGAGTGGGACGTTTAAGGGACGAGAAACCCGGACCGAGGCATGCCGGGAATATGAGTTGGCATATCAAGTTACACCGGACTATGTATTGACTTGGTTGAAGTAAGTTAACTTCATACGCTTGTGAAGTTAACTTCATTGACTAACGAAGCTAACTTCATTGGCTCACGAAGCTAGCTTCATCAAATCATGTGGTTGGAAAGATATCGTTCGATCTATTTCTGCCAGATCTCCCAAGCGGCGAAAGCCTGTAATAGAAGCATTTCCAGACCATTTTTCACGACGGCGCCTTTTTCTTTTCCTTTCTTCATGAAAAGGGTCTCATCCGGATTGTAAAGTAAATCATACAATAGATGATTCGGCGTAAGTAAATCGTACGGGATATCCGGACATGAGTCTATATTCGGGAACATACCTAAGGGAGTCGTGTTTACGATCACCGTATATTGCTCCATGGTCTTCGGAGTAATCTCATCGTACGTGATACAAAATTCTTTCGGTTTGCGAGAAACCAGCGTGGCACCAACGCCTAGCTGTTTCAGTCCGTGGAAGACAGCCTTCGACGCCCCTCCCGTACCAAGGATCAACGCTTTCCGGTGCGTTTCTTTCAATAAAGGATCAATCGATTGCTTGAATCCGATAATATCCGAGTTATATCCTTTCAGTTTAAGTTTGCCGAAAAGACCTTTTGTGAACTTGATGACATTTACCGCTCCGATCTGACGGGCATCGTCATCCAAATCGTCTAAATATGGGATTACTTGTTCCTTATAAGGAATGGTTACGTTTAAACCGTTAAGTTCAGGGTTTTCTTTGATTACGTTCTTAATCTCCTTGATAGAGGGAATCTCGAAATTCAAGTACTCAGCGTCGATCTTCTCCGCCTCAAACTTCTGGTTGAAATACGTTTTAGAAAACGAATGTCCGAGGGGATATCCCAGTAAGCCATATTTCTGCATAACCTTTTTATTGTTTATTCTTTAGATCCTGTATATAATGAACAGATCCCGAAGGTAAAGGTCCGTACACGGGCCTGCTTGAAGCCTTGGCGGGTGAGTAAATCCGTCATGACCTTTCCCTGAGGAACTACCTTGATGGAAGCCGGCAAATAATTATACGCGACTTTTTCTTTAGAGAGTAGACGTCCGATAAAGGGGATGACGGTCTTTGAATAGATCTGGTAGAGTTGTCTCATGGGAAAATGTTCCGGTGTGGAAAGTTCCAAGATCATGATATGCCCACCGGGTTTCAGCACCCGGTACATCTCTGAGATACCTTGCTCTATGTTCTCAAAATTACGAACCCCGAAAGCGGCGGTTACGGCATCGAACGAGTTTTCCTCGTAGGTCAAGGCCGTACAGTCCTGTTGCTCGAAGGATATATGCTCCGAATAACCGGCGGCAGCTACTTTTTTCCGTCCCACTTCCATCATGCCTAACGAGATGTCGGCACCGACGATATGGTCGGGTCGCAGCTTTTTGTACATGGAGATAGCCAAGTCTCCGGTACCGGTAGCGATATCCAGTATCGTTTTAGGAGAGAAAGGACGCAGGAAAGCGATCCCTTTCCTGCGCCATATCTTGTCGATACCAAATGAGAGAGTATGGTTGAGTTGATCATACGTTTCGGCTATCGAGTCGAACATACGTTTGACTTGCGCGCCTTTTGTTCCTCTTTATTATAAGGAAGTATTGTCTCTGAACCATACTGTGTCATGTGCGGTATCTTATTTATTCTGTAAATATTCGGTAACGTTTTTCTCGATGCGGTTCAGCAAGTTATCAGTCTCGCCCTTTACGAAAGTCTCCCCTGTGATATGCTCGAACAATTCGATATATCGGTTGCTGATTCCTTCTACGATCTCTGGTGTCATTTCAGGAACTTTCTGTCCGGATTTACCTTGGAAGCCATTTTCCATCAACCATTCGCGAACGAACTCCTTGGAAAGTTGCTTCTGCGGTTCCCCTTTGGCGAAACGATCCTCGTATCCTTCTGAGTAGAAATAACGGGAGGAATCCGGTGTATGGATCTCGTCGATCAAATAGATCTTGCCGTCACGATGGCCGAACTCATATTTCGTGTCAACCAAGATCAAGCCACGTTCCTTAGCGATCTCGGTACCGCGTTTAAACAAGGCCATCGTATATTTCTCAAGAACCTCGTAGTCCTCTTTAGAGACCAAACCTTTAGCGAGAATCTCCTCTTTAGAGATATCTTGATCATGCTCTCCGATCTCAGCCTTTGTGGTCGGGGTGATGATGGGTTCGGGGAAACGTTGGTTCTCACGCATACCCTCCGGTAGTTTCACGCCGCAGATCTCACGCACGCCGCTCTTATAAGCACGCCATGCGCTTCCGCACAGATAACCGCGTACGATCATCTCAACCGGGAAACCTTGGCATTGAACGCCAACCGTTACCATCGGGTCCGGAGTCGCCATTTTCCAGTTCGGACAAATATCAGTCGTAGCGTCAAGGAACTTGGCGGCGATCTGGTTTAACATTTGTCCCTTGTAAGGAATACCTTCCGGCAAGATAACATCGAAAGCGGAAATACGGTCTGTAGCGACCATTACCAATACCTCGTCATTGATGTTGTACACGTCGCGTACTTTCCCATGGTATACGCTCTTTTGTCGCGGGAAATTGAAGTCTGTTTTAACTAATGCCTTCTTCATGACTCTTACTTTTAGTTGTTGTCTATATTCGTTTTCTTCTCTTTTGCCTCTTTGATCTCTTTCTTCCGTTTATCATCGAACTTATCATAAGCCTCTACGATTCGTTGGACAAGTTTATGCCGGACAATATCTTTCTTGGTGAACTCGATCTTACCGATCCCGTTTACGCCCTTCAATATTTGCATGGCCTGTATCAATCCGGACGTGGTAGAAGGCGGAAGGTCTATCTGTGTGACATCTCCGGTGACGATCATCTTGGCGTTCATACCCAAGCGGGTCAAGAACATCTTGATTTGATGCGTCGTCGTGTTTTGCGCCTCGTCCAATATAATGACGGCGTCGTTCAAGGTACGACCGCGCATAAACGCTAGCGGGGCGATCTGTATCACGTTATTCTCCATATATTCCTTCAGCTTGGCTGCCGGTATCATATCCTGCAAGGCATCGTAAAGCGGTTGCAGATAGGGATCTAGCTTATCTTTCATCTCACCCGGCAAGAAACCCAGTTTTTCTCCGGCTTCCACGGCGGGACGGCTTAAGATGATCTTCCGTACTTCCTTATTCTTTAATGCTTTTACGGCTAGGGCGATAGCGACGAATGTTTTGCCCGAACCGGCGGGTCCTGTGGCGAAAACCAGATCGTTGTTCTCGAAAGCCTTTACCAATAACTGTTGATTCTCGGTACGTGCGGTAATCGGCTTGCCATTCATGCCGTGGATGATCAGGTTCTCCTGCTTCACGACCGTGGGACCTTTCCCTTTTATAATATCCAGAATCACGTCTTCGGAGAGCGAGTTAAACTCCTCACAGTATTTTTCCACCTCACGGATTTTCTTGAGAAAAAGCTCGGACTCATCCTCATCTCCAATCACTTTCATTACATTTCCACGGGCAACGATACGCAATTTCGGAAACAATGTCTTGATCAATTGCATATTAGAGTTATTCACACCGTAGAAAATTACCGGGTCTACGCTTTCAAGAATATAAATTCTTTCAATCATCCGCTATTCCTTTTATTAAATTACGCTTCAAAAAGATGTGCTATTTTTTATTATTCGAATCAAGTTACAAAATTAGTAATATTCTTTATCCATTGATGCAAAGGGAGAAGTTTTATTTCACGGGAACACATCTTTCAGCCGTCCGTCTACCATTTAGAGAAAAACTAATTGGAGTTAAGGGGTAATTTCGGATTTTTCCGTATGTTTGTCAGGCAAAACGAAGGAAATGAAGATGAAGACTGTGTTTAATGTGATGTTGTTGCTGGTCGTGATCGTGTCGGCGACGGCTTTTTCTTCTTGTAAGGAGAAAAGAGGTGAATTGAAGAAGATTTGGTACAATGGAAGCTATAATCGTGATTTTAATGATTTGAATGACGTTCATTTGTCCGTTGCGAAGAAGATCGGCATAGAGCCTGTCTCTTCGAGGGAAGGAGCGGAGCACGCCTCCCGGGATATGGTGGAGATCAAGACGAATGACTATTACGAGGTAGAGGAGTTGACGCACTCTATTCCGTATTTGGTGCCGGAAGCCGCTAATCTGCTGGAGGATATCGGGAAAAACTTCCAAGACTCATTGAAAAACTTGAATGCTTCCATCTATAAAATAAAGGTAACCAGTGTAACCCGTACGGTTGCCGATGTCAAGAAATTGAGAAAAAGGAATACGAACTCTTCTCTCAACTCTGCCCACCAATACGGAACTACGTTCGATGTATCATGGGTACGCTATACTAAGATAGATGAGAAAGATACCTTAAATATTGATAAGGACCGCTTGAAAATGGTGCTTGCCTCCGTGCTTCGTGATTTGCGCAGGGCGGATCGTTGCTATATCAAGCACGAACGTAAGCAAGGGTGTTTCCACATTACGGCTCGTGAGTTGTAATTTGTTCCAGCGCTTTCGTATAAACCGATTTGTCGTATCCGGAGAAACAGCACATCGTGACTTGCTGGATTTCCGGATTCTCTTTTAGGAAGGTATCGATCGTGCGGATCGCTATCTGTGCAGCCTCCTCGATAGGATAGCCATATACGCCGGTGCTTATTGATGGGAAAGCGATTGTTCTCAGTCTGTTCTCTTTCGCCAATCGCAAGGAGTTTCGATAACAATTTTCCAGTAGCTCCGGCTCTCCGTGTTGTCCGTTTCGGTAGATGGGACCGACGGTGTGTATGACATGACGGGCTTTCAATCGATAACCTTTCGTTATCTTCGCCTCTCCGGTCGGGCATCCTTGTAAGTCCGGCATTCGTCAAGGAGTTCCGGACCGGCGGCCCAATGGATGGCACCGTCTACGCCGCCACCTCCCAATAAGCTATTGTTTGCGGCATTTACGATGGCGTCTACATCCAATGTCGTAATATCTGCTTGTATAGCAATTATTCGTTCGTTCATATCTTTAGTTATTTGTATGTTGGTCCTGTTCATATATATTCTAAATGTGCGCAATATAGCGAAAAAGTTGCTTTGTTTCAAACTTAAGATAGTTGTTTTGAAAGCATGTACGTGTTTTCTAGGAGGGTTAGTGGGGGATTTTGGCTGTATTTTGCAGAGTCAAATTTTTATTGGAATATTTTATAATTTTATTTGGTTTATAAAATAAACTTGTCTATATTTGTGATGTGCAAAGAGTGATGCGCAGCTCCTTTGCATTTTTTTATCCATGGATGGTTTATAAAATAAACTTGTTTGTAGTAACAGTAATAATGATTAAGAGGAGGATACTAAAATGAGACGAGTTTTATTCATATTATCTTTATTCATGTTGGTATGTGGTTACATAGAGGCACGTACTATTATTGTAGAGATTGGAAATATACGTGGTAACCATGGGAATATCCTAGTTATGGCTCAGTCAGGGAAAGATACCAAGCCTGTTTATGGCATGGCGAAGTCTGAGAAAGGAAAGGTTACGATCCGACTAGAAAACGTGGATTGGGAAAAGTTTGATCTGTCCGTATTCCATGACGAGAACGAGAATTGGCAAATGGATATGCTGGAAGGAAAAGGGCCTGCGGAAGGATATGCGTTGAAAAGTTGCGAGGTGAAGGATGAGGAAGCGACTTTCAAATTAAAACTGTATTATCCGGTAAATCAATAGAGCCATGGTACGGTTTTACTGCTATGCTTTGGATTTTGGCGATAGGCGGGGGTAGTGCTCAAAAGATCTCGGGACAAACGGTTTATAAAGCCCATGTTTCCGATGCGGAGGGAAATGCCGTGGAATATGCGACCGCTGTGCTTTTATCGGGAGAAAAACAGGTAGGGGGTGCCGTGGCCAATAGTGATGGCGATTTTAGCATGGAGGCGGAGGCTGGGAAGTATAGGCTTGTTGTTCAATGCCTCGGATACGAGCCTTTACGGAAAGAGCTGATCTTGCCGATAAAACGGCGGGATTCCTTGATTCTAGATCTATCGAACCATGTTCTGAGGGAAGTCGTTGTTCAAGCGAAGAATATCGAGCGGAAGGCGGACCGCTTTATCATGTCGGTCATGCCATCTGCCGGAAAGGATGGTACGGAATTATTATCACAGGCACCGGGTGTCTGGCTCTCGGATGAAACTATCTCGATTAATGGGGCGCAAGGGGCTAAGGTGTTTGTGGATGATCGTGAGATTCGTTTAACGGGTGAGGAGCTACTGGCTTATTTGCGGTCTTTGAAATCGGAGGATATAAAAAGGATTGAGGTAATACCGATCGCGGGAGTGAGTATGAGGCCTCAACTAAGGGTGGAGTGATCAAGATCTCATTGCGGCGACGTCCGGATAACGGTATGCAAAGATATGTATCTTTAGGTACGTCATTGTCTCCATCTTTACAAGGGTATATTCCATCGGCGTCCGTAAATGCACGTGTCGGGAAATGGAGCTTGAATGGAGCGGTATCGGGTACTTTTACTCCCCGGGATAAAGGAGAGATGAACTCCAACAGGGAATACGGAACGGTGGGGAATAAGTTTGTGTCTCAATCTTTGTATGATACGGATTCCAAATATGGGAATGGACGTGTCGGGGCTATTTTCGAGATCGATTCGCTGAATAGTGTCGGAGCTGAGATCGAATATATCAATCAAGCTTCGGATGGAACATCTTGGAGTCAAACGGATTTAGTAAAGAACTCTTATCCTATGAAGAGTACGGGGAATTATCGACAGAAGGATGATTATAACACGTTTTCCGCTACGGTCAATTACTTACGCGAAATGGATGATAGAGGCTCGGTATTTAAGGTCATAGCCGATTACGTAAGTAAGCGATCGACCGGGGATAATTTCCATACGATCTGTTATGAACAGTCTAGTTGGAGCTATGACACGGTTTACCGGAGTCATGCGGCGGCGGATTATGATATGGCGACAACTGATATTTCTTTTCAAAAGAACTTGCGTAAAAAGATGTCTTTGAAAATCGGGGCTAAATATACCTATATGTTGATGGATGATCATTCCTTGTACGAGGGGTTAACCTCTAGTGGTAGCTGGATTCCAAATGAGGAATATGGATATACCTTGAGATATAATGAAAATATAGTAGGAGCTTACGCCTCTTTCTCTGCGGAGATCAAGAACTGGTCGTTTGCTGCGGGGGTACGTGCGGAATATTCCAAGACGTCGGATAGAAGTGAGGATTTTAGCCGGGATTATCTGGATCTTTTTCCGAACTTGAGCGTGACCTATGCGTTCGATCCCATCAAGAGGTGGATGCTGGTCGGGCAATATGCTCGTAATATCGAACGTCCTCCGTTCTATACCTTGAATCCGAATCGTATACAGAGTTCGGACTATAGCTACCAGATCGGGAATCCCTATCTGCGTCCTACTTATATCAATCGTTTCAGTGTAACGTTGGTTTATAATTATCGTTATACGGTGACTGTAGGAGGAAACTTGCACCACGACTTGATCCGGGAGTTCTGTAAACAAGATGTGGTGAATCCCGATGTATCCTATATCACGTATGAAAATCACGATCGGGAAAACCATTGGTTTGTAGCGGTCAGCTTGCCGTATCAACCCTTTACTTGGTGTAACTTGACAGGGAATTTCATAGGCGTACGGCAGGATATCCGGATGACGGAATTGTCTTCTTTCTCGTCTCATTATTTAGGGTTTGCCAATGCGATCGCTACCTTTACGTTGCCGGCAGGTTTTACGGTGGAGGCCCGGTATAGTGGAACGAGCCGGCTATATTCCGGTAATAGCGAGGTCGCCCCCCGGCATACGGTTGGAGTAATGGCGAGGAAGAAACTCTTGAATGATAAGCTATTGTTGGCAGTTTCAGTCGATAATATCTTTAACCAAGCCAATGAGTACGCCAGTACGTTGGATGTTTATCGAACATCATCCCGTTATGAAAACGGACTTACTGGAAGGGTCTTTAAGGTTGCGTTGACATGGAATTTCAATAGCGGAAAGAAAGTAAGGAAGAGTAAGATTGAGATAGGTTCCGGTTCCGAACGGAGTCGCCTGAATGAAAAATAACATAAAAAAAATACAATTATGGAAGATAGAAAATTATCAGAAAAAGAAAGTCTGGATATTATCACTCAGATGATTAACTCCAGTAAGCGAAACATGAAAGTAGGGAGTGGCAATGTGTTACTTTATTGGGGATATTTTACCGTCCTCTTATCGGTCGTGATATCCTCCTTGATATTGTGTACTCAAAATTATATTTGGTCTTGGGGATGGATGCTCATGTTTGCTGTCGGACCAGTTATTTCATATAAGCAAAGAGGTTGTGAGCCGGCCGTGGTGACTTATACGGACAAGACGATCTCCAAGGTATGGCAAGTGTTTGGCTGTATGTTTGGACTGACGTTCGTCTTGATCGCGGTATTTTGTGCGCTTTATGGGCAATCCGTCAATTTTATATTGATGCTTCCTTTATCGTTATTATATTGTGGATTAGGGGTATCTATAAATGGTATTATCTTGCGGGAGAAATGGATGATTTACTCTCCGGTGGTTGCTTTCGTTTTAGTTATCCACATGCTGATGAGTTTGATAAATCATGATCCTGTTACAGTTTTATGGTATTTGTATTTTGGCCTTTCATTTGTGGTAATGATGATTATTCCCGGGCATATTCTTAATAATAAAGCTAAAAAACAATGTTTAAAGAATTAGATCCTTTATTGCATTCCCAACTCCGGCTAGCGGTGATGTCCATTTTACTATCGGTGGAGGAGGCGGAGTTTGTCTATATCAAGGAGAAGACGAGCGCTACCGCAGGAAATCTCAGCGTCCAATTGGACAAACTTAATGAAGCTGGTTATATCGAGATCGAGAAGGGGTTTGCCGGGAAGAAGCCCCGAACGGTTTGCCGGATCACAGACAAAGGACGCTTGGCGATGGAGGAGTATGTGAATACATTAAGACAATATATTAATATCTAGCTTGTGCCATTCTTAGGGCACGCTTGTGCCACCGTGATGGCACAGCTATGCCATAAGGATGCACAAGTGTGCCACTAGGATGGCACGGCTGTGCCACACCTATGGAAAGTAGTGGCACAGTAATGGTTTGCCAATCAATTGTATGCTTAGGGGCGAATTGTTTATCCTTCCACTATCTTATATCCCGAAACGGTGAGTAATTGCCGGATCTCATTAATCTGCTGTTGATTCCTTGTTTCCATCTCCAACCGCAGATAACAGCCATTGATATCAGCCGTATGGCTGACACGCTCGTGATATACGGATACTACATTAGCGCCGGTAGAGGCAATGATTTCAGATACGTGCTGTAGTTGTCCGGGTTTGTCTACCAATTCGATCGTCATGGAACAAGAGCGGCCGGATTTCTGCAAACCACGTCCGATTACCCGGGAAAGGATATTCACGTCGATATTTCCGCCGGAAATCAAACAGATTACTTTTTTCCCTTTGATGGGTACTTTATTAAACATGGCGGCGGCCACGGCTACGGCACCCGCCCCTTCAGCGATTAATTTATGTTGCTCGATCAACGCGAGGATAGCGGTGGAAATCTCATCGTCTGTCACGGATACGATCTCGTCCACATATTGCTGGCAAAGATCGAAAGTATGTATTCCCGGTTCTTTTACGGCGATACCGTCGGCTATGGTACGGACACCTTCGAGGCGTTCGATTTTCCCATGCTCGATAGAGTTTAACATGCTGGGCGCTCCTTTGGCTTGCACTCCGTAAACTCTGATATTCGGGTTCAAGTTCTTGATGGCATAGGCGACTCCCGAGATCAGTCCACCCCCTCCGATCGGAATGATTACAGCCTCTACTTTCGGGAGTTGTTCCAATAACTCCAAACCGATGGTCCCTTGTCCGGCGATCACATCCTCATCATCAAACGGATGGATAAATGTGTATCCTTTCTCATCCTTCAATTGTAAAGCCTTGTTATAGGCGTCATCGTAAACACCTTCGACAAGGCATACATCTGCCCCATAAGATTTAGTAGCCTCGACTTTAGAGATAGGAGCGTTATCGGGCAAGCAGATTAAGGACTTGATACCATGAGCGGTAGCCGCTAATGCCACACCTTGGGCATGGTTTCCCGCCGAGCAAGCCACTACGCCATGCGATTTCTCTTCTTCCGTAAGCTGGGCGATCTTGAAACAAGCGCCGCGCACTTTAAACGATCCGGTTACTTGTAAGTTCTCTGGTTTTAGAAAAATATGGGATTCCGGATTGATATTGGGAGCGCTGATTAAATCAGTGCGTCTGATGACTGTCTTCAAGGCATATGATGCCTGATAAATTTTATCAAGTGTGAGCATTCTGTCTGTTGTTAAAACGATGCCGCGAAAGTATAAAAAATACCGCAACCTATTCATACTTATCTTTGTTATATTATAAATCAAAATATAGAGAAGTATGGTAGTGATCGATTTAACGAAAGATGGTTTTATCGCCAATGTCGGTGATTTTGAGGCGAATCCCAAAGATTGGAAATATATAGGAAGTCGTCCTTGCCTCATAGATTTTCACGCTCCTTGGTGCGGTTATTGCAAACGCTTAAGCCCTATATTGGATGAGTTTGCCAAAGAATTTGATGGGAAGATTTATATTTATAAGGTGGATGTAGATCAAGAGGAGGCACTCGAGACAGCCTTTAATATCCGAACGATTCCCACTTTGATGTTTTGCCCGCTAGACGGCCCCCGTGAGATGATGATCGGCACGATGGGAAAACTGGAGTTAAAGCAGTTGATTCAGGAAAAATTGTTGAAGTAATATAATATGATATATGGTGTGGGGTGTAGAGACGTAGCGTGTATGCTGCGTCTCTATTTTTGCTTTCTTATTATATGAATTGAATGAATAGTAACCCTAATCCAACAGCAACCCCGGTCGCTATCAATCCCGGCATCATGAAAGAATGGTTCAAGATGTATTTACCGATGCGGGTCGTGCCTGTACGATCGAAGTTGATGGCGGCTACGACTGTCGGGTAGTTTGGGATGAAGAAATAACCGTTTACGGCGGGGAATAAAGCGATCAACATATAGGGTGAGATTCCCAATGCGATCCCTAGCGGCAATAAAGCACGAATGGTAGCCGCTTGGCTAAATAATAAAATGGACATTACGAAAAGGGCCAATCCGAATAACCAAGGCATCTGTGTAACTATATGCTCGATAGATCCCTTTAATTCAGTCATATTGCCGGCGATAAATGTATCTCCCATCCAAGCGATACCGAAGATCGCTACCACCGCTTGCATGCCTGCGGAAAAAACGGAACCCTGTGCGGCCTTGATACCATCTGTTTTTGTAAATAGTAAGATGAAAGCGGAGGCTGTCAACATTAATACCTCAATAATATGTGACATCTGCATCGAGACCTTTTCCGTGCCGACGGTAAAGACCGGACGTAGGGACTCCATAGAACCAAAAATAACGATCGCTATCGTAGCGAGAACAAATATAGAAACCGATAAGGCCGCTTTTATTTGGTTTTCAACGCCTTTCGCCTCGTAATGCTTCGTGCTGAACTCATGGTTCGCTACCCGCTTTAAGTATTCCGGATCTTGATCCAATTCTTTACCAACCCTTAAAGAATAGATCGCTCCCGCCAATACCCCCAATAAGGTACAAGGAACTGATATCATAAGGATATTCATCAAGGAAATATGATATCCGGATAACATACTAAGCATGGCTACCGTAGCCGCTGATATCGGACTGGCCGTAATAGCCTGCTGGGAAGCGATTACGGCGATCGCCATCGGACGTTCGGGACGGATCTTCGTTTCCGTAGCGACCTCGGCGATTACCGGAAGGACCGAATAAGCCACATGCCCCGTTCCGGCTATGAAGGTAAACAAATAGGTGACGAACGGGCTTAATATCGTGATTCGTTGAGGATTCTTGCGAAGCAATTTCTCCGCCCACTTAACCATCAGATCAAGTCCGCCAGCGGCTTGCATACAACTAGCTGCCGCTATTACGGCAACGATCATAAGCATGACATCGATAGGAGGGGAAGTGGGTTGGAGCCCGAATCCAAAGGTGAGTATACCGAGTCCGAGACCTCCTAACACGCCTAATCCGATACCACCGATACGGGCACCTATAATAATGGCTATTAAAACGAAAGCTAATTGTAACAACATGCTGTGTAATTCTTTTGATTTAGTTTGTATTGGAGACAAAAATACTTATTTTTGTTCCGCTATGAATAACAAAAACACAAAAAACGAATGAAAAGAACAAGTTTCGCTATTTTGATCGGTTTGTTTTGCCTTTTCCCTGCGCTTTTCTCGCAAGTACGCAGTGAGTTCCTGTTGGAAAAGAATTGGAAGTTCACCCGGGAAGACCGCCCGGAGTTTATCAATCCTACTTTCAATGATAGTAAGTGGCAATCCGTGACCGTTCCGCATGATTGGGCGATTTACGGCCCTTTCAGCTCTCAGAATGATAAGCAAGAGGTCGCTATCGCCCAAGACGGACAAACGGAGGCCATGGAACATGCCGGCCGAACCGGAGGTTTGCCTTTCGTGGGAGTCGGCTGGTACCGGACCGAGTTTGAGGTTCCTCAATTTACGGATGGGAAGCGTGCCACGATCCTGTTCGACGGTGCGATGAGCCATGCCAAGGTCTACGTGAACGGGCAAGAGGTTGGATATTGGCCGTATGGCTATAATTCTTTCTATTTCGATATCACGAAACAGCTTATTCCGGGGAAAAAGAACACCTTGCGGTTCGCCTTGAGAACTTGCCGGAATCCTCCCGTTGGTATCCGGGAGCGGGATTATATAGGAATGTACATGTAATCGTGACGGAAAACGCCTATATCCCGGTCTGGGGAACTTATATTACGACCCCGACCGCCACGAAGGAATTTGCGAAAGTCAAAGTACAGACGAAAATCGTACTGCCGGAAGGGGCCGATGCCAGCAAGTATAGCGTGAAAACCAGTGTATGGAATCCGAACGGGCAAAAGTTGACGGAGCAGACTACGCCTCTCTCACAGATTAAGTACAATGATAATAGCCTCTCCCAAGAGTTTATCATCCAGACCCCGACTTTATGGTCGCCGGATATGCCTGCCTTGTATTCTGCGGAGACTCGTTTATATGAGGGCGATCAACTGAAAGATCTCTATACGACCCCATTCGGTATCCGTTCGATCGAGATCATTCCGAATAAAGGCTTTTTCTTGAATGGTGAGAAGACGGTATTCAAAGGCGTTTGTAATCACCATGACTTAGGCCCGTTAGGGGCTGCCGTCAATGATGCCGCTATCCGTCGTCAGATCCGGATCTTGAAGGACATGGGATGCAATGCTATCCGTACTTCCCATAATATGCCGGCTCCCGAGTTGGTAAAGGCTTGCGATGAGATGGGTATGATGTTGATGGCAGAGAGCTTCGACGAATGGAATAAGGCGAAATGCGCGAACGGCTATAATTTGATTTTCGACGAATGGGTGGAGAAAGACCTCGTGAATTTGGTACATCATTACCGGAATAACCCGAGCATCGTGATGTGGTGCGTCGGTAACGAGGTGCCAAACCAATGGGATGAGAGCGGTTGTAAGATCTCCCAGTTCTTACAGGATATCTGCCATCGGGAAGACCCGACTCGTCCGGTGACGCAAGGTATGGATGCCCCGGATGCCGTCGTGAATAATAATATGGCGGCGGTAATGGATGTGGCGGGATTTAATTATCGTCCGTTCCGTTATCAGGTGAATTACCAGAAATTACCCCAAGGGATAATCTTGGGAAGCGAGACTGCCTCCACGGTTAGCTCACGAGGGGTGTATAAATTCCCGGTAGAGCGTAAGGCGATGGCTGTCTATGAGGATCACCAAAGTTCCTCGTACGACGTGGAGCATTGCAGCTGGTCTAATCTGCCGGAAGACGATTTTATCCAGCATGAGGACCTTCCGTATTGTATCGGGGAATTCGTATGGACAGGATTTGATTATCTGGGCGAGCTACTCCTTATTATACGAATTGGCCAAGCCATAGCTCCTTGTTCGGTATTATCGATTTGGCTGGTATCCCCAAGGATCGTTACTATCTATACCGTAGTCATTGGAACAAAAGCGCCAGGACATTGCATATCCTGCCGCATTGGACATGGCCGGGACGTGAGGGCGAGGTGACACCCGTATTCGTTTATACCAATTATCCTTCCGCCGAATTGTTTATCAACGGAAAGAGCCAAGGGAAACGTACGAAAGATCTAAGCATCGGTAGCGATAGTAGTTATACCGAAGCGGCTCAAAAAAGTTTCGAGCGCCAGAAACGATATCGTTTGATGTGGATGGATACCAAATACGAGCCGGGAACTTTGAAGGTGGTCGCTTATGATAAGGAGGGTAACGCTGTGGCCGAGGAGGAGGTTCATACTGCAGGGAAGCCGCATCATATTGAGTTATCCGCCGATCGTAACCAATTGACGGCTGACGGAAAAGACCTTTCTTTCATCAATGTTAGAGTCGTAGACAAGAACGGTAACCTTTGTCCGGATGATACCCGACAGATCCAGTTTAAGGTTCGTGGTGCCGGAGCCTACCGTGCGGCGGCAAATGGAAATAGCGCCAGTCTGGAACTCTTCCATCTTCCGGAAATGAAACTGTTTAGCGGGCAACTTACCGCTATCGTGCAGACGGCCGAGGAACCGGGGACGATCTATTTTGAGGCTTCCGCACCGGGAGTAAAAGGGGCGACCTTGGAATTGATCAGTAAATAAGCTTGATTATCATATAACGCAAACCGCGCGATTCACAGCCGTCTCCGGACTTGAATCGTGCGGTTTGTTATCAGTTGGATGTTGTTTCCGCTCTTTATTTAGCTTCACGATATTCCCGAATACATCAAAGGTAATCGTCTCGTCCTGCCCGTTATGTGAAACCTTGAATAGGTAGAAGGTGCCATTGGCATTCAATAACGTATATATGGACTGTACCTTGTCGCTAGCGTAAGCGGAGGATTCGAAGCCTTGCATCACGATCTGCGGAACCTCTTGCTCGGACATGGCCCATGTGGTACTTTGCCACCTGTAATCCTTATTCAATTGCGCCACTTTATAAATCTGGTTATCGATCATATCCAGCTCGTAACCTAGGCTGTTCTGTTGGATATCCAGCAACTCGGCGTTGGCGAAAGTGATCTCCATCAGGTTGCTGACCTCTTTCGGGATAACGATCGGTGCGTCATTATTGATCTCATCGTCCACGACTTTGATCAGGTTTCCATACTGTGAATAATACAGGTCTACTTCGCTATTGGACTGCTCCGCCTCGATTTTGTAAACGATTCCCATATTCAGGCGATTGATGGCATACGTATCATCCACGGTCCAATTTGAGTAAAAGCCTTGTTTAAAGGCGGTGGATACCGCTGCCGGTAATTGGGCGAAAGAGATGTCTATCTTCTCCATCATCCATACGCTTGATCCGTGAACCAAGCGGTTGTCTCGGAACCTTCATTATTGAAATCTACCACATAATAGTTACCTTCGATCTCAAAAACAGGGTTCTTGGCATCGGGATATTTCTCTTGAAAAGCGTTCTCTACCGGTGGAAGAGGGATAATACCTTGATGATCATCATCATTTTTGCTACAGCCAGAGAAAAAGAGAGTCAGACCGGCTATACAGGTGAATAGAATTAGTCTTGTGTTCATACATTTTGCGTTTATAAGTTTTGGGCATAGAACAACAGGTCTATCGGAAAAGTTTTGAGCGAAATCGATTTAAGTATATTGAATCAAGAACAAGGATATTGTTTCGACGAGATCCTTGTTCTTGTATAATTGCTACGGATTTACGTTCAAATAATAGGTTGCTGTGCCTATTAAAGAACTTCCATTATACATTGCGCAGGTGATGCGAAGAGATCCACCGTAATGTTGGGAGTTTAGATAGACACTAACATCTAATCGATTACCGGAAGGATAAGTGTACCATCTATCGCATTCTCCATAGAATTCAGCGTTCCAGCTATACGAGGTCGGAGTTCCTGTCTTTGTGTAAGCATATAAAGTCGTCGTGGCATTACCCCCTGGCGCATTGATAGAGGAACTGCCGCTACTATAATCCTCTTGACTCTTCCCTATATAAACAGTCGGCATATCATTTTTTTTCATATATTTTAAGCTTGATGCATCAAAGGGACAATGAGCTTTGGGATGCCTCATAAGAGCGTATTCCCCCCATTTGGAGATGAATATATTGGGCGTAGATGTCGTTACGGCAGAGTGATTATCACTAAGATAGGATACTTTGGTTGCGGCACCTGTTGTTGATATATAACTACCATCTAACCAATATACGTTTGTGGGATTAATAGTCCATCCCATCCAAACTGCTGATCCGCCTTCAGTCATATACCAAGCATAGGCATGACAATTGTAAGTGGTTGTTGAACTACTTATTAGAGTTGCTTGTGAATAGGTTGTTGTACAATATTGGTCATGGCTCGCTTTTTGTGAGGCTGATAATTCCTCACTTCTGTAGTAAGTGTCATTAACGAGTGTCCCGTTAGGAGTGTAAACAGTAGCGGCTGCTCCTTGAGCTTTTGTCTCAACATTGAGATTCGGCTCCCAAATCATGTTTAAATTCTCCATAGTGATCCATTCATTGGGGAATTTTTCGATTCGTTCTCCGGAAAGCAAGAATAGTAATTGCCCGCAAGAAGCACAAGAATTCACCCCATCCAAAACGAGAATGTGTTCTTTTCCATCTCCTTGAATAGTAAAGACCCAAGGGTATGGATAGTCTGTTCCCTTGACATGGGAGTGAGCGACAGAATCTACTACATTCACCAACCATTTAGGATATGTTATCTTTCCGTCTTTAATGACAATTTCTGAACTGGATGTCAAGATTTCTTTATCACCTCCTTGCATATTATCCATTTCATTGTCACATGCGTTCAGCGTGAATGCCAGCATGATTATTAAATAGTATAATACTTTTTTCATGATCTCAATTTATTAAAGGTTACAATGTATTGTTTTAATAACTCTTCGATTACATTACTGCCCGTTAGCTTTTCATCGATGGTGAATTGTTTAAATTTGGGCGTAATGGTCTTGTTGTCTATCCGTTCTAGACTTCGACCTAGGAGATAGACTACGGTTTTTAGACCATATTGTCCATAAATATCCGGGTTGTTTTGTTTGTAAAGGAGTCTCTTTACGGCTTCGGAGGAGATCTCTTGCTGTAAAAGATTATTTGTATTAGATAATATCGTCTCATTAGACAGAAGAGCCTCGATTACCATTTGCCGACTAATTTCATTACCTATTTCTATGGAAGTCAACACTCCTGCTTTCAGTAATTCTTGTTTTTTCATCTTCTCAAATAGCAAAGAAGCATTGTCTTTCCTTTTGAATAACTCTTGTAACCCGTTAAAACGTGCGGAAACCTTGCTAATGCCTTCCTGTATTCCATTGTAAGCGAATATGTCGCCTAATAATGGGTAAGCAAGGCAAAGTTCTATAAGCTCTTCTGTTGATACCGTTTTTAATATCTCTGCCGGAATTTGGCAGGCTTTCAGCATATCCTCATGTGTGGATAATGCTTGCCAAGCCTCCGTTCCTGGTTTTATGGGGTAATCCCAACTTTTTATTGATTGTGCGTTCATATCTATCGATATAAACACGAGGAGGAAAATGCTCCAAACGAAAGTTACTGTTTTTTTCATCTCTCTTTAGAATTTAGGGTAAATAATATAAGATTGGTATTCCTTGATTATGGATTTTCCCAAAAATAGTCCTTTTTGTAAAGATAATCAAGTATTTATATGTTAATTATGATTGAATATCTGTAGATTCTCATTGCTGATGTCTTTGTTTTCGTACAAAAGCGGACACAGTGTTCGATATCGGACATCTCTTTTGTTTTATTTCTTCAATAAATCAATTACTTACGTTTTTGGCACGGGGTTTGCTCTTTGGAGGGTGGAAAATAAAAACAAACGAAATATGGACAGAGAGATATCAAAAGAGGTTCGGCAGAAGGAGCAGCGTAAACAGTTTATAAAGCTGGGGGCGGGGATTGGTTTTGCCGTTGTCTTAATAGGTGGGGTGATCGGTTTCATGCAAACCAGCCTGCAACGGAAGGACTTGGTTTTTTCAACGGTAGATAAAGGAGTGATCGAGGTTTCCGTTAGCGCGTCAGGCAAGGTGGTTCCTGCTTTCGAGGAAATCATCAACTCACCGATCAACTCCCGTATCGTCGAGATTTATAAAAAGGGAGGCGATTCCGTGGATGTAGGTACTCCGATCTTGAAACTGGACTTGCTCAGCGCCGAGACGGATTATAAGAAACAATTGGACGAGGAGCAAATGAAACGCCTCCAATTGGATCAACTTCGTATCCAAAACCGCAATAAGCTTTCCGAGATGGAGATGCAATTGAAAGTCTCTCGCATGGAACTGAACCGAAAGGAAGTGGAGTTGCGCAACGAGCGTTATCTGGATAGCCTAGGCGCCGGAACGACCGATAAGGTCCGTCAAGTGGAACTGGACTATAATGTTAGCGTCTTGAAACTGAAAGAGGATGAGCAAAAATATGAGAACGAGAAATCCTTGACGGATGCCGATTATAAAGTGAAAGAACTCGACTTGAACATCTTCCGAAAGAGCCTAGCCGAGACGAAGCGTACCTTGGAAGACGCCCAGATACGCTCTCCCCGTAAGGCGATCCTGACCTACGTGAACAACGAGGTAGGTGCCAAGTCTCTCAAGCAGTCGTGTCGCTATCGTCTCCGACTTGTCCCATTTCAAGATAGAGGGGGAGATCGCCGATACCTATGGTGACCGGATCGCTGCCGGTAGCAAAGCCGTCGTAAAGATCGGCAACGATAAACTGGATGGGGTGGTTAGCGATGTTACCCCCTTATCGAAGAACGGCGTAATCTCTTTCACGGTACAGTTGGAGGAGGATAATCATCGCCGCTTGCGCTCCGGTTTGAAGACCGATGTATACGTGATGAATGCCATCAAGGACGATGTGCTGCGTATTTCCAACGCCTCGTTCTACGTCGGGAAAGGAGAGTATGAGTTGTTTGTTGTTAACGGAGACCAATTGATCAAGCGGAAGGTACAGCTGGGAGACAGCAACTTTGAGTATGTCGAAGTAGTCAATGGCTTGGAACCGGGCGACGAGGTAGTCGTTTCCGATATGACAAGCTTCAAGGAAAAGAATAAACTGAAATTGAAATAACGATTAGATTTATGTATAAGCAGTACATCAAACAAGCGGTTCAAATGCTGCGTGAAAATACGCTCGTAAGCGTAATCTCTATTTCGGGAACGGCCCTTGCGATCGCCATGATCTTGGTGATGGTGTTGGTGTTCCAGATCAACTCGGCGGGGTTCGCTCCGGAGTCGAACCGGAATCGTTTCCTCTATGTATGGGGAACGGAGGTGTCCCCTAAAAGCGAACAAGGCAGCCGGAATCGCGGCAGTATGTCGGCCGAGGTCGTGAAGGAGTGCTTCTATACGTTGAAAACTCCGGAAGCCGTGGCAGCCTATACCCGGAATGAGCGTCCGGTGTCGTTGCCCGGCAAGAGGTTCTTCAAGGAGTATGATATTTGCTATACCGATGCGGGCTATTGGAAGGTTTTCGATCACCGCTTCGTGGAGGGAGGGCCTTTTGGCGAGGCTGATTTCCAATCGGCCATACCCAAGATCGTCTTGTCGAGGCGGATGGCGACCCGTCTGTTCGGGGGCGAGAAGGCCGTCGGACGGCAGGTCGTGATGGATTACGTGACATTTACGGTTTGCGGCGTGGTAAGCGATGTCCCCAATCCCTTGATGGTCTCTAGCTTTGACGCTTGCGTGCCTTATTCCTGCAACGATAACCTGATGAGGGGTAATAGCGATTACGGAGAGAACATGGTCGGTAGTTTTGGCATGGTATTGCTGGCTCGTTCCTCGTCGGATTTCGACGTCGTTCGTTCGGAGCTGGATGCGCAGATCCGGCGATACAATGAGGGCAAGGTCGATTTTAGTGTCAATTTCCCTTCGGGGGCGCTTTCTCAGGTGGATACGGCCATGGGAAGCAGTGCTTGGGAAAAAGTGGATTGGAAAACCTACATGGCGGGATCGGGTGCTTTCCTTTTCTTCCTCTTGTTGGTCCCTGCGTTGAACCTGACGGGGGTGATCCAATCCTCCGTGCAAAAGCGGAAGGAGGAGATTGGGTTGAGGAAGGCATTCGGGGCGACCGGACAGAATCTCTTGACGCAGATACTCTCGGAGAACCTCGTGCTGACCTTGATTGGCGGTGTGATCGGCATCGGGTTATCTATGCTTTTGTTGGTACTCAGCAAATCTTTTATGCTGAATGAGGGAATCACGCTTACGCTGCCGATGCTGATCAAGCCTGGCTTGTTCCTGTCTGCTCTCGTCTTTACTTTCCTGCTGAACCTTTTAAGCGCAGGTATACCGGCGTGGAGTACGATACGGCAACCTATCGTGGATGCGTTGAAAGAGAGCGAGTGAATGTAATGAATAATGAATAGTGGGGTGCTTGCTGTCAACTATTAACTATTAACTGTCAACTAACATGATAAAGCATATATTTAAGATAATTTGGGCGCAGCGCCGGAGCAACGGCTGGATACTGGGTGAGTTGGTCATCGTAATGTGCGCCCTTTGGTTTATGATCGATAAGCTGTGGGTGGACGTGCGCTGCTATTATGCCCCGATGGGATATGATATAACGGATACGTGGCGGTTCCGGCTCTCCTCGCTCTCGTCGAATGCCCCGGGTTATGTGCCCGACTCACTTTACGACTCGAACGCGACACAGGATTTGTTGAAGCTTATGGAACGTATCCGCCAAGAGCAGGAGGTCGAGGAAGTATGTGTTACGTATTGGTCCATGCCTTATTCAAACGGAAGTTCGTGGGGTACGCTCCTTCCCTTGGGCGCTGATACCTCGAAGGCGGTAGGACAGAACTACCACAAGCTGAAAGTATCTCCTTCTTATTTCGATGTATTCCGTATGAAGGATAAGGAGGGCCGTGCCATCACCCCGCTGGTGGAGAACGCTTACCGTCCGCTCGTCGTAACGGCGGAGGCGGAGGATTTCTTCTTCGGGGGGCAGTCCGCCATAGGCCGGCAGATCTCGGAGAATGACGACCTTTCCGAGCCTTTCACGATCGCCGCTGTCCTTCCTACCTTCCGTAGCAATGA